>Ga0315280_10006501_pt1 | contig 16100 bp, 16 predicted proteins | sample YL17G06_40_MG_FD_203697 | JGI IMG/M metagenome (GOLD analysis project Ga0315280, IMG submission 203697) | Sediment microbial communities from Yellowstone Lake, YNP, Wyoming, USA - YL17G06_40 | ecosystem: Environmental > Aquatic > Freshwater > Lake > Sediment | place: USA: Wyoming | collected... | reverse complement strand
CCTTCTTCCCCCTGTAAATTCTTTATGTAAAAAAAATTACAATTAAATCCCAACAATCAATTTTATTAAATCTAATGTGGCATATTTCTTGCTGAAATGAATGAGAGATAAAGAAAAGATGGCGCATTCTAAGAATTAAGGAGGGCAAAGTGAAAGAAAAAATCATTTTTGTAGCAGCGCTTTTAGTTTTTTCTTTTTAAATAATTCGCCAGCCCTGGGCCAAAATCGCCCTGGGCTGACGGTCAAAGAAACTTTTGATGTTTATATCCAGGCCATCCAAAACTCAGACCTGAAAGGACTTTTCACGACAGTCACGGAGGATGATAAATTTTTCTTTTTAACGTCCGGGGGAAAGCTGATCGATTCGCGCCAGGGATACTGCAAATTCCATGAGGATTGGTTTGCGGAGGAGGGCATGTGGAATGTCCTCGCCGGTGTCTGCACGCCAATCCGAAGGAGCTTTGCCGAGGCCAACCCGGACATCCGTTATACACCCGAACAATACATATTGCGTTAATATCAGCATGTTTCTGGAGCGAAACATCGCATGCTTAAGATTATTCCAGTAAAATCCAAACTGAGCATCAATCAGGCGCGGGAATTAGTCCTGGAATATGCGACGTCCTTAGAGTTTGACCTCGGTTTCCAGGATTTCGAGAGGGAACTCAGTGAGCTTCCTGGAGAATACGCGCCGCCTGATGGATGTCTGCTTTTAGCGATAGATGAGGGTCAGCTCGCCGGGTGTGCGGCCTTGAAAAAAATCAACGGTGACATGTGCGAAATGAAAAGGCTCTATGTCCGGCCTGAATTCCGGGGCAGGGGAGTCGGCCGCCAATTGGCCCGGGCCATTATCGAGGAGGCCCGGAAAATCGGATATACGCGGATGCGGCTGGATACGGTTCCTTCCATGAGAGCAGCGACCGCTCTTTATCGTTCCTTGGGGTTCAAAGAAATCGCGCCATATCGGTACAACCCCATCAAAGGCGCGCTATTCATGGAATTAAACTTAACCCCGTGACAGCTGCTATTCTTCTGGCGTTTAATTCAGAAAAAATAGTCCCGATTATCTCTCACGATAGAATCGAATTTTGAGGGATGTAAGATTCCCTTTTTTTGAGATTTTTCTTATGATGATAGCTGTAAGAGTTTATTAAAGGTTGAAATGAGAATAAGAGGGTTTTTGGCTTTGCTTGTGCTGACCGTGGTCGTGGTCTATTTTATCTTCTTCGCCAGGGCCGGCAAAAAGAGCTACATCGAAGGGACAATGGACGCTTACGATAGAATGAGGACGCAGGTCACCCAGACGAACATGGCGACATTGGAGAAAGCGATCAACTTTTTCATCGGCAATGAAAGCCGGACGCCAACAGATTTGAAGGAGCTCAGCGCAAGCCGCCTCCTCATGGGCGATAGCTCAGACGGCTGGGGCAGGCCGCTCAAGTATGAGAGATTATCTGATTCCAATTTCCGGCTCATCTCAGCGGGAAAGGATGGGAAGTTCAATACCGACGATGACATTGTCCTGGCGCGTTAAGCTTCCCTTGACATGCTGAACCCTGGGCATTATATTTGTATACCATTTTCCGGCTCTTAAATGTGTTCCCAAAAGTTGTAAAGAAAATTGCCTGCCGTTTTTGGTGAGAATTAAAGCATCATGATCTTTTCCCGTTCGAAAATCGCTAAAAACGAAATGATGAGGTATTATCTGGGGATCAGCATCATTTGCGGGGCAACTCTCATCTTAGAACTCACTCTGACCAGACTGTTTGCGTTCATCTTTTTTAACCACTTCGCCTTTCTGATTATCAGCACCGCTCTTTTTGGACTCGGGTTGAGCGGGGTGATTCTCTCCATTTTCCCGTCTCTGCGGCGCTTCAACTTTCACAAAATGCTGATGTTTTTGGCCACGTGTCTAAGCCTCAGTGTGATCGTCACGCTGAAAGTTGTGCTGGATGTCCCGCTCCAATTTGGCCAGATGGGAGAACAGCCGATTCAGTTTCTCTATTTGCTAATCTATTATCTGGCGTTAGCCACTCCCTTCTTCTTCTCGGGCACAATTATCGTCCTGCTGCTTTCCAATTTTCCGGAAAAAGTCAACAAGCTCTATTTTGCCGATCTTGTTGGGGCCGGGTTAGGATGCTTGTCGGTGATCCTGATCGTGCCGAAACTCGGGGCTCCGGGAGCAGTTCTCCTGACGGCGCTATTGGGTCTTGTCGCCGCTCTTTGCTTAGCAAGACTGGCGGACAGACGCATACTCATTGTCGATGCCATTTTGTTTGCTGCGATCATCGTGCTGTTTGCGTATCGAGATACTGTTTTCCAGGCCACGGTGCATGAAGCCAAGCGGGATTTCAAGAAATCCCAAATGGCGGGAGAGGTTGAATTCTCCAAGTGGGGGCCGGTGTCACGGATTGATGTGACCCCGCACGGCCCGTTCAAAATCATCTGGATTGACGGCGGAACGAACCAGGGCTACATGGTCCCGTTCAACGGGAAGGTGAAGACTTTGCGGCCGGATCGGCGAGCTGCCGAGGTCTATCGATTAGTCGAAAATCCCGAGGTCTTGGTCGTCGGCCCTGCTGGAGGCGAAGAGGTGCTGTACGCTCTGTCCTATCGCCCCCGTTCGATAATCGGAGTTGAACTGGATCCTGTGATTGTGAATATTGTTCAAGGTCGGTATCGGAGATATATTGGCGGCGTGTTTAATCAACCGAACGTCGAACTCTTTAATGATGAAGGCCGAAGTTTTATCCGGCGGAGCACGCAGAAATATGATATTATTCAGCAAATCAAAAGTGCCTCTCCCGTAGCCATTGCGTCGGGAGCGGTCAACTTATCAGAAACCTATCTTATTACCGTTGAGGCCTTTCAAGAATATCTGGATCACCTGAAAGAAGGCGGATTTATCTATATCCAGCGCTTGGGCGCAATCCGGCTCGCCGTTATCGCTGCTCAGGTATTGCGGGCGCGGGGCGTCGCTCATCCCGAAGAGCAAATCATCATCTTGCACGACCCGCTGAGCCCCTTTGGCGGGAAATTTATCTTGAAAAATGGCGCTTTCACCGAACAGGAATTAGAAACGTTCCGTGAACCCGGGGTATATGAAAATGTCCTCTATGGACCCAAAGCCCTTAAAATCGCCAACCCTGAGTATGAGGAATATCTCAGATTGATTGCCTCGCCTGACGGATGGAAGCATTACTATGATGAAGTCGGGATTGACATCTCTCCCGTGACCGATGATCGTCCGTTCTTCAACCATTTCACTCGCTTCTTGCGCTTTGATCTGCGCAAAATGCCTCCCGGATTCGATATGTTTCTCGAGAATTTTAGGCGATCCGATCTTATTCTGATAGCGATTCTAACAGAAGCTGCACTGTTATCGGGCATTTTTATTATTTTGCCGTTGTATTTATTTAGGCGCTCCGGGTTGCGCTCTCCCGGAAAAATTCGATTTCTTCTTTATTTCTGTGCATTAGGGATGGGTTTTATCCTGATTGAAATTGCCTTTATCCAGAAATTCACCCTATTTATGGGCAGTCCTATCTATTCAGTGACTGTGGTCCTTTTTGCCATTCTCACAGCGGCTGGGTGCGGAAGTTTCTTATCCGGGAAATTCCGGCAGCATCCGAAACGGGCGTTATCCTTCATCGTTCCGGCCATTGCGGTCTTATGCGGGCTGATCTTGTTTGCATCTCCAGTTATCTTCAAAGCTTGTTTAGGGTATCCGATAGGGGTACGCGTCCTGGTGGCCATTCTCTTAATCGCTCCGCTTGCTTTCTTAATGGGAATGCCGTTCCCTCTCGGCATTACTTTGACCAATCAAGTTTCCGAGCGTTTGATTCCCTGGGTCTGGGGTATCAATGGCTATGCCACTGTCATCGGGTCGGTCTTGTGTGTTATTCTTGCCTTGATCTTTGGATTTAAGGTGGTTATCTTTATCGCCGCCGGGATTTATCTGGCGGGGCTTCTTTCCATTATTTCGATAAAAACAACAGCGGTGTGATAAGCTTATGCTTGAGGTTTAGCCTAAAGCGCGGTTTTATCGCCAAGGCACTTGGACGATAGCGATGTGGTCATTATTGATTCTTCCTGTTTTGGGCTTCCTGGTGGGCATCGTGGCCTCCTTGACCGGAGTGGGGGGCGGGATTTTCATTGTTCCCTTGCTCACCGTCCTTTTTGGGTTTATTCCCCAGCATGCTGTCGGCACGAGCTTGGCTTCCATCATTTTCACGGCGCTGGCCGCAACCTGCTCTTATGCCAAACAAAGACGCGTTTTTTATAGAACCGGGCTTCTACTCGCCATCACGACTGTGCCCGGAGCATATTTGGGCGCCTATCTGACATCGCTGATCTCCCCTAAGCTTCTTGGCTTGATCTTCGGCGTTTTTCTTTTCTTTATGGCCCTGCGGATGATCTTCCAAGAATGGGGACCGTTCTCGGAGAGAACCGTCCCCACTTCGGAGTCTTCCAATCCCAACCAGAATATCCCCAGGCCTCAAAAATCAGATGCCGAACTAATGAGATCGGGCTGGACGGTGATACTGGGGGTAGGGCTGAGCTTTTTCGCAGGACTGGCTTCAGGATTCCTGGGCATCGGGGGCGGCGTGCTGGGTGTGCCCATCATGACCCTAATTATGGGAATGCCGATTCATTTTGCCACCGCCACCTCGATGTTCACGATGATATTCACGTCCCTCTCCGGTGTCGCCAAGCACTCTTTGGCCCATCACGTCCATTTAAGCCAGGCGCTTCTCTTGGCACTGGGGACGGTCTTTGGCGCTCAGGTGGGGGCCAATTTTTCCAAAAAAGTTTCCGGCGAAACACTACGCCGAATCTTTGGAGCAGTTTTGCTCCTCATGAGCATTCAAATGATCCTCAAATTTTTGTAAGCAAGACCGAATGAGGACTACTCTCGGCCGTTATCAGAATCAAGACCTAAGCATCTGGCATAAAGCCTGAGCAGGCGATGGAAATCTTTCCCATTGGGAAGGGAGTCGTAATCTTCTTCTTCTAAGGCTCGAAGCGAGGATAGGCTTATTTTACAGTCCTTGGCGATTTGCTCCAGGGAGATTCCCCTTATTTCTCTGATTCTTTTTAGGTATTCCCCATAGTAATAATGATCGCTTTCCAGGGTCAGCCAGTCCTTTTCGTCCTTTTTGTCTTTGTGGTTTTCCTTCTTTTTCCGCCGCCATGGGGGGATGAGCAAGGACTTGATCCTGTCCCAAAATTTTCCTTCCTTGGAGGCGTCTTCGATCTCCAGTTTTTCAGTGGATTTGCGGAAATAGGCCTTTTGCTGAAACTCAGGGCGGCTGGCTTGGATTGCAGAATTATAGGCTTTTCTTGTCTCTGGATTTGCCAGTGTCTGGAAGGCTTCTTCGATTTTTTCCAGGATGAGCCGTCTTTCTTCAGTCGATAGCACGCCGTAAGAGGCCAAGGCTTCCTCGTGATATGTTGCCACAGCCAGTTGATAGGCATTTTCGATCTCTTTCTGGGAAGCATCAAGGCGAAGATTCAGGAGGTCATAAAAATCCATGTTTTCGATCTTTTTTTCCACGGTCTAAACCGCATGGGGAGACGAATTTTTTTCAGGGCTCGCGGGTTTCTGAGGAGCCAGCTTCTGGGCTATGGCTTTTATCGTCTCAGAGACAGAGCTCTCAGGATATTCAATGACAAACGGAGCGAACTTTTTCAGGCTCCAATGGACTCTCTCGTCATAGGGAATCGTTCCGAGAAGATCGAGCTCGATAAGAAAATATTTTCGGACGACATCAACCATGGAGCGGCCGAGGAGCATATCTTTTTCGCTCCGGGCTTTATTAACGATGAGGCAGGGCTTGAAATTTTTTAAAGCGGCGAGGAGAATTTGTCCGGAGGAATTATCTGTGCAAGCCAGGCCATTAAGGAAAGCCCTCAGGGTGTTTGAGTTGTTCGCCAAGTCCCGGGTGATTTTTTGAGCGAGGTCCGCAATTCTGCAATACTGAGCATACAATTTCAAAATCCTCACAGCGCACGATTTCAAGAAGTAGTAAGTATTCTCGACAGCTGTCGGCTCCGGTGTGACCACCAGAATTCCCGGCCTGGCGATGACAAATAAATCAAGCGTATTGTAAGCGCTTCCTGTGCCCAAGTCGATGATCACTCTCTTTGCAGGGAGGTTTCTGATCTGGCGGATCAGCTTCAGCTTTTTATAATGATTAAGATTAGCCAGAAAGAGCGAGTTTTCACTCCCCCTGATGAGCTTGAGTCCAGGGTATGCCGTAGTCGTCAAAATGTCTTCTAAGCTGGAAACCTTATTCTTGACAAAATCGCCCAAATCCTTCCCGTTTTCTTTGACAGCCAAAAGAGTGTGCAGGTTAGGACCGCCGAGGTCGGCGTCGATGACAACGACATCCCCCTGGCGAGCACCCACCTCGATGGCCAAATTGGCTGAGAGGAAGCTTTTGCCGGTTCCCCCTTTGCCTCCTCCGACAGCCCAGATGGTTTTCTGAATATTCTTGTCTCCAGACATGGAAAGTGATTTTCTTCAAAAAAATAGATTAAATTTTAGCACACCTCATTTTTCAGGTAAATATAAAATGGAAAAAAATTGAATTTTTTCGGCATTTTTGCTATCCTACAGCATTATCACTCAAGGATCGAGAGAGGAGAGAACCGTTTCATTGAAGACATTTGGCAATATCGACAGCAAGTTCAGGTTCGTTATTATTGCCTCGAAGAGAGCGAAGGAGCTCCTGAAAGGATCTAAACCGCGAGTCAGGACCAAGTCCAAGAATCCCATCCGGATTGCTCAGACCGAGGTGAAGATGGGGCTCGTTGACTACGAAATCCTTAAACCTAAAAAAGAAGAAGTCCCAGAACGAGAGGAACGCGTCTTTCTCGGACAGGAAGTCGGCGCCGAATTAGAGGAAGAAGAGACGGTAGCCAGTGACGAAGAAGAAGAGCCCGAAGAGGAAGAAGAGAAAGAAAAGGAAGAGGAAAAGCTTGATGTCAAAACGCCCGAGGAAGTTGAGCAGCCTGAGGAGTTAGAGGCAGAAGAGAAGGAAGAAGAGGAAGAGAGTTAAGGCTTTTTCCCTTTCTTTTGCAGGAGCTGGACATAATCCAGCTTGATCAAGTCAGCCCGGGAAAACCCCAATGTTTTGGCGAATTTGATAATTTCGTTCTTCTTGCCCTCGAGTTCACAAAAATGGCCGGCCGCCGTTTCATCGAGACAGATTTTCAACCGGCCTTTCCGGTAAACCGTCCTGAATTTTTGATAGCTGAATACAGGGCTAAGACTTAAGGAATGCAGAATTTTTCGGACTTGCTTTTCGTTCTTGACCTCTGATTCAAACTCCTCCCTGACTTTGAACCGCCTCGATTTCTGGGGGGCTCCCTTGAAGGCCAAAAAGGTTTTTTTGCCAGCGGTCCGAAGTCTCAGGGCACTTCTCTTCTCATAAAGAGTTCGGGAGGGAAAATCATAAAGGGTGTTCTCTTCGCGATAACGCTCTTTCTCGAGCTGGGCGCCGGATTTGAGGAGGGCTTTCCGCAGCGCCTCGAGGTCCTTTACTCTGACCTTAACTTCTATTTCGACCATGAAACGGAGACCCTTTTGCCGTTTCTATATCTCTCTCGTCAGGACGAATTCGGAGAGCAAGCTCAGGGCCTCCCGATGGGCTGATTCTGGGAATTGAGAAATGACTTCTCGCGACCTGAGCGAGAAGTCTTCCGCTCTCTTATAGGTATAATCCAGAGCTCCGTTTGACTTGATGATTTCGAGAATTTTTCTTTTGGAATCTTCCGGCAAGTTCTTTTCCCTCAGGAGTTGAAGAAGGCGCCTGCGGTTGTGGTTTCCGTCGTTATTGAGGGTGTAGATGAGCGGTAGAGTGATGCGGCCTTCGCCGAGGTCAGAGAGAGTTGGTTTGCCCAGGTTCTTCTCGTCTCCCTTGAAATCAAGGAGGTCATCGATGATCTGGAAGGTCATCCCCAAGTTACTGCCGTAGGCGACGAGCGAGCTTTCTTCTTCCGGCGAGGCTTGGCCGAGAATGCCGCCGATTTGGCAGGAGGCGGAAAAGAGAGCCGCTGTTTTTTTATGGATGATGTCAAAGTAATCCTCTTCTCCGAGCTCCAGGTTGCCGCTCATGTGGTATTCGGTCAATTCTCCCTCGATCATTTTCGTCGAGATATCCGTGAGAATGCGGATGATCTGGGGGTACTGACTCTGGAGTGAAAGGCCGATGGTTTTGATGTACAGAAAATCGCCCAAGAGAACAGAAATATTGGGACCCCAGCGTGTATGGACGGACTCTCTTCCCCTTCTGAAGCTGGCATTATCGATGATATCATCGTGGATGAGGCTGGCTGTGTGAATGAACTCGACAAGCGCAGCCATGAAAACGTGCTCTTCTCCTTGATAATCGAGGAGTTTGGAGCAGAGGACGAGGAGAGCCGGCCTTATTCTTTTCCCTTTTTTCTGGAAGAGGTAAGTGCTGATCTCGGAGATCAGCCGATTCGAGGAGTCAGAGAAAATTTTCAGGTTATCTTCGACCCGGTCTAAATCCTCCTGAATGTTCTTATAAACATCATTGAGGTCTTTTCTTTGCTCGAGGAAACTGAGGGCGTTTCTGGGGCTCTGGGGTTTCATCGGTAGTTCGCAAATTCCATGTGAATTCCGAGATTCTCCGCCTTGAGATAAACGATGATCTCTTGCAGAATGTCGATCTTAGAGGAGAAGACGCGGACCTGGTCTCCTTGAATTGCAGATTGAGCCTTGAATTTTTTTTGCTTGATGAGCTTGACGATTTCTCTGGCTTTCTCTATCGGGATGCCATTCTGAAAATGGACTTCCTGCTTGATCGTTCTGTTCGGCCCATCTTCAATTTTCTGATATAGCACAGCTTTAAGGGGGATATGTCTTTTCACCATCTTTTGTTCCAGGACTTCGACGAGGCTTTTCAGCTTATAACCGTCCTCGGCAATGAGGATCAATTTATCTTTTTCCTGGATGATCTCGGCCCGGCTGTGTTTAAAGTCGAACCTGTTGGTTATCTCTTTGAGGGCAATATGAACGGAGTTGGAAACCTCTTGCCAGTTTATCTTAGAGACGATATCGAATGAATGCTCCTGCGTCATGGGCCTTTATCTTAGCATTGAAAACTCTTTTTTTCAAACAGAAAAGAGGCGGCGAAAATTTTCGAGTGTAGCCCGGGCCATCTCTTCCAGGTGAATATTCCGGAGTGAGGCCAGGACTTGAACCGTTTCGATGACAAAGGCTGGCTCATTCCTTTTATTTTTCCCTCGCCGAGGCTGAGGGACGAGATAAGGAGAGTCTGTTTCCACCAGGAGTTTTTCCCAGGGAATCTTTTTGGCGATCTCACGGAGGGACTGAGCATTGGGATAGGTCAGAATGCCAGAGAAAGAAATGAAGAAGTTGCGGTCCATCATTTGCTCGGCGGTCTCCCAGTCCTCAGTAAAACAATGGAGCACTCCGCCTCGAGTAAACCCTTCCTCTTCGACGGCAGCGATAACATCCCTTCCTGAATTCCGGCTGTGAACGATGACAGGGAGGGCCAGTTCTTGGGCCAAACGGAGCTGGGTGCGGAAGACTTCTCTCTGCTTCTCGGGCGGGGAGAAGTTATAATGATAATCGAGTCCGATTTCGCCGACAGCCTTGATTTGCTTAGCTCGGCCGAGCTCTTGAATCTTATCCGCCAGAGAGGGTGCAAACTCTTTGGCCAGGTGAGGATGAATGCCGGCCGCCGCCTCAACCCGGGAGAATTTTTCAGCGAGGCCGAGGACAGTGGCGAGGCTCGCCGGCGTCGTCATTTCGGCGGGGCAGAGAATGGCCCTGACACCGCTTTCCCACGCTCTCTGGAGGACTTCGTCGCGGTCGCGGTCGAATTCCTCCAGATCCAGGTGGGCATGAGAATCTGCCAGCTCGATTTGCTCTGTCATGGCCGAGAGCCTTAGACCCCCTCCTTCTTATTAATACAAGCGCAATTATTGCCATTACATGCGAGCGACCATCGGGAGCGTGGCAATCCGACGAAGTCGCCGCGAGCGTAGCGTGGCGATCCCATGATTATCGCGTAGCATTCTGAGATTCCTCTCTTCGCCCGCAATGACAATGTAAACATATTTAATGACGATAATAGATAATACTTTTTCTATAGAATCGATAGAACTTATATGAAAAGCGAACGGAGAACTCCTTCTTTCTATCGATCTCCGGGCTGTCTCCGAAGCGTCTTCTTACTGGGCCAGCCTGGTTTTGAGATGGCGAATCGGAAGGGCGCCGTAGCTCAGAAGCTGCTGCAGAAATTCTTTCTGGCTGAAAGCGTCGCCTTTGAGCTTCTTATAGTCCCTTTCCATGTCCCAGATTTCCTGGATGCCGATATAAGGATAGGCCGCATCGCAGGGTTTGAGGAGGATGCTGTTCCACTTCCTTTCTGCTTCTGTCTGAGTCTGGAAGCCGCCCCTGGTCATGTACTGAATCGCCTGCTCTTTGGTCATGCCGCCCTGATGGATGTTCAGCTCAAGCACGAAGTCGATGACAATCTTAAGCTGGGACTTGAGCTGGTTGAGCCGCAGACGGAGGTCGTAGTTGCCGAACCCTGAGTTGATCAGCATGTCTTCCACATAAACAGGCCATCCTTTCACGAGGGGCATGTTGGGGCTAATTTTTCTCGCCAATGAAGGATACTTTTGGGTGAAATAGAGAGGGGCAAACGAACCCGGATAAACATTTCGCACAGCCCAGAAATAGATATAAAAATCATTGTACTCTTCAAGGAAGGAATTAGCTTGATCACTTGACCAGTCATCAGGGAGGGGAGATATCTGGGCTACATAGTTTCCCGACGATTCGTAAGGTCCTGGAGTCAAAAGATGTGTCAGGGTCACCCCTCTTTGGGCAAGAGGCATGGGCTCGATGGTGAGGTTGGCGTCGGGAAGCCGGACAAACTGAGCTTGAGTAAGAAAATTCTTGATCAAGTCAGCGCATTTTTTGGTCTGATCGATAAAATTTTCCTTGGCCGGGTGCTCGGTCTTGATTTTATCCAGAACGCCCGTGATGGCTATGTTCCAAACCTCATCCTGACTCCGTTGTGTGCCGAGCTGGTCAAGGTTGACGTTGGGGTACATGATCTTGAAGAACGGGATACAGACGAGAAACATCTCTCTTCGCAGATTATTGTAGTCAGCCTTGGCCCGGGCAGCGAGCTCAGTGAAAGGAATGCTGTTCTCGGTGGTGAGTCGGAGCAAGCGCAGATGAGCCTGCTCTCCGAGCCTGAAATTGCCCGTGGACCTGGGCAGGAGCTGGCTCTGGAGGAATCCCTGGTAATCTTCCAGAGCGGCAATCACCTTGGCCACTTCGGCCTGAAAAGCAGATTTTATATCAGGGGAAGCCGTCTCGCTGAGCTTAAGGACTTCGTTTTTATAAAAATCAAGAATGCCGGGGAATTGCTTGATGGCCGTCTCCGTGTAGACCTGAGGAGGGGTTTTCAGGTTGTCTTTGGCCTGCTTGATGAACCCGGGCAACTGCTTAGCTCTCAGGGTGGCACTCTTCAGCCTGGCGTCCACAGGAGCGAACTCCTTGACCAGGAGACTCTTGATGCTCTGGAGGTAAATCTCGTTATAGAAAAGCGGGTTGTATTCCCAGGGAATGAGATTTTCGTGGCGTATGAGTTCCAGATCTATGATGTCTATCATAATCTCGTAATCAATCTTGGTCTCTTCGCCGAGCTTTGTTTTATCGACTTTGGCCACCAGTTCCTGGTTAAAACCATCCAGGCTCTCCTGGCGTTTCTCGAGATTCTTGCTGCCAAAGTCCTCAAGTTTGTCGGCATATTTGTAATATCCCGCCAGGGTGGCAGCCGTGGGGTAGAATTTCCACATTTCATCGAAATAGGTGTCCATCGTCTTCTGGAATTTGGCTTCTTCCTGGTTCTGCTGGGAGAGGAGAAGACCCAGGCCGAAGAAAGCGAAGACGATAACGATAAACGGGATGAACAGTTTTCTCATGGAAGCCTCCTAATTAAAACTTTCCCTATCGTCAAACCACAAGCAGCCTCTATGTCTGTATTCCAAATATTCATTGAGGGCAATCCTATCATAAACGGGAGAGTCAAGCCAACATATCCTTTCACCATGTAAGCATCTTCGTTTTCGTGACAATCTTGATCTGTAAAGGGTGGCGCGGTGCCAGTCCCCGCAACGCCCGCAGCGCAGGGGACCCCTCTCCTGATGGGTGCGGAGCGAGGACGGACGGGGACGCGCCGCGACAGGACCCTCTTTCCAACCCGCGCTTTCACGGAAACGGAGATGTTTCCTTTCACCATCGGAGAACCGCAGATGCCCAGGTATAGCCGGACCCAAAGGCCGTCAAAACGATGATATCGCCAGGCTTAATTCTGTCTTCTTTTACGGCTTCATCGAGGGCGATGGGGATGGAAGCGGCCGTTGTATTTCCGTAGCGGTCGATATTGCGCATGACCTTTTCGAGAGGAATTTTGAGGTTGTGGGCCACCATCTGGCTAATCCGGTCATTGGCCTGATGAGGAATGAGGAGGGCAATATCGTCAACCGTCAAACCGTTGTGCTCTAAAGCGATCCTTACCGCTTTGGGCATCTTTTCTGTGGCATTCTTGAAAACATTCCTTCCGTCCATGCGGGGAAAGAACTTTTTGGCCTTGACCAATTCTTCGGTAACGGTCGGCTTGTCTTTCGGGCTCGGCTTCTCGAGCCATAAGTCCGGGACGTGGCGGCCGTCGGCAAAAAGATGAGTGGAGAGAATACCCCTGCCGTCCGTCGAATCATGGGGTTCGAGAATAACCGCCCCACCACCGTCGCCGAAGAGAACGGCCATTTCCCTGCCTTCATCAGAGTAATCGAGGTTTGTTGACTGGACTTCCGCAGCGACCAGCAGGATTTTTTTGTAAACGCCTGTCCGGATATATTGATCGGCTACAGAGAGAGCGTAAATAAATCCGGAGCATTGATTCCGGACATCGAGGGCTCCGATGGGAACCAGCCCCAATTTGGCTTGGACGATGACGCCGATGCCGGGAAAGTAATGGTCCGGAGAAAGAGTGGCAGCGATGATGAAGTCGATTTCTGATCTGTCGATCCGAGCGCTCTCAATGGCGCGCAGGGCGGCTTCGTAAGCTAAATCCGAAGTCATGACGCCCTCTTCGACATGGCGCCTTTCCACAATGCCCGACCTCTGCCGAATCCACTCGTCCGAAGTGTTCATGACTTTTTCGAGGTCAAAATTGGTGACAACACGAGGGGGAACGAAGTGGCCTGTTCCCGTGATCAAAGTTCTCATGCTCATCGTCGATGCATCAAAATTATAACTGATGATTTTTGAAAAATAAAGGCATTATTTTCTTAGGTAACCGTCTCTTTTTCCGCGATCGAAAGGGAGATCTCCGATAAGGGATTCGCTCCTTCCGGGATTTTTAACGCCATGAAAATTGGTCTGCGCCCGAAATTGCCGATAGAAAAATGTCATCACGAGCGAGCCGAAGCCGCGAGCAGAGCGTGGCGGCAAGCGAAGTGATCTGACCTCTTGGTCATTGCGAGGAACCTTGTGACGAAGCAATCCTCAGCGAGTAAGCTGAGATCGCCACGGCATCTTCGATGCCTCGCGACGACTGCGTCGGATTGCCGCGCCCCCTTCGGGGACTCGCAATGACACGCAAGTCAACGACTTCTGTTTCTATCGGCAATTTTTGGGTCTGCAGCTCTTTGTTGACTCTATTTCATAGCCGGAGTATCATAAAAAAACGCCGGCCTGCGGAGAATTTCTCTTGAAAAAGCGAAGCGCTTTTCTCTTTCTGTTAACCCTTACCGCTTCTCTTTGTCCCTTGCTGTGGGCTCAAGAAGATTTCCTGAAAATCGAAGCCTCTGTCATTCCCCGGAAGCTTTCTCGGGGGGAAGAAGGCACAGTCCTTTTGAAGCTGAGTCTTCAGGAGGGAATCACTGTCAGCCCTCATCCTGATTTCATCATCGAGTTCAAACCGTGTGAGGAGCTCGTCTTTCCCAAAAATTTCTTCGCCGCCTCAGACCTCGAAATTGAGGCCCTGGAAGGGGAGGATGAGGATTATCTTGACCTTCAAGAGCCGATCAAGGTTCCGTTCACTGTCAGCCTGGAGGCGAAGAAGGGAAGCCATATTCTGGAAGGGAGAATCAAGTATTTTGCTCGGTCGAAAAAAGAGGCGTGGTGTGTTAAAAACACGGCCAAATTTTTTGTGACTTTTTCAACCCGTTCCTCTGTCATCAAGAAAAAAACATAAGCTGACTCTACAGCCATTTCTGCGCGATATACCAATCCATGGTCTCGCGGATCGCTTTTTCTAAGGTATACCGAGGCCGGAAAGAAAGCATTTCGGCGGCCTTTCCGACATCTGCCACCCAGCCGGATTGTTTCAAGTCTGTATACTTATCGCGGTTAAAAAGTCCGGGCGCTTCTTTGAGGCGATCTATGAGTTCCGAGAGAAGAGCCGCCATCGAGAGAAGACCCATGGAGATTCTCACTTTTCTGAATTTTTTCCCCATAGCCAAGCCGGCCGCCTCACCCAGCTCTTCCCAGGTCCGAGGCTGCGGGTCGGCGATGTTTAAGATTTCGCCGCTGGGCAGGTCTTTTTGAGCGCAAAGATAAAGGGCTTCGACGAGATCTTTGACATAACAAAGGCTGATTAACTTGCTTTCCCTGACCGTTGGAAGAATGCCTCGGCTTATCACTTTGAAGTATTCGAAAAAATCTCGGTCTCTCGGACCGAAGACGGCGCTTGCCCTCACGATGATAAGAGAAAAAGTGCCTTTGAACTTGAGCGCTTCCTTTTCACCCATCAATTTGCTGCGGCCATAAGGAGTCACGGGATGCGGGGGGTCATTTTCCTTGACTCCCTTGTCTTTATCGGACGGCCCGGAGGCGGCAAGACTGCTAAGGTAGATGACCTTGGGTCGAGTTCCGGAGGAGAGCAGGGCACGGAAAAGACTTGCCGTCCCTTCCTGGTTTACAGTATAATAATCAACCGCTTTGAGAGATTTTATTTTGCCGGCGAGATGAAAAACGATGTCGATTCCTGCGGGAAGAGAAGGAAGAGAAAAAAGATTTCCCTCGAGGATGTTGATATTTTTCTTCTTTAATTCGATGGCCTTCTCCGGATCTCGAACGAGGGCAAAGATTTCCGCATTTTGGGCCGACAGAAAATCGATGAGATGGCTTCCGATAAAGCCGCTTCCGCCGGTGATAAAAGCTTTCATTGCCTCGATTGTATGAAAATTGCCTGCCATGGTCAAACTTTAACCTTTTTAAGGAAAGAGTTAAGCCTCAAAGCAGGCGGCGCCCTGTATCAATCAAGGGCTGAATAAGGACAGAGGAGGAAAAATGGACCTTTTCGAAAAATGCTACAGCTTCACCAGAGCTGAAGAGGCCATGGCCATGGATATGTATCCATACTTCACTCCGATCGAAGAAGTCAAAGGAAACAAAGTCATGGTCGACGGCAAAGAATTGATCATGGTGGGCTCGAATAACTACCTTGGCTTGCTCAATCATCCTGCGGTGATGAAAGCGGCTCAGGCTGCTGTGGAAAGGTACGGCGTGGCCACCTGCGGCTCTCGTTTCCTGAACGGAACCCTGGATATTCATGTGGAGCTTGAAGAACGGCTGGCCCGGTTTATGAAGAAGGAGGCGGCGCTCGCTTTTTCCACCGGGTTTCAAACAAACCAAGGCATTATTTCCACCATCGCCGGAAAGAACGATACCGTTATCGCCGACAGGATGGTGCACGCCTCGATCATCGATGCCTGCCGACTTTCTTTTGCTACCGTCTATAAATACAAACACAATGACATGAATGACCTGGAGAAGGTTCTTTCTTCTTTAAAAAATGATGGCGGCAAGTTGATCGTTGTGGACGGAGTTTTCAGCATGGAGGGAGACGTAGCTAACCTTCCAGAGATTGTCAGGCTGGCCAAAAAATATGGCGCCAGAATAATGGTCGATGATGCGCACGGCATCGGCGTTCTGGGAAAAAACGGGAGGGGCACGGCTGAGCACTTCGGGTTGGAAGAGGACGTAGACTTGGTCATGGGGACGTTCAGCAAGTCCT
>Ga0315280_10006500_pt1 | contig 16102 bp, 13 predicted proteins | sample YL17G06_40_MG_FD_203697 | JGI IMG/M metagenome (GOLD analysis project Ga0315280, IMG submission 203697) | Sediment microbial communities from Yellowstone Lake, YNP, Wyoming, USA - YL17G06_40 | ecosystem: Environmental > Aquatic > Freshwater > Lake > Sediment | place: USA: Wyoming | collected... | reverse complement strand
AATTGTCTTTCTATCACAGTCCAGGATCGTTAAATAGTGTGACTCCTCATTCACACTCAAACTATCAGAAAAGGCGCTCATAAAATGGCCTGAGCGCCTCCATTGCAAAAACACTTCCCATACCATCGCGCTAATATCCACAGCGCCAGGTAGATACGATATCGTTGTTAGAGGTATTGGTGATGAAGTGTGGTATACATCCAAGCAAGGAGGGAGTTGGAGGCCGTGGGTATGGGTTCAAGGGGGAAAGACAAGGGATAGGCCAGTATTAGCAGTAATGGGCGGTTACCTGCACTTGGTAGTTGTCGGAATGGTATATGAGATCTGGCACAATAAGATGTCGCTTGCTACTGGAGTTTGGTCGGGTCGGACTTGGGTAGGTGGAGGAACGACTCTCTCGCCGCCGGCCCTTGTAGCATCAAGTCCAACTAGGCTTGACATGGTCGTGCAAGGGGTAGATTATAGGATATGGCATGACTCATATGAGGGCGGTTCATGGAGCGGCTGGTCTCCAATCGGTGATGGAACCACGCTGGAGACCCCGGCCTTGGCCTGCATTTCAAATTATCTCCAAGTGGTAGTAAGAGGAGTAGACCATCGTGTCTATTGGAGTCAGAGGTATCTGGGCTCAGCGTCTTGGTCAGGTTGGCAATGCGTACTAGGCGGCTCTACAATCGCTGCCCCAGCAATGACGGTGAGCACATATAACGGGCTTCCTTCAGTTGAAGTATTCGTAAAAGGTGGAACTCGTTATGTGTATCATGCAACTTATGGATTCTCAGGTGGTGCATATCAATGGGTCGGATGGGATAGAGCAACAGCACAAGTTGACAGTAGACCTGTTGCGATCAGTCCGGATGGCAATTCGCATGTGGTTGCCATCATAGGTAACTCTATCGTCTATAAAACTTATAATCAAGGAGGCGGTTGGGGGCCTGTATACTGGTACACTTTTCCAGGGTCTTCATCTGAAGCGCCAGGACTTGCAGGTTATGCTAATGGTATGATGATTGCAGTTAGGGGAATGGATAACCGAGTATGGGTAAATGACAGGAACTAAATACCTCCTCTACTTTGACTTTTCTACGTCTCAAGTTTGCTGAATAATACTTGAGAACTAGCTTGTGCACTGTATCACTTTCGTTCCTTGCACCAGTAAAGGAAAGCGCGCGCGACTCACTTTCTCTCACTTGTCTTTCTCGCTACGGTCGCAGCTGATAAATGAATTGAAATTCTCCCTCTTTGTTCATAGATTACTATGCAAAGTGTTATCGCCAAAGCAATGAACAATAAGTATGTTCCCACCTTGAATGGCCAAGGATCGTAGACAAATTCAACTGTGTGATCGCCTCTTTGAAGGAACACTGCTCTGAATGTGTAGTCAGCTCGATACATTCGGCTAGGTTTTCCGTCCACGTATATCATCCACCCCGGGAACCAGTTGTCGCTTAATATCAGGAACCCATCGTTCTCAACATACGCCTGCAGAGCGACTTTATTGGGCTCGTATGAAATTGTAGTGACATTTGAATAATCGTGAATAGGAACGTTATCTAATCGAGATAAGATTTCGGATGGCACTTCCTCATCAATTATTGCAAATTCACCGAAGTTTAGGTCTAATTTTCCCTTCAGGTACTCTAAGGCTTGGCCATCATCAGATATCACTACTACTCTGTGGACTATGAAGGCTCTCGACACGAAATCGTTGTTCCTCCATATATCAGCATCTAACCCGTTGTATACAAGTGAGAATCTCCGGCTCTCAGCAGAGCTGTAGAATGTCCTGAAGGTTAAATCGCCTTCCACCGGTATTCCGTTAAGAAAGATTTGGCCGTGTGAGTAGACATCTCTTGAGGATGACCACGAAGTTATGGCGTTGCCTGAGGTAGCATCTGTTGAACTGAAGTAGAAGTAGAAAGTTCTATTAGCTGAGTTCGTTATCGGCGAGAAATAAAAAGTGCGCCAAGCATTGTCTGTTACATCTGAATTATTAAACGCTATCGAGACTATGTCAGTTGACGAGTCGGTGCTCTCCTTGAGATGGAATATTGTGGTATACATATTTCTTCTTCCATATGTGGCCATCAATATGCTGATTGCTGAAAGATTGTTGTGGTTTGATACGAAAGTTTGGCCGTATGAGTTTGACCTTGTTATCTCCCCCGCGGGGAGGTTGTTGAAGTCTTGGTTAATGTCGAGAGTTAAATTGAGCGGTAAACCGCCTGTCGGAACCGTAACGTACTTTACGTTCATGAGATTCAACAATGGTGACTCGTAATCCTCAGTTATCTGAAAGCTCCCCTCAAACGTTCCAGCTAGTTCCATGAACTCCTGATACTGTCTGATTCCCATAGCATCGCATGTGCGGATGTCTTGTAGGCGGTAGACCATCGCCGTGTTCGGAGGCGTATTCCACCCGAGAGGCAATATCCTGAATATTGACGTGTCGTTAACCAGATAATTGATAGAGCCTGTCCTTTGATATACTGCCAGATTCGCGCTGACTAGCGGATTATAGTTCTGTGCAAAAGAGAACGAATCTACCAAGAACACCAGCACTACAAGTACGGCAAGAATCTTCACAACGTTCTTTCGACGGTGAGGTAGTATCGCTAATATAGTGAGCCCGATCAAGATGGCAAGGAAGAACACCAGACTGAAAGCGATGTAGCCAGCCACTTTAGACAATCGGCTTGACCACACCATCACTCCTGCAACTAGGCTTTGCAGTTGAGAGGTTGGTTGGGTAAGGATGAAATAGGGCAAGAGTGATGGAACAAGTGCTAGGGCAAGGCTGACGGATAGAGTTCGCACAACGCTTGTACGTCCACTTATCAGCAAGTCAACGCCTATGCCGCCCAACACTGAAAGAGCAAAAGCTAGCACGAGCAATAGCCTATGATTCGCGGTCACGTCGAAAAACGGAAGAGAAGTAACAAACTCATACATGACCGGAAACTTGTAAATGACGCTCATGCAGAAAAAAGCAAGCCCCAAGAAGAATAGCACAAATCTATCTCGCGCCCTATGGACTATCGCCAGTAAAGCGAAGAAGAGAGCCGGTACTCCTGCATATCCTCCGACCGATTCATTGTAGTTCATATTGGGGCCAGAGCCCCAGTAGGTTCCGTTCGTAGGGTTTCCGAAGAAGTTGGAAATTAGCAACGTTATCATCGCCGTGGGCGGTAAGTAGAAATTGTTGGGCCCATGTCTAGCAACTAACGCTTGACTCTGGGTCAGGTACTCAAGGAACGGTAGAAGCTGTATGCTTCCCAAAAGTATTCCAAGAACCAAGGAAAACATGAATAATATGCCGAGTTTAAGCACGCTGCGATGGGCGTCTCTCCAGACTACATAGGCTCGAAAGAGAAAGTAGAGGAACATTGCTGTCATCAAGAAAAGTGATGTCTCGATATGTCCCCCGAGGAACTGGACGCCTACGAGAACTCCAAGCAACGCGGCTTCGTTAAATCTTCTCTTGATGGCAAGTCTCTCTGTGAGCAGGAATAGTAACGGCAGCCAGATAGCGGTCTTAACATGCGGGGCTTCCAACCAGACAATCAAGTAGCCGCAGAACATGAAAGATATGCCGGATGCGATTGAACCAATTCTGCCTACGTTTATGGATCTGATGAAGAGATAGGAAGAGAATCCTGCAATGAAGAGCATCAATATTATGATGGCATTCCACGCCGTCTGGAACGGCAGCACATAGTATAGGACGTTGAGTGGGAAGAAAGCTGCTGATTGATCGTTTCCTATGAAGGGGGCTCCACAGCCTTGATAAGGATTCCATAAAGGCAGAATTCCCTGCTTCAGACTATCAGCGACAAACCTCGCAAACGGATAATGTTGAATAATGGCATCACTCAAAAGATCATTCTGAGGCATCGTGTCATAACTTTCAGGCAACTGAGCACTCCAGGGATAGAAGACATATAGCACATGAGATGGCAGAATAACCTCCCCTAGAAAAACAGCTTTCCAGAAGAATGCAAATAACACCGAGGCAAAAAAGATAACAACACAAGGCAATTCATGTCTTTCAATGAATTCATGTATGCGCCAAATCGAACTTAAAGCGTGCGTGCGCGCTTGTACTATTTTCCGAGGGCCTCTTTGGTCCACGCTTTTACAATCAGACTGCCGACTACCACCACAGGATCCATGTTTCATGCTAAAATTTCACCATTGACTTAGCATCTGTATGGACTATGATGTCTATTTATATTTTCCACGCGCTAACATAGAGACTTGATATAAATCAGGGGGATAGCGCGCCTATGTGAAGGCCTCTCTCTATCTTTTGATCCTGGATGAGTATATTCGGCACGCGCCTATTCGCCCACAGACGGGGCACTATGGCTTCGCATCCAGGCTCCCCTCAATCGCGCTAACGTCCACCCTAGGGGACAGCGCTTTCACGAGGAGGTTTCTCTAGGCCTGACAATAATACAATTATTCATTCATCAATAATTGTCTTTCTATCACAGTCCAGGATCGTTAAATAGTGTGACTCCTCATTCACACTCAAACTATCAGTAAAGGCGCTCATAAAATGGCCTGAGCGCCTCCACTGCAAAAACACTTCACATACCATCGCGCTATACTTCAACAATGTGCCAAATGTTATGGTATAGCACATGAATTCATTGGTTGCGTAAACTATATAGAGTTTTCAGTCAATAAGGACCTTGAAGCGATAGAAAACTGATCGAAAGCTCCTACCTTCAGCTTGAATACATGTTCCCTTAAAGGTTTTGATCACTACCTGACTTTCGAGCCTTCACGAGTAGATTCACTCCAAAAGGAGGAACAATGCGATCTTCGATGCTGAACCATTGATCATGTATTCTATCATAGATAGGGTTTTGTAAATCCTGCGAAACTCGAGTTGATTTCATTAACCTGGATTTGACCAACCAGCCAACCAACCCTAAAAAATCCCAATAATCGCCATTACCTATATATTAAACTGGGTTTAGGCTAAGATACATAAGGGGGATTGAGATGGGAGAGTCGGATACACCAACACCTAAGGTTACCAAGGGTTTGATCACCAGGAGAGCTTGTAGGGTATGTGGCTCAGCGAGCTTGAAACTTGTCCTGTCTCTTGGAAACCAATACATCTCGAACTTTGTCGATTCCCCTACAAGTGAGAGTTATGTGGCCCCGCTTGAGCTGGTCCTCTGCGACATGAAGACGGGCGGATGTGGGCTGTTGCAGCTTAGGCATACCGTTCCGGGGGAACTCATGTATAGGCAGTATTGGTATAAGAGCGGAATTAACCAGAGTATGAGGGATGCGCTCGCCGATATCGTTGAGAAGGCTGAGAGGCTGATTAAACTCTTGCCCGGCGACATAGTTCTGGATATAGGATGCAATGATGGGACACTACTTAGGTCATACAGGTCTAGAGATCTGGTTCTCGCTGGTTTTGAACCTGCGACCAATCTAATCGATGAGGCGCGAGTTGGAACTACAAGGATTATTAACGACTTCTTTAACTATCAGGCCTTCAAGCGTGAATTCGGAGGTCGGAGGGCTAAGATTATTACAGCTATCTCGATGTTTTACGATTTGGATGAGCCTAATAGGTTCGTCGCTGATGTTGTCAAGACATTGGCTGAAGACGGGGTTTTCATAATCCAAATGAACTATTTGCCCTCGATGCTGGAGAACAATGCGTTTGATAACATAGTGCATGAACATTTAGAATACTATTCGTTGCAATCGCTGAAGTACCTGATGGACAAACATAGCTTAGAGGTCTTCGATGTTGAGCTGAACGATGTGAACGGCGGCAGCTTCCGCGTATATGTCAAGCATAGAGGTTGTGAGAAGTATCCGATCAGCCACAACGTAAGAGAACGTGAGGCCTATGAGAAGAGGCTGAGATTAGATGATTATGGGCCCTACGAAGACTTTGCCAGAAGGGTCCTCAACCTAAAAGCAGAGACTTACGATTTCATAAAGCAGGAAGTGGGAAAGGGTAAGACTGTATATGTATATGGTGCATCGACGAGAGGAAATACTCTTCTACAATTCTACAATCTTGACCACAAGTTGATAAAAGCTGCAGCGGAAAGGAACCCTAACAAGTGGGGTAAAAGAACAGTTGGAACTCTGATCCCGATAATCTCTGAGGAGCAGGCTAGAAGAGAGAGACCTGGCTACTTCCTCATTCTACCTTGGCAGTTTCTGGAGGAGTTTATGAAGAGAGAGAAGGAATACCTTTACTCAGGAGGAAAGTTCATAACTCCCCTACCGCAATTCAAGATAATAAGTTCATCATAGGATGACCAACTGGAGTACGATTGCTGGTTGGAAAAGTGTTTGGGTGAGCAGAGGATTTTGCAGAAGAATTTCAGGATACCGTGGAGCCAACCCAACATTACTGAAGATGAAGTGCAGGTTGCGCTCAATACCCTCAGAAGCGGTTGGCCAAGTCGAGGGGCTGTAACCGAAGATTTCGAAGCCTTAATTTCAGAATACCTGTCATCCAATGTGGTCGTTGTCAACAGCGGATCCTCAGCGCTGATGTGCGCTTTAATAGCTCACGGAATAAGACCAAAAGACAGGGTTGTTGTTCCTGCATACACCTTTGTCGCATCAGCCTCCATCCCCAAGATTCTTGGGGCTGAGTTGATCGTCGCGGATGTTGACAGAGAAACCTTCAACGTATCTCCGGAGGCGGTTGAGGATTTGGTTAAGAAGAACGGGGTAAAAGCTGTCATAGTTGTGGATGTTGCTGGGTTGCCGGTTGACATAGAGGCTTTTATTGAACTCTCTAAGCGTTATCATTTTATTCTGATCGAGGATGCTGCGGAGGCCCTTGGCGCCGAGTATAAACATAGGAAGGTAGGCTCCTTCGATCATACCACAATCTTCAGTTTCCAAACCGCGAAACAGATTACGACAGTGGAGGGCGGATGCATCGTAACATCTGACAAGAACGTTGCCGAGAGATGCCGTCAGATCAGTAACTACGGCAGGAGTAAAAAGGCAAGATATGTCCATGAGATCCTAGGGCTCAACCTTAGAATAACTGACTTGCAGTCGGCGATAGGGATCATACAGTTCAAGAAGCTTGAAGATCATATCAGGCGAAGAAATGAGATCGCGGGAGAATATAGAAGAAAGATTCAGCGGCTTGAGTATCAGAGGATACCTTCCTATGTAACCCGGCATTCATATCTAATGTTCACCGCCATTACCCAGAACAACGCTATGAGGGACAGATGGGTTCGCGAACTCACAGCTAGAGGTGTTGAGGCCAGAACGACTTGGACGCCGATCCATATGCAGCCATGCTTTCCGGAACTTGGCATATTAAACCTTCCGAATGCCGAGTACATATTCGACCGCGCCATCACCCTACCAATTTATAACAGCATGACATATGAAGATGCAGCGATGGTCATAGAGGCTGCTGGAGCCGTGTCGGATAAAGGGTGAAATGTGTTGGAGAACGAGAAAGTTCTAGTTACTGGCGGCGGGGGTTTCATCGGCTCCGCGCTGGTGAGGGCTCTTCTCTCGGATGGTAAGGAGGTCATCGTATACGACAGCTTCGTCTACGGAGATAGATCGAACATCGCAGAAATTGAGAAGGACGTGACCGTCGTTGTAGGTGATATCTTAAGCTGGAAGCTGGAGAATGCGTTGAAGGACAATGTGCAAAAGGTCTACCATCTTGCTGCTGAACCCTACATACCCTACTCATACGTGGCACCTGAGAGGTTCATTGAGGTCAATGTTCTAGGAGCCTTCAAAGTCCTCATGGCCTGTAAGCTCTTCGGAGTTGAGAAGGTAATCCATTTCAGCTCTTCTGAGATATACGGCTCCGCACAGCACATACCAATGGATGAAAACCACCCCACCCTCCCACACTCCACGTATGCTGTGACAAAACTGGCTGCAGATCGCTTATGTTATACGCTTGCACATGAACAGAAGATTCCCGTCATAATTCTCAGGCCGTTCAACTGTTACGGACCCAGAGAAAGTCAACCATATGTCATACCTGAGATCATAAGACAACTCGTAAGATCTCCAAAGTTGACCTTGGGCAACCTAGAAGCTCGGCGCGATTTTACTTATGTGGATGATTCTGTTCGAGCAGCCATAATGGTAATGGAAGCAGACTTACCTGCAGGGATGGTGGTGAATGTAGGGTCGAATATAAGCTACTCTGTACGAGAACTGGTCCAAATCATTGCAGGAATACTGGGCTGCGAAGATGTTAAGATTGAACTAGATGCTAGGCGCTTCAGACCCCTAGAGGTTAACCTGCTTCAATGCGATTACAGTAAACTACGTTCTCTGACCGGATGGGAACCTAGAATTTCAATCAAGGAAGGTTTGAGGCTAACTATCGACTGGTACAAAAATGCTGGATGCTGGCCATGGGAGCAACGCATACACTAAGCATAGTCTGAGTTTATACATGCTTGGCACATTTGAGAATCCTGATAGATTTGTGGCCTCCCTTACCAAGACGCGCACGAGTGAGGAACCCATGAACCCTGCCCCTCCGGTTACGAAGACTTTTTCGCCCGTCCTAGTCACGCTCCTTGGTCCTATTCAGAAAGAGAGCCATAGACATGACGTCTCTGTATCGACCATGCACTTTCTCTTCTCTCCGAAATACTCCCTCTACTATGAACCCTCTACTGCGATATAATTGGAGACTCCGCGGATTGTCTGCGTATGTTGCCAACCATATCTTCTCTTTGCCCATCCTTGCTGCGTCCGCTATCATCGAGTCTAGTAGTTTCTTTCCAAGTCCTTTGCCCTGATATCGTTGATGCAGGACAATTCCCAATTTCACGACGTGTTCTTTTTCTTTCCTTGAGAAAAAGTCTAGGTGGCCGAAGCCTAAAATCCTCTTCTTGTCAAGGAGCGCGTATCCCAACATTTCTCCACCGGTTATTCCTTTGAGGATCCTGTCTGCCACCTCAGTAGGCTTCCCAATTCTGTAACCGAAGTGTGTATAGTCATGCGTGGTTCGCTTGTCGAGTTGTTTTAGAAACCTTGTCAGTGCCGAACGGTGATTGCTAGTCAATCTAACGATTCTCATGTGATCACCGTCCCGGAAGCGAGCTGATAATTCGTCTACGCGCGATACGTAGCAAGACACTTGAGTATCGCAAGGCAGCTCCGGCGTTTGACTTTCCTAGATGAACACTGGAACACGGCACTTCGGCAACTTTGAATCCGTGTCTCCAAGCGTTAGCTAGAACGACTATGTTAAAAGTTCCGTCCACAAAGGATTTGTCAAACGAGTTTAAGAAGACTGACTTCCTGTAGGCTCTGAAACCATGTGTACAATCCTCCACTCTCACACCCAAAAACCTACGTGCAGCCTTGTTTCCGAGTTTGTTAACGAGAAGCCTTAAGACAGACGAACAAATGAATTGTGACCCCTTCGCGTATCTGCTAGCGATAACTAAATCATAACCACTGCGTAAAAGCTCTATCATCTTAGGCAAAACTGAAACCGGATGATGTAAATCCGAGTCCATCACTACCACCATGTCGGATGTTGCGCATTGGATACCCTCGTACACCGCCGAACCGACCCCCAGCCTACTGCGTCTGTGAAGGATCTTCACCCTTGGGCAGCTTGCTGCAATTTCGTCTGCTATGAGACCTGTGCCATCTGGACTGTTATCGTCGACGATAACCACTTCGGCGTTTGGTTCTGCGGATAGAATCTCCTTGCATAAGGTCCGGATAGTCTGCGAGGAATTGTAGGTGGGGACCACTATGGAAAACAAGCATGTTGTCATTTCAACAGCTCACGAGCTCCTCCCGTAGCCAGGAGTCGATAATCCGTACGTCCGCGCAACTTCGCTTGCCTGCTCACTGCTAATTTCCATCAGAAGCGAATTAAGATTTTCCCATGTCTTTCGCTTCTCAGGAAAGATCAAGGTTTCTCTAGTAGATTCGGCAATTACGCCGTCTCTTTCCCTGTACAGCTGGACATCATGATCAAGGGCAACTCCAATGTTGATTTCTAGGCTCAGACTTGTTATGCATTGAGGTTAAACCCGAAACTAAAGAACGATCATCAGCCTCCACCGCCCTAGAAACGCAAAGAAAAAACCCTATGAGTTGCAAAGTCAAATATCGTGGGCCCACGAGAAGGTCCCGTTGCAACTGGGAACGTGCAGCTTGCTCTTCTCGCCATGATCCGTAGTGAAGTTTCCGATTCCGCTAGACTTTAGTTGATCATTCATCGAATGCTGAAACCAAGTGCCCATAGCAGATGAAAGAGATCAGCGATTAACGGCGTCATGGGCGTGTAGTAGAAGCCCCATCCGCTGAAACGATCTGCAGAAGTCAGGAGGAAGACTAAAGTCCAACTGACATGAAGAATTCCTAGCATGACGAGAAAATGCTTTTCATTCTTTCGGCTGAGATGGAGAAAAGCTACAGAACCCAAGACTACGGATGATGTGCTAGGAAGAACGGTGTATTGAGGTAGTCGAACATTCATGAAAGCGAACCAAAGTGTCGGGATTAACGCCAACAAGGTACCCATAACGACCAGATCAGTCGTCTGACGATGAAAAATGGACCTTATCATCTTGCAAATCGCGACGGGGTAGATAAGGATCTGGAATGGCGTACTGTACATGCTCTGAATATACAAAAGGTACCACCACGGACTCGGAACAGCTTCCGATCCGAGTGCATAGAAATCTGGCTTAGATGCAATAGGGTTCGATGGACTAAGATAGGGCCATGGGTTTCCATTTAACTGTATCTTGGGAATGAGGAACGGGTTTCCCGGTCGCTTAACTGAGTGACCAGACTGAAGATGACCCCAATCATAACTCAAAGAACGTGACAGATTCACGATGACTTGGTCTGACCATAAGTACGGCTGAACCAAAAAAAAAGCAATCACCGCAATCAATAAGAAAACCGCCATCGGCTTCCACTCTGATCGGGTTTTCCTTTTCCATAACATCATTCCGATTAGTACGAAGATTCCCATGAACGCGAAATATTTGCTCGCAACTGATAAGCCGAACAAGATTGCGCTGGCATAGAAGTTCCATCCTCTCCCTCCTGCTATGTATCGGTAGAAGAAGAGAATTGAGGCCATGTAGAAGAAAGTCGTTCCAGGATCGAGAATACCATATGATGACTCCGCAATTGACATAGGTTCGAAAGCCAAGAGAATACATGGAATGATCGCGATAATATGCCTCCCTGTCGCTTCCTTGACCAAACAGTAGACAATTAAACAAGTTGCTGAACCCAAAACAACGGAAACCAAACGAAGAGCGCCGATACTCTCAGGCAACCAAGGAAACAGTGTTCCGGCTCTTCCATCGGCTCCGAAGAGTGCAGCACTTCCAGCAAAGAGCAATTTCATGAACATTGGATGTCCAAATGCAACATTTTCGAAGAAGTTACCTTTCAGGTAAGACAGAGCCGCTTGCGCAAAAGCAGTTTCGTCGATCTCGACTTCTGGGGATGCAGCCAATATGAACCGAAGTAAGAAGCCTAGCCCAATAACTATCCAAACCTGAACTCTGATTCTAGTGAAAATCTTAGCGATCACTTCAAAAGCCACTACAACGTATTAAATCATCATATCAACATAACTTTTTGCACGCTTGAGACTGCACAATCATATGTACTCGTGCGCTTGAGGCTGCTAGTGCTCTCTTCCCAGAAGTTGTATCCAGTTTATCCAAGCTCCATCTGAAATATCTAGTTTCTTATAGTAGACGCCATCATCAGTACCTCTGAATTCCAACCGAAAGCAAGCTAGGTTCTCTTCGATAACCTGCGTTCTAAACGTCTGAGTTGAAGATAAAGCGTTGTAACAGTGAAACCTTGTCCCGCTACCAGAAGTAGCATGACGCCGAGGAGGGCGTAGCCTTGATGGAGGGACTGATGAAAGATCGCCTCGTAGAGAACCCAAAGCAGTATCAGTGTTGCAGGAATAATGGCTAGGGCGGAGATCGTCGAGAAAAGCATCACAGCATTATACTTTCTTGCAAGGTCAAAAAGCGTCACAACGTCCGCGAAGCCCTGACGCCAAGTCGAGACTTGAGATTTGCCCCCCAGCCGAGGCCGATAGTTGATCGGCACATCCGTAACATTCCCCTCGACAGAGTTCTGAGCCAGAATCTCCTCCTCCACGGTAAGTTTGCCAGCAGAGAATTGTAGCGTCCTCGCCTTCTCAGTCCTGATCAGATACATGCCAGAGCATACATCCCTAAGCTTTGTTGCGAAGAAAATATTGAATGCTCTGGTGATGATTCGATTGCCTATCCTGTGAAGCCAAGTCATGTTGCCAGATGTCATTCTTCTGGCCCCAACAACTTGATCGTATCCCTCTCTGTGGTCCATAAGCAGCTTGATGTCATGTGCATCGTAGCTCATATCTCCATCCATAACGACGAGATAGGGTGTCTTGACGATTTCAAACGCTGTCTCAAGCGCATCTCGTTTGCCTGAACCGTGTTGGAGGACTACTGAAACGCCTTTCTCTCTGGCGATCTCTACGGTTCTGTCAGTCGAATGACCGTCCACTACAAGAATGTTTGAAAAGCCACACTCTTTCAATTCATCTATCACTGAGCCTATCGATTCCGCTTCGTTCAGCGTCGGAATAACTATAGTCACAGATTCGCTTCTTAGATCGGGTTCAGTTAAGTTGGTTCTCGGCAAGTTTATCACCAAACTATTTTGCCGATTAGATTTAGTTTCACTCAACACTCTTCATCGCGACGAAATGAACTCCGCAAGCGAATACTTTTACATTGCGCAGGAACCGAGATTCGTAGTATGCGATCAGATTAGTGACTTCAAGTGTACTGTTAAAAAAACTGCTTAGTATGCTACTCAATGCCCTACTCTGGTCTCGATAGTATTTATTTGATGACCACCAGAGGTCAGCCACCTTTCTACTCAAGTACACAATCAAGAAGAGAGCGAAATCAAAGAACGCTCCTAGGAAGTGGTAGCTGTACCTAACCCTCTCTACTTTCAACCCATTCCTCTTCATCAAATCAAGGAGCTCATCCGAAGTGAAGAATTGAGTGTGACCTGCGGCGGGCGCCTTCACGTTGAAACCGAAGAGCCTGTAGAAGAGGTAATAGAATGACAGCCTATTTCCTTCACACGGAACGAAAGCTGTAATGATTCCGCCAAGCTTCAATACTCTGTGCGCCTCTTCTATTGCTCTATTTGCGTCGGTCACATGCTCCAAAAAGTCCATAATTGCCACGGCATCGAAGACACCCTTCTTGTATGGAAGACTCAAACCATCTCCGACGACGAAATCGATCTCAGGAGAAATCCGGTGTCCCTGACGTACAGAAACCCCATCGATATCGCACCCAAAAAACTTGATATCCTGCCGGATAGCGATCAGTGATCGTAAGTGCCTGCCGCCGCTACATCCAACTTCCAAGACCGATCCGTGCCTGCTTCTTAGGGATTCTGAAAGAAAAAGGAACTTAAGCCCTGGAAGGTCTCTATCCACCATGCGAATTATGTTCGATCCCCACGTCTTTCCGACTGGACAGAAGACTTTTGAAACCATGTGTGGCAGCTCGGGTTGCACGCGCTAACCATGCAGGTAGTCGATAGTTGGCATTTAACGTTGCGGTAGGGGACTGAAACGGGTCTACCTTGCAAAAATGTTCTTCCCTTGCAGTTGGCTTATACCGCTTCGACATCGTCGTCAAGGGTACCAGATAACGGAATCATCACCAATATTAGTCTAGTTCAAGTGAATGGCACGGCTGGACCCCCTATACACATGCATGTTGGTAAGAAGTGGTTCTGCTGGTGGACGTGTAAGTCCAAAAATCGACGTGTAAACGGTATCGGAGTGGACCCCTGTATTGGAGAACGTTTTTTCAGGTTTTGAACTTATGGTTTTCTCACGCAATCTGGGTCACCTTCAGCTTCTCCAGGTATTCGTAGGGTGTCAGGTATTTCAGGGCAGAGCGCGCGAGCCTCTTGCAATATTGCTTTGGGCCTGTCAATTTTATGAGTTGAACTGGTGACCGCATCTTGTCGGTGTGTCCGTGCTTGATCGCTGATAAGGCGGTTGCCAGCAGAGCGAGCAGACAGAGAAGCATATGAGATGAGACGTTTCTTAAGCTGCGGGTTCGAAGCTGGCATAACCCGTAATGTGTCTTGAGTCTCGAGACAACTCTCTCTACAGCAGATCTTTTCCTGTAGAGACGCCTCAACTTTGATGGCCCGTGTGAGCGGAACTTTCTGTCGATACGGAGAACCTGTTTGCCCCTCATCTGGTTTCTAGGGTACGGTATGACTGGTTCTACACCATATCTTCGAGCTTCGATCCTGAAGGCTTCGCTGGAGTACTGTGAGTCTGCAATCAGACTCTTCCATCTGTGTCTGTTCTTCATCGCCTTATAGAGCAGAGGGGGTGCAGCCTTCTTCTCGTTAACGTTTGCAGGCTCCACCGTGACTGCGAGCAGCATCTCACTGCCTGCATCCACAGCCAGATGGACTCCGTAGCCTAAGACCACGTTTCTGCCCTGTTTCCTCAGTCTGGCCTCGAAATCACTGTATCCGCGACCGTTATCATTTGGGTCTCTGCGGCTGTAAGCCTTGATGAACGTCGCATCCAGCACGAGAGTCTCAGAGTCTGAACTACCGCAGGCTGAAGCCTGCGGGGTCTTGCCTTTAATTCATGTAGTGGTTTAGGGTTTTCTGTTTCAGTTCTTTGTATGTGATTTCCCATAATTACCTATGTGAAGCTACGTCGCGAAGACGCATTTCAGTTTTGCCATTATTTCTCACACTTGTCGTATCTGGATAGTATGCCTTTTACCTATTCGAGGCTTTTATCCTCACTATCGTGGTCTTCGGCACCTTGCTAAGAGGAGTCTGCAGTTATTTCACTGAGGCTTACCCTCATAATTATGGTTGCAGTAATTCCTCTTAACTGTGATATGGACGCTTCTCCATCAATACCCAGTAGATGACCTTCAGCAGTTTCATCGACGCCGCGACCGTGGCTTTGGCTTTCCCTTTCTTCTTCACCAGTCTGTTGTAGAACCTGGTTATGCTACTGTCAGGTTCTGTTCGAATGTGGGTTTGAGTACATTCCATCAGGATCCAGCGTAGATGTTTGCTTCCTGTTTTGGTTATGTTTCCATGGTAGGTTACTCCGCCAGAACTGTGGGTGGACGGTGTCAACCCCACATATGAACAGAGATGCGCCGAGTCTGGGAAGCGTTCTATGTCACCGATTTCGCTGATTATGAGCAGGGCCGAGTAGTATCCTACGCCTGGTATAGTTCTTAGAAGCTGCGCGTATTCATCATCCTTGGCCTCGACGGTTATCTTTCTGGAGACTTGGTCTATCTCACGGTTCAAAGCATCTATGACGTTTAGATACCCATCTATCCTGTAGTCATGTATCACCCTCAGTTTATCCATGTATGCTCTGGTGAATGGTGTGCCTTCAATCTTTACACCATGCATCAGCAGGTGAGCGTGAATCCTATTCTTCAGGCTGGTTCTGATCTTGACCAGACCAGCTCGATGCCTCACCATACCTCTGAGATCCATGATTCTTCTAGGTGGTACATAGGATTCAGCGATATATCCCCCTCTCAATAGATCCGCCAGCGTTAAGGCGTCTAAGCGATCCGTCTTGACTTTCGCAGAGGCTATCGCCTTCGTCTTCAGAGGATTGGATAGAATGACTCGGAAACGTTTGGATAGGCACTCGTAGATGTGATACCACGCCGAGGATGACTCGATCACAATCTTTGCATCATCCATATCAGCGAAGAACTTTTCAATCTCACGAATATCGTTAGGTATCCTCTGCTCCTTGAGAAGTATTCCCCTCTCGTCCACGACAGCTGCTTGAAGATAGTTCTTGTGAACATCCAATCCAACAAACATGGAGATAGAATCGTCTAACCCAATCTTAAGATGATGCTTCACATGCGGTTATTTCGCATCCTGATTTGTTTGGGTGGCTTCTGTTTTCTCCAGTGGAAGTTTCCTGTGGAAGGCTTGGATCGGGGTTTCTAGGGCTTCCCAGTTGAGGCTCATATGTGGTTTGATCATGTTGTGC
>Ga0315280_10006499_pt1 | contig 16102 bp, 14 predicted proteins | sample YL17G06_40_MG_FD_203697 | JGI IMG/M metagenome (GOLD analysis project Ga0315280, IMG submission 203697) | Sediment microbial communities from Yellowstone Lake, YNP, Wyoming, USA - YL17G06_40 | ecosystem: Environmental > Aquatic > Freshwater > Lake > Sediment | place: USA: Wyoming | collected... | reverse complement strand
AAAAGAGCCTCTGCCGCGGGGCGCCTTTCTACGTTCTTGGGCCTTTAGTGACTGATGTAGGCGCTGGCTACGACCATATAACCGCTGCTATTGGAGGGGCAATTGCCGCCGCTGCTGGCGCAGACTTTTTGTGCTATGTTACTCCCACTGAGCACCTTTCCCTTCCCAGTATAGAGGATGTTAAAGAAGGGGTAATTGCCTCTCGTATAGCTGCTCATGCTGCCGACATTGTTAAGGGTGTAAAAGGTGCCAAAGAATGGGATGAACAAATGTCCAGGGCACGCAAGGCTCTTGACTGGAAAACCCAAGCTAAACTATCTCTAGATCCAGAACTTTCGCAGCAAGTCCATAGTAAGATACCTGCTAGCGGGGCGACTTGCAGCATGTGCGGCAAATATTGTGCTATGGCAATAGTAGAGAAATACCTCGGCATCTCAGCACCTAAATGCTAAAGTAACTGTCAACTGACAGGTTATAACTGAAAAATGAAGGCAGAGATAATACCCGTTGGCACAGAAATTCTACTGGGCAATATAATTGATACTAATTCTTCGTTTTTAGCCAATCAATTACCATTGCTGGGAATCGACTTATATTTTATCTCCACGGCAGGCGACAATCAGAAAAGGTTGGTGGATACCTTAAAGCGAGCCTGGAAGAGGGCGGACCTTATTATCACCACAGGGGGATTGGGACCTACCCAGGACGATATTACCCGAGAGGCCATTGGCGAGCTAGTGAATGAGGAACTTAAAGTCGATGAGAAGTTATGGCAAGAATTGCAAGCTTTGCTCCGCCACTACCTTGGGGAAATACCCCAAAGCAATATAAAACAGGCGACTAGCATCCCTTCGGCTCAAATAATTCCCAATCGTATGGGCACAGCTCCTGGTTGGTGGGTTGAGAAAAACGACCATATAATTATAGCCCTACCTGGGCCATCCGATGAGATGAAAATGATGTGGCAAGAAGGCATTTTGCCCAAACTGGAGCAAAGAGTAACTGGAGAGGTCATCCTATCCAGGACAATCAAGACTTTTCGGCTAGCCGAAGCTAAAGTAGATGAATTGGTAGCCCATCTTTCCAAACTATCCAACCCGACTCTGGCTACTTATATCAATCCCGACGGTGTTTATTTGCGGATTACAGCCAAAGCAAAGGGAAAAACAGAAGCTCAACGCCTTATTTCCCAAAGCGAAGACCAAATTCGAAACATTCTTTCTCCCTATATTTGGGGGGTGGACGATGATACCCTGGGCTCTGTTATTGGGGAGTTGCTCAGAGCCAAAAACTGGAGTTTAGCGACCATGGAATCTTGCACCGAGGGGCTTCTATGCAGCACCATTGCCAGTGGCCGGGAAAGCTATACGTATTTCAAGGGGGGATTGCTAGTTTGTTGTGACGAAGCTAAAATGGCTTGTGGTGTGGATACCTCCATTATAGAGCGCTACGGCAAGGAAAGCACTCAGGTAGCTAAGGCAATGGCTGAGACTGCGCGCAGGAATTTGAAAACCGATATCGGCATAGGTGTTGGGGGTAACATAAATCCCGATAAAAATTCCGGCGAAGCATTCATAGGCCTGAGCAGTGATAAATTTGAGCAAACATTCACCCATATGCTCCGTGGAAATCACTCAAGAATGAAGCAAAGGACAGTCTATGCCGCCCTTTTCGATTTAAGAAAGATGTTGCTTGAGGAGGTCTAATGCACTTAATTATAGATGGCTATTCCAGCAACCAAAAACTTCTCCGAGACGAAGATTTCCTTCGGAAGTGGTTGGAAAATTATCCCGCCAAGATTGGAATGACCAGGATTTCACCGCCATACGTGCTCAGATACATAGGACCGGTGTTAGAGGACTGGGGAATATCAGGATTTGTTTTTATAGCGGAAAGTCATATTGGCATCCATACCTTTGTTGAGCGAAATTACATTAACATAGACATTTTCTCCTGCAAGGACTTTGATACCGAGAAAGCAATAGAAGATTTTCGAGAGGGATTCCAGTTGGTTAAGTTGCGGACCTGTCTAATTGATAGAGAATGGCCCGAGGCAAAAACTGCGATGGCCAACCCTCAAAGTTTTATTTACCATGAACGACCATGACTGTCATCCTGAGCCCTTTGCTTGCTGGCATGAGGGGATATTCCTGCCACATGAGGTCTTTGCTGGATTAGACCCATCTTATTCAAATTTACAGCAAGCCAAGACTGTAATTTTGCCTGTCCCCTACGACAGCACCAGCGAATGGCGAAGCGGATCTCGCCATGGCCCACAGGCTATTATCGACGCCTCTCAGTATTTAGAGCTTTATGATTTAGAGCTGAACCGCGAGATATATAAAGTTGGTATTTCTACCCTGCCCCAGGTAGAACCCCTGCTGAGCAGCCCCCAAGATATGATTGACAGAGTTTATCAAGTAATTAAAGGCTTAATACAAAAGGAGAAATTTGTAGTGTTGCTTGGTGGAGAACACTCCCTTTCTTTAGGGGCAGTCCGAGCTTTTAAGGAAGCCTTTCCCGGACTTTCTGTGCTGCAACTGGATGCCCATGCTGACCTTCGGGATGAATATCTGGGGACTAAATATAGCCAGGCTTGTGTTATGCGCCGCATCTTTGAGCTTTGCCCTATCTCTCAGGTAGGAGTGCGCAGCCTTAGCTGGGAAGAAAAACAATTCTTAACACAAAACAAGCTGATGCCCTTCTATATGTCTGCCTTGGCATCGAATACAGCTTCTATAGACCACATAGTGGACTCGCTTAGCGAAGATGTCTATGTCACCATAGATGTAGACGTTCTAGACCCTTCCATTATGTCGGCAGTAGGCACGCCCGAGCCCGATGGTATGTCATGGCGGCAAGTCTTGGATATAATAGAATCGGTTGCCCTCCACAAGCATGTAGTGGGCTTCGATTTAATGGAATTTTGCCCGGGGGAGGGGCCAGGTTCCTGCGCTTTTCTATTAGCTAAATTAGCTTATAAGCTTATCGGTTGCACTGTGCCGCAAGAAGGACGATGAGGGGTAATATAAGTTTAGGTAAGGTTTTCGGTATTCCCCTGCGCCTCAATTATACCTGGTTTATCATCTTTGCTTGGGTTACCTTTTCACTCGTGTTTTACGACGTAAACCAAATTTACCCCATAGAGCAGAGGATAATTTTGGGCATATTAACCAGTCTGCTCTTTTTTGCTTCCATCATTACCCACGAACTAGCCCACAGTATCCTGGCTATTCGTAACAATATCCCGGTTAAAGAGATTACCCTCTTTGTTTTCGGTGGTGTTTCTCAGATAACCAAGGAAGCAACTCACCCCAGAGCAGAACTTTCAGTAGCTATAGTCGGCCCTTTAACCAGCCTGGCCATGGCTGGTATTTTCTACGGATTGTATCTTTTACTGGCCGGAGCCCAGCAAATCCTAGCCGCTAGCTTAATGCAGTGGCTAGCTTGGATAAATGTGCTTTTAGCTGTATTCAACTTAATCCCCGGTTTTCCGTTAGACGGAGGCAGAATATTTCGTGCCCTCGTGTGGCAAAGAACCCACGATTACCATAGAGCAACTCGCATCGCCATCAAAGTGGGACAGGGGATAGCTTATGCCTTCATCGCTGGAGGCATTGCCCTCATTTTCGTTCTCCAGTTATGGCTTAATGGCATGTGGCTAATATTCATTGGCTGGTTCCTCAACGATGCCGCCAGGGCTAGTTATCAACAAGTTTTACTCCGCGATGCCCTTACTGGTATCACAGCGCGCCAGGTTACGGACTATGGTTGTCCCCTAATCCCTCCCCACATGAATTTAATGGAGCTAGTCCAGCAATATGTATTGCCCACAGGAAGAAGTTGCTTCCTAATAAGCTGGGGAACTGACTTAGAAGGTATGGTCACCCTGCAGCAGATAAAGAAAGTCCCCCGCAGCCGTTGGGCAACCACCACCGTGCAGGATATCATGACCCCGGCCAGTAAATTAAAGGTAGCTTATGCTGAGCAAGATATCTTGAGTGTGCTCCAAGAAATGAATGGGGAAAGTGCCAATCACATTCCGGTAATGGAAGCCGGGAAAGTCATTGGAGTAATAAATCGAGAAGATATAGCTCGCTTTCTTCGCACCCGAGCCGACTTCGAGACAAGCTCAGCACCCAAATAGCTATTATCGCGATCCTAGAATAATATCTCCTAGCCAAAAAGGACTCACATGTGAAGTACTTGACATTCCTGCCCGACGGTCATAGACTGTAGCTCGGTGGAAGGGTATTGCTGATGAAGTGCCCGAAGTGTGGATACGAGAACCGCGAAGGAGCAGCGTTCTGCGGAGGGTGTGGCCAATCATTCATTGCCGAGAAAACTTGCCCTCAATGCGGACATGCGAATCCTCAAGGTAACAAATTCTGCGATAAATGTGGCCATTCTCTAGTTGAGCCAGCACCGGAAACACTCCCACCTTCACCCATACCCACCTCCTTTGCCAATGGCCGTTACCAGGTGAAGAAGTTCCTGGGGGAGGGCGGGAAAAAGAAGGTCTACCTTGTCCGTGATACGCTCCTTGACCGTGATGTGGCCTTTGCCCTCATCAAGACCGAAAAACTGGATGACGCCACCCGAATCCGCGTCAGCCGCGAAGCCCGGGCGATGGGGCGACTCGGCGACCATCCCAACATCGTTACCATCCATGATATGGGGGATCATGAAGGACAGCCCTACATTGTTATCCCTGTTATGCCTGGTGGTGATGTCGAAGGCTTGATTGAGAAAGCCCCGGAGCACCGCCTGCCCATCGAGCAGGCAGTCGCTATTGCCAAGGCCATTTGCCGCGGCCTGGAGTATGCTCACGGCAAAGGGATTATCCACCGCGATATAAAACCCGGCAATGTCTGGCTCAGTGTTGATGGCACCGCTAAGATAGGTGACTTCGGTCTGGCGGTGGCGGTTGACCTTCCTCGCCTGACCCAATCCGGCATGATGGTGGGTACGGTGACCTATATGCCGCCGGAGCAGGCCATGGGCGGTAAGTTAACGAATAAAGCCGACCTTTATTCCCTGGGGGCAATGCTCTATGAGATGGTGACCGGCCGTCCGCCCTTCGTGGGGGATGACTCCGTCGCCATCATCGGTCAACATATCAATACGCCGCCAGTATCACCCATGTGGCACCGGGCCGACCTGCCCCCGGCGCTGGAGACGCTCATTCTGCAATTACTGGAGAAAGACCCTGAGAAACGGCCGGAATCGGCCGCGGTCGTGCTCCAGGCCCTGGAAGCAATCGAGGCAGGTAAGATAAAAGAGCCATCGCGGGAAGCCCCCGCTGAAAATCCGCTCTACCGGAGGGTATTTGTCGGCCGCGAGCCAGAGTTAAAACAGCTTAAGTCGGCCTTTGACGGGGCTATGTCAGGGCAGGGTGCCCTGATGATGGTGATGGGCGAGCCAGGCATCGGCAAGACCGCCCTCTGCGAACAACTATCTACCTATGTTACCCTGCGCGGCGGGCGGACGCTGGTCGGCCATTGCTACGAGAAAGGCTCGCTGTCATTGCCCTACCTGGCCTTTGTCGAGGCGCTGCGCTCCTATGTGCTCAGCCGCGAGGTCAAAGACCTGCGGGAAGAACTGGGCAGTGGTGCCGCCGATGTGGCGCGCATCATCTCCGAGATAAGGGAACGGCTCAAGATTAAACTCCGACCCCAGAAAGACCCCGAAGAGGAAAGATACCGGCTGCTGCAGGCGGTCACCGCCTTCCTAAGTAACGCCGCCAATGTCCAGCCGATGATGGTTGTCCTGGAAGACCTGCACGACGCTGATAAGGGTACCCTGGATATGCTGACCCATGTCTCTCGTAATCTTGCTGGTGCTAGGCTACTGATAGTAGGTACGTACCGGGACGTGGAGGTGGACCGCAGCCATCCCTTATCGGCGGCGCTGGCCGAGCTGAGGCGCGTCTCCACCTACGGCCGCGTCTTCCTGCGCGGCCTGAACGCCGATGAGGTCCGGCGGATGCTGGAGAGCATTACCCGGGAAAGTGTCCCCTGGGGACTGGCCGAGGCGGTACACCGCCAGACGGAAGGCAATCCCCTCTTTGTGCAGGAGGTGGTGCGCTATCTTGCCGAGGAGGGGCTCATCGCCCGGAAAGAGGGACGCTGGCGGCCGACAAAAGATACCCCGCTGGAGATGAGCATCCCCGAAGGGCTGCGAGATGTCATCGGCAAGCGCCTGTCCCTGCTCAGTCCGGAGTGTAATCAAGTGCTCGCTGTAGCCTCCGTTATCGGCCGGGAGTTCGCCCTGGAAACTCTTAAAGCCGTGGCTGGCATAAATGAAGATGTCTTTGTCAATGCCCTCAAGGAAGCTGTGCGCCTTTCGGTACTGGAAGAGCACTCCCAGAGGGGCCTGGTACGCTACCGCTTCACGCACGCCTTCTTCCGCCAGACACTCTATGAGGAGATGATTGCCCCGCAGCGTCTGAAGTTGCATCAACAGGTAGCACGCTCTCTGGAAACCTTGTACGCCAAGCGCCTCGAGGAACACGCCACCGAATTGGCCGAGCACTTCTCCCATTCCACCGACCCGGCCGACCTTACGAAGTCGGTGGAATATGGCAAGATGGCGGCCAAAAGAGCTACGGATGTTTACGCCTATGGTGAGGCGGTAAGGCTGCTGGAGCAGGCGCTTAAGATCCAGGAGGTACTGGACGCAGAAGACAAGGCCAAGCGGTGTGACCTAGTGCTGGCTCTGGGCGATGCCTTACTTCTGGCCGGGGAGCATCGACGCGTTCTCGACATTGAGGCGCCCCAGGCGCTGTCCCTGGCTGAGGCTATCGCTGACAACAAGCGGGCATCCCGGGTTTGCCAACTGGCGGCGAGGGGGCTAGGACACAATGCATTGAATGCGTATGCTTCTCCTGAGGGGGCACAGTGGGCCGCTCAAGCCGACCGCTACGCCGAACCGGAGACCGTGGAGCGCGCCTGGGCAGATGCCATGCTGGGTTACGTGAAATTGTCTGGAGTCAGTTTCTTATCAGAAGGAGCTACTCTCCTCAGCCGGGCCCTGGACCTGGCCCGTCATCTGGGAGATACCGATACGTACTGGTTTGTAGCCTCATTATGGCTCTCCATGGTGTCAGCGCCACAGTATGATGAGCAGCGTTTACGCCTGGCGGAAGAGCTGGTGGAACAGTCCCGGGCTGGTGTGAACTTATCTATATGTCTTTGGGTACTGTGGTGCATAGTGCACACATTCCTGGAGTTTGGCCAGCGCCGCCGCGCCGAAGACATCATGGCTGAGATGCGAGCCCAGGCCGAGCGCAGCAGACAGCCGCACCTGTTTATCCTGTCCATGGTCAATGATGCCATCATGGCCATCTGGGACGGGCGACTGGAGGAGGCGGTAGCAATCCGCCGCCGCATTTTGGCCCGCGGCGAAGAGTTGGACATCTCTGAATTCGCAGCGCAGTGGACAGGTTTTATATTGCCTGCCCGGGTGTACCTGGGGGATGCTATCCGAGCCCTGGAGATCACTCTTCAGGGCACGAGAGACTTGCCCCGAAACATAGGGGCCGAGAAGGTGATTCTGTTCTGCCTCGTACACTTGAGCCGATATGCTGAGGTGGCTGAGATGTTGGAACGGCTGGTCGTGGCACGCCCTGGCATTGGCTCAGCCAAGGACGAGACTCCTGTATGGATAGACATCACATTACTGGAAGTCTCCGTGCTGGCAGGACATCGCCAGGCGGCTGAGCTGCTCCTTCGCCGACTGGCAGGCAGCAAAAGCCACACGAGTGGTTTGTGGCTCACTACATGCGCAGGTCGTCACCTGGGCGCCGCAGCGGCTTTCTTGGGGAGACCCAATGAAGCCCGCAAATACTATCAGGAGGCAATTAAGGCCTGTACCGAGATGAAGTTCCGCCCTGAGCTGGCGCTTACCCGCCTCCAGCTTGCCGAGCTACTTCTGGAGCACTATCCGAAAGAGCGGGCTGAAGCGCTTGAGCACCTTGACTTTGCCATCGCCGAGTTTCGCGACATGAAAATGCAGCCCTCACTCGAGCGCGCCCTCAGACATAAAGAGATTCTCAAGGCGTAGACCCCTGAGGTTCTGATCTGCCGAAAAGAGTCTGTCTGAAGAGTAGAAGTAGTAACGAGTTCTACCTTTTTATCATTAATGGTGAGCCGCCAGGGTCTCGAACCCTGAACCTGCTGATTAAGAGTCAGCTGCTCTACCAGTTGAGCTAGCGGCCCGAGGTAATAATGTTAGCATTAAGGAACAGCGCCGACAAGTAGAGCTATAACGAATGAACTAACTTTATGGTTTATGGTAAAATGAACCTTTGCCAATGAAAATTCTTCGTGAAGTCGTCATAACTATTCTTATCGCCGTAGCCGTTTTTGCTCTCCTTCAGCTCACTGTACAGAGCTATACTGTGGTAATGTCCAGTATGGAGCCCAATTTCCAACAAGGTGAGTGCATTATGGTTAACAAGGTGAGTTACCACTCCTCTGGCCCACAGCGCGGACAGGTAATAATCTTTAACCCGCCGTTTGATTCCGAATACCCTTTCATCAAACGCGTTATTGGCTTGCCCGGCGATATTGTGGAGATTAAAGATGGCAAGGTTTCTATCAACGGCATCCCCCTGGAGGAGAAATACATCATGGCGCCGCCAAACTACACGATGCCAGCCACAAAAGTTCCCGAGAACGAATACTTCGTCCTCGGTGACAATCGTAACAACAGCACCGATTCGCATACTGGCTGGACGGTGCCCCGGGATAATATCATTGGCAAGGCCTGGTTTATCTACTGGCCACCAAGCAAGTGGGGAGTAGTCAAGCATTACAGCTATCCAGAGTTGAACGAAATCGGTGAGCAAGGAATAATGGTTAGCCAGTCGCTTGGGGTGCAATTTGAGTGACAAGGTGCTAGAGCTATTCAAGACGGCTGGAGCAATAAAAGAAGGCCATTTCCTGCTCGCCTCAGGATTACACTCACCTGTTTATTGGGAAAAGTTTCGCATCCTACAGCACCCGTATCTTACTGAGAAACTGTGTCGCCTTATCGCCCAACACTTTAAAGGGCAAAAAATAGACGTAGTTGCTGGACCAACTACCGGCGGCATTATTCTAGCCTTCGAAACCGCTCGCCAACTAGGAGTGAGGAGCATTTTTGCCGAAAAAGAGGAAGGGGTAAGGGTCTTTCGGCGCGATTTTGAAATTGCGCCTGGTGAACACATCCTTATTGTTGATGACATCCTGACCACAGGAAGCTCGCTCAGAGAGACGATAAGTGCTGTGAATAAACTGGGGGGGATTGTCATTGGTATTGGAGTGCTTGTTGACCGCAGTGAGGAAAATTTGGACTTCAACCTGCCCCTCTTCAGTTGTCTTCGTACCCCCACCACAGCTTATTCACCTCAAAAATGTCCCCTTTGTGCTGCTCACATCCCCTTGGTCAGGCCTGGTGCCCCAAGCTAGCAACTCGTCAAGCATTTACATTGCTCAAGGCGGCAGTTAAACAATCACGAGTACACTTGCTTGACACTAGAACGTGGGAAAACCTACAATATCCCTGATGCCGAGGTAGCTCAGGTGGTAGAGCAGCGGACTGAAAATCCGCGTGTCAGCGGTTCGACTCCGCTCCTCGGCACCAACTATGAGATTGTAAAGCAGAACCAGGTTAACAGTAGAATGCTCCTTGCAAAGGGGGAGGTCACTGAGAATGTTTAAAGGGGGATTAAGGCTTCTAGGATAAGTGCGCCGAAGTGGCGGAAAGGTAGACGCGGCAGTCTCAAAAACTGTTGGGGGGCAACCCCCGTGTCGGTTCGAATCCGACCTTCGGCACCAAAACATGATATAGTGCCGGGTTGTGTAGTGGTAGCACAGAGGACTTTGGATCCTTTAGCCCAGGTTCGAATCCTGGCCCGGCAGCCAACTAAAATCAGAAAAGAAGTGAAAGACTCAACATCTTGATTTCAAAACAAAACTATAATGGAAAAAGTTAAGCACGTGACTATATATACCGATGGCGCATGCATTGGAAATCCCGGACCTGGTGGGTATGGAATAATACTCCTCTATCAGGGTCACAGAAGAGAGCTATCAGGGGGCTATCACAAAACTACTAATAACCGAATGGAAATAATGGCTGCGATTGTTGGATTAGAGGCTCTAAAAGAAAAATGCAAGGTGACGTTGTACAGTGATTCCGAGTACTTAGTTAAGGCGATGTCGAGAGGATGGGCTCAGAGATGGCGAGCAAACGGATGGAAGCGCAATAAACGGGAAAAGGTGTTGAACCCCGACCTCTGGGAGAGACTCTTGCAACTATGCGAGCATCATGAGGTACAGTTTAGCTGGGTTAAGGGGCATGCTGGCACGCTGGAAAATACACGCTGCGATGAATTAGCCATGCAAGCTGCCCAGCAACCGAATTTGCCTGGTGATGAGGGTTACATCTCTCAGAGTGAGATAAAGTAAACAGCAGGGTATGTTACACTATAAATTCACTGTGGTAATAGAGCGAGATGAAGAGGAGCTTTGAGACAGAGATGCAGGGAAAGACATCTTGAGGAAAATCCTAAAAGATGCCAAAATCAGTGCTAGCGAACTTGAGCAGTTACGCTAAAGTATTCATTCCCCGGTAGCTCAACGGTAGAGTGGGCGGCTGTTAACCGCTTGGTTGCAGGTTCGAGTCCTGCCCGGGGAGCTTGAAATTCATCTCAAAATTTTCATAATCACTCTATACGCCCCCCCATTCCCTTGACAGAGTGAGGGGTGATATAATACAAGTCAGGAGCTCAAAACTAAACTATCACATATGTACTAGTAATATTGGGCAACGAATAATTTATCATAAATGGTAAATCAACGAGGATTACCTCAGGCAATATGATTCCAGTAGAGCTTAAGAAACTAGCGTCAGAAAGGGAAAGTGAAAATGAGTGAGACCGAAACCTTTAAACAGTTAAAAAAGTTGATCGTGGAGCTGTTGGAGGTTGATGAATCAAAAGTGGTTCCCGAAGCATCATTTGCTGATGACTTCAATGCTGATAGCCTGGACTTTATTGAATTGATTACTGCGGTGGAAGACACCTTTAAAATCGAAATCCCCGATGAGGACGCGGAAAATTTACAAACTGTTCAAAACGCAATTGACTACATCGAATCAAAAATCTAGAGTGTAGCCATTGCTGGAATAAACACTCATGCCTCCATTTATTTATTGCTTGTGACGATGCTGACAGGGCTAGAAAATTAGCTTAAAAAGCTTTTTAGGCTGGAAAATAAGTGTTGAACAAGCGTGAACAGAGCACTTAAAAGAAGAGTAGTAATCACTGGACTTGGTGCTGTTACTCCCTTAGCCACGGGTGTTGAAGAATCCTGGCGAAAGCTATGCCAGGGCAAATCAGGAGTAGCCAGAATCACCAAGTTTGACCCCTCTGGTTTTAACGTGCAAATCGCTGCCGAGCTCAAGGATTTTCATCCTGAAGATTTTCTGGATAAGAAAAAAATTAGAAGGACAGACCCCTTCATACAGTATGCACTAGTGGCTGCTCGCATGGCAATAGATGATGCCAGATTCACTATAAATGGAAATAATGCCAGTAGGGTAGGAGTAGTGCTAGGCTCATGTGCTGGCGGCATGAACATGTATGAAAAGAACCTTTGCGCCCTTTGTAATGAGGGGCCAGAGAAGGTTTCCCCTTTCTTCATTCCTGGATTTATAGCCAACATGGCGGTAGGGGAGGTCTCCATGGATTTTGGTGTCCGGGGACCCAGCAAATGTGTGGTTACTGCCTGTGCTACCGGAAACAATTGTATTGGTGATGCTTTCAGGCTTATTCAATATGACGAAGCAGATGCCATGATTGCTGGAGGGAGCGATGCCTACATTCTCCCCATCGCCATTGCGGGATTTGACAAAATGAGAGCCCTATCCCGAAGGAATAATGAGCCTGAGAAGGCGAGCCGTCCCTTTGATAAAGACCGTGATGGTTTTATAGTTGGAGAAGGTGCCGGGGTTGTTATCTTGGAGGAAATGGAATCAGCCGTACGAAGAGGGGCTAAAATATATGCCGAGCTTATTGGCTATGGCTCCAACATCGATAGCTTTCATATAACTGAGCCTGACTGGGAAAATCAAGCACGGTGTCTTAAGCTGGCCCTGAGTGACGCCGCTATCTCACCTGCCGATGTTGACTACATTAATGCTCACGGAACGTCTACCGCTATCAATGATGTATCAGAGACTAAGGCTATAAAGGCAGCCTTGGGAGAACACAGCAAAAAGGTGCCCATAAGCTCCAATAAATCTATGATTGGCCATTTACTGGGGGCGGCAGGTGGAGCAGAAGCTATCTTCACTGTTCTTACCCTCAGGGATGGTATTATACCGCCTACCATAAACTACGAGACCCCGGACCCCGAATGTGACTTAGATTATGTCCCTAATATCGCCAGAAAGGCGCAGGTAAATATAGCTCTTTCCAACTCCTTTGGCTTCGGTGGAGTCAATGCCACCCTTGTCTTCAGGAAGTTTAAGGAATAGTAATTCCAAAAACGCTGTGCAGGGTATTCCACAACTCCGCCTCACTAGCAAATGCGCCAATTCTTTTGTACTGAATTACGCCTTCGCTATCGACGAATAACGTAAATGGAATATACCCTCCTGTGTTACTGTAATTCTGGCAATAGTTCACGAAAACTCCTCTATCTTCATCCAGGGCTACTATCATTGTTGGTTCATAATCGCCGAAGAAGTCTTGTACCTCTGAAGCATTTTGACCGATATTAATGGCTATGACTTCTATCACTCCTTCACTTTGTTGGGCCACAGACTCAAGGTAGGGCAGTTGTTTCCTGCACCAATAACACGAAATAGACCAGAAATTGACCACCACCGGTGTCCCTTTTAGCTCAGACAGGGTTATGTTAGCACCCGTCAAGGTAGGCAATGTGAAGTCCGTTGCATTTTGCGGTTGCGGCGTTGAGTCTGACGGACTGGAGGAATTACAACTCAGAGCGATTCCACCTAAAGCAAGAATCGCGATAATCAGGATTATCAGTATTAACATCCTACTGGCCATATTGGTAACCTCCTGGCATAAGCCCGCTGAGATACTCCAGGTAACCAGTCAACATCAGAATTCCAATGCCAATAAGCAGTACCGCAGCTACTATGGAAGCGACGAAAGCATGGCGGCTAAGCCATCTGATGTATCGGGATGCTGACCCCCACGCCAGGCTCACGGCAACGAACGGCAGCCCCAGTCCTAAACAATAACCAAGTAAAAGATAAACTCTCTGCCACACTGTTTGCGAGTTTGCAACCATGGTCAATACGCCCCCCAGCTGTGGGCTAGTGCATGGAGTCAAGCCCAAGGAAAATATTACCCCTATTAACAGAGACCTCAGATAGCCTGTGCCTTTAGCCCTGGCAAAGTCAAGGCGTTTCTCATAATTGAGCCAGGGCACCTTAGTAGCAGCTATTAAGAATATGCCGAACGTGACTAACAGAGCACCAGCCACTTTTTCCAACACTTCCCGCGGCGCAGCGGCTCCTAATAAGCCAAAAAAGGCTCCTAAAGCAATGTAAACCAGGGAGAAACCGACAATGAAGCTAATAGTATGGAGGAAAATATGTCTTCGAGCAGGAAGGTCTGGGGTAAGAACTGATGCACCAGCTATGTTGGCCAGATATACCGGAACTAACGGTAAAATACAAGGTGATACAAAGGATAGAATCCCTAAGCCGAGAGCCGCTAAGAAGTTTAGCATCTATGTATCCTCTTTGTTTAGTATAGCAATTATGCCATAACCTTAATAGCATAAAGCTTTTGCTACCACACACTATTTGATACAATAATTGACGTTGGGGCTGTAGCTTAGCTGGGAGAGCGCCTGCTTTGCAAGCAGGAGGTCAGGGGTTCGAATCCCCTCAGCTCCACCAAAGGTAATTAAATTACCAATATCTAGCTTCAAATTTGCCAGCCTTCCGGGTTATCGCCTGATTTTCTTTCTCAACTATCAGAAAAGCAGAAAGAACAACCAGTAGACCAGTGCATTCACTGCCGTCAAGGGAATGCCTATCTTAACAAACTCCCAGAAGGTCAAGGTTTCTCCTGCTTTCTTTTCAGCATTCTGGATGATGATGACGTTACTTGCTGCGCCGAGGATGGAGAAGTTGCCGGCAATGGTGCTGCCTGCCGCCAGAGCCATCATTTCCTTAGTCGCTGCACCAAGATGACCCAGCACAGGCAGGTAGAGTGCTACCAGCGGAACATTTGAGATTAGCTGGCTTAGTACGATACTTACCACCATAATGATACCGACGGAACGAAGATTGAGGTGCAGGTCAGCAATAACATTTTGGAAGTAGCCGGAGTCCCAGACACTCTTCATCAGGACAAACATCGCCGCAAAGAAAATCAGAGTGGACCAATCTATTCTACGGACTACTCCGAGACGGCGGGGACTCAGTAAAATGATGGGCAACGCTGCTGCTAAGGCAATATAGGTAAGCCGGAAATCAATACCAAGACCCAGAAGGGAGGTGATTATTTTAGCGAGCACCAGGATAACAATAATAATCAGGGATACCTTCGACAGTTGCGCCAGCGCTGGGTCTATAATGGGGTCAGCTGAGTGATTCAGTGGCTCGTTCTTCAAGTGTTCTCTGTAGAAAAACTTGAGAATAAGGTATGTTAGAAAAAGATTGATGAGAGTTGGCACCGCCAGGTAGCGGAGGAAAGTGATGAATGGATTGGGAATATTTCCGTTGATGGCGACCAGCAAGTTTTGCGGATTGCCGATAGGACTCATCACGCTGCCGATGGTGACAGAGAAAGCTAGCGATAATAGCAGCAGCTTTGGGCGAATACCCGTCTTTCTGGCAATCTGCAACATCACCGGGGTGCCAATAATGGCCAGTGTGTCATTCATCAGGAAAGCCGATAGCAGCCCACCACCAAACAATATCAAGAGTAAAAGGCTGTCCACTGTCTTAGCTCGTCCGAACAGCCGGGATGAAAGGTGAGAAAGGTAACCACTCTCCTCCAGTGCCTGACCGACCACGAACATGCCGAACAAGAAGAGTATGACATCCAGGTTGATTGCCTTGAGGGCTTCGGCTGGAGAGATTTGTCCCGTGAGTAATACCGTCAGTGCCCCGAGCAGCATCGCCTGCCATATCTGAAGGCGGAACCTGCCGATTTGCCGGACGGCGATGAGGACAAAAACCACCAACAGAACGATTATTGAGACCATAATAAGAAGTATGCCGAGGCATACTTCGTCTCAATTATATAATATTACACAGAGCATATCATCGCTAAAGTCTGTTCTGAAATACATATCAAACTAGCTTGAGAACTGCTCCCGCACCATGGTATAATGGTAAAGCAGTTACGTGACGCATACTCAAATAGTCTAGAGTATTGCCATGAAAGTTTTAAAGCCTCTATCTGAACTTATTTCCCTGAAAGGGAAAAAAGCCTTAATAACTGGTTCGGCACTTGGTATTGGCAAGGCAATGGCCTCTAGATTTGCAGAAGCAGGTGCGGATTTAGAACTTGTGGACATAAACGAACGGGGGCTAAGGACTGTAGCCGGGGAACTTTCAAAGTTCAAAGTGGAAATCAACATTCATAAAGTGAACCTTTCCTCAAAAGAGGAGATAGCTGCCCTGTGGGAGGAGTTGAAAGGAAAGGAGCCGGATATACTGGTAAACAATGCTGGAATATACCCTTTCAAGGAGTTTTTGGAAGTAGACGATGCTTTTTTTAGCAAAGTGATGGACATTAATTTGAAATCAGCTCTCTTGATGTGTCAGCATATGATAAAGAGACGATTAAAGAAAGGCGGAGTCATCATCAACATTGGCTCTATTGAGGCAATCATACCTTTCGTAGAAGGCATGGCTTCTTATAGCATAAGCAAGGCGGGAATCATCGCTTTGACCAGGTCTCTGGCCAAGGAATATGGCAAAAACGGTTTCCGAATAAATGCCATCATACCTGGCGGAATAATAACTCCGGGAACAAAAGCCGTGGCCAAGGAAATCACCCAGCTCCGGCTGAGCCTGATTAGAACTGGCGTATTGTTCAGCACCAGGCTGCCCCTCAAAA
>Ga0315280_10006497_pt1 | contig 16106 bp, 11 predicted proteins | sample YL17G06_40_MG_FD_203697 | JGI IMG/M metagenome (GOLD analysis project Ga0315280, IMG submission 203697) | Sediment microbial communities from Yellowstone Lake, YNP, Wyoming, USA - YL17G06_40 | ecosystem: Environmental > Aquatic > Freshwater > Lake > Sediment | place: USA: Wyoming | collected... | reverse complement strand
GCCTTGGTCCCCCCCCACCAAGGCACCCATCTCCTCTCTCCTCCTGGGACTCACACACTTCAGGGCCACAGGGGGGATACGATGTACCTGTACAGTTCCAGCCGCAGGCCTTCCTTGACAAGGCCGCGTGCATCCCCAACAATGAGTGTTTCAACTTGCTCGAGCGGACCGAACTATTCAGCCGCACCATCTGACTCTCTACAGTCGAAAGGTTGAATCCATGCGGTGGAGCCAAGCATTTATCCCCACGTTGCGGGAAGTCCCCAAAGAAGCCGACGTGCCCAGCCATCAACTTCTCTTGCGGGCTGGTTACATTCGCCAGGTGGCGGCAGGGGTCTATGCGTACCTGTTTCTGGCGCAAAAAACGTTCTTGAAGGCCGTGCAGATCATTCGCGAGGAGATGAACCGCATCGGCGCGCAGGAATTTTATTTGCCGGCGTTGAACCCGGCCGAACTTTGGCGGGAGTCAGGGCGCTATGACCTCTTCGGCGAGACCATGTTCAAATTCAAGGACCGCAACCAGCACGATATGTGCCTGGGCGTGACGCATGAAGAGGAGATGACGAACCTGGCGCGGGGTGAGTTGCGTTCCTATAAGCAACTCCCCCAGATCTGGTATCAGATTCAGGAGAAGTTTCGTGATGAGCCGCGGCCGAAGTCCGGCCTGCTGCGGCTGCGCCAGTTCATCATGAAAGACTCGTACTCATTCGACTTGGACGACGCGGGGCTGGACGTGAGTTATCGCAAGCACTATGACGCCTACTGCCGCATCTTCGACCGCTGCGGGCTCAAGTACGTGGTGGTGGAAGCGCATTCCGGGGCGATGGGAGGCAGTGTTTCCCACGAGTTCATGGTGCCGACGGAAGCGGGGGAGGATGCGATTGTGCTCTGCGACGGCTGCGGGTACGCGGCCAACCTCGAGAAGGCGGAGACCGGGACGGCGCCCGTCGAGGATGTGGCCGACGCCGCTGCCCCCGAACCTTTCGCCACGCCTGGCCAGAAGACCATTGATGACCTGGTGAAGTTTACCGGGGAGAGCGCGGTGCGGCTGATCAAGACGCTGGATTACGTGGTTGAGAGCCAGCCGGTCGTCATCCTGATGCGTGGCGATCACCAGTTGAGCGAGACCAAACTGACCACCGTCCTGGGGACGGGGGTGTTTCGTCCTGCCACGCCCGAAGAAGCCCTGAACCTGCACGGCGCCAGCCTGGGTTCGCTGGGGCCGGTGGGTCTGAAGAGCGTGAGGATTCTCGCGGACAAGGCCATCATGGGGCGCAGGAATATGACCACCGGTGCCAATCGGGATGATTTCCACCTCCGCCACGTGACGCCCGGGCGAGACTTCGCGGCGGAATTCCATGATCTACGCGTGGTGGCCGGCGGGGATCCCTGTGGGCAGTGCGGCAAACCCTTGCGGGTGTCGGTGGCGGTGGAACTGGGCCACGTCTTCAAGCTGGGGCGGCGTTACTCGGAAGCGATGCACGCCGTGGTCCTGGATGCGGAGGGCAAGGAAGTGGCCCTGGTGATGGGCTCGTACGGCATTGGCGTGGAGCGTATCCTGAGCGCGGCGGTGGAACAGAGTCACGACGAAGATGGCTTCTGCCTGCCCCGGTCCATTGCCCCGTTTGACGTGATCCTGACCGCCGCGAATATGGACGCGCCCGAGCTGTGCGCGGCGGCGGAGCAGTTGTACGCGCAGCTACAGGCGGAAGGCATCGACGTCCTCTATGACGACCGCAACGAGCGGCCCGGGGTGAAGTTCAAGGATGCGGACCTGATTGGGGTGCCGCTGCGCATCACCGTGGGCAAACGCAAGCTGGCCGCCGGTTTGGTGGAGATTCTCGAACGCTCGACAAAGCAGATTCAGGATGTTAAGCTCGGTACGGTAGTGCAGACCCTGAAGGAGCAGTATCGCCGCTAGATGGAGCAGACATTATGGAAACGCGGGTAGCAAGGCTGCCATCGGACGCCGGGATCGGCAAGCTGAGAATCATCTTCGTGTTCTTGGTCTTGGGGGCCATCGCCTATGTGGCAATCAAGACGGTTCCCGTTTACACGAGCAATTATGAGGTGCAGGACTACGTCCGGCAGTTGTCGATCAAAGCTTCAGTCGAGCGCGTGAATGCGGAGGCCGTGCAAGACCAGGTGGTGAAGCACGCTCAGGACAAAGGCCTTCCGGTAACCCGCGACAACGTCAAGGTGACGATCACCTCGGGCAAGGTCCGCATCGACATGGATTACACGGTGCCGATCGATTTGAAGGTCTATATTTGGCCGCTCCACTTCACCCCTTCGTCGGAAGACGTGTTATAGACGGTGTCCATTCGACCACGCGCAGTGCGCACAGGCCCCGGGCCCCGGCGGACAGGGGGGCGATTTCACCTACTCCCGCAGCAGGGATGGAAGCGAGCGCTCTTTGCGGCCGTGCTGCTGCTCCTGCTGGGGGGTGGTGGTTTCTTCGTATACATCTATGTGCACTATGCGCGGATTATTGATGCGCGCCTGAGCGGCGATGTCTTCAATAACGCCTCGCTGGTTTTTTCTGCGCCTTCTCCCGTCTTTGTGGGCCAGGCCGTCACCCCGGAGGCGGTGGCGGCGCGCTTGCGCCGGGCGCTTTACGCCGAGGGGGAAGGCGCTTCCGCGGTCGGAGTTTACACGCCGCGGGGAAATCGGCTCGAGATCGTTCCCGGCCCTCTCTCTTTTTTCCAGGGTTCAGTCTCGCCCCAGGGCGCGGCAGCGGTGGAATTCAAGGACGGCCGGGTCGTCTCCATCTCTTCCCTGGATCAGGGGCAGGCGCTGCCTTCCTATCTGCTGGAACCTGAGCTCATCACCACCCTGTTCGATAGCAGCCGCAGCAAGCGGCGCCTGGTGCGCTATCAGGACCTGCCGCCGGTGATGATCAATGCCATCCTGGCGATCGAAGATCACCAGTTCTTCTCGCATCATGGAGTGAACCCGTTTCGCATACTCGCGGCGGCCATGGCGGATGTGCGCCCCGGCGAAGTGGTGCAGGGGGGAAGCACCCTGACCATGCAGTTGGCGCGCAACTTTTTCCTGACGCCGCAGCGCACCATTCGCCGGAAGTTGCGGGAGATCTTCATTGCGCTGCTCCTGGAACAACGATTGACTAAGGAGCAGATCTTTGAGCTCTACGCCAACCAGATTTACCTGGGCCAGCGCGGCAGTTTCGCCATCTACGGCCTGGGCGAAGGCGCCAAGAGCTACTTCAATAAAGATGTGAGCAGCCTGACGCTTCCCGAGGCGGCCCTGCTGGCGGCGCTGATTCGCGGCCCCAACCTCTATTCGCCCTACCGCTACCCGGCTCGGGCGCTGGAACGGCGGACGCTGGTGCTGCGGCGGATGCTCGAGACGGGCTACATCACGGCGGCGGAAGCGGAAAGCGCCTCCGCGGCGACCTTGGGCGTTATTTCCGGGAACGTCGAAGCGACGCAGGCTCCCTATTTTGTGGACATGGTGAAGGACCAACTGCTCCAGCAGTTTCCCGAGCGGGACCTGCTTTCCCAGAGCTACCGCATCTATACCACCCTCGATCTCGACTTTCAACGCGCGGCCTCCGACGCTGTGCGACTGGGCATGGTCGAGGTGGACAAGCAGCTCGACAAGCGGCTGCGGGCCAAGGACGTTCCGGCGCGCGAGCCCATGCAGCCTCAGGTGGCCCTGATCGCGCTCGACCCGCGGTCCGGCGAGTTGCGGGCGCTGGTCGGCGGCCGCAACTACGGCTGGAGCCAACTCAATCACGTCCTGGCTAGACGGCAGCCGGGTTCTTCTTTCAAGCCTTTTGTCTATGCGGCGGCGCTCAGTTCGGGGGTGGATGGCTCGCAACCGGTGGTCACTCCCGCCACCCAACTCGTGGACGAGCCCACCCTCTTCCAGTTCGGGGATCTGCCCTACGAGCCCGAGAACTACAAGCAGGAATATCACGGGGTCGTGACTGTGCGTGAGGCTCTGGCGCACTCCCTCAACGTGGCCACGGTGCGGCTGGCCGAGATGGTGGGCTACGCCAAGGTGCGGAACCTGGCGGTAGCTGCCGGGGTCAACCGCGACCTGCTGGCAACCCCGGCGATTGCCTTGGGTGCTTATGTAGCCACCCCGCTGGAAATTGTGGGCGCTTACACCGTCTTTGCGGACTCCGGCGAATACGTGGAACCGCGATTCATTCTGGCGGTCAACGATCATTCCGGGCGGATGCTTTGGCGCAGTTCCCGGGTCGGCCGCCAAGTGGTCGATCCGCGCGTGAGCTACCTGATGGTCAGCCTGCTGGAAAGCGTCGTCAACAGCGGGACCGCGGCCGGGGTGCGCAGTCGGGGCTTCACCTTGCCGGCGGCGGGCAAGACCGGCACGTCCCATGATGGCTGGTTCGTGGGATTCACGCCCAGCCTGCTGGCGGCGGTGTGGGTGGGATATGACGATGACCGCGAACTGAAGCTCTCCGGCGCGAGTGCGGCGCTACCCGTCTGGACCGAGTTCATGAAGCGGGCCACCACCACTCCCGGCTATCAGGCGGTTCCCTGGTTTGCGATGCCGCCGGGGATTGTGAGTGTCCCGATGGCGTCCGGGGCGCAGACTATCTCTGCGGATGGTTCCGCCCCGGCCAGGAACGAACTCTTCATCGCGGGGACCGAACCGCAGCCGCAGGTCGGCGGGGAAAGACCCGGAGGAATACTCAGCCGCATGTTCGAGTCCCGAAAGGCAACGACCGCCCCGGCCACCGCGGGCGACGGTCCGTCACCCACGGAAGCTACGGTGACGCCGGCCTCAACGACTGCGCCCCCGGAAAGTCAGGAGGAAAAACCTAAGAAAGGCGGGGTGCTACACAAGCTCATCTCCATTTTCAAAGGCGGAAGCCCGAATTCCCCCAGCCAAGCGGCGCCTCCCAAGAAATCAGACCCCTAGGGTAATTGCCTGCGGTAGGGTACAATACCCCGCAAGCCTTCCTGCGTGGCGGGGGAGACTATGGCATCGGGAATTTGTCATCGGGCAGCGACAGGGGGGGTTAACTGGTGGATCGGTCTGCTGTTCGCAGTCGCCTTCGTGCCTCCGGGACTGCTGGGACAGGAGCCAGTGCAGGTCCCTTCGGCGCCACCGCAGGCGCTGGCGGCCACACCCCCGGAGATCTCCCTCGAAGAACGTGCCGACATCTTCATGGCGCGGAAGGCTTATGCGGACGCGGTGGAGTACTACCAGCGGGCGCTCAAGCAAGTCGGGTTTGCCAGCGTCCTAATATGGAACAAACTCGGCATTGCCCAGCAGCAGCAAGGAAACTATCGCTCTGCTCGCAAGGCTTACAACGAGGCCCTGCGCCGCCAAAAGGACTTCTCGATAGCCTGGAACAACATCGGCACCACCTACTTTCTCGAGGACAAGTACTCGAAGTCGATTAAGTACTACTTGCGTTCTCTCCAGCTTAATGCCAATTCCGCTCCCGTCCACCTGAACTTGGGAACCGCTTACTATCACAAGAAGAGATACGCGGAAGCGGTGGAGGAGTACGGCCAAGCCCTAGGTCTGGATCCCAATGTCTTGAGCGAACGGTCGCCGGTGGGCTCGGTGATGCAGACGCGGAGTGCCGACGCGCCGTATTACTTCTATCTGGCCAAGGCACTCGCCTCCAAGGGCCGGGCCGAGGATGCCGTCCGCTATTTGCGCCGGGCGCTCGAGGACGGATTTGGGGATCTGAAGCGGATCAAGGAAGACGCGGATTTCCAGAAGATCAGTGACTTTCCTGCCTTTGTGGAGTTGCTCAATAACCCGCCCGTGGCCATCAAGCCATGAAGAGCGTTCGACTCACTCCGTGGTGGATCACGGCCCCGTAGGGCGCCAGCCCATAAGGTAGGTTTTCTGCCGCGCCATGCGGCTGCCGGTACTTCCTCCCCGGGTCTGGCGGGAGGCACGGGATTTCCTCTGGGCGCGATGTTATAATGCCGTGCAGTGAGATTCCCGATGAGGAAAAGAACCCTGGCGATAGTCATTTTCCTGCTGGTGGCGACGGAGCTTTACGCGGCGCAGGGCACCCGCACCATCCTGGTTTTCCCGTTTGAGAATAAGAGCGGCCGTTCCGACCTCGGTTGGATGTCGGAAAGTTTTGCGGAGATCCTTTCTTTGCGGCTGGCGGGTCCCAAGCGGTATGTCCTGGGCCGGGACGAGCGGAACGCGGCTTATTCGCAACTGGGGCTGCCCCTGGCAGCGCCGTTGACGCTCGCCAGTGAGTATAAAGTGGCGGAAACCCTGGGTCTGGATTGGGCGCTGGTGGGCACTTTCAATGTCGAAGGCGATCGGCTCACGACCCGGGCTCAGCTTTTCGACGTTCCTCGGCTGAAGCTCTCGCCGCCCGTCGAGGCCACGGGAGCCCTGGCGGAACTCGTCGATTTGCAGACAATCCTGGCCTGGCGGCTGCTCGCCCTGCAGGACCCCGCTTTCACCGTCGGGAAAGAAGAGGAATTCCGCGCGCGTTTTCCGACGGTACGTTTGGATGCGTTCGAGAACTACATCCGTGGGATTCTGGCGGTGGACGACGAGAGTCGCGTGCGTTTTCTGCGGGAGGCTGACCGGCTCAACCCGGCTGACCACCACCCGGCCTTCGAACTGGGCCGTTTCTACTTCGGGCAGAAGGACTACGAGAAGTCGCTGCAATGGCTGCTCAAGGTCGAACCTCCGGAGGAGAACTACCAGGAGGCGCTGTTTCTGCGGGCCATTGATCATTATTTTCTTGGCCAGATGACCGCCGCGGAAAAGGCCTGCGAGCACTTGGCGGGGGAGACTCCCCTTACCGAGGTCAGGAATAATCTGGGGGTAATGAAGGCACGGCGCGGACTTTACCCCGAAGCCCTGGCAGACTTCACGCAAGCTTACCAAGGCGATCCCACGGACCCGGATATATGCTTCAACTTGGGTGTCTGCCTGTGGTACCTGAAGCGATGGGACGAAGCGGCTAGGTACTTTGGCGAGGCGATCCAGCGAAATGGCGATGACGTGGAGACGCACACAATGCTAGCCGTTGTGCTGGGGAGACTCGGAGATACCGCCGGCCGGCAGCGCGAGCTGGCCTGGCTGGCAGAGCACGAGGATGAAGAGCCAAATGAGCTGGAGAGCGTCAAGCCGGCCGCGCGGATCAAGAAGTCGTTCGATGGACGAGCGTTTCGTCTACTCGCGCTGGCGATCGATAACGCGCTGGAGGAGAAGCTGCGGGGGCGGCCGGCCGCCGCGCAAGCACAGATACATTTGGAGCGGGGCAAGGAGTTTCTGGCGGGAGGACGCTTGCGGGAAGCGGAGCCGGAGTTGACCGAAGCGGTCTCCCTGCTTCCTCGTGACCACGAGGCGCATCTGGCGCTGGCTCAGCTTTACGAGGCGCAGAGCCGGCACCGGGAAGCTGAACGCGAGCTCCAGGCGGCCCTCGGCCTAAAGGACACCGTGGCGGTACACCTGGCGCTGGCGCGTGTGTATCTGGTTCTGAATCAACCGGCCGCCGCCCGGGAGCATAGCCAAGCGGCGCTGCGGCTGGATGCGGGAAATCGTGAAGCGGAGCAGCTATTGAATCAGATTAACCGGCGTGACCCCACGCCAAGGAAAAACCTATGATGGCAAAATTGGCACGGCTCGTGTTGGCTCTGGTGATCGTCCTGGGGACGGGGGCTTTCGGCGTTCCGCGCCTCTGCGCCCAGGCCCGGCCGGAGGTGATCGCGGTCAACCTGGACCAGGCGGTGCAGCCGGTCAGCGCCGAGTACGTGGTGCGCGGGATTCGTTACGCCAACCAAAAGAACGCGGCCGCCGTACTGCTTCAGATTGATACTCCCGGCGGGCTCGACACCTCGATGCGGGAGATCATCAGCGCCATTATTGACTCAAAAGTTCCCGTCATCACTTACGTCGCGCCCAGCGGCGGCCGGGCGGCTTCGGCAGGCTTTTTCATCTTGCTGGCGGGTGACTTGGCCATCATGGCGCCGGGGACCCATGCGGGTGCCGCCCATCCGGTCATTCTGGGGGGCTCCGAACTCGGCAAGACCATGGAGGCCAAGGTGGAAAACGATGCCGCCGCTTACATGCGCAGCTTGGCGGACAAGCGGGGGCGCAATGCCAAGCTGGCGGAAGAAGGCGTCCGTGCCAGCAAGTCCTTCACCGAAAAGGAAGCCCTGGAAGGTCATTTGATCGACGCCGTCGCCAACTCACCCGAGAACATCTGGAACAAGTTCGAGGGACAGACGCTGAAGCGCTTCAACGATACGACCACGAAGCTGCACTTGACCGGCGCCGTGGTTGAACCCTACGTGATGACTTCCCGGGAGCGCTTTCTCTCGCGCCTGGCTGATCCGAACATCGCCTTCATCCTGGGCGCCCTTGGGGTGGCGGGCCTGTACATTGAATTTACCCATCCCGGCATGATTGCTCCGGGCGTGGCAGGAGGAATCTGTTTGATCCTGGCTCTTTTCGGCTTCAATCTTCTCCCCATTAATTTTACCGGGGTCTTGCTGATTCTGCTGGCGCTCATCCTCTTCGTTCTGGAGGCCAAGATCGGGTCGCACGGCGTGCTCGCGGGCGGCGGCATCGTGGCCATGATTGTGGGTTCGCTGATCTTGATTGATTCTCCCTGGCCGGAAATGAGGATTCATTTATCGACTTCGCTAGCCGTAACCGTGCCGCTGGCGCTCATCACGGTGATTCTGTTGAGGCTGGTGGTGGCCGCCCAGCGGCGCAAGGCGGTCACGGGCGAGGTGGGTATGCTCGATGCCGTCGGCGTCGCCCAGACCGACCTGGATCCGGAAGGGAAGGTTCTGGTCCGCGGGGAGATCTGGGAGGCGCGCGCCCGGCAGAAGATACTTAAGGGTACCCGCGTGCGGGTGCGGGAGATCAACGGACTGATTTTACTGGTTGAGCCAGTCTCGGAAATCGGTTAACTTCCGGAGGGGCGGCACGTGGCCAACGTTGCCTCCGGACATCGTAGTTAGCGTGGCCTTGGACCCGAGAGCTTGGGCGCGAGCAATCGCCAAAGCCTCGACAAAAAAGGAGGGTGCCATGAATGTCGTCATCTTTGCGGCGATTATCTTTTTCTTTTGGATCTTCGCCTGCTTGAACGTGCTGCGTGAATATGAGCGCGCGGTTGTCTTCCGGCTGGGCCGGGTTTTGAAAGCGGACAAGGGGCCGGGATTAGTGCTGATCTTCTGGCCCATCGACAAGATCGTCCGGGTCTCGCTGCGCATTGTGGCCTGGGATATGCCGCCCCAGGATGTCATCACCCGGGATAACGTCACGGTGAAGGTCAATGCCGTGGTTTATTACCGCGTCATGAACTCGCAGCGCGCGATTATCGAGCTGGAAAGTTATCGGTACGCCGTCGAGCAGTTGGCGCAGACCACCTTGCGTTCGGTGCTGGGGGAGGTCGAGTTGGACGACCTACTTTCCCAGCGCGAAAAACTCAACCTGCGGTTACAGACCATCCTCGACGAGCACACTGATGCGTGGGGCATCAAGGTGACGAAGGTGGAGGTTAAGGCCGTGGACCTGCCGCAGGAGATGCAGCGGGCCATCGCCCGTCAGGCCGAGGCGGAACGCGAGCGCCGGGCCAAGATCATTCACGCCGACGGGGAATTCCAGGCGTCGGAAAAGCTGGCGCAGGCCGCGGCTATCATCAACCGCGAACCGGCGGCCATTACCTTGCGCTACCTGCAAACCCTGACGGAAATCGGCACGGAGAAGAACACCACGATCGTATTCCCCCTGCCGGTGGATTTGCTTTCCGTTCTCCTGGGTAAACACGGTGTGCAGATAACGCCGCCGGCTGCAACACCATAGCGAAGAGGCGGAGTTCGCAGGGTCAGTGCTAGCATACCGGGTCTGAGAGCCGTTATGGAGACTAAATACGACGCCCCGGGGGGAGCCAGCGGCCTGTCCACGGGACACCTCCTTTTTGTTTTTCTGGTGGGCGTGGCGGTCTGCGCGGTCTTCTTTTCCCTGGGATTTCTGGTTGGCTACAACGAACGATCCCTCAAACAGGTGTTGGTTGGCGAACCGGTGGGTCCTCCACCTGCGGTTCCGCCCATCGTGTCCACGCCGCCGGGCGGGGCACCAAGCGCGCCGCCGGAGACGCTGCTTCCCCCGCCGAGTACGCCCGCCGGGAGCTTGACGGTTCCGGCGCCCGGGGCGGGGCCGGGCGGCGCACCATTGACGCCTGAGGCGGCGAAGCCCGCCACCACGGCCGCCCCTGCCGGTGCTACTGCCGCTCCGACTGCCCCCCCACCTACCCCCGCGCCTCCTGTCGCGGAGCTTCCTAAGCCCGTCGCCAGGGGAACCACGGCGCCTGGTCCGGCGGCCCCCGGCGGTGAACTTGGCGTGGGAGTCACTCTCCAGGTAGCGGCTTCCCGCAGCCGGGAAGACGCCGACAGGATGGTGGAAATTCTGAAGGGGAGGGGTTATCCGGTTTTCGTGGTCGCGCCGGAATACGCCAACGCCAACGACAACCTTTATCGGGTACAGGTGGGCCCCTTCCGCTCTATGGACGAGGCGCAAAAGGTTCGGGCGAAACTTGTTGAGGAGGGTTTGAAACCCTTCATCCGACGCTGAGAGCGCCCCTGGCGGCCTCGATTCTCGTGCGCCGGTTCTCAGACCGGATCAGGCAAGCCGGGAATCACGTGCCTGGCCAAAGAAGGTCCTTCGAACTTGACGTCTTCCTCGAATCTCATGAAGAAGCCTGCGGCTCGCGGGGTGGCTTGCGTCCTCAGCGGTGCAATGCTGTTTGCCTGCTTCCCCCTCCCTAACTGGCACCCTTTGGTCTGGATTGCCTGTCTGCCGCTGCTTGCTGCGCTGGTGAGCGAGAGGCGGCCTTGGCGGGGCTTCTGGCTTGGGTACTTGGCCGGGGCCGTCTTCTGGATTGGCAGCTGCTATTGGTTCGTGAACGTCATGATGCTGCACGGCGGTCTGGGGCCGGTCCTGGCGGTCGGGGCGTTGCTCCTCTTCACCGTGCTGTTCTCCACCTTTTTCGGGGCATTTGGACTCGCCATGGCGTGGTTGGCCAGCCGCTCCGTGGCACGGGCGCTTGCGGCGGGTCCTTTCCTGTGGGTGGCGATGGAGCTGGGGCGTGTGTATCTTATCACCGGGTTCCCCTGGAATCTTCTTGGCTATGCGGTCCAGGCCGACGGCCTGCGCCGGCTGGCCTCTATCACCGCGGTCTATGGCCTGTCTTTTCTGGCGGTTACGACCAGTTCCTTGTCGCTGGCCCTGCTCATGTTGCGGCGGCGCTGGCTGGGCTGGTTCTTTGGGGCTTGGGTGATTCTGCTGGTTGCGGCCAACTGGCTGGCGCAGCCCCCGGCGCCCGCGCGCGGCTCGGAGCGGGCTTATCTTGTCCAGCCCAACGTTCCGCTGGATCTGGCGGCGCTCGAAGGCTGGGTGCCCTGGCGCAATCCTGCTCAACTCGAGAGGCTGGTGGGAATGACGATCGAGAGCGTACCGCGAGGGGGAGCTGGTCCTGCCCGCCCGCCCGTGGTTGTCTGGTCGGAAAACCCGGCGCCCTTCTATTTTGATCGCGACCCGATCTTTCGGGCCGCCGTGGAACGCATGGCTCGCCAGACCCAGGCGTATGTGGTGGTCGGCACCGTCAATTATTACACTGACGATATCACGCGGCCGCGCAACACCGCCGTCGTCCTGGACCCGGGCGGACGAGTCTTGCTCCAGTATGATAAAATTCATCTTGTGCCCTTCGGGGAATATGTGCCCTGGTGGGCCTTTCCCGACAAGGTGGGGAAGATCACTCGTGAAGTGGGGAACTTCGTGCCCGGAACGAAGTATCAGGTGGCACGGACAGCCCAGGGTGCGATTGGCGTTTTCATCTGCTACGAGTCGATCTTTCCGGAACTGGTGCGTCGGATAGTAGCCGAAGGCGCCAGCGTGCTGGTGACCATTTCCAACGACACCTGGTACGGCAGCAGCTCGGCCGCCTACCAGCACCTGGAGATGGCCCGCCTGCGGGCGATCGAGAACGGGCGATACGTCCTGCGGGCGACGAATGATGGCGTTACTGCTGTCATCGATCCTTACGGGCGCGTGCTGGCACGGACGCCGCGCCAGCGGGCGATGGTACTCGCCGGCAACTTTGACTATCGGATGGAGAAGACGTTCTACACAGCCCACGGGGACGTCTTTGCTTGGCTGTGTGTTGTGATTGTTCTGGCTTTCGGGACGGAACTAGTCTGGCATCGTCGCCGTGAAATGGAGAGTAGTAAGTAGAAGGCAGAACGACCCTGATAGCTATCGACCGACAACTGACCACTGACTACTGACCACTGACAACGGACAACTGACAACAAGGAGCCATCGTGATTGAAGATCTAGAAAAAGAATTCGGTGAATTGAAGCAACGCACTCTCGAACTGCGGAGCTTTCTTTGACGCCCCCGCACGACGCCGCGAACTGGAAGCCCTCGAAAAGCAGATAGCCCAACCTGACTTTTGGCAAGACCAGGAAGCTTCGCAGAAGATTCTTGCGCCGCGCCGCCGCTTAGAAGAAGCGCTCGAGACCGACGACAAGCTGGCGCGCCGTCTGGCGGACCTGGAAGCCTACTTTGAACTTGCCCACGAGGGTGAGAGCGTGGGGCAGGAACTCCGCGCCGAACTGGATGCTCTCCGGCAGGCGCTCGACCAACTGGAGACGGCCACCCTGCTGGGCGGCGAGCACGACCGGTTGAACGCCATCGTGGCCCTTCACCCGGGCGCGGGCGGTACCGAGTCGCAAGATTGGGCGGAGATGTTGCTGCGCATGTACCGCCGCTGGGTTGAGCGCCACGGCTTCAAGTTCACCCTGAACGACTACCAACCCGGTGAAGAGGCCGGGTTGAAGTCGGCCACCTTCACTGTCACCGGCGAGTACGCCTATGGCCTGCTGAGTGGCGAGACCGGCGTCCATCGGCTGGTGCGCATCTCGCCGTTCGACGCAAACCAGCGCCGGCACACTTCTTTTGCCTCGGTTTTTATCAGTCCCGAGATTGGCGAAGACATCGAAATCGACATTAAGCCCGAAGATCTCAAGACGGACACCTATCGGGCCACCGGCGCGGGCGGCCAACACGTGAACACCACCGATTCGGCGGTGCGCATCACCCATCTGCCCTCGGGCATCGTGGTGCAGTGCCAGAACGAGCGCTCGCAGCACCGCAACCGGGAAACGGCCATGAAGTTCCTGCGCTCGCGGCTGTATGAGCTGGAGCTGCGGAAACGCCGCGAGGCGACGCAGAAACTCGAGGACGCCAAGGGTGACATCGCCTTCGGCAGTCAGATCCGGTCGTACGTTCTCCACCCCTACCGGATGGTGAAGGACCATCGGACGAAGTTCGAGGTGGGCAACGCCGACGCCGTGCTCGATGGCGACCTCGACCCGTTCATCAAGACCTATCTGGCCTCGCGCCGTACCGTGGCCAAGTCTGGCTAAGTGGTCAGGTAGATTTATTGCCTCGGTACCACCCCCACCCGATGATGGTTATAGCGCTGTGCCGGTAAAGGAACCGGAAGGGGTAGCGCCGCCCTTCAGGGCGGCAGATGCCGGGCTGAAGCCCGGCGCTACGTCCCAAATTAGGGCACCGCGCGCGCGTCGCGCTACAATTCCTGAAAGCGGAAGGAGCACCGAGCATGTCAAAGAGAGGGGCCCAGGTTCTCGAAGAAGCGTTATCGCTTCCGCCTGCGGAGCGGGCGGCGAATGAAAGCTATTCTGTCGTCATCGTCGACAGTGTTACCGGCCCGAGCAGTCCCGATTCGAGCAACCGCGAATCTTTCTTATAGGGTCGGTAGTCGGTAAAGGTGTATGTCTTCTCCGCCGACGGTTGCAGATCCCCGATCATCCGGTTAGGCCAGAGGTTCGTAATCTTGATTTCGAGGTGGTTGGTGCCCGGCTGGAGCGCTCCGGTCACATCCACCTGAAAAGGTGGCTTCCACAGGATGCCCCGCGATTTGCCGTTCACTGAAACTTCCGCAATCTCCTTTACCTTTCCGAGATCGAGCATCAGCCTTGAACCCGGACGGAACCATTCCTGGGGCGCATCGAAATCCTTCGCGTAAGTTCCCGTCCCGGAGAAGTACTTCACGCCCTCTTCGGGATAGTTCGTCCAGGAGATCAAGTTGTCCAACTTGATCTGCTCCGGCGCGCCCCAGTTCGGCGGAAAGTTGACCTGCCAAGGCCCCTGGATTGTTGTCAGTTCCGTGCTCACCGGATGCGGCAGCGTCCGCGACGGAGCGGCCGCCTTATGGCGGAAGACAACGAACACCGAGCCATCCGGATCAAGATGCAGTGGCACGATCGTCCGGCCGTTTTCGATCTTGTATTCGGCCGGCTCAATCACACCCGTGTCCGGATGCCAAAGCTCGGCTTCTTTTCCTTCCACGCGACAGCTCGTCTCCACGTCCTCCGCACGCTCTTTCTGATTGGCCACGAAATAGATGTCCGCATCGCCGGCTTGACGATGGATCCATACCAGCTCGCTGTCGGGCTTCGGCCGCTTGTACTCGAAGTCAGGCGCCGTCTTCTGTGCCGTAAGCACCTCTTGCACCGGTTTACCCCAATACATCTTGCCTTGGCCGTAGGCGTGCTCGGTGATGTTCTTGCCGTCGATCGAGCCCCAAACTTCATCGGCGATGGAACGCACTTCGGTGTCGGACGCAGGATAATCCGTAAGGCTCGGCGATTTGGTCGGCCGCGGAGCGATCAGCGTCGCCCCCGCCGCCACCAAGTCGCGAATCTTCCGCAACACGGGCACCGTCACCTGATCGACATATTCGGGGAGCACCAGCACGCGGTAACTCATGCCGTCGGGCAACACGAGCCGCCCATCCTTTACCGACACCCGCGTCAGCAAGACCTCGGTGTTCAGGTAATCATAGTTGTAGCCTGCCGGCGGCGCCGGACGCACTTCCTTCCAGAAGGGGACCGTGACCGGGGCACCGCCGCCGTAGTAGTAGGCTAGGTCCCCAACGAAAAGCCCCTGCTGGAGGAGGTACGAACACCGCGCCAGGTAAGTATTCCACACGACCGCCTGCTCCGCCCAGGTATTGTTCCGCGTGTAGTGCTGCCCGAACATCCACAGCGTGATTCCCGGTTTGTGCTGGTCATCCACAAACGGCTGATGGTCCGAGGTGTGAAAGACGATCCGGTTGATGCCCAAGGCCAGGTAGCGATCCCCAATCGGCTTGAGGTAGAACGGCGATTGTCCCCACGCGGGAATGAATGGGTCGGAAGTAAAGGACTCAGCGGCTACGAACTTCTTGCCGTATATGTGCGCGCCCGAGGCCGCTTCCCGGACGTCCGCGGCATATCCGGGATTCGGCTTTTGTCCCGGCAGCGTGGTCCAGAACTCGCCCATGGGAATGTTGACGCGTCCCTTGTTCTCCAGCCCGTCGCCGGTGGTCGGATTACCGGTGCCCATAGCTTCCGCGTAAAGACCGATTCCGCGTTGGTTGAAGTACTCCGCCGCCGCCCCGTAATGGTTCTCGGCCAGCAGGTCCGCGATGGTACGGCGGAAATCCCACAGGAAGCGGTCGCTCACATCCGCGCTCTCGACGATTCGACCGGTCAAAACCGGCAGGTAAGGCGTCGGATCGTAACCGCGGCGCTTGCGGAACTCGCTCGCCATGTCATCGGTCCAATTCTCCGTGCCGGCTTCCCAGCTATCCATGAGGAAGTAGCGGAAACTCTTGCCGAAATATGGACCGACGGCGTCAGATACCTGAACGGCATAGTTCTGCACATACGCTTCGACATGCTTGCGACTCAGCTTATCGACTTCGAACCCGGTCGCCTCCGCGGTCGCCGGATGGTTCTTCCGCCCCGTCAGCGAGTAGCCCATCCGCACAATGACCCACTTGCCGGCGGGCACGTTCCAGTCCAGGGTGCCGTCCTTGCGCATCTTCGCGCTCAAGTCGATGATGTCGCGGCGGGCTACCACTTCGCGGGCCGGTACGGTCGGGGTCGCGGCCGATTCAAATTCGAGCATGTTGCCGAAGGCGGCTTTCTCCTGCCAGTGGTTCACGCGTGGGGTGGCATGGAACTCGATCTCCGCGAGACTGATGCGACGGGTGGACGGCATCGAAAACCACGCTGCCAAGGGGCTGGGCCTC
>Ga0315280_10006496_pt1 | contig 16111 bp, 11 predicted proteins | sample YL17G06_40_MG_FD_203697 | JGI IMG/M metagenome (GOLD analysis project Ga0315280, IMG submission 203697) | Sediment microbial communities from Yellowstone Lake, YNP, Wyoming, USA - YL17G06_40 | ecosystem: Environmental > Aquatic > Freshwater > Lake > Sediment | place: USA: Wyoming | collected... | reverse complement strand
GGGCTGGCTGGGCTGGATCTTGTTGCCCACGAGCACGGCTCGATGCACCTTCTTGGGGATCGCGAGCTTTTCGGCGCTCAAGATGTCCTCCACTCCGGCCAGCTCCCCGGCCGCCGCGCCGGAGAACAGGTGGTAGAGGGCCAGGAGCGAGTGGGTCTTTCCTCCCCCGAAGTTGGTCTGAAGCTCGATCACCGGTTCTCCCGCGCCGGAGGAAAGCCTCTTCAGAGCCCCGGCCAGCAGACGCCTCAGACCCTCGGTGATGTAGGTGCGGCGGTAGAACTCCGCCGGGTCCTTGTACTCACTGGAGCCCTCGCCCAGGTACACCTGCCACAGGTCGGCGGCGAACTCCGCCTGCACGAAGTTGCCCGAGGCCACGTCCGGATGCGGCGTGATCACCTCCCGCCAGGGCTTGAGGCCGGAAGAAGGAGCGCCCTCGATGCGGGCCGCGCTCCTGCGGACCTGCTCGCTGAAGCGTTGGCGCATCAGCTCCTGCTTGCTCTTGGCCAGCACGCCGGCCTGCGGGGCGGAGATGGCGCCCAGCAGGCGCTCGATGGTGTCCAAGGCGCGGTAGGCGTCATCGCCGGAGAAGGATTCCTGGTGCGCCCACTTGTTGCGGATGTCGCGCACTTCCGCCAGCAGGTTGCGCTCGGTCTTGCCCAGAGTCTTTCCAAACACCTCGTCCCAGGCGTTCCACATGACCGTGCACAGCATTTGGGTGTCCCAGGAGCCCGCATCGATCTTCGCTGCCTCTGCCGCCGCGTGTTCCGGAAGATAGCGGCGGACCTCCTTTTTCCAGTCCTGCCGGAAGGCGGCCTTCAGCTCCCGCTCGATGTACGGTCTGATCGCCTGGTTGAACAGCTCCAGGGCCTCCCGAACCCGCTCGTAGTTGCTCTGTGCCATGTCCTACCCCCTATCTGGGCGTGTCCCTCGCCGCCGCACCGAGCTGCCATTCCCGGAGCACCGCGCCCACCTCTTCCCCGATGCGGCGGCTCGGGCCGGGCCCTGCGGGGGTTCCGTCCTCCGCGCCCGATCAGCCGGTCGCGCTGGACCGCCCTTCGGGCGCCCATCCTGTACTTAACGCGGCGTACATATGGTGACTTTCCCTATGCCCTATGAAAGGCCCAGATTAAAGATAATATGACGTCGGCGGCTACATGAGGTCTGAAGACAATCAGCATCTAGGCGAGAACCTCCGTGCCAATAACTGTATCGTATTCTCCAAATTCGAGCGCAGGTAAAACTAGAACTCATACTTTCTTTTTTCATCATCGCCTAAACGCTTCTTCCACTTCCTAAATGATTGTATGATTTCGCCTTTCGCCTGTATTTTTCTCTTCTTCGATTTCACAATTAAGTCAGCTATTAAGTTTTCAAACTGCAAATCCATATCTGAATCCTTTGACCTGAAGAAATAGTAGGAAACTATCTTAAAAAGGATGATATCTATAATAAAGTTTCTCTTCACCCGTTGCACAAGACGTTTCAAGTAACTTAGATAATTCTTTCCCTGAATATCTGCAAGCAGCGAAGCAGAGACGAACTTCTCCAGATCTGATATGGACTTGTTGTCGATAGCTTTATCTATGTACTCTCGGATTACGAGCTCAAGTTTCGCTGTTGCCATCATCTCATGCAAATATAGCTGGTGAATCAATGGCCAGAATCGATAAAGTACCGATAAAGTTTCCTTTTGTTCCTTTGTTAGCGTGGTATGTTTTTCCAGGTGATCATGCAGTCGGATTCTGTACAAAACAGCAAAGGCCAAGGAACATCTCAGAACATCTTCGAAGACACCAGCTTTTATGGATTTATCCTCTACCTCTTCCGTATTTCTGAGTACCCGAGCCGTCAGTGTCCACATCCTCTCGAGTTTTTTTTCAGCTGAAATCTCAAGCCGCTTTAATTCGATTTCAGATTTTGGCTTCAACTGTTCAAGCAGTTGATCGGTAATACTTACTATTTCTTCTTGTGCTTCTTCTCTACGTGAAGGTAATTGCGAGACAAAATCCTCATCTAAGTTACCTGCTAATGTTGACACTGTCTCAAAAGGAGTATCGAAGCCATATGGTAGAGACAAAATCTTGCTTATAATCTCCCTATACTCTGCTGTCATACGTTCTCTAGTAAGTAGTAGAACGTTCTTGCAGTCCCTTTTGAGCCCCGTGTAATAATCTATTTCATCGCAAAAGGCGAGGTAGTTATCCTCTCTAAGAACGAACTCTAAGAATTCCTCGTCGTATTCCATACGCTTTGTAAGAAAGTACTGGAAAAAGCAGTTGAAACGGAATCTGACGTAATTAGTAGGACCCTGGGTATAGCTGGTCAATATTCCTTTCTCAAGGAAGTGCTTTATCAGAGTTTCAGAGTTGAACTCAAATTTACGTACGAGTAAATATTCATCTATGTATGCGAGTAGATCTTTGTACGCGAGTGCGTAGTTCTCGCCACCCTCGAGTAGCATCTTATGTGCTATTGCTGATAGAAGTCGTTCCTTGTTGCGGTAATCAAACACGGACAAATATGCTTCATTACGAGAATGTTTCTTAAAAAGTCGCTCAACGAAGTTCTCAAGCATCGTAGCCTGATTTATTGGTTGGTATTCCTCTTGTTTTTCTATTATCCAGAGAAACAATGATACGGCGAGAGGCGTGCGTGGCAGGCCTAATGTAACTAGCAATTGTATTATTCTGTCTATTTTTTCTGCCGTATTGAATACCTTGCTGCTTGAAAACCAGCTCTCAGCGAGAGATCTAATTTGGGAAGTCCGGAAATACCGCAGAAAGAGAATTCTGAGGTTTTGCAGGATCTGTTGAGAAAGAAATTCTACAGGTATTTGGCCTTCTACACTCTGATTAGAAGTGGCTATGAGCCGAGCCCTATCGTAGGTCTGCAGAAGGTTTGCCAGAGCTTTGAGTCTGTATATGTTTGAGTCATTAAAGTCAAGATTATCGAGTAGGATAATAACTTTATGGTTTTTAAGCAGATCGGGAGTTTGCCGGATCGGGTACGAAAGAAATTGACTGATTGCTGTCTCAAATCTGCTATGCGAAAAAGATCTGAAGTCTATCTTCACGGGTAACGCTCGATATTTTTCTGGATTTCTGCATATTTCAGCGAATGTCTTATCGAGTAGGACAGTTTTGCCAGATTCCTTGGGGCCAAAAATGATCACGTGATCTTTCGCATCACACAGCTCTGGAAGCGTGTAATAGATTTCGTCTTCTTTCTGATTTGCTTCAAATGAGGGCTTGAGGAGGAGAGGTGGTTCAACAAAAATTTCATCAAGGTGTTGAGGAGCGTTAGTGTCTGTACCGAAAATGATTAGATCTTCATCAAGGCTATCTAGGTAGGCGTCCGCTATCTTGGCGCAGATATCCTTCTCCAAACAGACTTTGTTGATTTCTCCAGGGCGTGGCAGATGGCATTCGAAAAATCCCTGCTCATTTCCCTTTTCATTATCTAGAACATATTCTTGTTTTCCATTTGAATAACGCCTTAACGACTGAACGAGCCGATAGTCATCGGGATAAAAGTCGATTATAGCGTAATTATTATAATACATAGATTCTGAGCTTCGCAAATTGTATGACCAGTTAGCAGCCGCAACAGACACGAATATAGTGCCGTATACTGATGTTTTTGACCATGCTTCAGCGAAATGGCTGTGTCCACATAAAACAATATTGAAATACTTAGTTAAGAGCGGTTCGACTGAACGCTTGTCAAATTCGAATAGGTATTCCAGCGGATGATGCAGCAGCGCTATCCTAAGATCACAATCGACCAAAAAATCATTAGCGTGGGTAATTTGCCGCTCACCAAGGAGAAGAAATCCCTTATCCTCACGGGACTCTGTGCAACGCCAGGCCGTGTTCAAGCAGGCTACTCCCACAGACAAATCAGCTAGTTTAAAGCGGTAAACAGACTCAAAACTGGTTGCATAGCAATCTTGAATATCTTCTCCGTAGAATGCTCTTTCGAACGCTTTGAAAGGATCAATCCGATTGATGCCTTGGTGGTGATCTAGATCCATATAATCAACAACTGCCTGGGGATCTACCAGCAGCTTTTGCAGTCCAAGCTCATCTATTTCAGTATCTCTACGCCGGTCAATGTCATGATTGCCAGGAGCGAAAAAAATTCGACCTCGAGGAATCCCGCATTCTCTATTAATAGGCTGAAGGATATGTTCTTCTGCGGCCTTGAATGCAGCTTCAGAAGACCCAAACGATGTTCCACCTTTATCAATAATATCTCCAGTGATCGCTATAAGATCGATCTTACGTTCCGCATTGAAATGCCTCAGATCATTGATGAGTGCTTTCCCAATGATGTTCTCGATATCATAGATTGCTTCCTTCGAAACATGCAGATCTGATAAGTGTACAAGTCGTATAGATATCGCCATTGCTGCCTCCGAAATCTCATCTACTAATAGGAAATCTGCAATTCTATACCAACCTCTGTAGGCGAATTGCGAATACCACAGCAATAGTTTACATGCTCACTCATAAATTCAATTCTCCCTGTGCTTCGAGTTGAGTCGTCGATATTGCCATACGGGAAATTTCCGGCCAAGCCGTTATTAGGCTGTTATGAGCAAGAGCCTCTTGCGCCCAGCCTTTGCGGTCACAGATTGAATACAGTCGATATGCTAGACCCCTAGCCGCCTCGGCGCGTGCACCGATCGTTTTGAGCAGCGCTGCGGCGTCCTGTTCCCCTTTCGTCGCCAATACTCGGATCAGGTGCTGGGTGATCTCCCAGACGGTGAGACGAGCGTCTAATCTCGGGTCCCAATCCGCGGGAAGTTTCTCTCGGGGAATGATTTGCACTTTTCCACTTCGTGCCATGACGATGCCGGCTTCCTGTAGGCCTCCAACGGAAACGACCTTTGCCTTGCTCAAGGTTTCGGCTTCACCGAAAGGGCCTTCGTTCATGCCGAATTGTTGGAACCAGGCCACAGCCCAGCGGGTTTCAGGGTCGAACTCGCCCTCTTGTTCGGCCAAAACTTCATCCAGCACTTGATTGATGAGCCCTAAAGCCATGCGCACGGGCATCGCCGATCCATCCGCTTCGAGAACCTTGGCATACCGAGAAAATACCGCCATGCCCGGGCCGATCGAAGACTGGGCTAGATCTACGGGTGCGATGTTCTGTTTCTGCAAAGTACGTAGCGCTTTGGGGAGCTCCTTTTTCAGCTCCTGCAGGAAGTCCCGGCGGGTGATGGTCGCGGCGTGCTCGGGCCGCTTTCGGCAGGCTAGAACAATCGAGGACGCCAAAGCGTTGGTGCCTATCGAAAGACTGCGTCCTTGCCGCTCGGTACGCAATGGCCATGTGCCGACAATTCCGAATCCGGAATTGAGCAGCGCCTCCAGCATCGTCTCCCATCCCGTTGAGGCTATCGAAACGATCCCGTTTTCGTCCTCTTCCTCGCGTTCGGCCTGTTTAAAAGCATAGTAAATGGTAAAAGGATAATGGAGGTTTTGAAGACCATGAATCCTACTGAATACACTGCGCATCCCTTTTTCAAAGAAGGATTTTGCTTCCTGCTTATCTCCACTAAACCGATATGGCGTGGCGACCAGCTCCTCCTTTTTGGGAACAAGCATGGTCTCAAACAGATGCCCATGAATGCGATGTAGAGATCGCCGGAGCCATACGTAGAAAAAATCAGATAAGTCCGCATACCCAATGTTGTCGTAGTAGGGCGGATCAGTGGCAAAAGCACACGCATCTGTTACAATCTGTGCTGCGTCCTTCTGTAAAGCTCGCCCAGTGCCCGATGCAGGTAGATACTGAAATACATTCCAAATCCATTCAACAGCACCAGAGAAATTACCGCTTGCATTGGAAAAAGGATTTCCTTCGGCGTAGTCCCACACCATCGGGATAGCTTGACGAACAAATGTGTGGCCAATCAGGCAACCAGTCGGTTCCCAAGTAGTAATAGTCGACCAGTAATCAGCACCGCGGTCCACAGCAAAACCCAGGTAGGTGGCGACTGCGTCGGCGTAGGCGCGGGCGCCGGCGCCGTTCTGCTCGAGGCCCTTGCCGTCATCGGAAAGCCCCGCCCTCAGCGCATCGGCCAGCACCCGCTCGCGCGCCTCGCCGACCAGGTCGCTGAAGGTGGTCAAGGCCACCAACTGACGAGGAGTGAACAGGTGATAGAAATGGGTCAGGCCGTAGAGCGGCGTGAACATTGATCGTCTGTCGTCGCTGATAGGTGCATCTGGTATCCATTCTGGATGTGCCTTGCGTGCAGCATTGACATGTTCTTGAAAGGGTGCCAGATATACTCGGCCGCGGACGCCCTCAGCAACGATGGCAATAAGCTGCTGCCCCATCCGCCCGTGCATGCCTTCGTTTTTCACGTGATGCTCTTGAGTCGCGGTTCCACATGCAAGGCAACGAAATTGAGCCCCACGACCGATCTTTATCGAATCTTGCGGCTTGCCCGATCCCGTTCGGATAGTGAAGTCGATACGCGGGGGCCTAACGGAGGTATCCGCTACAGGCTCAATCCATGTTTCTTTTCCCTTTTTCTTGGAAAGCCAAAAAGAACTCACCAGCGGCAGCTCCGCCCCGCAGGCCGGATTGGGGCAGGTGACCGTGCGCGCCCAAAGCCAGGCGATCACGGTGGCCTCCCCGCCGCCTTGCTCCGTCGGCAGCTTTACGGTGGGATACAGGTGCCCGATGCGGCGGTAGGCCTCATCCCGCATCCACCGGCCGTAGTAGCGGATGTCCTCGGCCAGTCCCTCCGCCCGCTTCCACTTCTTGGCGATCAGCTCCGGCTCCTGGTTCGGGTGCACCGGCGGACGGTCCTTGAACTTGGGCGGGATCTCGATCATGGCTTTGGTGATCAGCACCGCCACGGGATTCAGGTCGCTGGCATAGGCCTGGAGCCCCAGTCTCTGGGCCTCCAGGGGGATCGAGCCGCCGCCGCAGAACGGGTCGTAGACCGGGGGAGGGTTTCCGTCCGTGGAATCGAGGATTTCCTTGCGGGCCTGGGCCAGGACCTGCTCGTTGTTCGAGTTCTCCCACTTCACCAGTTCTTCGATCAGGCGGAACAGGCGCTGGCGCTCCTTCTCCTGCGCCTCCTCGGTGGGGAAGCGCTCCGGATGGGAGGAGGGGTCGTCCACCAGCGAGGCGAACAGCACGGCCCGGCAGGCGGCCAGGGGCCGGCGCGCCCACCACAAATGCAGGGTCGAAGGGTGACCATGGCGGATGGATTTCTCCCGAGCCGACTCCCGGTTGATCGCCTCCAGAGGCAGCGCCACTTCGATCAGTTTCTTCTTCATCGCCACGGACCTCCAGCGGGCCATCTCTTTTCGAGACCTTCACGGCCAACGGCAGCCCGCAGGGCCGGTTCGACGAAGTGGGCGACCTGCCTCACCAAGCCACCCAAGTCATGAGGGGGGCGGTGACCCCGAGGGAGCCGGAGAGTGAACGCCGCCCATAGGTCACGCTTGGCTTCGATCCATTCGCCTCCGAACGAAGCCAGATGCGTTCGTAGCAGAGGGGTAGCTCGGCGCTCGAAGGTCGCTGCAAGCGCCTTCGCCAGCCGATTCCCGTTGAACGGCTGTAGGTACGCTCGCAGTCTCGGGGCGGGTGCGTCCGGCAGCGCCGGATAGTCGAGCATGGTCCGCAGGTCGATGTCCCGTTTGGGTCGTCCACCCGGAAGATCCCAGGCATGCAGGACGAGGGCGCCCTTGAGCACGGAATGATCCGAGCAGGCCGAACGAGACAACCGGGGCAGGAACCGTTCGATCGCGAAATGTGGAGTCATCGGAGACTCTCCAGGTACGGCTGCATGATGCGGCTCACCCGGCTGATGCGGGTGAGGGTGAGGAGCTTGTTCAGGTCTCCACAGCTTCTTCTCATGTATTCCTTCAAAGCCTCCACCGCTACATCCGTGCCGATCTTGCGCCGGAAGCGGAGGCAGTCAGCGAACGTCTGGGATAACAGACTCATTATAATAGTCACCTGAATCAGCTGCAATAAAGGTGCTTTTCATAATCTCCTTTGCGATGATTCAGTCTCGGAGCAACCCGCTGCTGGTAGCGAACCCAAATTTATGGTATCTTGTTCTTGTGATAAAAGAACAGGATCTCCTCAAACGTATCACGGCCAATAAGGATATTTTCGGCGGTAAGCCGATTATCCGAGGTATGAGAATTTCCGTAGAGCTGATTTTGAGCCTCTTGGCTCAAGGCGAAACGTACGAAGCCATTCTCGCGGATTACCCCGATCTCGAGCCGGAGGACATCCGGGCTTGCCTGGCTTATTCGCAAACTTCTCCATAAGCTCCATCCTGACGGTTCGAGGCGGCCGCGACAAATCTCACGATCATCGACATGACGCTCTCACACCTCAGTCCTTCCGGCGATCCTGCAGCTCGGCGAGCCCGTAGTTTGCCCTCGTTACACAGAGCTGGGCCGCCTTGAATCGCCCCCGGGAGCTTCCTTCACTATTGAGCGGGCGGTGCCGGTGCTCCGCGCGGCATTTGCGGCATTAGAGGGAGCTGGATCTCTTTAATGATGAAGTTCCGCTGGTATGAAACCCCTCGGCTATTCTCAAACAGCTTCACTGCGGAAGAACGATCTAGGTGAAGCTCGATCATGCAATACAGCCGCCACAGGCTATCCCGAAGTTCTGGAAGATCGCGTAAATCCGTTACCACTAAACCCAGCTCTTTGGCCCGGTTTATCGAGATTGGTCTTTGATGCGATAGGTACTTGGCGTGATCCGAAAGCTCCATTGAAATCGAAGATGCGAGTTTGTCCCTGTCTCCATGATTTCTGAGCATATAGGTGCGGAGCCACTCCTCTGCCAGGGACCGGGAAAGATTGAGCGCGTTCTGGCAGATCTCCAGCAGGTACAAATCGTACTTGCTCAGGAGCGGCAGGTAGGCCGCCGCCGTATCAGGGTTCTCCTCGATCGCTTCCTTCGCCTTAAGGAATCCCTGCACATAGGAATGAGCGGGAATCCGAATCTGGCCGTGTTGTATTGGAATCACAATCTGCGGATCAATCGGTCCCAGCGTGGATCGGTCGTCCATGGCCACTGAATCACCGGAAAGCACCATCAGGGTCGCCGCGCTTGTGGCTGTATGCGGCACGATGTATCGAACATGACTAAAGCGCGAACGTATGAGGGTCACCAGCTGTTCGGCTGCTTCAGCCACGCCACCGGAACTATGGAGGAGGATGTCGATCTGGTCGCCCGGAATTCCGTCCAGCAAATCCGAGAAGGCGGTCTTGTCGGTAAGATCGATCTGAACCGGAGCTTGCGGCGGTTTGTTGGCGATCGCGGCTGCATACACGACCAGGGGCCGGCCCGTGGCTTGCTCGATATTCCTGATCAGCGAGATACGCTGCTGCGCTGCGGTGCGAGGATCTTGTAGCTCCTTGTCGTCGATCAAATCGTGGAAGCCCGGCATGGCAACCCACTAGGAGGTCGAGTTCTCAATGCTGTAGGCGGTAAGGGAAGAACTCTGGGATGCGCTTTCGAAGCCGTAAGGAAGCATCCCCGGTGGGATGATGGCCACGGAAATCTGCTGGTAGCGGCTCAAGACCGCCAATTGATCCAGAAGGTCCGCCAATCCAGCATAATCCGTCTGAAATCTCTCCAAGAAGGCGGCAGCTCCGGATTGATTTGCCGCGCCCAGGCGGGCTAGAATCCGTTTCCGCTTGCTTTCGTACTCCCCGGCCAGCTTATCGTACTGTGAGCGATACTCTGGATCTTGCAGCTTCCGGTTGAAATACTCCTTGACAGGCTTGGTCATGCTATCGCTTCTCCTGATCCAAGAAACTCTTCAATCTCTTTTCGGCCAGTGCAAGATCGTCCCGAGGAACTCTGGCCGTCTTCTTCAACAAGACGTGAAGGAGAATGATCCGCTGGCCTAGGTATGTAAAGTATAGCACGCGGAAGTTCTGTCCCCTGGACTTTGTCCGCAGTTCCCATATCTTACCTTGCACGTGCTTCACATGCGGAGCTCTCAGTGAAATACCGAATTCCGTAAGCAGGTCGAGATCCCTCTGGATTCTCGCCAAATCGCCCTTTTCGAGCGATTCAAAAAAATCCCTGACCGGAACGCGCCCTCGCCGATCCTCATAGAACTCGATACTCCAACCCATGCCATTGCTGTATATCAGTATATACTCCGGTCCAGCATGCTGCAAGTCGAATGGAATTTGCGCTCATTATCTTGGTTCCTCCGAGCGCTGCAGCAGCTCGGCCAGTTCGTAGTTCACGCTGGTCACGCCGAAATCCGGCTCCTTACCGAAGGGGTTGCGGATGTAGCGGGGAGGCCGGGCCCCGGCTCGGTCCACGATCACCACGGCCAGGATGAAGCTCTGCGGGTTGTGCAGCGCCTGGATGATCTCGTTCTTGGTGATGGTCAGGGTGCGGCTGTCCTCAGCCCGGCCCTTCACCTCGATGAAGCGCAGGCTTCCGGTCGCCGGATCGCGCGATTCGATGTCCCAGCCCACGGAGCCGGCGCTCACATCCCGGGGCTCGAAGCCCAACCGGCGCTCGGTCTGCATCACCGCCTCCATAGCCAACCGATCGACTTGAGCCTTATCCACCGCAAACTCCGGTCGGGCCGGCTGGGCCTCGCCCTTGAGCCGGCGCAGGAGGCCGCCGGGGAGGATCAGCGCCCCGCCGATCACGTTGGGCGGCTGGGCGGAGAGCTGCCGCTCCTGCTCCAGTTCCTCCAGACGCTTGGCTAAACGGTGCTCGAGCTCATCGGCCCGCGCTTGCGCCCGGGCGGAGTTAATGCGGGCGTTCACCCGGCCGGCTTGCTCCTGCTCCCGGAGCTCCTCGGCGCGGTAGTCCCAATAGCTGATCTCCTGGGTCAGCCGCTCCTTGACCGCGGCCAGGGTCTTGTTCACCAGCGCCTCTCGGCGCGCGCGCACTTCGTGCAAATGCTCGGGCACCAGGTTCTGCACCGCGTAGGACACGGCCTCCTCATCGAGGCTGCGGGCCAGCCACTCCTCCTCCAGGAGCGGCGAGGCCAGGGCCAGTTCCTCCGGCCCCAGCGGACGGTAGTTCAGGAACGGCGCGTAGCCGGCGCTGCGGAAGCCCTCTCCTTTCGCTTTTTCCACGAACTGAAGCCGGCGCGAGGCGATGCGCCGGGCGCCGGAGGCGTCGCTTCGCGCATCCTGGATCGTATGCTCCAGGTATATCAGAACGCGCGGCTGCTCTCCGGCATCCAGCTCATCCACGAGCACGGCGCCCTGCTTGAGCAGGCCGCGGCAGCGCTCCAGGATCAGGTCGATAACCGCATACAGGAGAGGGTGGCCCGGCGTGATGAGCTGCGCCGGCGGCCTTCCGGGCAGGCGCATCCGCTCCTTTTCGAAGGTGATGCGTTCATAGCTGGCAGTGACCACCTGGCGGCTTCCCAGCACGCGGTCGCGGCTGCGAATGATCGCCGGCACGTGGGTCAGCTCGTAGCGGCCCGGCTCGCGGCGCTGCATCGTGCCGCCCAGATGCTTGAAGGCCGCCTCGAAGAACGAAAGGATGAAGTGCGGCTGCAGACGGCGGATGCGGGCCCTCTCCATCAGGTCGCGCACTTCCTGCACCCGGCTGGAGTCCAAAACGTCGTGGGCCAGGGCCCGCTCCTCCAGGAGCGCTTTCAAGTGCTCGGCGTCCAGCCGTTCATCGATCACTCGCCGCAGCCGCTCCCGCACCTCCGGGCAGTCCCCATAACGGATCGCCTCGATCAGAAGGTCCCGCAGTTCACGGCCCTGAAACACCTTGCCCAGCACATCGAATACCCGGCTTTTCAGATCCTCCCGCTCGGTCTCCAGCTTGGACAGCAGCCGCTCGAATACGTCGCCCTCGCGGGTCTCATAGGCCACCAGGTTCCACAGGTGGCAGACCTCGGTCTGGCCGATGCGGTGGATGCGGCCGAAGCGCTGCTCCAGGCGGTTAGGGTTCCAGGGCAGATCGTAGTTGACCATGAGATGGGCGCGCTGCAGGTTGATGCCTTCTCCGGCCGCGTCCGTGGCCACCAGGATCTGCACGGCCTTTTCCTGCGTGAAGGACTCCTGGGCCTTCCTGCGCTCCTCGCGCCCCAGGCCGCCGTGGATGGTCACCACGGCCTGAGGGTCGCCCAGCAGGGTGCGGATGCGCGAGGCCAGGTAGTTGAGGGTGTCCCGGTGCTCGGTGAAGATCACCAGCTTGCGGCGGGCTCCGGCGGAGTCGAACATCTGCCGGTTTTCCTGAAGAAGGCCGGAGAGCTTCTCCCATTTGCAGTCCGTACCTGAACGAAGCACGCCGCGGGCCAGAGCCTCCAGGTGCTGCAGGATGCGGATTTCGGCGCGCAGCTCCTCGAGGGTCTGGGCGGCGGTGGCGCTGTCGAGGATCTGCTCTTCCACCTCCTCCACTTCGGCGTCGGGAGCGTCGTCCAGGTCCTCCAGCTCTTCCAGGGACAGGCCTTCGGCGCCGGCAGCGGCCTGGCGGGAGGCGGCCTCCCGGCCGCGCCGGGCCAGCTCCTCCTCGCGGAGCCGGCTCTCCAGCCGCTCGCGCCGGCGCACCAGCGACTGGTAGATAGCCTCCGGAGAAGAGGCCAGGCGCCGCTGGAGTATCGTGAGGGCGAAGCCTACGTTGCCTTTGCGCCCCTCGCTGTCGAGCCGGTCAGCGCGATTGAACTCGTCGCGCACGTAGCCGGTGACCGCCTGGTAGAGCTGGGCCTCGGCGTCGGAAAGCCGGTACTTCACCGTGTAGGCCTTGCGCTCCGGGAAAAGAGGGGTGCCGTCGAAGCGCACGAGCTGCTCCTTGACGTGGCGGCGCATCAGGTCGCTCACATCCACCACGTGCACCCCGTCGCGGAAGCGGCCCTCGAAGCGGTCTGCGTCCAGCAGGGACATGAAGAGCTGGAATTCCTCTTCTTTGCCGCTGTGGGGCGTAGCGGTCATCAGCAGCAGGTGGCGGGTCAGCCGCCCCAGGAGCTGGCCCAGCTTGTGCCGCTTGGTGTAGCGCACCTCCCCGCCGAAGAAGCCGGCCGACATCTTGTGCGCCTCGTCGCAGACGATCAGATCCCAGTCGGTCTCGCCCAACTTGGCGTGCAGGCTTTCGTCGCGGCTGAGCTTGTCCAGGCGGCAGATCACCAGGTCGTTCTCCTGGAACCAGTTGCCGGTGCGGGCGGTCTCCAGCTTGTCTCGGGTGAGGATCTCGAAGGGCAGGCTGAACCTGCTGTCCAGCTCATCCTGCCACTGCTCCACCAGGTTCCCTGGGCAGACCACCATGCAGCGCCGCAGGTCCCCGCGAAGATACAGCTCCTTGATCAGCAGGCCGGCCATGATGGTCTTGCCGGCTCCGGGGTCGTCGGCCAGCAGGAAGCGCAGGAGCTGGCGGGGGAGCATGGTCTCGTAGACGGCGGTGATCTGGTGCGGAAGCGGCTCGATGTCGGAGGTGTTCACCGCCAGCAGGGGATCGAACAGGTAGGCCAGCTTGATGCGCAGGGCTTCGGAGACCAGGCGGAACAGTTCGCCGTCCGCGGTGAAGCTCCACTGCCGGCCGGGCTGCAGGATTTCCAGGCTGGGCTCGCGGTCGCGGTACAGGAGGGTGATCCCGGGGCGGCCCTCGCCGTCTTTGTAGGTCAGCTCCACGACGTTCGTGCCGTGCCACTTGGTGCTGAGCACGGTCACCGGGCCGCCGGGAAGCAGGCCTTTGACCTGGGCGCCGGGGGTAAGGTCTTCTAGGCGGGGCATGGAAGGCTCCGGCACAGCGGCAGGCCTGCGGCCGCTTTCGCCTCTGGCGATTGAAAGCAGCCGGCTCGGTCACAGGTTACGGGCGTTGCCGCCTTTGCGGTTAAGATCACGGAACACCTGCGTACGGTTAACGTAGAGGACAGCCATTCCATATCCGTGCCCCTGAGATGGTACCCCCGCCTGCTCCACGGAACTCCGGTGGAGCTTAAAACTGGGGCCTCACCGGCCGGGATTCAGGAAATTATACCATGAGCTTACTCCGCCCGCACGGGTCCGATGCCGCTGACCTGCCAGGCCGTATCACCACGGCCCCCGCTCGGACGGCTCGGCCATCCGAGGGTACTTGAAAGCCTCGCCGCTGCACCTGGCTATCCCACTTCGGTCCCAGCGGCCATGCAGCACCGGCGCCTGCCCTCCACCGACTTCCCCATACGGAAAACCGGTGGGGGAACCCGAACCACGAGACAGAGGAAAGGGACTGGCGAGTTTGTATTGCATGTCGTCAGAAAGTAACGTAAAATGACGATAAATATGTTAAAATACTTGCCACGCGCCCTGCAGCGTCCAGCGCAATCGTTTTTCCTCCTCGGCCCTCGAGGAACGGGAAAAACCACCTGGGTGCGCCATGAGTTCCCCGAGGCCCACGTCATTACGCTGCTGGACGAAGGCCTCTATCAGAGCTACCTGGCCGACGTCTCGCGATTCGCCGCGGAGCTGCGGGCGCTGCCCGAGGGAGCCTGGGTGTTCGTCGATGAAATCCAGCGCCTTCCCAGCCTCCTGAATGAGGTGCACCGGTTCATCGAGGAGCGCGGCCTGCGCTTCATTCTGACCGGCTCTTCCGCGCGCAAGCTCAAGCGGGCGGAGGTGAACCTGCTGGCCGGACGGGCGCTGCTTCGGCGCATGCACCCCTTCCTGCCGTTTGAGCTCGGCGAGGCTTTCGATTTGGAAAGCGTGCTGCGCTGGGGGTCCATTCCTCTGATCTGGGATTCGCCGGACCGCGAGCAGTCCCTGAAGGCTTATGGGCAGTTGTATCTTAAAGAGGAGATCAAGGCCGAGGCGCTGGTGCGGAACCTGCCCGGCTTCGCCCGATTCCTTCCGGTGGCCGCGATCATGCACGGTCAGGTGGTCAGCGTTTCGGCCGCTTCGCGGGACGCCGAAGTGAGCCGGACCACTCTGGCCGGGTACCTGGAAATCCTGGAGGACACGCTGCTTTGCTTCCGGGTGCCGGCCTTCGAGGGCCGCCTGCGAATCCGTGAACGGCGCCACCCGAAGCTCTACTGGTTCGACCCGGGCGTGGTGCGGACGGTGGCGGGACGCACCGGGGAGCTGCATCCGCAGGAGCGGGGGCCCTTGTTCGAAGGCTGGGTCGCCGCGCTGCTACGGGCCGTCCGGGACTATTTCGAGCTGTTCGAGGATTGCCGGTATTGGGCGCCTTCCGGCAGCGGCCAAACCGAAGTCGACTTCCTGCTCACCCGCGGCGGCCGGCATCTGGCCCTCGAAGCGAAGAGCGCGCCCAAGGTTCAGAATGCCCATCTGAAGGGGCTTCGCGCCTTGGCGCGACTTCCGGGGCTTCAGCGCCGCGCGGTGGTCTATACCGGCGATCGGGTACAGCGCACGCCCGATGGGATCGATATCTGGCCCGTGGCGGAGTTCCTGCGGCGCCTGCAAAGCGGCGCCATCTGGGACTAGGGCGAGCGGCGGTGAGAGGCCGCGGTCCGATGGAGCAGCCGCCCGGCCTCAATAGGCCAGCCCGTACATCCTCTCCGGTTCGTAGAAGTGCTGCAGCCGCCAGTCGTTCCCCACGGCATTGGTGAGCCCGCCGACTACCCCGTAGTCGATGGGCACGTAGTCGCCGGGCGGCACGCGCCGCCCGTCCCCGGTGCAGGCCTCGGTCACGGTGTAGTACATGTAGCCCGCGGGCTTGCGCTCGGAGCGCACCAGGCATACGGCGTGCCCCGCGCTTTGCCGCCCAGGAGCCAGCCGGCCCACGTAGCACGGCCAGCCCCAGTAGCGGAACAGCCCGCAGCTCATCAGGGCCCAGTCCTCGCAGTCGCCTCCGCCCTGGGCCAGAAACTGGTCCGGGCGCAGGGCGGTCGGGTTGGCTTGGTACTCAAACTCGCGGTCCAGCCTTTTTTGGAAGGCTTCCAGCTCAGGCCAGCACAGGTACCCGTCGCGGTCGGCGTCGGCCTCGGCGTAGCGCTGTTCCAGGGCCGGGTAATTCGGATAAGAAAGCTTGGTTTTGGGAGCGGCGAGCCGGTTTTCGCGGAGAACCTGTCTACAGGAAGCGGATCTGGGCAGCAGAACGGCTGGGGGCCGCAACCTAGGTTGCTGAGGCGAACCTGCGTTTCTCGCAATGCACCAGATTGTCAGCCGTCGTTATTCCCAAAGAGTACTAG
>Ga0315280_10006495_pt1 | contig 16112 bp, 16 predicted proteins | sample YL17G06_40_MG_FD_203697 | JGI IMG/M metagenome (GOLD analysis project Ga0315280, IMG submission 203697) | Sediment microbial communities from Yellowstone Lake, YNP, Wyoming, USA - YL17G06_40 | ecosystem: Environmental > Aquatic > Freshwater > Lake > Sediment | place: USA: Wyoming | collected... | reverse complement strand
GCATAATCTATTGCTTCTTTAGCGATTTTAATGCCTAATTCATCCAAAACTTTTGCCAATTCTGCTGCTGCTGCTTCACTAACTCTGTCCGCGCCAGCTTTCTTGCAAATCCTATGCATTGGAGCTACAGCCAAATCAGGATTAACCATAATAGCCCACTCCTTAGCCTCTTTTTTTCTCTTAAGCCATATTTAACCTTATCGTAGACTTTAAGTGCCAATATGCGTTTACAAATCAAAAATAAACATAACTAGCCGATTTTCATTCTGTGGAGAAAAACTTCTCAGTATTTTTGGAGACAGCAATAGCAAAATCTTCAATACATGCATAAGAGTAAGCAAGTTTTCATGAAGTTTGTCGACGCTCACATACATCTCTCAGATCCAGAATACAGCAACAAAATAAGTCAACTAATCGAAGACGCTAAACGCTCTAATGTTGTAGCCTTAATTTCCAACTCAATGGATTTGGAAACTAGTTACAAAAGCCTTCAACTGGCTAAAGAGAACCCAAACCTCATTTATGCGGCTATTGGGATTCATCCATGGAACAGCCAAAACTTAAAACCCAACGAAATAGAAGAAACAGAAAATCTGATAGCTAGGGAAGCAAGTGCAAAAAGAATAGACGCCATTGGAGAAATTGGCTTAGATCCCCAATACGCGAAAAATGAAGAACAACAAGAGCTTCAACACAGAGTTTTTCAAGAAATGCTTTCAGCAGCCGAAAAAACTTCTTTGCCAATAATTATTCATTCTAGAGGATCGTCTGAAGAAATCATGAATCTTTTGCCTTCGTTTCATATAAACAAGGTTCTCTTTCACTGGTTCGTTCGACCTATAGAATTGCTACATGAGATAGTAGATCGCGGATACTACATTTCCGAAGGTCCAGCATCAGTATTCTCGAAAGGAATCAAGGAAGTTGTCAAGCGTGTACCTTTGTCAAACCTATTAACAGAAACCGATGGACCAGTTCAATTCTTTGGACCCTTCAAAAACAAAATGACCACGCCGTCTTTTATTCCTCTCATAGTAAATGCGATAGCTCAAGTAAAAGAAATGCACGAAACTGAAGTAGCCGACCAAATTTTGCGAAACTTCACAAACTTCTTCGAAATAACAGTCACTAGCAAGTGATGATGAAGAAGAAATAAAAAATATTTTCTCTCGCGCAAACTATAGGGGCGAGACTTCATTATTACCAATACTTTTAAGCAACATCCCTCTACTTTTTCTACATTTCATTGGAGGATAACACTCGTGGAAGCCTCATTCAACGAAAAGTTTGCAAAGCAAATCGTTGCCGAATCGATGCGAATCTCCAAAAGTGAATCTGTATACATCTGGGCTGTTAGAGAAGCCTTAGACTTAGCTGAAGCTATAGCCATAGAATGCGACATCGTAGGCGCCAAACCATTAATCCACACCTACTCAGACGGCTATATGAAAAAAGCTTTGACAAAGCCTCAGGAAAAATATGTTGAAACCACGCCCAAGCATATGCTCAGCGCCTTCGAATCAACCGACGTCTACATAGGACTTGGGAAACCAGCCCTTTCTGAAGTCCCAGTTCCGAGAATTGGAGCATGGAGAAGAAGCCGAAAACCCATATCCGACAAGATGGACGAAAAGAAAATTCGATGGATTGGAATTACCTATCCCACGCCGGGTAGAGCTAGAGAATCTGGAATACCTCTAAAACAGTTTAGGGACATAGTTCTCTCCTCTTTAGACATAGACTATAAGAAACTTGCCGAGAAAGGGAGACACATTGTCAAAACGGTCTCCGAGTCAACCAGAGTAAAAGTTACTTCTGACAAAGGAACAAACATGCAGTTCCAAGTGAAAAACAGAAAATGGATTATAGACGACGGCATAATCAGCCCAGAAGACATTCAATTAGGAGACGTTGGACTAAATCTTCCATGCGGCGAAGTCTTCGTATGCCCAATCGAGGAAAGCGCAGAAGGAACAGCCGTATTTGACGTTCCAACAGACTATTGGGGTCACAAAATCACTGGTCTAAAACTAGAGTTTAAGCAAGGAAAAATCGTAAATTATGATGCTGAAGAGGGAAAGAAAGAGTTCACAGAAGTATTGGCTGCCGCAACAGGCGACAAAGACAAAATCGCCGAGTTTGCTATTGGGCTAAATCCAAAAGCAAAGTTCATACGCGACATACTTGTTGATGAAAAAGTTCTCGGAACAATACACATTGCAATCGGAGATAATAAGGGTCCTGCATATGGAGGCAAGAACAGCAGCAGTATTCATTGGGACCTTATAATGACGCGGCCAACCGTTGAAGTGGATGGAAAAACCATAATGGAAGATGGAAAACTTAAAGTCTAACATACTTTGACTTAATTTTGCTTCAAGTAATCATAACGTAAGTTGGTTTACGATGGCACAGGTTAAAAGAGAAAAATGGAGCAAAAGGTTTGGAGAATGGTACCGCAAGGTATTGATAAACGCTGAATTAATGGATTATAGGTATCCAATAAAAGGCTGTGGCGTCTGGCTTCCATACGGATTCAAAGTGCGGAGAAATGTCCTTCAAGTTCTAAGAGATTTACTAGACGCTACTGGTCATCATGAAACCCTATTTCCTCTCATGATTCCTGAAACCGCTTTGAAAAAAGAGTCTTCTCATGTGAAGAGTTTTGAGGAAGAGTGTTTCTGGGTAACCCATGGCGGCACAGAACCATTAGAAATTAAGTATGCCTTAAGACCGACAAGCGAAACAGCAGTTGCGCCCATGCTGAAATTGTGGATTCGCTCCCACAAAGACTTACCCCTAAAACTGTACCAAGTTGTAAACGTTTTCAGATATGAAACAAGGGCTACTCGCCCAACTATAAGAATGCGAGAAGTCTCAACTTTCAAAGAAGCACATACTTCACACGCCACATTCGAAGATGCAGAAGCACAGGTGAAAGAAGGGGTAGAAATCTATAGGGGATTTTTTGACGCTTTAGGCGTACCCTACTGCATAACTAAACGACCCGAATGGGACAAGTTTCCAGGAGCCCTCTACTCAGTAGCCTTCGACACGATTTGTCCAGACGGCAGAAGCCTACAAATTGGAACAGTGCACAATTTAGGTCAAAACTTCTCAAAGGCATTTGAAATCACATACGAAACCGAAAACGGAAATCAAGAACATATTTGGCAAACATGCTATGGCATTTCTGAAAGAGGCATCGCCGCCATGTTAACCATACATGGTGACGACAACGGAATTGTCTTGCCGCCAAGAATAGCGCCGATTCAAGTAATCATTATTCCAATTCCACATAAAGACAAAGAAAAGGAAGAAGCAATCATCAAAAACTGTAAAAACATAGCTGCCAAACTGAAGAAAGCAGGCATGAACGCTAAAGAAGATTTCAGACCAGACGTAACACCTGGTTCAAAATATTATGACTGGGAACTACGCGGCGTTCCAATTCGCATCGAAATCGGACCGAGAGACCTTGAAAAAAATGAGGTAACCATTGTAAGGCGTGACACTTTTGAAAGGCAATCATTCAAGATAGACAGCGTTGAAACGGCTGTGAAGGAATTAATGGAGAAAATAACCATAGACATTCAACAGAAAGCGTGGCAATGGATGAGCCAACACATTTACAGAGTCAACAGTCTAGAAGAAGCAAGCAAACTACTGAAGAAAAGAGCAGGAATCATAGAAGCCTTATGGTGTGGCAATCCAGAATGTGGGCACAAACTGGAAGAAGAGGTCAATGCCCGAGTTCTCGGTATTCCGCAAGACCTTGAAGAAAAGATTGATGGAAAATGTGTGGCATGTGGAAAAAAGGCTGAAGACTTGCTAAGAGCAGCGATAGCATATTAATTGTTAAGAACTCTCGTTATAATTTCTTTCACTACGTTTGCAGAAGCATCGGTCCTAATGCCCTTGCTATTGAAGTGAGTCAAAACTGCTTGAAAACCCATATTCCGCAGTTCTTCCATTACTTTGATTGTTGATGGTGTAGGAAGATTTAGTTTATCACAGAATTTATCAACTACGAAATATGTTATGGGCGCTTTTGCCTCGTTTTTCGCTAAAGATAACAACTTAACTATTCTCTTTTCCTGTTTAAGATGCCTTCTCTCAACATCTTTCTCCATCAATGAACAGAAGTCTTCGTCAAACAGTTCACCTAACCATAATGGACCTGCAGTTTTCAATTGAGCGTCACACTCTGGGCACTCTTGCTTCAAATGTGAAAATATTCCTTCAGAGGTTTCTCTATGAAAGCATGTGAAACAGTGAAGTATGTGACCCATTTTCTGGATGCTAATGTCTGCCTGTTTTGCGCCATAATGAACCGAAGCATATAAGCGGATATAATGATTTGTGCTGTGGCTGAATAGAACTTTTATTCCCATTTCATGCCTTGCAGCAATAGTTGCTAAGCTTCCAGCCAATAAGCGAACTGCAAGTTCATGGCAATACTCAGTTCGTAAGGGTCTTCCACCATACTTCCTTACACATGCTTTGGGGTAAACACCACATAATGGAGCCATGTCAGTAGCCGTTAGGGCGAGTAAGCCTCCGTCATGTAAAGCCCTAACAGCAGAATCAATATACACGACAGGTGAGCCGAATGGGTCCACGTCAATGTAGTCAAATCTTTTATGCGGTGCAGCATAACGATTCAAGAGCAAGTTTGCATCTTCATTCACGACTGAAATACGCTTAGTCATATTGTTCTGTTCAACGTTGAAGCGCGCAAGTTTAGCTGCTTCTCTGCTAATGTCGTTAACTACAATTTTTTTTATGCCATCAACTTCAGCGGCTAATCTGATGCCTCTGACACCACAGCCAGTAAGAGGCTCACAAACCCTGATTTTTCTTCCAAGTTTCTTTTGATAAGCTTGCAAAGCCAAAATGGCAATGTCGCGGTTTAATTCCATTATTGGATTGTAAAATACTGGCGCTCCAGAAGGGACATATTCTTTCTGGCTCTTCATGTAAGTCTCAAGCTTAGGCACAGCAAAACGGGCTTTACCTTCTTCAACGACTTCTGTTTGAAAACTGAAACTCAATTAAAAGCCTCTTTGTTATGTCAACCATAAAATTCGTTAGTATCTTCCGCTAAATAACTTATCACCTATAAAAGAGGCTTAGGCATGAAGAGACTTTTGTTTGTGACTGGGCAACCTGGCGTCGGAAAAACAAGTGTATTACTTCGAGTTGTCGACGCTCTCAAGGCTAAAGGATATGCTGTCAGAGGTATGATTAGTCGCGAAGTTCGTGAACAAGGAACACGCATCGGCTTTGAAATTATTGATTTCTACACGGGACAGAAGGGTTGGCTAGCTCACATAAGGCAGCCATCAGGTCCACAAGTTGGTAAATATCGAGTCAATTTGGACGACTTGAAAAACATAGGTGTTAATGCAATTCTCAAGGCTATGAAAGATGCTGATATCATTGTTGTGGATGAAATAGGGCCTATGGAACTGTTTTCACAAGCCTTCAAAGACGCCATTATTCAAGCTGTGGATAGCAATAAGCCCATTTTAGGAACAATCCATTTTAGAGCCCAAAATCCAATAATCAACGCTATAAAAGCAAGAAACGACGTTGAAATATTTGAAGTAACCAATGAAAACAGGGAAAGCATACACAACCTTATTACTACCAAAATTCTCAGAATCCTACAAAAGTAACCTCAATCAATGAAGGTACACTACATGCGAATAGTTGGTGTGGATGATGCTGGTCGCGGCTCAATAATCGGACCCCTCGTAATCGCAGGAGTACTCCTTAACGAAGAAGACCTGCCTAAACTGAAAGACCTTGGCGTAAAAGATTCAAAAGTTCTTTCGCCTAGCAGACGAGAAAAACTTGCAGTAGAAATAAGAAAGATGGCACTTAGATATCATGTAATAAAGTTGCAGCCAACAGAAATCGATAAAGTGGTGGAAACTAAGAGAAAACTTCACAAATTGAATAGGCTTGAAGCCCAAACAATGGCTAAAGTAATAGAAATTTTGAAACCAGACATAGCATACGTGGACGCATCAGATGTATTACCTGATAGATTCAAAAACCACATCTCAGAATGCATACCATTTACCGTGCAAATAGTATCAGAGCATAAAGCAGACGTGAATTATCCAATAGTTTCAGCAGCCTCAATCATAGCAAAAGTGGAACGAGACAAAGCAATAGCAGAGCTGACAAATAAATATGGAGAAATGGGAAGCGGCTACCCTTCTGACCCTCAAACTATGGAATTCTTAGAAAAATGGATGAAAAAATATAGAGAATATCCCGACTTTGTGCGAAAGTCATGGAAACCCGCAAAGAGACTTGAGAAACAAGTTGAAGCAAAACAGGCAAAATTGGCTTAGAGTCGCGCGATGAAATCTCCCGCATGTTTTATCTTTTCTAAATCTTCATGGCTAATGAATGGAATATCTATTTCTTTCGTTCTTTGGCCATCTGCAATTAAAACTGCTTGTGCATTAACTATTTTGCTGATGCTCATAATTTCCTTTGTCCGCTGCTCAATGTTTCTTTCTTTTGTGTCAACGACACCGCCAAGTATACTTACTGATTCTTCAAGAGACTGAGCTATGAAATCGAAAGGAGCTTTTCTTATAGGCGCAACCCTAAAATCTATTTGTGCAAACTTTCTAATTACCCGTTTTAAGAAACGACTACCAATAATCATGCGTCTAGCAGTTGCAAAAAACCCCATGTTCTCAGGACTTGTTTTAAAAATGTCGATTGGTTTCGCCAAAGGAATACCCAGAGTCCATTCAAGGTTGTAAGCAGCAGACACTGAAGCCTTAGATAGTCCTTTCTCATAACCGTACAAAGTTCTTCTCGATATCCCTAGCATTTCTGCTAGTTTGCCAATTGACAGTCCATGCTTCTGACGTATTTCCTTGATGATGTCGCTATCAAGGTTAACATAGTAACCTCCAGGACCCGATTCTACTAGAGGCTGCATTTTACGGGTTATTATGTCCTCAAGCGTCTTAACACTGACAACGTTAATGCCATATCTTTCATAAACAGTGTCATCTTCGATTGGCTTGTAGCGCATTTTATCGCTAATAAGAAGTGGTACCGCACAGAAAAAGCCCGAAACTGTTTTCAACTCTGAGGCATCTTCTGCAGCGATATTTTCGACATTTGTAAATATCTTAATGAAGGCAGTTTGTTCTTCCTTTCTTACCGCCAAATCAAAACAGCTTGGTCTTGCGCAACATCTTTCAGAAACATTAAAGCCAGCTGCTTTCAAAATGGATTCAGTGGCATTGAGCATTTCCATACGCTTCATCATCCCCCTCCTCTGCCACACGAAGCCATTGACACAGTCACATATAAACTTACAGTTATACATCGAATACAGAAAACAGACATATTTTAATCATATATCGCACGATATTGCGTCGCATTATGCAAATTGAGCGACAACTGTGACATGTGCTTTGTCATATGGTTCCAAATGCACGATTTCTTGAATTTCAAAATTGCGAGATTTCAATACTTTTATCTCTTGTTCATATACATCAGAAGGTTCTTTTGTAACATCTATGCTAGATGCCTTTATTGCCAACATAATCCACGCACTGGATTTCAGAAACAAATCTGCATTATCCGCCAAAACTTTAGCCTGCTCTGGTTGCGCGATGTCGCAGTAAATGTCGTCAACTTTGTCTACGAAAGCTGCGTATTGCTCTGGGAAGCGAGCATCTGCCAAAATTGGAGCCATATTGAAACGAAATGCGCAAACATTGTTGACTAACTCTCGAATTGAGCGAGGTGCAAATTCCACACAATATACGTAGCCATCTTGACCTACGATGTCTGACACGTGGCTTGCTGTAGTTCCAGAAGCCGCTCCCAAATACAAGACCTTATGATTCGGTTGAATGGGAACTGTTTCTAGCCCTTTCAAAATGGCAGCTGCAAGTTTGCTTCTGAATGGGTCCCAAATCCTATATTCCGTCCCCTCATCTCGAACCAGTTTTTCGCCATACACGTTTTTTCCTGGAGTAAGATTTCTGGTTGCTAATCTTTCTGACCCATCCTCAAAGGTGACGAGATAAATTTCTTGGAAACGTGGATGCGGCCTAACGTCTGCGGCCACGGTTTTTTCTCCTAAACTGTTTCTTAAATATAGGCTTCTTAATTGGAGAAGGCTCTGCATATTTTTCTTGAATCTCTTTTATTCTTCTTTCTAAACTTGCCTTTAATTGGTCGCCACAGTATTTGCCGCTGAAGGCGTCGGTTCTCGCAGCTATAGCGAGTTTTCCAGCCAAGGCTCGAGCAAGTTTTCCCCGTTGCCAATATTTTGCCTCATGAATAATCGTATGCTGAAAAATTATTCCGTGTTTTGGGGGATTTGTTCCAGTTTTGAGTGCTCTGAATAAGGCTTTTTCTGCACCTAGCACTTGGACTGTGCTTGCAGGCATTTTCGCTAAATTGCTTAGCCCTCCAGCAAGGGCTATTATTCTTGCACCAAGAGGCGCTCCTACTAATGTGCGGATGTTGGGTGCAACTTCGTCCATTGTGGAGTCAATGTAGTTTTCAAGCAACTGTCTTCTGTCATAAAGTTCCAGCGCATTTTTGCATGTGGCTTGTATTTGATTTAGGTCTCCTTCAATGAGTTCAGCTCCCATGGAAGCGTTGGCGGCTTCAGCTATTTGCTGAGCTCTTGTTTTTGGTATGCCTTCTTTTTCCAAGTTTTCTATAGTGAGATTGTCTCTTGTTCCTAGTTTTAGGATAAGGCGGGCGTAAGTTTCATGCTTTTCTAAAAGCCTATCCAATTCTGGGAAGTGGAGACCGTACCATTCACGCAATCTACCCATGAACAAGTTTACTGTTTTGTCCAAGTCGTCAAGAGTTTGAATTGCTTGAGCCACAACTAAATCCCGTTTCTCAACAGCCATTTTAACCCGTATCTTAGTTAGTTCCATAGAAACTTCATGAATCCAATCACGAAGTTCTGCCCCGTGCTTCACAAAGCCCGTTTCTACAGCAAACTTCTCTAGATTTGTGCGCAGTAATTCACCTGCTTCAGAGGGTTTTGCCACATCTGTTTCTACATGTAACTTTTCACGAACGTTTCGAGCAATTTCAGGAGACTCAAAAACAAAGACGGTAAAACCCTTACTGCGTAGTCTTTCAATTAGTGTTTCTAGCTCATCGATTACTTTTCCAACTTCGCTTTTTCTTAGCCTCTCTGCTGTTTCTTTTGGGTCTTTTGGGAAGAAAACTTTGTCAACAAGTTCGTTTGCTTCTCCAAAGCCGAGGATACCCATTATACTTTCTATTATTGTTGCCTTCAATTATTTCTCCTCAACCACCGATTTCATCTCAGCATGACTATTCTCGCTTATCTTTGTTTTGACTATTGAATAAATCTATCTAGACCTCTGAAAATATAAGGCTAGACAGTGCATAGAACGGATTTAACCGTTTAAGCCTTACGAACGATTAGAGCGTTATCTTGCATGTCAATGGTTATCGGTGTCTTTTCGCCTTTGTTTACGCCGAATGCTGATATGATGTCCTTGTCCAAGTGAATGAAGCCCCATTTGTTAACGAATGCCTTAACGGGAAAGTTTGTCGTCTTAGGCTCTTTGGCTTCTTTCTCCTTTTTGGTTTTCTTACTTTCTACATTTTCAGGTTTTGCCATTTTATCAATTCTCCATTTGCTTTTTCGCTAAAGTCGCTTATGCATCAACCCCGACACAATAAAGTGAATGTATGTAGGTAGACATACATTGAAACCCTTAACGAAAGAAGAATACGAATTAATGCTGTACGTGTAAAATTGATTAAGCCCGAAAAAGACTCTTAGAATTAGGTTGGGATACGTCCAATCGTATCCCTATACGCTTCGCCTAATTTTTGCGCATGGTCAAGACCTAAAGACTATGATGAACGCCCGCCCGCTGCTTCGGAAATCCCCGACAACACGTTAGAAGATACTGCTGACTTATTGGACATGAACTTCATGAAATTATTACAAGAATGTTAGGTGTCTTCTATATCTTGATGATATTAATGAAAGAAGATATGTTAAGAGAATGATGACTATTCTTGATGTACTGCGATGGTGGTTATGGAAGAATGTTCCGCAAGTGTTAAATACGAATGACATGACTATCATCATACTTTGAAGGGATATCTCAAAGTAACATGACTGGCTTCTAAACATCAAAGAGAAGCCGATGAAAAGAACTCTTTCACAGGTTTGCACCCTTCAAAGACGCTCGAAAAAGAAGCGCAATGAAACAAAATATCTAAACATAAAAGGAGAAAGGAGAAAAACAACATGGTAAAGGATTACCTCATGGCCTGTAGGATACTTTGTAAACTTTGTCTGGTTGCAATGTTAGTGGCTATTGTATTTTCGGTTTTCAATTTTCAGGTATATTCAGTAGGTGCGCAAGGGCAAGGGGCACAGGGTCACCTTACATACGGAGTAACAACGCAACCTGGGAGATATGAGTGGGACTATGCGATTGTGAACACAGGTGATGTACCCATCAAAGATTTCACGATTTACCTTCCACACTATGGTGGATATGAGACACCTCCATATGTTTCTGCAAGTGATTGTCCCCCAGGGTGGACTAGTTCGGGTCCTGACGACGGGCCGGTCACAAAACCCGGTGGTTACAATCCAGTTAAAGGCGGGCAGACCCTTGATGGGTTTAAGTGGGCGAGTGACGATGGAAACGGGGCTGAAGCTGAATACACGCTCTCTTTTGCAGACGGTACAACTTCTGGAAAACAAACTGGAATTTATGCACCCAGACATGCGTCATCATATATATTTGCTTATACATCTTCGCCTTCTGTTGGTGGCATCTGGGTTCCTGTTGATAAGTTTGGTTTGTTGGCTCCCTACATTGGTTTAGCCTCAACAATCTTAGTCGCAACAGTTGCAACATCCATCTACGCTAAGCGTGTTAATCGTAAAAAAGAGAAGCAATGAACAGCACTCAATTCCATATCAATCTTAAATTTCCCCTTTTTTAATATTAAGTATTAAAGGTCACCAGAAATGAAGGCTAAAAAGAAGCCTACTAGAATTAAGCAAAAGATTCGTGAAGAGAAGAAAAGAAGGCAGCATATAGTCTTTGCAATTGCCATTCTTATCGCTGTAATCTCTGTTTCAGGCTTCGTTGTCAATTCAATGTTAAACCAAGCCACTAACCCAGCATACCACTTCAAAGCTGCTATAGTAGACCAGTTAAGCCTCACATTTCCGAACCAAACCTTCATAGAAAAAGCCACAAACACACTAAAACAAGCAGGTTACACAGTAGATTATTATCCAGGTGAACAGGTTACAGTGGAATTCTATAGAAATTTGCCAACACATGGTTATGGCTTGATAATTTTCAGAGTGCACGCAGCTATCAACCCCTATGGCAAGTACACTACACTTTTCACTTCTGAATCTTACAGTCAAACAAAATATGTCGGGGAGCAACTTGACGATCGATTTGGAATTGTCCAGTTCCTGCCTTACAATGAAGGAGACCCAAAATACTTTGGCATACCTCCAAGATTCATCGCCTACAGCATGAACGGAAGATTTCAAAAAACAATAATAATTGTTATGGGTTGCAATGGACTAACATATACATCAACAGCAGAAGCCTTCATTGAAAAGGGAGCTTCAGTTTATGTCAGTTGGAATGGCTCCATCTCAGGAACCCTAAACGATCTAGCCATAACATGTCTACTCCAACGCTTGATACCAGAAAAACAGACAATAAAAGAAGCAGTAGCAGACGCGATGAGAGAGTTCGGACCAAGCCTGACAGATAGTAGTGTACTGCAATATTACCCGCTTGAAGCAGGAGAACAATCGATAGACAATATAGTAGGCAACTAAACAAACCATAGCAATTCTTAACGCTTTTAACATAAATCAATAATATAATTTATGCCCTATAATAATATCAGACTTTAGGAGTTAACATTCGTATGCAAGTTTTTCCGATTTGTACTCAAGTAATCAAACCAAAAGACAATTTGACCAATGTTTTATTGGAGTCGATGAAGAAGGAGAATCTAAAGTTTGAAGACGGAGATATTCTCGCAATCGCGTCTAAAGCATTAGCAACTGCTGACGGGCGCTTTGTCCAATTGAAAAAAATATCACCATCAGAAAAGGCGAAAAAACTGGCTAAAAAATATTCGTTAGCGCCTGAATTTGTCGAATTAATACTCCAAGAGTCTGACCAAGCCTATGATGGAGTCTTTAAGGCGATTCTAACGCTGAAGAATCGTATTCTAACAGTTAACGCTGGCATTGACCAAAAAAATGCTCCAACTGGCTGTGTTGCTTTATGGCCCCTAAATCCGCAAAGTCGAGTAAATCAAATTCGAAATGAAATTCAACAATGTGTAGGTAAAAAGATAGGAGTTTTAATCATAGACAGTCAAGTAGCGCCTCTCAGAATGGGCACAAGGGGCATAGCCTTAGCTGTTTCTGGCTTCAAACCAGTAAATGACTTGAGAAGCAAAAAAGACCTTTACGGAAAAAAATTGCGTATTACTCGCCATGCTGTGGCTGACGATTTAGCCTCTGTAGCCCATTTAATGATGGGCGAATCGGATGAAAAGATTCCTGCAGTCTTGATTAGGGATGCTCTAGTTGTTTTCACTGAAGAGAATATCGACATGAATGATATGGTTATTTCAGCTGAAGAATGTGTGTTTATGGGTGGATTTCATTTTTCTGCTAAATCAAATCTCAAGTCATAGACTTTAAAGCCCTAATCAATGCGGTTCCAACAACTGTAACAACTGCAACAATCATAATTCTTTCTATTGGATATACAAACGTTAGACTTTGCCAAGTTGCCGTCCACCATTCAACAGTGTTAGGCCAGTAGAAGATTTCAAACAAAATACTGCCTGCCACATGGCCAAAAAGCGTCGCAGAAAAACAAGTTATACAAACACCTAAACCAAGACGAAACGAACTCGATGTTCCATTCAAGTATCTTGTAGCTTTAGTCTGCAATGGCGAAGACACAATGATTAAACCAATCAAATCAAGCCATAACATAAGGGACCATAGCCAAACCGGACCACTCGAAGGAAAGAATGCAAAGACAACAAAAAGAAGAAGATAAGACACTGCACAGATTGCCCTTTTCCTAGAGATCAGCATTCCTGAAGCAAAAGCTGCCGCTGCATGTGGTAGAAAACTTAGAGGTCCGAAAACCCCTGTTTGGAGTGACAAGAATGCGCTTGCTATGCCACCCAATGTGATGGATAAGACTCCGTAAATAGGCCCTAAAATTATGCCTATCAAAGGAGCAGTTAGAGTGGCTGCACTGATGAATTTACCTGCAGCTCCAATAACGGGAAATACATTCCAGACTGAGAAAACAACATATAGAGCAGCAAAACAGGCTGTTAGAGCAATATTCTTGGTAGATTGAGATTGTGATTTTGAGATTATCGGTGTGTTGTGGAAAGACTTGGTTTTCAAATGTCAGTCCTCAAACGAACAAACTATTCCTATAAAGTTTCTTTAAACAAGTCTTCTTGCTTTGGAATGAGCAAGTCTTTTGTTGATGTTTCTTTTGTCCATTTGACTCTGGTTAAGTTCTTGATTATGGCGACTGGTATCGCTTCTTTTCCTTGCCCTATGACTAACTCTGCCGCGGATGCGATTTCGTCTGCTATAGCTGTGTTTTTCACTTTTAACGTGTAGTTGAATAAATCTTTTTGACCCCGATAATCCACGAATGAGTCTATGCCCGCTATCCCTATTGTGAATCCAACTTGCCCTCTTCTGAAAGGACGGCTGTAAGTATCGCATATTACTACTGCTACTTTTTTCCCAGTCAGTTTTGCTATTTCAGATAATAATTCTCTTGCTGACTTGTCAGAGTCTTCTGGCAAAAGTGTGTATGAATCATCGCCAGAAACGTTGGATTTGTCTATTCCAGCGTTTATGCAAATTATGCCTTCCTTATTTTCTATTATGAATATTTCTGGAGTTGCCTTCACTATATTCCTAGTCTCTTTCAGAATCAGTTCCACTAGTCTGGGGTCTTTAAGAGTTTGACGCGCAATCTCTTTGGCTTTTTCTGATGGGACTATGTCCTTTAGCTTTACAGTTCTCCCTTCAGCCTTAGACACTATTTTTTGGGCGACAACTATAATGTCTCCGTCTTCTATGGGAACCTTTTCTTTTTTCATTGTTTCAACAATTATTTTCGAAAGATTATCTCCAGGCTTGATTAACGGAATTTTCTGTAAACCTATGATGCAGATTGTTTTCGCCAATTGTTTTCATCTCGTTAACTTGATATAGAATCAAAGCCATGCTTAAATAATGAGTGAAACACTTTTACTATTTTTTTAGAGGCGTTTAAATGGCAAGTCGACTTGAAACCGAAATTGCAGGCATAAAACTTGCTAATCCAACAATGCTTGCAGCTGGAATTCTCGGGATGTCAAGCACCTTCTTTAAGCGAGTTGCAGACGCTGGTGCGGGTGCCATCGTTACAAAGTCTATTGGGTTGAAAGCACGGAAAGGTTATGCTAATCCCACATTGGTCGAAGTGCCCTGTGGCATGCTTAACGCAATGGGGCTTCCAAACCCGGGAATAAAGAATTTTGCTGAAGAAATAGTAGAGGCAAAGAAGATTGGGGTTCCAATAATAGTCAGCATATTTGGTTTTTCTGCTGACGAATTTGCTCTGGTTGCGAAAAAGGCAGCTAAGAGTGGCGCAGATGCTTTAGAGTTGAATGTATCCTGCCCTCATGTAGAGAAGGCAGGAGCAGAAATTGGACAGAATCCGCAGTTGGTGGCAGAAGTTGTGAAGAAAGTGAAAAAGACTGTAAAAATACCTGTCATCATGAAGTTGACGCCGAACGTTAATGACATCTGCGAAGTCGCAGTGGCTGCGGCTGATGCGGGAGCAGATGCTATTACGGCAGTTAACACGTTTAGGGCGATGGCAATCGATGTGGAAACGATGAAACCTATTTTGGCTAATAAGATTGGCGGCTTATCCGGCACTGCGATTAAGCCTATTGCCCTGAGATGTGTTTTTGAGATTTATCGTGAGGTGAAAGTGCCCGTCATCGGATGTGGCGGAATCACTAGTTGGCAAGATGCCGTTGAGTTTCTCCTAGCTGGAGCTTCTGCTGTCCAAATAGGAACTGCCATTGCGTTGAAGGATGTCGAGGTTTTTAGAGCGGTTGCTAGAGGTATTGACCAATATTTGAGGAGAAAAGGTTTTGGCAGTGTAAAGGAAATTGTTGGTTTGGCTCATGAGCAGTAGGCGAATTATAGGGGAGAGTCGTTGATGAAGAGCGAGTCAAAGCATTTCGGTGCGGTTAGTCGCTTAAGAACTGTAGAGATTCAAAGGATTGTTGAAGAAAACCCATTAGTCAAGACATTGAGTTTTCATGATGATCTATGTGAGAAGGCTGTGCCAGGACAGTTTGTTATGGTTTGGATTCCAGGCGTCGACGAAGTTCCCATGAGCTTGTCAGCCATTGAAGACGACCACTGTTCATTCACTGTAGCGAAAGTTGGAGAAGCCACTAAAACCTTGCATAAGATGAAGGAAGATGATTTGATTGGGATTCGTGGACCATTTGGGAAAGGCTTCAGCTATGTGAAAGGCGAGATTCTAATTGTAGGAGGTGGAACTGGGCTTTCGCCTTTAGCAGTTTTAGCGGAAAATCTTTCGAAGCTTGGTGCCAATGTTACTTTCTTGCTTGGAGCCAAAACAAGAAGTGAATTGCTATTTCTGGACAGAGTTAACAGAGTATCTGCAAACGTCATTGCTACTACTGACGACGGCAGTTTTGGGTTGAAAGGACTTGTTACAGAACCTGCCGAAAAGATGCTTGCAGAAAATAGATTTGATATGGTTTATGCTTGTGGTCCTGAACCCATGATGGTCAAAATGCACTCTTTAGCTGAAAAGTATAATGTGCCTTTACAGATGAGTTTGGAGAGGCTTATGCGTTGTGCAGTTGGCTTGTGCGGAAGCTGTGTAATAGGCATTTATCGCGTATGTAAGGATGGACCAGTGTTTACACGGGGGCAATTAGAAGAAGTCAAAGAAGAGTTTGGAAGA
>Ga0315280_10006494_pt1 | contig 16112 bp, 16 predicted proteins | sample YL17G06_40_MG_FD_203697 | JGI IMG/M metagenome (GOLD analysis project Ga0315280, IMG submission 203697) | Sediment microbial communities from Yellowstone Lake, YNP, Wyoming, USA - YL17G06_40 | ecosystem: Environmental > Aquatic > Freshwater > Lake > Sediment | place: USA: Wyoming | collected... | reverse complement strand
TGTGAAACCCAACCGGGGGGCGGTTACGCTGGTGGGTTATTTCGACACGACCAATGCCCTAACTGATGCGGGGCCGCCTGCGGCGAACATCACGACTTCCCAGGTATTCGGGAAGTTCAACGGCGGAGCGCGCAACCCTTTCACACAGACCATCGTCGGGTTTGGGGTCGCCGGCTCGGCCCTTGAGCTCTTCAACGTAACGATTACCGGCGCAAACAAAGTCGCGACCCGAAACGACACGCTCGACCTCGAGATTGACGCGGACGCCCAACAGCCCGCCGGGGACTACACGGGGACCTTGCATATTCAGGCGGTCGCGCTCTAAGCGGGGCTAGGTTGTCGACCATTCGCGCGCACTCACGGCGGCTTCCTACGTGCGGGTGGCTCTTGCTTCCCGCACTCCTCTGCATTTTTGTCCCTCCGGGCCGGGCGCAGACCGTCCGGCCCGTGATTGCCGAATTCCAGGGGAAAGCGCGCGCGCGATTCGAGTTGGTCAACGATTCACTCATTCCCCTCAGTGTCGTTCTCGAACCGAAGAGCTTCACCTTGTCTGAAGACGGCCTTCCGAGCTTCCGCCCTCTGGACAAGGAGATTCATTTGAAGTTGTCCACGATGAGCTTTCGGATTCCGCCCCGCCAGACGTACTACATCTTCTACGAGGCGACCGCGGACCGATATCCCGCCTGGTTCGTCATCTACGCGACGTTTGCGGGACTACCACAGCAATCCGGCTTGAACGTCCAGGTGGAGCTCCCTCACACCGTCTACCTGCTCCAGAAGCAGCCGCTGGAAGAACGCGATGTGCAGATTCGCGCGGCCGAATTCATCCCCGATTCCCGCCAGGTGACTGTCGAGCTTGAAAACAGCGGGGATCAGTTCGGGCGCGTTGAACAGGTGGAGGTCGGTGGGGACCGCGGCAAGGCCTCGCATCCCGGATTCCCGCTGATGCCCCACAGCCGGCGCAAAGTCCAAGTGGAGTGGAAAGCGTCCCAACCGCCCCAGCGGCTTCTGGTCCGTTTCAAGAAATTCCGGCTCGAGAAGGCATTGCAGGAACGGAGAAATTGACGATTCTGCAAGCTGTCGCTTCGCCTCAAGCCCGTCCAGTGCTTCCTCATCCCCGGGCGATTCTTTTCGCGATTCTCCTGCTTGTATTTGCGAAGGCGCGCCCCGCCTGCGGGCAAATCTTCCAGCTCGAGGGAGGGACGTCCTCCATGTACCAGGCCCACGGAGGATCCCTGGGTTTCCGGGCCGCAAACTATGACGGGTGGGTAGGCATGGGCAGCTTGAACGGCTTGCGGTTCGGGGCTTTCCTGCGCACGCGTGTCCACGATTCCACGCTGACGCTCGGCGACGATGATATTCCCTTTCGACTGCCCACCGACATCTTCGATGGGAGCCATTACTTCCTGGGCCGCGGCGTGGGCTTGGCCCATTCCTGGGGAACGACGCGGGTCTTCAGTTTTGCCGGGGCCACTTCAATCGGATGGGGAACACCCTTCTTCCGCGCCGCCGAAGCAGACAAGGGAGTCGGTCTGCTTTTCCTCGACCGACGGCTCACTCCGACCCTGACTGCGTTCTCGCGCAACGTCATCTCCGATCGGCAGAGTTCCATTAACGGCCTGGAGTGGAAAATCCGGCCGGGCTTGCGGGGCGCGGTTGCCGGCGGCTTGGGCGGCAACCGTGGCTATCTGGCTTCGGGTCTTACCTACGATCGCGAATGGATCACCCTGAAGGCGGCGTATGTTCGCGCCGACGACGGCTTCCGTCGAATCACCGTCACGCAACCGTTGAGCTCGGAAGTTGATCGGGAAAACATTCTGGTCACGTTCCGGCCCAGACCGTTTGTGTCCTTCTCCGCCGGACGCCAGAACTTCTTGCAGCCCCTCACGGGGGATCGACCGGCAATCCGCGGAAGCGTGAATCAATACCTCGCCAGCCTGGCCGTGGCGCGCTTCAATCTCGGCGCGGCCCTCTTCGATTCCCGGACGGTCGGCGCGCATAGCACCGGAGCTTCGTTTTCGGCCGGTCGCAACCTGTTCGACCGTGTGCAGGTCAATGCCAACTGGCTCTGGAACCGGCCCGCCCACGGGCGCGTCTTGACGAGCCTGCTCGCAACCTTTCGGGAAACCATCTCACCGCGCCTTTCTTTGCTTCAACTCGTGAACAACTCGCAGGGCCGGACCACGGTTTCGTATGGGGGACAGTTCGTTTCCAACCGCGTGGCGGTTGGGCTGGAATACCAGACTCTCTATCTGCCCTTCCAGACTGGCCACCAGTTTAAGCAGGCACTGGTCCTGAACTTCCACCTTCGGCTGTTCGGGAATTACCAGTTCAATGCGGGGAGTTTTGTGGCGCCGGATGGAACGGTACGCTACACGGCGTATGGTGGGACATTCCTCTATCGTGGGACGATGGGCGCGTCGGGCGCGCCCGCGCCGGTCACCCTCCATAAATACATGGTGCGGGGACGGGTTGTTGATGAGGAAGGCCGGACCGTGCGGGGAGCTGCCTTGCGCGTGGATGGAGAACTGGTGTTCTCCGATTCGTCCGGGCAGTTCTTCGTGCGGAAAAAGCACGCCGCCACCTACAACCTGGAGGTCTTGCCCGACCAGTTCCTGGTCCCGGGGCGGTATGAGGTTGTGTCAGCGCCCGCCAAAGTGGTTGCCGCTCCTGACGAACTGGCGAGAGAGGTGACGGTGGTGATTCACCGGTTGGCCCACCCGGCACGATAATCCACCCGCGCTGGCCCGGCCGAGGTCAGTTGTTCGAACGTGCAACAGTTTTCTCATTCTTTGCCAACCACGACATATTGTCATGCGCTTTCCGTCCCGCCCAGCGTGCAGTTCCATGCCTTCTTTCTTCCATGACATCGGGTTCTTGACCCACTCTCATTCCCGTAACCTATAGAAACTAGGTCACATAGACTTTCGACTCCGATCAGGCACCTAAACCGCGGCCGATTTCGTGCCGATGGTGAGTATGGAGTCGTCGATGCATGAAGGGTAGCGGGAATCTTCCGCGGGCACGATTCGTATGGATGCGACGATTCTGAGAGCGATCATGATCATGGTGCTTCCGGCAGTCGCGGCGACTGGCCTGGCGCAGGTGCGCTCTCAGGGGGTTTCAGTGACATTGATAGCCCGCGTGGAAGAATCCGTCTCCATCAAGGCCTTCCCAATCTCGCTGGCCCAGGCTGCCGGGGACAACGCAAAGCCTAACCAAGCGGCGCTCCACGTCCTGCTGGATTGGAGACTCCAGGAAGGACGGACCTACCACGTCGGCTACGGGTTGGAAGAGAGAAAGGCGCCTTCGCCCGGGGCAACAGATCCCAGATTCTTCAGTCTTCGTCAAATGGAGGCGCAAGCCGCCGCCTTCTCGTTCCTGGCGGCGAGGAGCGACCAGCCGACGGTTCTTGGTGTCTGGGGGGACACGAACCGGGACCGCACCGGCGCTGCCAGCTTCCTTCTCGTTTTGCCTTCCACGAGCCCGGCCCAAAGCGGCACACTGCGGATTTCGGTCGCAGTGTTCTAGGGCGCCAAGCGCGTTTCGTTTTCGCCTCCGATTTCTCCGCAGCCTCAACCGAACTCGGCAATCGAGCCTGCTTCCGCAGGATTTTCGATCCGCCATGGCTTGCGACCGGACCGCCCACAGCGGCGAAGAGGGCTGGTATACTGTAGGCTTCCCTCAGAGTAGCTGGCGAGATTGGAGAAGACTAGGTCATGAAGATTTCGGCATTGATTGTGGATGACGAGCAGCCGGCGCGGGACGAGCTGGCATTCCTGCTCAAGGGTCTCCCGGATTTCGAGGTGATGGGGCAGGGGAAGAACGGCGTCGAGGCTCTGAACCTGATCCGCGAGTTGACTCCCCACGTGGTGTTCCTCGACGTGCAGATGCCCGGCCTGGACGGCTTCGGGGTCATCAAGAAGCTGCTGGAGAAAAAGGTCAGGCTCCCGTTCTTCGTTTTTGTGACCGCTTACGACCACTACGCCGTTCAGGCGTTCGAGGTCAACGCCATCGACTACCTGCTCAAGCCCATCGCGCGGCCGCGCCTGGAGAAGGCGGTGGCCAAAGTCCGGCGCGAACTGGAGAGTTCCGAGCCGGCGGCGCAAAAACTCGACCGGCTGTTGCAACTCGTCGAAGAACGTCCGCTGCCGCAGAAGACCAAGCTGCTCGTGAAGACCGGCGGGCGCCTGGTGCTGGTGAATTCTGATGACATCATCTTTGCCAGCATCGAAGATGGCGTCATCACCATCGTGACGCGCGAACTCGAGGGGCAGTCGAATTTCCGCACCGTGGAAGAACTGCAGGGCAACCTCGATCCCAACACCTTCTGGCGCACCCACCGCTCGTTTCTCGTCAACATCAACCGCATCAAGGAAGTCGTTCCCTGGTTCAAGAGTTCCTATCAGCTCAAGATGGACGACCGCAAGCAGACGGAGATTCCCGTCAGCCGCGCGCAAACGCGTCGGCTGAGGGAGCTGCTGAATCTCTAGGCTGTGGGGAGATCGGCCAAGATGCCACTAGTGTTGTGCGTCTAACGCTTCTTTACAATGCTTGACTTTCCACACGATCCTGGCAGCGGTCGCAGGAGTAGCGCCGGGCTTTAGCCCGGCACGTGCCGCCCTAACGGGCGGCGCTACTGTAAACATATTTCGGACGCACTACACTAGTGCCGTGTCACTGAAGAGAGTGACAGATTCGAGGGCATGTCACCCTGAGCGCAGCGAGGGGTCTCTGCATTTCTTTGGCGAAATGCGGGGATTCTTCGTCCGTCAGCCGACGGACTCAGAATGACAGTGAGGCCCCGGCATGTGCCACCTATTTCTGAAACGCGTCATCAGCGCCCTGCCCGCAAGCTTGGACGTAAGGGAGATGGTTTTTGACGACCTGGAAGTGCGTCCGCAGGAAGGCCTGCGCGTCGAGCCGCGCTGACCCTGTGCCGCGGTGTTCGTACTCGAGCGGCGCGGCCTTTCCAAGCCCAGCTATTTCGACTGGAAATACTCTTTGACGGCTTCTACGAGGCCAGGGATGGTGGATTCCTTGGTCTCGACGGTCACCTCAAGGCCAAGTTTTCTGATTGTCTCCGACGTAATCGGTCCGATTGAGGCAACAGTGGTTCCGCGCAGAACTTCCTTCAGAGGCCGGTCGCCGAAGAGCTTGGCGAAGTTCGTCGCCGTCGAGGAACTCGTGAAGGTGATCACGTCCGGCGGGGGACTCAGCAGCCGTTCCAGTTCCTCAGCAGGGAACTCCGGCGTGACCGTTTCGTAAGCTTCGACTACTTCGACGCGTGCGCCGCGTTCCGTGAGCACGCGCGGCACAAGATCGCGTGCCACCTTGGCGCGGGGGATCAGGAAAGACTTGCCGCGCAGATCGTGGCCTGCGAGCGCTTCGAGCAATCCTTCCGCTCGATATTCCGCAGGAATAAAATCAACTCGGATGCCGGTCTTGGCGAATTCCGCTGCCGTGGCCGGGCCGATGGCGCCGATTGTCAGCCCTTTCAGGTCGCGGACGTCGCGCCCACAAGCCCTCAGTCTCGCGAGGAAGCTGCGCGCTCCGTTGGCGGAGGTTACGAGCAGATAGTGGAATTCTTCCAGCCGCCGGATCGCGCCGTCAAACGACTCCCAGGAGGCGGGATCGCGAATTTCTATGGTGGGGAGTTCAATGACTTCAGCGCCCAATTCCACGAGCGCCTCGCGCAGCACGCCGGCTTGGTCGCGCGCGCGCGTGATGACGATGCGTTTGCCGAAAAGCGGCAGCCGCTCGAACCAGTTGAGCTGATCGCGGAGTTTCACGACGTCACCCACCACAATCACGGTCGGCGGGTGCAGGTCCGCGGCTCGCTGAGAGATGTTTTCGAGAGTCCCGGTTACAACCTGCTGTCGCGGACGCGTCCCCCAATGGATAACGGCAATGGGAGTTTCGGGAGGACGCCCGTGAGCCACAAGCTGCGACGCGATGGCGGCGAGGTTACGGGTTCCCATGAAGAAGACCAGCGTGCCGCAACTTCCCGCCGCCGACCAGTCGATCGCGGACTCTTCCTTCGTGGGGTCTTCGTGGCCCGCGATGAAGCAGACCGAGGATGCGAGCTCGCGGTGGGTTATCGGGATACCGGCGTACGCGGGCACTGCCAGGCCCGATGTGATGCCGGGCACGACCTCGAAAGGGATCCCGGCGCGAACCAGAGCCAGCGCTTCTTCACCGCCGCGACCGAAGACGAACGGGTCACCGCCCTTGAGTCGCGCTACCGTTCCGACTTCGTGAGCTTTGGCGATCAGGAGCTGATCGATCTCTTTCTGCGGTCGCCGCGGCCCGCCGCCGCGCTTGCCTACAAAGATTTTCTCGGCGTCCGGCCGGCAAAAATGCAGCAGCTCCTCAGCGGCGAGGAAATCGTAAATCACGCAGTCGGCGCGCTCCAGAATGGACTTGCCCTTGAGTGTGAGTAAGCCCGGATCCCCGGGGCCTGCGCCGATGAGGTAGACTTTACCTGGCATTTTGGTATCGCGGATGTACAGCCGGGCTTCAGCCCGGAATGCTGCCGGCCTAAAGGCCGCCTCTACTTGATCGATTCCAGAATCGCCCGAGCTCCCTGTCTCAGCAGATCGTCTGCAACGCAGGTCCCGAGGCGCTCCGGCTCATTGACGGGAGCGGTCGCCGTGGCGCGAATCAATTTGCTGCCGTCCAGATTGGCGACCACTCCGATGAGCCTTAGTTGGCCGCCCTCGGTGACGGCATGCGCAGCGATGGGCACCTGGCAGCCACCGCCGAGGTGTCGCAGCATGGTCCGCTCAGCGGACACGGCGCCGTGAGTGGTGGCATGATCGAGAAATCTGACAGCCTCCGCCACTTTCGAAGCATCGCCGCGGATTTCGATGGCCAGCGCCCCCTGGCCGACCGCCGGGCACATTTCATTGGGAGCAAAGTAGGCGGTGATCCGGTTCCGCAGCCCCAGGCGATGGACGCCGGCGGCGGCGACCACGAGAGCATCGCAATCGCCGCGTTCGAGTTTGCGTAGCCGCGTGTCCAGATTGCCGCGCAGTGGCACCAGCTCGAGATCCGAGCGCAGCCGTCGGAGCTGGGTTTGCCTGCGCAGGCTGCTTGTGCCCACGCGCGCCCCACGTGGCAGCGCGGAAAACTGCTTCCCGTCTCGCGCCATGAAAACGTCCCGGGCGTCTTCGCGCTCGGGCACGGCGGCGATCACCAGGCCCGCGGGTTGGTCGGTCGGCAGGTCCTTCATACTGTGAACCGCCAAATCAATCGAGCCGTCGATCAGCGCCTCCTCGATTTCCTTGATGAAGAGGCCCTTTGTGCCGGATCGAGTGAGCGGGGCGTTCTGCAGCTTGTCGCCGGTCGTCTTGATGATGCGGATTTCGACTTCGTGGCCTTGGCTCGAGAGCTGGCCCTTGACCCAGTTGGCCTGCCACAAAGCGAGCTGACTGCCGCGCGACCCGACCGTCAGTTTCATAGGCGTAGCGCCGGGCTTTAACCGGGCATTCTTCGGTGCCGCCCTGAAGGGCGCCGCTACATGTTACTCTCCCACCCCGAAGATTTTTCGGATTAACTGCACCAGGGCACCCTGTTCGGGCTGTCCGGCGCCGCTCTTGAGCTCGGTGATGGGCCCGTGCAGGATCTTGCTGACGATCCCGCGCGTGAGCGCATCGAGCGCCTCACGCTGTTCCGGGGTCAAGTTCTGGAGGCGGCCCCGCTGGCGTTCGAGTTCCATCTCGCGAATCCGGTTCAGCCGATCCTCCAGCGCCACAATCGTGGGCACAACCTCGCGCGAGGCCAGCCGCTTCATCATCTTCTGTACTTCCTCGCGGACGATTTCCTCCGCCCAGACGGCTTCGCGCTCGCGCTGCTTCTTGTTGGCGTCTACGACTTGCTCGAGATCGTCGATGTCGTAGACATACGCGTTGTCGAGCTCGTTGACCGCCGGGTCGATATCCCGGGGCACAGCGATGTCCACGAAAAACATGGGCCGGTTCTTGCGCGCGGCGAGCAGTTTCTCCACCTGTTCCTTCTGGAGGACGAAGTGGGGCGCGCCGGTCGAGCTGATGACGATATCTGCCTTGGAGACGTGGTCGAGGAGCTGTTCGAAGTGAATGGCGGTTCCGTGAAAGGCTTGCGCCAGTTCCACGGCACGGTCGTAGGTCCGGTTGCTGACAAAGATGGTGCTCGCCCCGCTGCGCAGCAAGTGCTTGGCGGCGAGTTCGCTCATCTTGCCGGCGCCGATCACGAAGATCGTCTTGCCCGTGAGGCTGCCGAAGATTTTCTTCGCCAGCTCTACGGCGGCGTAGGAGACCGAAACGGCGGCGCTGCCGATGGCTGTATCGCGGCGGACTTTCTTGGCGACCGCGAACGCCTGGCGGGCCACCTCGCTGAGCGGGCCATTCAGGGCGCCGGCCTCGCGGGCGATGGCGTACGCGCGCTTCATCTGCCCCAGGATTTGCGGTTCGCCGACCAGCATCGAGTCGAGGCTTGAGGCGACGCGGAAGAGATGATGGACGACCTCCTGCTGGCGATGCCAGTAGAAGTGCTTTTCGTAGGTCGAGAGATCACAGTGGTGATAGTCCGCCAGGAATTGACGCAGCACCGGCTCGGCGTTGACTTCTTCGTGGCTGCTGACGACGGCTTCGACGCGGTTGCAGGTGGAGAGAATCAGCGCTTCGAGGATGCCGTCGCGATGGACCAGGTCCGCGATGGCGGCGCCCAGGCGCGCTTCGGGGATGTTCATCTGCTCGCGCACTTCCACGGGCGCCGTGCGATGGTTCATTCCGACCAGCAGAAGATTCATAGCTTCAATCTGGGTCCGGCATGCGTATTCCCGAGGGCCCGACGTTACTCCCCAACCGCGATCGCCCAATCCCGGCACGATCTACGGAATCTGTCCGAACTCCGGCAGATACCCGTGCTGGCCGCTCAGGAAGCTGACGCCCAAGAACGTCACCATCATGGCGGCGAAGGCGAAGACGGCGACATAGGCGCTGCGCCGCCCGCGCCAGGTTCCGCTCAGCCGCGTCGAGAAGAGAACCAGATAGATGAGCCAGGTCACCAGTGAGGCCAGGATCTTCGGATCGAATTCCCACGGCCCGGTCCATCTCCGGCTGGCCCAGACGAATCCGGTCAGGATGCCCACGGTGAGAAAGGGCAGGCCGAGGATCAGCGAGCGCGAGTAGAGGTTGTCGCAGACCTCCAGTGAAGGCAGCCGGTAGTAGAAAGCGCGCGGCTTCTTGGATTTCAACTCCCGTTCCTGGATGATGTACATGAGCGCTGCCACGAAGGTCAGGAAGAAAGCCGTGTAGCCCAGGAAGATCGAACCAATGTGGACGAGCAGCCATCCCCCGCGGAACGCCGGGTTGTTGAAGGTGCGCTCCGGATGCAGCGCCGAAATCAGCGTCAGCACGAAGACCAGTGGGAGCATGAAGATGCCCAGCGCGGCAATGCGATAACGCAGGTAGACAAAGAAAAAGGCCACGGTGGCGAGGAAGGAAAAAAACGAGAGCGCGCTGCGGACATCAAACACCGGCAGGCGATGAATCACTGAGGCTTCGATTCCCAGCGCCGCGGCGTGCGCGGCGAGCCCCAGTCCCAGCGCTCCGAGCGTCGCGGGCGAGAGGGCCGGCCGCCGGCGAATCACCGAAGGGAAGGCCAGGGTGATTCCCAGGGCGTACAGGACGAGCGCCAGCCACAGGAAGGTTGACGGCATAGGGGCCTCGACGGGGGTTCCCCAAAACGAAAATTATAGCACTTGGGGCACACCCGCGGTTTGTCTGTGCGGAAATGCCCGCCTACAGCCCCAGAGCCAGGGCGCGGCGGGGATTCTTGATGATGAGGGCATGAATGTCTTCCTGCGAAGCGCCGGCTTTGCGCAGGGCGGGGAGGAATCCCGTAAAGAGGAACTCGTAGCCGCGGAATTCTCCGCCCTTCGGCTCTCCCACGTGGTACCAACCCGCATCTTGCGAGACGAGCACGCGCGCAAGGTAGCCCGTGTGCTTCATGTTCAAAACCAGCTCGACGTGCTGCGGCGTGGTGTCGGGTGAGATGCCGTCGAATTCCACCCAGGCCCCCAGTGCGGCGGCCCGCTGGTGATAGAGGGAATCCTTCTCGTTCTGTGCGTGGACCCAGATGAAGGCAGACGGCTCAACGTCCTCTTCTTTCAGCACGGCCAGCTGGGCCATGGCCGCCACGCCATCGCCTGTGTGCGAGGCGATCGCGAGGCCGGTCCGTCGGTGGCAACGCGCGGCCGCCCTCACCAGCTTCTCATCGATTTCGGCGAGCGGGCCCGCGTCCACGCCGATTTTGATGATGCCCGGACGGACGTTGTCGGGCAGAATGCCGTCCTCGAACTCCCGCACCCAGCGCAGGGCTAGCTCGTCCGCCGTTTCCCGATAGGCGAACGCGGGGACGTATTTGTCGTTCGCCGCGCCATAGAACCCCGTGTTGGTGATGATGTGCAGGCCGCTCGCCTCCGCGAGGCGCCGGAGCAGGCGCGCGTCGCGCCCCAGATAGTCTGGCGTGCATTCCACGAGCGTTTCGCCGCCCGCCGCCTTGAGCTTTGCGAGGTAGGGGAGCGCCGTCCGGAAAACCTCTTCGGGGTCGTAGCGCCCGGGCTGGATCTGGTCGGCGCCGATGAAGTCCACGAGCACGTGCTCGTGCATCAGTGTCCGTCCCAGCCGGCTCGCTGGAATCGGTCCGCTCACGGTCATGACGCGCGGCTCGCTTCTTTCGCGCGAAAACAGGTGGCCGGCCGCGGCACCCGAAGCGCCGAACGCGGCGATTTTGAGAAATCTCCTCCGCCTCATAATGGGGAGGAAGTATCCTCCCGATTAGGCGAATTGGCAATCCAATCATATCCCGTCGGGGCCGCCGCGTGCTCCGACCCACCGAACATTTTGCCGCTGTCAGGAAGTAGCGTCTCCGCCACGCGCGAAGGGTTGGCACGACCCCGGAGTGATAGAATGGCACGGTGCAAGTCTCAAGAAGCGCTACAGGAAAGCGAGGTGAACGTTCATGAAGAAAACCCTGCTCGCACTGGCGATCATTGTTGCGGTGACGCTCGTTGGGGGAGCGGCCGCCGCCCAGGAAGCCGCCCCGGAAAAGGCCGAGGCCGCCAAGCCGGCGGTGAAGGCCGAGACGATGACCGGCACCCTCTCCATGGTTGTCGCTGAGAAGAAAGTGGTGGTGCTCACTGGCTCCAGCGGCATCCCTTACAATTTCAAGGTCACCAGCAGCACACGGATCAAGATCGACGGCAAGAAGGCCAAGTTCGACGAACTGTCGGGGCAGACCAAGAAATCGGCCACCGTCAAGTTCCTTCCGCTGCACGCCGGCAATATGGCGCAAAGCATTGAAGTCGGCCCTTAGAGTCTTCCTGACAAAAGCGGGAGAAGGCGCCGCGCTTCGAGCGGGTCCTTCTCCCGCGAATTCTCTCCACCGTCGCGCCCAGCTTGAAACTAGAGGCTTCACGTAACCTGCGGGGCGGATCGTTGCCCCCAGGCGACAAACCGCGGCGCACAGAGGTCAAGCTCTGCGCCAGCACGCCCTGTTGCCATGCACCGCCCCGGTTGGAGGGGCGATTCATGAATCGCCCTTTCCCTCGGGGGCAATTCGTGAATTGCCCCTACGGCAGAACGCCCACTCGTAGAGACGGCCCGGCGGGCCGTCTGAGACGTTCCACCGGAACGTCTCTACGTCGCCGCCTGGCGTAGGCCATCCCTGGCCCGCGATTTTGCCCCGGCGCCTTTCGGAGCGTGCTCGCCGCCCCGCGAAAGGGCACGGATTTATCCGTGCCGACCACAGCCAACAACAAGAATCACAGCCCTCTCCCTCGGGGAGAGGGGCGGCGTGAGGGTCGTAGGGGCCCATCGTCCGTCGGCTGACGGACGCCCTCGATGGGCGGTTCACGAACCGCCCCTACGCCCGTATAGGTAGCGCAGGACTCGCCGTCTAGTCCTGCGGCCCTTCCACCGGCCTTGTGAAGGGTATTTCCCAATGAGGCCGCCAGATGGCGAGCGGCCTGGAAATGCCGCAGAGTCACAAACCGAATCTGCGCTACCCTGCTCTGTCATTCTGAGTCCGTCCGCTGACGGACGAAGAATCCCGGCATTGAATGAAGGTCTTTCTCCCCCCAGGGCGAAAGAAATGCCGAGACCCTTCGTTGCCCTTCGACGGTCGCTCAGGGCGGTGAGCGAAAGCCCAACCGCACTCAGGGTGACAAACGGTGGCGGGTGTCATTCTGAGCGAAGCCCCGCGCCGCGTGGTGAGGGGCGAAGTGAAGAATCTGCATTTCCCTCCCGTGCCCAAGAAACTGCAGACCCTTCGTTGCCCTCAGGGTGACAAACCGTGGCGAGCAGAGCCGAAGCTCTGCGCCGGCCGTTGATCACGTTAGAAGTTCAAATCTTGCCCCAATACGACGCAGTAGGTCGATGAAGGCTTTACCTGCTTCCTTCACCGTCCTATCGGTATTCTCGAGAATAAAAAGAGGACAACCACAGCTAATGGCGTAAGTGGTTGCTACTGCCTGCTGCAAGAACTGGTGGTGCCGAGCCTGTTCAGTAGTAACTCTGCGTCTCCCCTCAGGGCTAGCCTTGACCCTACCCGCCAGCATTCTTGGATCACAATGAAGGGCGATTACTGCATCCAGATTCAGCCGGCCCAGCTGAGCGAGGGAAAACGGCGTAACCCTGAATCCGAAACTTTCGCTGGTCACTGCGTGGGAATCGATGATGATATTGTAATTGCTTCGGAAGCGCCTGATTTCGAGTATGAGGCGGTTGTCAAGGCTTTCGACATCTCGATGCGAGATCAAGTCAGCCGACAGTTTCCGCATCCGCCGGTAGGAAAGTCGAGAGTTGGTGCTTCGCTGAAGACGACGCAGCAGTAGTTCCCCGTAGTCGAAACACCGCACGGGCTGAATGTGGTCTTGTACATAACTGGCCAGAGTGCTCTTCCCGGTCGCTGGGGCTCCTGTGAGCAGAACTACCTTTCCGGTCGGAATTATCATCCGTCTCCGCGGAGTAGAACTGCAAAAGGCTCCTTGAGCCTTGCAATGTAGCTAATATGTTTGCGAGTGACACCTGCATTCGGAACTTGAGCTCCGGGCGACTTCTCGAAGCAACCCTTATCAACGTGCCCACGCAAGTAGGCGGGAGCGGGCTTGCCTCTGCTCTTTCCAACCCCCACAATGTACTCATTCAACCGAAGATCAAGGTCGCCCGGGCGTATCTCATCAAGCACGAGAGCGTACCGTGACCCCTTTACCGTTACTCCCTCGGGTAAAGGTTGCCATCCGATGCCGTCTTGAGAGAATTCTGTCGCCTGTGCGAGTTCGGGCTTTGCGCGAGAATCAATGGACTCCATGAAGAGATAGATCCCGTTTACCTTGCTGAGATGTATGCGACAGAAGGGTTGCACGTGGTGGATGGGGTGGCAGGTAAAACCGCCGTACCCCCAGAAGATTCGCCCAGCTTCCACCAACTCCCTCCTTTTCCTTTCCAGTATCTGCTCGAAGGTCTCACCCGCGTGATTGCCGACCTTCATGAAAATGAAGGCCTCGGGTCGCTGTCTGCTCATCCTTGTCGCTCCAGGTCCAAAGATTCAATCCTATAGTCGCGCGAGGGATATTTACCGCCTCCTCTTAAGTCACGGACATACCGTGCCTTCAATGGCGCCGCTCTGCCGTAGAAATCCAAGAGCGTCACACCGTCCAGAGGCCGGCTTTGGTACCGTTGTGGTTTGCGACCGCACCCTTTGACCGCAATATTGCACGACGTAAGGTCAGGCGCGTCTGCCAGGTGATAACGATGCACGCCGCGAAGCACCTCTAGGATAGCAAACCCGTTATCCAGCAGGAAACGTTGGGTGTTTACAAGCACCTCGCCGCACCATGGGTATCCAGCACTATCCGCGATAACAAGGCAGCCCAACGCGTCCGGACGACAAAGCTCGAATGCGCGGCGCAAGAAGGCCTCCACACTGGTCCCTCCGTTCCCGCTACCGTAAGGCGGATTTGTGTAGAATGCTTCGTGGTCTTGCCATAGCTCCTTCGGTATGGCCTCGGCCACATTGTAAAGGCGTGCGGTCACCGTCCGAGAGAGCTTGAACTGTTTCGGAATTCCCTTATGGAATTAACGACCCGCTCGTCGAAGTCCAGAACTAAAGCCCGCTTGGGTCCCCCCTGGATTAAGCCTCTTTTGTGAAGGTGCATGACACAGAGGGCAATCGCATCCCCGTCCCCGACGAAGACGACCCTTCGATTGTCGAACAACCCGCCAACATATTCGGCTTGCAGGAGCATGTCCGCGACTTTCATATAGATCTGGTCGAACTCGCGGATGGGTGGGGGGCGATTGACAACGACGTCAGAAATTGCGTTAAGACTTTCTCGCAGGTCGATGGTCCGGGGGGCCACACTCATGGTGAACCTAAATCCTCTCAATCAAACGAAGAATGTCCGAGCTGGGCTGTGGAAACAAGTGTCTCACGACGACCACTGCCAAGCCGACGATCTGACCAAAAACGGAGACTATGAAAATGTTGGCTACCCACTGGGCGATGGCGATCTTTCCAACACCCATTAGGATGAACATGGCATCGACGAGTAGGGTTTGCACACACAACGCAATGAGTATGGACGTACCGTATGATCGGCGCAGACGCCTCTCCTCCGTTTGTTGGGACTCCCAGGCGCTAACCACTGTGCGCAAGCGGAAGCTACGATCTTCTATCTCACGGTATCGGCCGTAGGTGTCAACCTCCTCAGAGGTTACCGGCACGCCGAGCGCCTCGACACGCTCGGGGGCATCGGAAGGTAATTGCTCTGGCAGCGCCATCACTCTAGTCCTAGGCCGCCAATTCGATAACCCATCGCGCTCTCTGAAACGTTGAAAAGCCGTGACATAGCTTTCATGGACCGTATTCTGCCCCATTGGCTCCGGACTAGCTCTTCGTCCATGAGCAGCGCTGCTGCAAACCGGTTGGCCTCTACCTCGCGCTGCCTCGGTACCGGCGGCTGCAGTTCCTCCCCCGGCTCCGTGCGGAACAGATCGGCCTCGTGGTCAGCAAATTGACCATCTTCGTCCTGCAAGTGCAGCAAGTAGTGGCCGATCTCGTGCGCAATGGTGAAGCGCTTGCGGTATCCCTGGTCGGATTGATTTACTAGGATCTGAACCAGATTGCCCCGCTTGGAAACCATTCCTGAAAGGTTCTCCTCGGAGAACTTGGCGTTGTTTACTCTGACTCCGAGGTGGTTGGCCAGAACTACCGGATCAACGGGGATACGGTATAGATCGTGAGCCTTTAGGAGTTGTCTGGCTCGGTCCTCGATCTGAGGTCTGCTCAGAGCCACCACAATTCACCTCTCCTGAAAGAGATACAAGGTCCTCGTGCAATACTAACGACTTTTTGCCGAGCGTGCAACGCGAGTAGCGCATCCCGCCTCACCGGGATAAGTGCTTCGCGTCCCGTGCGATCTTCGCGGCACGGTCGGCGCCCTCCCCGGCTCCCGCCGACCTGTGATCACCCGTGGTTGCCGGTGATTCCGGCCATGGCGGTCTTTCGGTCTTGGAATAGGGCGAGGGGATCGGTCAGGGGGAACGGTACTACTTTGGCAAGTAGAGGGCAAGGCATTTTTGCAGGGACGAGGGGAAAGCTATCGGGGGATTGAGTGATTGAGAGATCGGGGGATTGAGCGATTTGGTGATCGGGAGATTGAGCCATTGAGTGATTGGATGATGGAAGGCCGAATTCTGAATTGTGAATCCTTGCTTCCGGCTATTGCTCGTCACTCCTCACTTGCCCCTCGACTTCGCTCGGGGCCCTGAGCTTGCCGGAGGGTCACTCGTCACCGCTCTTCGGGGCAGGGGCCATTGTCCTTTGCTGATTTGAGTGACCAGGCGGGCGGCAGGGCACGGCTTCAGAGTCTGTATGATAACCTCCGGACGTGGGCTGTAGCGGCGATCTCCGATCACCGAACGCATTGAAGACAGAAACCCGGCGGTCAGAGACCGCCGCTACAGGAACAGTTTTCGCACCGGCTCTTCAGCCGCGCTGTCCTCGCGGATCGAAGAGCTTCCCCCCCGACTCTTTCGTCGCCCGTCGGCCGACGGGCGACGAAA
>Ga0315280_10006493_pt1 | contig 16112 bp, 11 predicted proteins | sample YL17G06_40_MG_FD_203697 | JGI IMG/M metagenome (GOLD analysis project Ga0315280, IMG submission 203697) | Sediment microbial communities from Yellowstone Lake, YNP, Wyoming, USA - YL17G06_40 | ecosystem: Environmental > Aquatic > Freshwater > Lake > Sediment | place: USA: Wyoming | collected... | reverse complement strand
TAGCCAGATTGATCTCATCAAGGATGACAATATCATATTCTTTGTTTTGGATCGCTTTTTTTGCCATCGAGAATCCCTCTTGAGCCAACTGCAAGTCCTTTGGATCGGGATTAGATTTTGAGATAAATGTTTCTCGACCCACCGGCTTTATTGTCAAATGGGGTGAAAGTTTCTTTGCAGACTCCAGTTCTCCGTATCGGACATTTCCTTTCATAAATTGAAACACCAGCACCTTCATTCCATGGCCGACCGCCCTGAGGGCAAGCCCTAAGGCCGCGGTGGTCTTACCTTTCCCATTTCCTGTGTAAACCTGGATGAGACCCTTCTCCATTCGACCACTCAATTATCAATTTTTTAAAATCCAAACTCCCGTACGGAACGGTTTTAAACCGTTCCCTACCGAACTCCGAACTAACTCAGTTCTTGGATCTGTGCGATGATCTGTTCTGTCTTAAAATGCCTCAAGCTGATGGCACCTGAGGGGCAAGTGGCATTACACGCCCCGCATCCCTTACAGAGGGCTTCGTTAACGGTCATGATCTTACGATAAGGATCGAGTTTCAGAGCCCGAAATTCACAGATCTGTTCACAGAGACCGCAGCCAGCACAGAAAGAGACGTCCACCACCGATGTGATCGGTTCGATCTTTACTTTTCCTGCGAAGAGGGGAATAGTTGCCCGAGAGGCTGTTCCATGGGCTTGGGATAGGGTATCGGAGATATCCTTTGGCCCTTGGCAGGTTCCAGCCAAAAAGATGCCATCCGTGGCTGTGTCAAGAGGCCTTAACTTGGGATGGGCCTCTAAATAGAAATGATCCGGACTTTGGGAGAGTTTAAGAAGGCTGCGGATGCGATTTGAATCTTTTCGCTGTACGAGACCTGTTGCCAAGACAACCAAATCCGCCTCTTCCTCATAGGGTTCTCCTAAGAGTTCGTCGTCTGCCTTGACGATCAATTTCCCAGATCGTTGATAAATCTCGGATGGGACCCCCTTCCTGTAGAAAACTCCCTTTCTCTGTACTTCATCATAGAACTGTTCGTATCCTTTTCCAAAAGCTCTGATATCAATATAGCAAATGGTGACCCGGGCATCAGGAATTCGATCTTTGATGAGAGAGGCATGTTTGGCTGTAAACATACAACAGACCCTGGAGCAATATTCATTGCCCACCGTTTTATCTCTCGACCCGACGCATTGGATGAATACGATGTTTTTTGGCTCCTTTCCGTTGACCTGAATCTTTCCTTGAGTAGGCCCACTCCCTGAGAGCAACCTTTCAAACTCAAGTCCGGTCATTACATTTTTATAAAGGCCATATCCAAACTCAGGTTTTAGTCTGGGATCGAAGGGATCATACCCCGTGGCCACGATGATCGTCCCTATATCGAACTGGGATTCTATTCCTATCTGTTCGAACTGAACTGCCCCCTCCGGACAAACCTCCCTGCATTTTCCACATTCACCCTTCTGGAGGAAAAGGCAATTTTCTGAATCGATGGTATAGGTGAAAGGGACTGCGTGAGGAGAAGGGAGATAGATTGCTTTTCTCTCGTCCAGTCCCATATTGAATTCGCTCGCAACCCTGACAGGACAGACTTCTTCACATTTTCTGCAACGCGTGCATTTTTCTGAATTTATATATCTGGGGACCTGCCTTACTCTCACCTTAAAATTGCCCACAAACCCTTCTACCTCTTCCACTTCACTTTGGGTAAGAATGTGAATGAATGGGTGGTTTCCAACATCTTTTAGTTTAGGAGATAGGATGGTGGATGTCTCCTCTAAATTGGGAAAGGTTCGATCCCATTGCGCGAGATGGCCTCCCAGGGTTGGTGATTTTTCTACCAGATAGACTTCAAAGCCTGAATGGGCGATATCGAGACTGGCCTGAATTCCTGCGATCCCGCCACCGATCACCAACACCGCAGGCGTCACACCGACCTCATTTTCTTCCAACGGTTCATGGAGGGAGACCTTTGCCACAGCGGCAGCAATCAGATCCATAGCCTTTTTCGTAGCGTCCTCTCTATTCGGATGAACCCAGGAGCACTGTTCTCGAATGTTGGACATTTCAAAAAAGTAGGGATTGAGCCCTGCAGATTGGACGGCCTTACGGTAAGTAGGTTCGTGCATCCGAGGAGAGCAAGCAGCCACCACCACCCGATCGATGCCCAATTTTTTGATATCGTTTTTAATCAAATCTTGACCGGGGTCGGAACACATGTACTGATAATTTCTGGCGATGGCGACATGAGGGAGGGCTTGAGCGAAGGCGGTTACTTTCACGATATCCACCGTGGCCGCAATATTGATCCCACAATGACAGATGTAAACACCGATCTTCATCAGTTCACCGCATAGCGCAGAGCGCATGGGGCATAGCGCAAAGCATTAATGTAAACCAGTATCCAACTCCGAACTCCTCACTCCGAACTCCTGTACGGAACGGTTTCAAACCGTTCCCTACCGAACCCTTCCTTTAGCCAAAAGGGCACAGGCCAAGGAGGCTGCACCACTTGCCTGGGCAACTGTATCCGGAATGTCTTTTGGCCCCTGACAACATCCCGCAAGAAAGATTCCTTCTACTTTGGTCATGATCGGATCGAGGCCAGGCGCCTCTGCATAAAATTTGTCAGAAGAGTTCTCCAGCCCAAGCATGTTTCTCAGAATATCATCTTCTTTTCGGGGAACAAGCCCTGATGCCAAGACGACCAGGTCTGCTTCCATTTCAAAAGGTTCCCCCAAAAGTGTGTCCTCACCCCTGACCACCAATTTTCCATTTTTACGAAAAACCTCGGATGGATTTCCTCTCCTGTAAATAATTTCCTCCTTTTGAACCCTCTCATAAAATTCCTCAAATCCTTTTCCAAAGGCCCTCACATCCATATAGAGGACTGTGATCGAGGCATCCGGAACCTTATCTCTGAGAAGATGGGCCTGTTTGGCCGTATACATACAGCAGACCCTTGAACAGTATTCATTCCCTGCTGTTTTATCCCTCGATCCCACGCAGTGGATAAAGACCACTTCCTTAGGTTTCTTTCCTTGGATGAGAATTTCCCCCTTGGTAGGACCAGAGGCAGAACAGAGCCTCTCCACTTCAAGACCGTGAAGGACGTTGGGATAGATCCCATATCCGAATTCGGGTTTGAGTCTTGGATTGAAGGGGTCAAAACCGGTGGCGAGGATAATAGCTCCCACATGAAGCTCAATGATCTCTTCTTTCATCCCATAATTGACGGCTTTGGGCTGGCAGGCCTTGGCGCACTCGCCACAATCCGAACATCCAGCACAATTGAGACAACGCCTTGCCTCCTCCATCGCCTCCTCCATCGTGAGACCAGAGGAGAGGGGTTTGACCATGTTGGGGAGAGTTTCTCGCTCCATTCTTTTCGAATAAGGGAGGAGACTTCTCAAAGGCGAGATTTGCGTCCCTTCGGATTCCCTTCCTTTAATCAGATCTTCTCCGCGAAGGTACCGATCGATCGAAATCGCTGCCTTCCTTCCATGGGCCATGGATTCAACAATGGTCCCAGGACCGGTCACCATGTCTCCACCTGCAAAGACTCCTTTTAAACTCGTCTCAAGAGAGACGGGATTGACTCTGATCGTCCCTCTTCGCGTCATCTTCAACCCCCCTCCCTCACCCTCCCCCCTTGAGGGGGAGGGGAGGGGTGGGGGGGATGTCTTCTTTAAGCCTTTGAAAGCGTGCAGGATAGACTCTGCTCCGGCTATTCCGCCGGCGATAAAGATCGCATCATAGGATTGATAGAGCGTCTCTGGGGAGATATCCTTCCCCACTTGGGCGTTGAGTCTGACGTCAATACCCATTTTTTCAATGACAGATAGATCTTTTTTCACCACTTGCCTCGGAAGACGATAGGAAGGGAAACCGCAGATGAGAAGACCGCCTAATTCATTTTTAGATTCAAAAAGCGTGACACTGTAACCCATTTTTCCCAGATCGTATGCGGCTGTAAGTCCGGAGGGACCTCCACCTACGATGGCTATCTTTTTTCCCTTTTCTTCGGGTGGGGTAAACTGAAACTCCGGTCCTTCAACATGATCAACGAGGAACCGTTTGAGATGGCAAATGGAGATCGGACGATCCTGTTCGATTCGTTTACACTCCCTTTCACATGGGTGCGCACAGGCATAGGCCAAAATTCCCGGGAAGGGAAGTTTTTCCCTCACCCGTTCAAGGGCCTCCTTAAACTTGCCTTGGGAGATGAGGGCCACATAGCCATGGGCATTACAGTGGAGAGGACAAGTAGCAGTGCAAGGGGAAGTTCCCCGACGATCGATCGTATATTTGAGTGGAACGGCTTGAGGAAAGGGGATATAGATCGCTTTTTTCATCCCCAACCCCATGTCATATTCATTGGGAAGGGTAACCGGACATTGTGCCACACAGTCTGCACAGGCCGTGCATTTCGTCATGTCGACATACCGAGGTTTCTTCCTGATGATGACCTTGAAATCTCCAGCCCCTCCCTCTATCTGAACGATCTCTGAATAGGTGAGAAGGTCGATGTTAGGATGATTGGCCGTATCAACCATTTTGGGTGTGATAATACAGGCAGAGCAATCCAAGGTGGGGAAGGTCTTGTCCAATTGGGACATATGGCCTCCAATAGAAGGTTCCTTTTCCACTAAATGGACCTTAAACCCCTTGTCGGCAATGTCGAGAGCAGTCTGCATTCCCGCAATGCCAGCCCCGATCACTAAAGCCTCAGGGATCACTTCTTTGGGTTCTTCACTCTTCATTGGTTGATTCGCTTGACTATCCATCACGTCAGGATAACCCAGTATGCTGTGGAATTCCAAATTTCAAAGTTCAAATGTCAAATTAATGACAAATGACTAAACGCCAAAAAGTTTTGAGCATTCGGATTTTGAGCTTCATTTGGACTTGATTCACCTTCGGTTCATCACTTTGTGCGAGCTTTGACATTTGACATTTTCTTACTTCAACTTCCCTATCAATGCCGCTGCGATGGTGTTCTTCTGGATCTCCTTTGTGCCCTCATAAATTTCTGTGATCTTGGCGTCCCGATAGAAACGTTCTACTTCGTATTCGGTAATGTACCCGTAACCCCCAAGAATTTGGATGGCTTCGTCAGCGACCTCTACCGCTGTTTTTCCTGCAAACATCTTGGCCATGGAGGTCAGTTTGGGATCAATCCTCTTCTGGTCATAGTTCCAGGCAGCCTTGTAGACGAGGAGCCTGGCGGTCTCAATCTTTGTGGCCATATCAGCCAATTTGTGTTGGGTGATCTGAAAATCGACCAATTTTCTTCCAAACTGTTCCCTCTGTTTGGCATAGTCCAAGGCCCGATCGAATGCACCCTCAGCAATGCCAAGGGCTTGGGCAGCAATTTCAATCCTGCTTTCATCGAAGAATTCAAGAACCTGATAGAACCCCTTATTCTCTTCGCCAAGAAGATTTGTCAAAGGCACTCTGACGTCGCTGAAGGAGAGCTCGGCCGTCGAGGTCATCCGGATGCCCATCTTGGGCATGATCTCGGTAGCGTCCAAGCCCTTTGTTCCCTTGTCAACAAGGATCGTGCATTGGCCTCGGTAAGGGGGCTTCGCACCGGGATCGGTCTGGCATAGCACAACGAAAAAGTCCGCAATACTACCGTTGGTGATAAAGGTCTTGGTCCCATTGATAACAAAGGAGTCGCCCTGTTTTAATGCCGTCGTTGACATCATAGTAATATCGCTCCCGTGGTCAGGTTCCGTATAGGCACCACCAGAGATAAATTCCCCCTTGGCCACAGGGATGAGATATTTCTTCCTCTGTTCGGGTGTTCCAAAACGGAGAACCACTTCAGAGGAGAAATCAGCCAGGCTCAGCGCCACGCCAACTCCAGAGTCTTTCCGGCAGAATTCCTCAACGATGAGGATGTTTTCAAAGACACCATAACCCTGACCTCCATACTCCTCAGGATAGTGAATACCCGTAAAACCTAATTTGCATGCTTTTTTCCAGAGTTCTTTGGGGAAGGTATGGGTCTGTTCCCACTCCAGGATCTTCTCCTTGTCGAACTCTCCCTGGGCAAACTCCCTCGCGGCCTTTTGAATATCTTTCTGTTCCGATGTCAATTCGAAGTCCATGTTTTACCTCATCTCAGTTCGGAGTTCGGGGAAAATCTTTTTAGGAAAATTAGCAGTAGTTAAGTTTTGACTCCGAACTCCTAACTTTTTTTCATCCCTTTAACCTTTTCTTTCAATACAGGAACAAATTTGAATAAGTCGGCCACGATGCCGTAGTTGGCAACACCAAAGATAGGGGCTTTAGGATCTTTATTGATGGCGATCACCGTCCCCGCACCTTTCATCCCAGCAATATGCTGGAAAGCACCACTGATGCCAATGGCAATGTAAACCTTTGGTTTCACGGTCTTGCCTGAAGTCCCTACCTGACGGTCCTTAGGCAACCACTTTTTATCAACAACAGGCCTGGAACAGGAGAGGGCCCCTCCCAGCAGGTCCGCCAACTCTTTTACAAGCGGTATATTCTCTGCTTCCTTAATTCCCCTTCCAACAGAGACCAAGATATCGGCCTGGGTGATATCCACTTCGCCTACTGCTGCTTCCACGTACTGGAGAAAACGTTTGGCCAGACCTTCTTCTGTCAATGGAGAGGGAATAGAGACGATTTCACCCGGGAAAGGTTCCTTTTCCACAACGGGAAAAGCACCGGAACGAAGGGTTATCATGTAGGGGCCACTCTTTAAAAAGGATACGGCTGCATTGACCTTTCCCCCATAAAGTTGGCGAGTGAGTGCAAAGGTCTCTCCTGTCGCATCAATCCCGATGCAATCTGTGGCCAGAGGCATCTTCAATTGAACAGCTAATGCTGGAGCGATATCCATGCCCATGGCTGTGTGTCCGATCAGGGTGAGAAATGGCTTCCTCTCTGTGATCAGTTGGGTGAGGACTTTCTGATAAGTCTCTGAGTTGAAAGCCTCAAGACGATCATCCTCGATGAGAAGTACCCTGTTGGCTTTTGGTTTGAGGGCTTCTGCCAATTTTTTTACGTCCTTGCCTAATAGAGCGACCTCGGTCTCTGCACCCATACCTTCGGCCAATTGTCTTCCTTTAGCGAGGATTTCCCATGTTATATCTCGTAATTCTCCTTGTCGATGTTCTGCTAAGGCGATGATCTTCTTCATTAGGCGAGCCCTCCTTTATCTTTCAGAATATCGAAAACTTTCGATGATATCTCTTCGGGTTTCCCCTCCAACATCTCTGCTCCTTCACCCACTGGAGGGAGAAAGATCTTTTCCAACCGGATATACGAACCGGAGAGGCCGACTTCCTCAGCCTTCAGATTGAGATCCGAAGTCCCAAGGGTTTTGATCTCTTTTTTTGCTACCTTTCGGATACCCATGATCGAGACATAGCGGGGTTCATTGATTCCAGTCTGGATGGTGAGAAGTGCAGGGAGATCGATTTCAACAACCTCTTCCAAACCGCCTTCCAGCTCTCTGTGTGCCTTTAGCTTCTTGTCCTGAACTTCGAGACGGGTGACCAAGGAGGCATGAGGGATTCCCAACAGTTCGGCTACGGTGACACCCACTTGGCCATATCCATCGTCTTCGGCTTGGGTGCCAGTAAGAATAAGGTCGTAAGGGATTTTGCGAATGGCCTCTGCCAAAATCTTTGCGGTCGCATAACCGTCCGATCCATTGAAGGCAGGATCGGTTAGTCGGATGGCATCATCTGCGCCCATCGCCAAGCACTTTCGCAAGGATTCATTCGAATCTTCTCCTCCCATGGAGATGACCGTTACTGTTCCGCCCGATTTCTCTTTCAACAAGATGGCCTCTTCAATCGCATAACTGTCCCATTCATTGAGGTCGAAAACAAGTCCACTCTTATCAATATCTTTTCCTGTTTTGTCGATGAAGACATCCGCATCTGTTGTCTCCGGAACTCTTTTTATACAGACGATAATGTTCATTCAACTTCCTCCCTTCTTATAATCTTCTCCCGTCCCTCTTTGGTAAAGGAGGGGATTATTCATTTGTTTTCAACCTTTCCACTTTGACCGAAGCCACACCCCCCTCTTCAATGAAAGGAAAAGGGTATGGGGCCGTGATCACCCCTGGAGCAGGTCTTGAAGAAAATTTCACTTTCATCCTCAAAGATAGACCCCTATGTGTTGAGACTCGGATCACCTCTCCCTCTTCGATTTTAAGGCGTTGTGCGTCTTCAGGGTTCATTTCCAGGCGGGGCTCTTCAGAGACTCTTTTTAAGGCATCACTTCTCAGACTGAGAGAACCGGATCGAAACAACGATGGTCTCTGAATCAGTTGGAAAGGATGACCCTCAGAAATGGGATGAAGCCTCTTCCCCTCAACCGGTATCAACCTCGCTTTCCCCGCTGGAAAACCGTCCGAATAAAGATAACCAAGGCCCTTCGGCCATTGCTCCCCATCCTCAAGACCTCGATAGGATGGAACAGAACGGCCAATCTCTTCAAAGATCGCCTCAGGCGTCTCCCCTGGGACTGGAGACTCCAGAAGCTTTAGGAGTTGAAGAAAGATGTCAAAATCGGATCTCGACTGACCCCAGGGGGAACGAAGGGGATTCAACCTCTGAACCCTTCGCTCCAGATTCGTATAGGTCCCCCCCTTCTCCACAAAAGAACAGACCGGCAACACCACATGCGCCACCTTCGCCGTTTCCGTCATAAAGAGGTCCTGAACGATAAGCAGTTGTACCTTCTCCAAGGCCTTTCTCCGCCGATCGGAATCGGCAGAACTCATCAACGAATCCTCCCCCACCAGATAAAGGGCCCTGAGCTCTCCTTCCTCTGCCTTTTGGAAGAGATCTTTCCTTTCATCTTCTTCCCCCTCTGGAAAGACCCCCATATCGATGGCCCCCTGACTGTTGCATTTCTCCAGTAGGATGAGGATCCCACAGGACTCCTTGCCCACATGGCCGGTGATGAGAGCAAGGTTGGAAGAGGCGATCGTAACCTCTTGGGGGTTTAGGTGAGACCAAAGACCAGACCCAATCAGGATCATGGCCCTCTTGGCACGAGCAAAGGCTCTGGCCGCCCTCTCCACCTCCTCCTCAACCTTAACCTTAACCTCAACCTGCTTCTGCCTGAGCTCTTTGATCCCCTCAGCCCTCTCTTCGATAAATCCCTTATCCTCAAGCCCTTCTCTCAATATTGTTCCAATCATCCCATTGAGCAACGCTACCTCCATCCCAGGTCGACCCAGCAGGGTGATGGCAGGAGGTGATAGTGGGGAGATCTGAGTCGCTCTGCTGAGGTCCATATCATAGCTCCCCAACACGATCAGTTGCGCCCGGTTTCGCCGAATCGCCTGATGGATCTCATTCTTGATGATCGGATGGGTCTGAGCAGGATCGACCCCAATCACCAAAAGACAGTCGGCCTTCCGAATCTCCCGGATCGAATTGGTCGAAGCCGCCATCCCCAATGTCTTTGCCAAACCCCCGGTCAACCCCCGATAGGCATTGGCACCATTATGGTCAATCTGATTTGTCCCAATGGCCCTCCGAAAGAGTCTCCCAAAGAGATCGTATTCCTCATTGGTCAATCGACTGGAAGCGATGCCCCCAATGGCATTGGAGCCCCATTGATCTTTCATCGCTTCAAGCTGCTGTGCCACAAATTGGAGGGCCTCCTCCCAGGAGACCTCCTTGAATGCCCCGTTGATTCTTAGAAGGGGGGTTTTAATCCTTTCAGGATGATCGATGAAGTCCCAACCAAACCTTCCTTTGACGCAGAGGTTTCCATCGCTCGGACCTCTGGAAGGATCGGAAAAAACCCGTTTTACTTCTCCTTCTTTCGAACCTATTGTGAGAAGGCATCCACAACCACAGTATGGGCAGGGGGTCGTCGTCTCGTTTAACTCCCACGATTTGACCGTATAGTCAAAACAGTCACTGGTAATGGCCCCTACCGGGCAGGTGTCTAAGCACTGGCCGCAGAATTCACATTGGAGGGGACGATGGAAGTCTGTATCGATGGCTGTCTTAATTCCCCTTCGTGTAAAGGAGAGTTCTCCCACCCCCTGAATCTCATCGCAGATGCGAGCACACCGACCACAGAGGATACATTTATTGGGATCTCTTTGGAGGAGGAGAGATCGATCATCCGCAGGAAATATGATTGGCTCCCATGGATAGAGTGTCTCTTCTACTCCGTATTCATAGATCAAATTCTGAAGGTTACATTCGCCTTCTTTTTCACAGCGAGGGCAGATCATCGGATGGTTGAGTAGGATGAGTTGAAGTTGTAGCCTCCTCGATTCAGAAATCTCTGGAGATTGAGTAATGATCTCCATTCCGTTTCTCGTAGGGGTGAAGCAGGAAGGCAAGAGTTCAGTTTTTCCCTTCTGCTGGACAACACAGAGACGACATGCGCCGAAGGGAATTAACCTTCGGTCGTGGCAGAGAGAGGGTATTCGGACGCCAGCGGATTGGGCAGCCTCGAGAATCGTCTTTCCTTTTTCAACCTCCACGTCAATTCCGTCAATCTTCAGTTTGATTATCTGGGGCATAACAACTTTCTTGTCATGCTGAGCTTGTCTCAGCATCTCATGTTCAAAAATCTTCGCTCAAATCCTTCCAATCTGGATTGAAACTATTTATGAGATTTATTTTCCAATCTCTATGCCAGTTCTTTAATTGTTTTTCCCTCTCCAGGGCACTATGAATATCCTCAGTTACCTCAAAGTAGACGACCTTAGTGAGATTATATTTCTTCGTAAATCCCTCAATCAGCTTGTTCCTGTGTTCAAATATTCTTCGCTCGATATTGTTCGTTACTCCTATGTAAAGAACTTTATTGCCCTTGTTTGTAAGAATGTAAACGTAATATTGGTTCGCAACCTCACTCATACGAGATCCTGAACCAAGTTCAGGATGACAAAATAAGAGCGCCGATAGGCTTTATTCAATCGCTCCGAACTTACAGGCCTGGATACAAGACCGACAACGAACGCACTTCTTCACATCAATCACAGCGGGTGCCTTTTTCTCCCACGTAATTGCCTCCATTGGGCACGCCTTCTTGCAGAGGCCACACATCTTACATTTTTCTGAATCAACACGAAATTGAACCAGATCCACACAGACCAGAGCAGGGCATCTTTTTTCCTGAATATGGGCCACATATTCATTTCTAAAATATCGGATCGTGGAAAGGACGGGATTCGGGGCTGTTTTTCCCAAACCGCAGTGGGAAGTATCTTTGATGTGTTGGCCCAGTCGTTCCAGAAGGTCGATGTCCTCCATCGTTCCCTGCCCGATCGTGATGCGATTCAGAATGTTGAGCATTACCTTCATCCCCACCCGGCAGGGAACGCACTTACCACAGGATTCATCGACAGAAAAGTCAGTGAAGAATCGGGCCGTATCCACCATGCAGGTGGAGTCATCCATCACGACCAGACCACCGGAACCCATCATGGCTCCAGCAGCGTCAAGAGAATCAAAATCTACCTCGGTATCCAAGAGGGGAGCAGGGAGGCAGGCTCCTGAAGGGCCACCGATCTGAACCGCTTTAAACTCTCTCTTATCATGGATTCCGCCTCCGATATCGTAGACAATTGTTCGGAGCGTGGTACCCATGGGAACTTCCACCAGGCCCACATTTTTTACCATGCCCGCCAAGGCGAAGACCTTTGTTCCTTTAGAACCCTTTGTCCCAATTGATGCGAACCATTTACCTCCATTTCGAATGATTGCTGGGATATTGGCGAAGCTCTCCACATTATTAAGAACGGTTGGCTGTCCCCATAAACCAGCCTCCGTGGATCGCGGAGGTTTAATTCGAGGCATTCCTCTCTTCCCCTCCAGGGAGTACATCAGAGCGGTCGATTCACCACAGACAAAGGCCCCTGCTCCAGGATAGATACCGATATCAAAATCGAAACCGGACCCTAAAATGTTTTCTCCCAAAAGCCCATAGTTCCGTGCTTTCTCAATGGCCATGTTGAGTCGTTGAATTGCCAGAGGATACTCAGCCCTGACGTAGACATAACCCTGATGGGCATCAATGGCATAACCGCAGATGATCATCCCCTCCAGAACCGCATGAGGATCGGATTCCAAGAGGGAACGGTCCATGAAAGCACCTGGGTCTCCCTCGTCTCCGTTGCAGATGACATATTTCGGGGAGGAGGAATAACGCCTTCCTTCTTCCCACTTTAAGCCTGTTGGGAATCCTGCTCCTCCGCGGCCTCGCAGACCAGAGGTCTTCACTTCCTCGATCACACTCTCAGGGGTCATGGACGTGAGAACCTTGGCTAATCCAAAATAGGCCTCTCTTGCAATGGACTCATCGATATCCTCTGTGTCGATGAGTCCTCTATTTCGCAAGGCCCAAAGCATTTGGTGTTTAAAGAAAGGGATATCCTGCAATTTTGGGACTTTTTCAAAAGGGAAGGCCTCTCCTCCATCTTCAATGGCTAAGGCATACGAGTCAACGATCTCTCCATTCAAAATGTGCCGGTCAAAAATTTCTCCGATCTTTTCCTCATTCAGATCACAGTATTTCACAGGTGGTAACCCTGGTGATTCGATGGTCACCATGGGTTCCCGACTGCAAAGGCCCGCGCAACCAGAGTGAATCACTTTGATATCCTGAATTCCATTCTCATCCATCTTTTTGAGGACCAGGGCATTAAGTTTTTTTGCTCCAGCAGCAATCCCGCAAGTCCCCATATGGAAATTGATCTTGGCCCGATATTTTTCCTTTTGAAGAACAAGAGCCACTCTTTCCTTGATTCCTTGTAAATCCTCAATTTTCAATATCTGCATCAATCACTCATACAATCTGACGATTCGGATGGCTTCAGAGGGATCGACCAGTGCATGGGTATCTGCATCGACAACGATTGCCGGGGCCAGGCTGCAACACCCGAGACATCGAACTGCTTCCAAAGAATATTTCCGATCTCGTGTGATCCCTCCGACTTCAACATTGAGTTCCCTCTGAAGATTGTCCAGGATCTGTTTTGAACCCTTCACATAACAGGCCGTCCCCAGACAAACCCGGATGATGTGCTTGCCCCTCGGGACGGCTGTGAAAAAGGCATAAAATGAAACCACCCCATAGATTTGTGAAGAGGAGAGATGAAGACCCCCTGCAATACGATGCTGGACATTTTTAGGAAGGTACCCACAAATGTCCTGAGTTTCTTTCAACACGGGGATGAGGGCCCCATGTTTTCCTTTATATTTGGCGATCACTTGATCAATTTTTTCCCATTCGTCTTTTGTGATCGGTTCAGCCCATCTCATCTCATTCCATCGCCTCTGCCAATAATTCCATCACATCCATCACTCGGATTTTTTCCTCATGACCAGAGGTTTTGACCGCATCCTCCAATGTCAGAACACAGAAGGGACAGGCCGTCGCCAAGATCTCCGCGCCCAACTCCACGGCATCATTCACTCGGATTTCCGCCAGACGCTGGCCCGCCTCCGAAGAAGACTCCACCCACATCCTTCCGCCTCCTCCTTCGCAGCACAGGCTCCTTTCCCTGGATCGGTCCAGTTCCTTGAAGATGAGCCCTGGGATGGCATTCAGCAGGATTCTGGGTTCATCGAACACGTCATTCTGTTTGCCGAGAAAACAAGGATCGTGGTAGGTGACCACCTTTTTGATCTCCTGCCTCAAAGAGAGTTTTCCTTCCTCCAGCCGTTTTGCTAAGAGTTGGGTCGTGTGGAGGACATCAAATTTCCCTTGGGGATATTCATTCTTCAGGACATTGAAACCATGCGGGCACATGGTGATGACACGTTCAATCTGATAGGATTCAAATCGTTTGACATTTTCTTCGACGAGTTCCTCAAAGAGACCTGCTTCTCCCATTCTTCGGATCTCGTTGCCGCAGCATTGCTCCTCGTTTCCCAGGATGCCGAAATCGACCTCTGTCTGTTGGAGGCCGAAGACCAGCGCCTTCGCGATTTCCTGAATTCGTGGATCAGAGGATGCGGTGCATCCAACAAAATAAAGATATTCAGCATGGTCCCCTTGGGAGAAGTCCTTGACCTTGAGATCTTCGGGAAGACTCTTTGTCCACTCCGTCCTCTTATTCTTTGGTTTTCCCCAAGGGTTTCGATGTTTGTAAGCATTTTCCATGGCTTCGATGATGGTTTTGGGGATATGGCCCTCTTCGACCAGAATGCCCCTCATCCCGATGACCAGATCCATGGGTTTCAATCCCCGCGGGCACCGGAGAGTGCAGGTTTTACAGGTGGTGCAATCCCAGAGCTCCTCTTTCTCACTGATCCGGTCAAGGTTCTTTCCCAAAATACCTTCGATCATCAGCCTTCGGATGTTCAACTTCGACTTAAGGGATACGGGACATCCTCCCGTGCACTTTCCACACTGATAACAACCGTAGAGGTCAAATTTTTCAGCGAATGTCTGTTCCAATGACTCCATTGCCTTCAAATCCTCCTAATCTGTGAACCTGGAATAATGGAATAGTGGAATAATGGAATGATGGAAAAGAATTTGATTTTGAAAAACCCAATATTCCAATGTTCCATCATTCCATTCTTCCTATTTCAGTCTTTGAGTATTTCTCTTGAAATCACGATTCGTTGAACCTCAGAGGTCCCCTCGTAGAGGGTCGTCCCAATGATATCCCTAAGGTAACGTTCGACCGGATATTCTTTTGTATAACCATACCCGCCCAGCATCTGAACGGCACGAATCGCCACATTCCTTGCCGTCTCCGTAGCAAAAAGTTTTGCCATAGAGGCCTCCTTTGTGAAACGTTGACGGTTTTCCTTCATATATGCGGCACGTAAGACCAGGAGTTGGGCGGCTTCCAACTCGGTATAAGAATCGGCGATCATCCATTGAATGGCCTCGAAAGTGGAAAGGGGTTTTCCAAACGCCTCCCGTTCCTTAACATATTCTATTGCAAAGTCAATCGCGGCAAATCCCACCCCGAGTGCCAAAGAGGCGATGCCAATCCTTCCACCGTCGAGTTCCATCATGGCGATCTTGAAGCCCTCTCCCTCTTTCCCTAAGAGGCAGTTTGCTGGAATGGTACAATTGTCAAAGACCAATTCATTGGTCTGGGAGGCTCGATGGCCCATCTTTTCCTCTGCCTTGCCCACAATGAATCCGGGCGCCCCCTTCCCAATGACGAAAGCACTGATTCCTTTTCCTTTCTTAGCGTTTCGGTCGGTAATGGCCCAGGTGACGGTCGCACCAGAAGCTTCTCCACTGGTAATCAGGGTTTTGGATCCATTAAGAATATAGGTGTCGTTCCGACAGACAGCCATCGTTTGAATATTGGCAGCATCTGATCCTGTATGTGGCTCGGTGATAGCAAAAGAGCCTGCAGGATATTCACCGTTACACAACTTGGGAACATGCTTCCTTTTGATCTCCTCTTGTCCAAACTCGTAAATGACCTCTGCGACCATATTGGTCACAGAGGTCGTGACGGCATGGGATGCACATCCCTTGGCTATCTCTGTGATGGCAAGGCTATAGGCAACCACCCCCACTTCCGATCCGCCGAATTCGACGGGGATATTCATTCCCATCAGACCCAGTTCGGCCATTCTTTTCAGATTTTTATAAGGGAACTGCTTCTCTTCATCGTATAAACCAGCCACGGGTTTGATGTTCTTCTCCGTAAAATCCCTCACCATATCTCTAATCATCTCTTGTTCTGAAGTCAGTTTGAAGTCCATAAAAACCCTAAGTTTTTAGTTCGCAGTTAGGAGTTCGGCTTCTGTTCAAATAATAACATTTATTTACCCCGTTAGAAATAATGCCCCGCTGGAATTTCTAACGGGGTTTACTTAGAACTCACCTCTCCGAACTCTCTAATAGGGATAGAAACCTCTCCCAGTTTTTCTGCCCAGATAGCCTGCATCGACATATTTTTTGAGGAGAGGGCAGGGGCGATATTTAGGATCGCCAAAACCCTTATAAAGCACTTCCATAATGGCCAGGCAAGTGTCCAGGCCAATGAGGTCTGCTAATGCCAAGGGTCCCATTGGATGATTCATTCCAAGTTTCATGACCGTATCAATGGCCTCCGGTGTTCCTACCCCTTCAAAAAGAGTATAAATTGCCTCATTGA
>Ga0315280_10006492_pt1 | contig 16119 bp, 14 predicted proteins | sample YL17G06_40_MG_FD_203697 | JGI IMG/M metagenome (GOLD analysis project Ga0315280, IMG submission 203697) | Sediment microbial communities from Yellowstone Lake, YNP, Wyoming, USA - YL17G06_40 | ecosystem: Environmental > Aquatic > Freshwater > Lake > Sediment | place: USA: Wyoming | collected... | reverse complement strand
GCCTGTATACCAGTAAACCTCCTAATCAGCCTTGCTAGCGCAGGCGCGTTGACAACTGGGCGGTCAACCAATTTTCCCAAGGCGATACGATTATGGTGGGGCTGGTGGGATTTGAACGCATGAAATTGTGGATTCAACAGGATGGGAAGGGGCTTAGATGGAGATCTGGGCTGTTAGAGGAAATTGTGAGTTTGGGTCCTCGTTGAGATTAACATATTTACCGCGAGATAATGATTTGTGATAAGTGGCTTATTTGACAGTCACCGCTCAGGAGTTCCATGTAGTGATCGAAAAGGGAGAAGATGGCTACTATATTGCTACTGTAGTGGAATTGCCGGGCTGCCACACACAAGCAAAGGATCTTACCGAGCTCGACGACCGCGTGAAAGAAGTGATTGCTCTCTACTTGGAAGCTGAAGGGGACAATCTCAGCGTTCCTGAGTTCGTTGCCCTGAAGAAGATCCGGATTTGAGTCGCGGACGAAAGCCGCTTCATCCCGTCAAGGCCAGGGAAATAATCAAGGCATTGTCTAAGCTCGGATTTGTGGCAAGACATACGAAAGGCGCCCACGTGTTCTTGAAGCATGCTGATGGTCGCACTACGACTGTTCCAATGCATCCCGGAGAGGAAGTGGACCGCCGACTTCTACGGAAGATAGCCGCTGACATCGAAATGCACCCAGAAGAGTTCATGTGTCTTATCGATGAAGCATAGAGGCCTAAACGATCGCGCCGACGGGACACGGTGGTGGGGCTGGTGGGATACGCCCCCACTATGTCGTGGGTTCGGTATCATTCCCACCACAGGAATATTCCCAATACTTTACAGACATTCTACTGCCTAGCGCAATACGTGAACATCTACTACCTCACACCCCAACTCGTCAGGGAGCAACAGCTCAAATCCGTCTTCAGCAGCCAACTGGGGAAGGTTGCTTCCCAAGTCAAAGCGAAAGCATCTCACAAAAAGGATGTCTAGCATATGTTATACAACCCCCAGAAGGCAGAAACCAACATCTCCCGCTCAGCGAACTATGTTCAGACGCCTTGAAGCCGTTCCTATCCTGATCTTGCCGTATTGTCCTCAACTCTCACGACGTGAATCAGCTGCGATCGCTATCTAGGACAGAGCTTATCCATGCCATATTCGTTTGAGGATGACTCGACCTGAATTGACCCGGCAGAGAGTGGCCCTGTACCTACAAGACAAGCATCCGTTGCAAGAGGAGATGAAATTCGCACAATACGCTGAGAAGAAAAGCTTTGAAGCGATTTGGCATGCGGAATCAAGGCTTGCCCGCGACGCGATAACACCACTAGCAGCCATTGCGGCGGTCACTGAGAAGCTCAAGCTTGGAACGGGAGTCATCAACAACTGGACGCGGAATGTCGGATTAACTGCGGTAACCTTCCTATCACTGGACGAGTTATCCAACGGCCGTAGCATGCTAGGTATTGGAGCCTGGTGGGATCCACTTGCATGGAAAGTCGGGGTCGAGCGAAAGAAGCCCCTGAAAGCCATGCGTGAATACGTGACGGTTCTGCAAAGACTATTCAAAATGGAGAATGTGACTTTTGAAGGGGAATTCGTGAAAGTTCGCGACATTCGGCTTGACATCGTTTATGGTGATCCTTACACTCCGCGCAAGATTCCAATTTACATTGGAGCCACCGGATGGGAGATGATCGAGCTCACCGGCGAGATTGCAGATGGAATCCTTCTGAACTACCTCGTATCACCGGAATACAACCGGAAAGCGCTAGAGCATTTGCGAGAAGGCGCGGAGAAACGCAATAGGAAGTTGGAGGAGATCGACAGGCCGCAGCTGATCGTGTGCTCACTCGACCAAGACGCAGATAAGGCGCTGGATAACGTTCGACCTTTAGTCGCCCAATACTTGGGACAGCAGCCTCACATCGCGAAGGCAAGCGGAGTAAAGGAGAGCTTGATTGAAGAAGTCAAAACGGCTCTTGGTGGCTGGCCGGCAAAACCTGGCGGACTGGAAGAGGCAAAGCGACTGATTGACGACAAACTGGCTCGGCTAATCACCGCAAGTGGCACGGCTGACGATTGTCTCAAGAAAGTTGAGGAGTACAATAACACTGGGTGCACGTGCCCCATCCTCTACCCACTCGGTGACGATGTTCAAGCCATGATCGATGCGTTTGAAGCTACGAGTTAGCAAGATCATTCAGAGGACGAAGACTCGGTGACTGCTGTCACACGTTTCAACCGACGAGAGTTTCTGGTCCTTTGGATTGCATCAATCATAGGTGTTGTCGCGATAATCCCCTACTCATTGACGTTGCAAGCACCCGTACTGAAGGATCTGCCAATCTCTCTCGCTGTCCTACTTCCAATCCAAATCGGAGAGAACGCCGCAATTTTCGCAGTAGCAGTTGCGGCTGGTCTGTTCTTCGCAAGCCGTATCGGGTTAGGTGCCCCGATCCTAGAAGCCTATCTTGCGCGTCAAAAGGTGACTGCTCGTGTCAAGGCGATTCTTGTTCCGTCTATCATTTTGGGGATCCTTGCATCTCTCGTTGTAATCGGGTTGGATGTGATCGTGTTCGGGCCAGCGCTAGTCGCTGAGCTCGGCAAGACTGCCGAAGTGCTAAGCCAGCCCAGCGTCCATCCGCCGGCTTGGCAAGGTCTCCTAGCATCATTCTACGGCGGTATAGACGAAGAGATTGTTATGCGATTGTTTCTGCTCTCGCTCCTCGCGTTCTTGGGCAAATTCGTGAGCCACACCGCTGACGGACGCCCGACACTCGCTGTGCTGTGGATCGCTAACATCATTACTGCAGTTCTCTTCGGTCTTGGGCATCTTCCGGCAACTGGAGCGCTTCTTCCAATCACACCACTGCTGGTCGCGCGTGCAGTGGTCTTGAGTGGTCTCGCAGGGATCGCCTTTGGATATCTGTATTGGACGCGCGGTTTGGAATCTGCGATACTATCGCATTTTTCAGCTGACATTGTCCTACACGTGATCGCCGTGCTATGAGGCAGAATGATAGATCCAACGCAAGCTTTGGTCTCGAAGAGATATAACACAGCCCAGCGTCTGTCCAGGGCTGGTTCAAAATGTTGCTGGCTAAGAAAGTGGCTCTCGTCACCGGAGCTTCACGAGGTATCGGAAGAGCCATCGCGCTTGAGATGGCACAAGAAGGTGCCGATGTCGTCGTTAACTTCAGTCGCTCACAAGATAATGCTAACGAGGCGGCCCGCGCCATTGAAGCCATAGGTCAACGAGCTTTGGTTCTGAAGGCGGATGTCTCAAAGGCAACCGATGTTGAAGAGATGAGGAGGCTGGTCATCCAAGAATTTGGTGGCGCGGACATTCTAGTTAACAACGCTGGAATTGATTACCACCTGAAATTCTGGGAGATGGATTACACCGAATGGAGTCGTGTACTCGGCGTGAATCTTGACGGCGTCTTCCTATGCAGTAAGACGTTCAGCCCAGAGATGAGAGCAAAGAAGTGGGGTCGTATCATCAATATCTCTTCGATCGTTGCCTTCACTGGAACGGACCACGAAGCCCACTATGGGGCATCAAAAGCGGCGGTCGTGGGACTAACAAAGTCGCTAGCACTAGAGCTAGCACCATACAATATCACGGTCAACGCAATAGCGCCAGGGTGGGTCGAGACGGATATGACATCAGCGGTCACGGGAGACGAGAAAAGGAAAGCTCTGGGATTGGTTCCGCTAGGCCGGTTCGGGCTACCCGAAGACATAGCCCACGCAGCAGTCTTCCTGGCATCAGACAATGCGAGCTACATAACGGGGCAGACACTGCACATTAACGGCGGCGAAGCCATGTTCTGAAAGCCTTGGAGAGATTGTGGTGAGTAGTCTTCTAGAAGCCATCAGGCGTGAGTTTCCTCAGGCAGAAATAGATGCCAGCGGAAGACGCAGGGTTTTCTTTGAAAACGCAGCTGGTTCGCTCGTTCTGAAACGCGCTGCGGAGGCAGAAGCGAGAGTACGTCTTGAATGTTCTTCCAATGTTGGTGGGCCTTGCTGGGAGTCGAAAAAGAACGAGGAAACCATACTTGAGGGAAGAAGGTGCGTGAGCGATTTTCTGAATGCGCCATCCGAGGATTGCATAGTTTCTGGAGAATCAGCCACAAGCCTCCTGTTCCACCTGAGTTACGCGCTTTCCAAGGAAATGACAGGAACCGAAAACATCGTCTTAACAGAATACGAGCACTTTGCGAACATCAGTCCCTGGCTAGAGTTGGAGCGTAGAGGTGCAGTAAAGGAGGTTAGATTTGCGAGATTCGATCCGAAGGATGGAATGCTAGATCTGTCGCATCTTGCAAGCCTCATAGACAACAAGACTCGAGTGGTTTCTGTCACCGGAGTGGCCAATGCCCTCGGCTCCAAGACCCCTATCGCTGAAGTCTTCAAGCTAGCACGGGAAGTCAACGCGTACTGTGTTCTCGATGCCGTTCATACAGTTGCACATCTTCCTCTTGACGTAGAAAGGGTCGGCTGTGATTTCTCCGTTTTCTCAGCATACAAGTTGTTCAGCAGACGTGGAAGTTTCATGTATGGTCGGCGAGATCTCTTGGAGGAGCTGAAACCGTACAAAGTGGAGCCAGCACCGAACGATCCGCCTGAAAAATGGGAAATGGGAACACGCGACCAAGCCTTATTCGCTTCAATTTCAGCCGTCATGGACTATCTAAGCTGGCTAGGAAACGAAGTGGAGAAAGATGTCAGAGACAAGATTGCTGCGTATGCAGGGAAACGGCGTCTGCTGAAAGCCGCGCTTTCATGGATCGGAACTTATGAACAGACACTGTCCAATGCGATGCTTAACGGAACAGACAAGATCCAAGGAATGAACTCAATGAGTCGGCTGGAGGTGTATGGTCTTAAGGATCCTTCCAGAGCAGACTTGCGCGTGCCTACTTCCTCTTTCAACATCGTTGGCGCCGACCCACACAAGGTAGCGGAATACATGTGGGACAAGCATTCAGTTGCTCTCCTTGCCGAGGACAACGGAGGATTCTATTCGCGCGCTCTAAGAACCTATGAAAGATCTGTGGCAGTCCGTGCAAGTCCGCTGCACTTCAATACGATCAATGAAGTGGAGACTTTCCTAACTGGGCTCAATGATGCAGTAGAACATTTCACCGAGCCCTAGACGAAAGGCATGACGTTCCGACTTGGTCTATGTTTCTGATGTGCCTATGGTGATTGCAGAGCCACTTCGACCACGGGCTCAACAAATTTGAAATGGACCACGTCAAGGAGACCTTTGTCAGTGATTCTAAGTTCTGGGATCACGGATAGAGTCGTGAATGACAACGTTACATACGGAGATGGAAGGCTGGAACCCAAATTGTTCCAAGCGCTCTTCAGATCTTCGATTTGGCTCGAAACGATCTCGACGGTCTTGTCGGACATGAGGCCTGCGATTGGGAGTGGAACGTGAGCGAGCACCTTCTCGTCTCTCACAGCAACCATCCCACCGCCAGAATTCATCAGAACCTTGGCAGCGGCGAGCATGTCAACGTCGTTTGCGCCCGCCACGACAAGATTATGACTGTCATGGCCGACCGTTGAAGCCACAGCTCCCTCTTTGACCCCTAATCCCCTGATGAAACCCAGACCAATATTCCCTGAAGCCTTGTGCCGTTCGAAGACAGCTATCTTCAGGATATCTTCATCGGGATTCGCCGAAACCCCTCCGTCTTTGACAGGAGCTTCAGCTTCCAAGGAGCGTGTGTATATGCTCCGGGGAATGACCCCTATCGCTCGTATTCTGACAGACCCTTCCGTGACCCTTGCGGGTATGGCCAAGTCTCTCATAGTTGGCGGTTGCTTCAGTCGCACAGATTGACGAGCGAAGTCTGGATAGCTTGGAATCTCGATTTTCGCAACCACCCTTCCGCCTCGGGCTACCGTTCGCCCGTCAACGATGACAGTGTTCACAGTCACCTTGGTGAGGTCATCAAGGATTAGCATGTCTGCGAACCGTGCCGGAGCAATGTTTCCCAGCTCCCTGGCGCACTCGTAATGTTCTGCGACGTTCAATGTTGCCATTTGAATCGCAGTGATTGGATCAACTCCTTCCTCGATAGCCCGGCGAACAACGTGATCAACGTGTCCTTCACGCAGGATTGAGTTTGGTTCCCGGTCATCAGTCACCAAGCACACGTGACGTGGATCCAGCTTGTCTTCAGTTACGGCGCGAATGGTCTCGGCGACATCAAGCGACGCCGAGGCCTCCCTGAGCATCGCATACATCCCCAACCGCAGTTTCTGCATTACATGGATCTTCTTCGTTGATTCATGGCAAGAGGTTATTCCAGCCGCTACGTATGCTGCTAAGTCTTTGTCCTGCAGGTCAACTGCATGGCCTTCAACCAAGCGGCCAGCTCTAAGAGTGGCTGCTATTTCTCCATGAACCTGAGCATCGCCTGAGAGTACTCCAGGGTAATTCATCATCTCGCCCAGAGCCACGACCCCCTTCCAGCTCAATGCCTCCTCAACCTCAGCTGGGCCAATTATCGCACCTGATGTTTCGAAGCTTGGAGCTGCAGGAACGCAGGACGGGAATGTGATGAGAATCTTTAACGGAAGATCGCGTGATTCGTCCAAAAAGAATTTGACCCCATCAAGACCCAGCACGTTCGTTATTTCATGAGGGTCGGCGAAGATCGTGGTCGTGCCATGAGGCAGAACAGCCCTCGCGAATTGAGTGGCGGTAACCATCGCGCTCTCGATGTGCATGTGACCGTCGATAAATCCCGGGGCAAGGTACTTGCCTTCCGCATCGACTATCTGAGTGTCCGGACCGATCGTATGCTCAGCGTCCCCGACCAGTGCGATTCGATCCTTCTTAACAGCCACGTCTTGCTTTTCCAGAATTTCACGAGAATTGACGTTCACAAGCGATGCATTTCGAACTACCAAATCGGCCTTCTGTCTTCCCATAGCCGTATCTACGAGAGTTCGCGTCATTTCGTGAAGGCGGGTTCGACCTTCAATTTCGAACAATCGCTCAGCCTCCTGATCGGAATGCGGTCTTCGTGTACTTAAGAAATCTAGGCGACGGGAGGTTCAGAAGGCAAGACCGATATCGGGATGTGTTTTGGGGAAACAAGCCTAATCAAGGCATAGCGTTACCATCGTATCGAATTATGGAAGGGCAGCGGGCAGGATTGGCATCCTCAAGTGTGATATCGGTTGACGATTTGTGGTGGCAGTATGAAGGTGCCAAGGACTGGACGCTGAAAGGGTTAAGATTCGACGTTAAGCGCCAGCAAGCGTTGGGTGTGGTCGGTCCATCCGGTGCAGGGAAAACCACTCTCATCCTGGCCTTGATAGGCATTATTCCGCAAAGGTTGCCAGGGCTGTTCAAGGGGAAAGTCAAAGTCATCGACAAATTCACAGACCAGGATCACATTTCTGAGATCGTGCGTTATGTTGGGGCCGTTTTTCAGGATCCAGACAATCAATTCACATCAATGTCTGTCATCGACGAGATCGTTTTCGGACTCGAAAACTCGGGGCTGCCAAAAGAAGAAATTCAGAAGCGTGTGGATGAAGTAGCCGAATTCACAGGCATCAGCGAGATTTTGGATAAGCACCCCTACGAGATCTCTGGAGGGCAGAAGCAGCGTGTAGCGATCGCCTCTGCCCTAGCGTTGAAGCCTGAGATCCTACTGTTGGACGAGCCAACCACCGACCTCGACCCTGTAGGGAGGAGTGAGGTCTTCGCACTCGTGAAAGAGTTGAAACATGCAGGGCAGACAATGGTCATAGTAGAACATGAATCTGATGAGCTCGCAAAGGTCGCCGACTACGTAGTTCTACTTGATGAAGGACGAATTGTGACCGAGGGTAGCACGAGGCTGTTCTTCTCCCAAGTTGATGGAATAATGAAATACGGTGTGGCACCACCGCAGCCCACCGAGCTATTCTACAGGTTGGGCAATTCGATTTCCAAAAGTGAACTCCCAATGTCGCTTGAGGAAGGCGTTTCCGCACTCAATAGTATGCGAATCGATAGGACGAGTCTTTCAGAGGCGTTAAGGAAACTCGCCGGGAGAGATCCTATTCGAAGGAAAACGGCGCCTGTGATTCAGGTTCGTGATGCCGAATATGCTTACCTTGATGGTACGGTCGCCCTTAGGGGCGTTACCTTCGACCTATTTGACGAAGATTATGTTGCGATCGTTGGTCAAAATGGCTCTGGCAAGACAACTCTAGCGAAATTACTGAATGGTCTCTTGAAGCCCACGAAAGGATCAGTTCAGGTTCTGGGTGAGCACACGAGGCAGAGAACAACAGCTGAGCTGTCTAGGGTAGTGGGGTACTGCTTCCAGAACCCGGACTACATGCTCTTCGAGCGGACAGTCTATGAGGAAGTCGCCCTCGGCCCGCGTGAATTAGGTCTGTCTGAGGACGAGGTCAAGCGTCGTGCCCGCGAGGCTATTGAGGTCATGGGCTTGGTGGGTTTCGAGAAGGAGCACCCGTACTTCTTGGGGAAGGGGCAACGACTGAGACTCGCAGTTGCGACGATTCTTGCCCTTAACTCGCGCATCTTAGTTATCGACGAACCAACAACTGGCCAGGATTGGCGTCACGCGAAAGACATGATGAACTACTTGGACAAACTCAATCGCGAGGAGAAGAAGACAATAGTCATCATCACGCATCATATGCGATACGTGGCAGAGCATGCCTCGCGCGTTCTCGTCATGGCTAATGGTCAGCTCGTTCTCGACGCCGCCACACGCGAAGTCTTCGCTCACGCGGATGAGTTGATCAAGGCAGGAGTCAGCCCGCCAGCCGTTACGAAGTTGTTCCTCGAGGCCGGACTCGTGGTCGATAGGCATGTGCCGCTTAATGTTGACGAAGCCAAAGACGCCCTAGTGGCATCATTACAGTAAGGTCAGTGGGTCTATCCGGAACAGCTGAACTGCTAAGGTGAACCAGAAAACTACCCATAGAATCGTAAGAACCACTAGATCCAGAAGGCTGAATCTGATCTTGGTGAATTGAGTGGCTTTCACGTTTGGCATTCTGAATCTGCGCACATCTAGGGCGAAGGCTATGTCGGTCGCGCGTCTTAGCATTATTAGAATCATGGGTATGCCAAGCCTAGAGTTACGTCGAATCTTCTCCAGAATCGAACCTTTCTGAAAATCCACTCCTCTCGACATGAGGGCTTCCCTCGCCGTTGCGAGGTCGTCGAAGAATATTCCAATGGAACGAAAGATCAAGGAGACAACAAAACGGAAGGTTCTCGGTAATTTGATAGTCTCCAGCACACTGGCAATGTCTCTGTCCCGTGTCGTCAGGAATAGATACATGGTGGCTGTGAACATGGTTAGGTAACCCAAGTCGGCAGTCAAGGCCCAGATTATGTCGAGGTCGGTTACTGTGTCATGCCAGAAGCCGACTTGCCAACTGAACAAAGGCATGCCGCCTTTCCTCGTAAATAGGATGTTCCATAGCGCGATGAACTGGAGCATGCCAGCAATCAAGAAAAACAGCCACCTCATCCTACCAAGGCTTATGCGAGAGATGATCAGCAGGCCGATCGAGATTACTGCTAGGATAAGATTCAGGTAGAACGCGTAGACAACATGTTGTGAGAAAATAGCGAAAACCTGCAACGGCAAGAAACTGAACACAAAAGTGTACGAGACTTTGATCGCTGGGTTAACACGCATAACCCATGAATTAGTATCTATATGCGTGAAGAAAGAGCGAACGTAGCGCTTGCCGGTGCCCAATTTTCCACAAAAAAGAAAGAAAGGAAGGGGAATTTAACTTAGGTAGCCCTTGACGTAACCTGGCATTCTCTCGATAACGGGCGTAAGTATTCGCAGCAACGGTATTCCGATGACCGCGATCACGATCATGTCGCCGATCAGCCATGGTATGAATGTTGGTAGCCATGCGTCCATGCTGAGGCCTGCGGTTACAACAATTCCTGTGGGTCCAACCAGTGATGATATTAGCGCCCCGCCAATAACGCCGAAGATGATGTACCCGACTAGGCTCTTGGCGTTTCTCAGTCCTACGTCAAGCTTGAGAACTCTGAAGGCGATGAGTGGAACAACTGCTTCGAGGAGGTCTCCTATGAAGAAGAAACTTGCAAGTGGAACTGGTGTGCCAGCTGCGATGAGGAGGAATCCGCTAATTCCACCAGCTAAGGCGCCCCAAATTCCCCACCACAACCCGAAGGGTACATAGAAGCCCGCTGCCAAGAACAACCCTGAGACCCCTGGAATCGTAACAACTGGAATTAGTTGAACAGAGATTATCGCCAAGACGGTAGCTATCGCAGAGCACAATGCTAGAATTACTATGTTGATAGGCTGCACTCCTTTCTTCATTGACATTGCCATAACGTTTCCACGAAGCTGAAGGCTGCGTTTCGCGTATTTTAAAGTAATCAACCAATCTGGGCCAAGCAAGCCGGTTTTGCCCCTTCTCTCGTATACGGTATGTCAAGTGCTGACGGTTGGTGTGCATGAAGAAGCTGACAGAGAAAGCCGAGTTCGCTCCAACCAGCATGATTCCTTCAGTGGTCAAGTTGATAAGGAGTATCGATTGCACCGTTTCGGTCAATTTATAGCTTTTCGAATCAGGATAGAATAACTCGTAGGCCCATCTGTCGCCTACTTCTAACCACCATGTCTGACGGATAACCCTCTGAGAGCACAGTCGGTCAGGGAATTTAGATAAAGCATACATCGCCAACTTAGTAAACTGCCTCGAGTTTGCGAGGTGTGGGCAATGACTTCAATTCTGATTTCCGGTGGCACCATAGTTACAATGGATGAGCAACGGCGCGTAATAAGAGACGGAGCTGTTCTGGTTCGGGATGATCACATTACGTATGTGGGTAAAGCAGATGATGTGAAGAAGTCACAGCGCGCTGAACTTGAGATTGACGCTAAAGGAATGCTGATACTTCCCGGTCTAATTGACACTCACGTGCATCTCGCTCAAGCCCTTATTCGTGGGTGCGCAGACGATACTTCTCTGATAGACTGGCTTCAGAAATACGTCTGGCCGATTCAGGGAAATTTCAACTCCGAAGACGGGAAAGCCAGTGCAGAACTCTGCATGCTTGAAATGATAAAGTCCGGCACGACCGCGTTCTTGGAAAGTCTACTGCATTCGCGTTATGGATTCGACGGCATAGCTGTAAGCTTGCAGACTTCCGGGATGCGTGGAATTCTCTCGAAGACTGTAATGGGACTTCCAAGTTACGGAACCGAAGAGAACATCATGCATCCAGGAATGATCGAGGATGGGGAGAAGTGCCTGCACGAAGTTGAAGACCACTTCAAACGTTGGAATAATCGTGCAAATGGAAGAATCCGAGTCTGGTACGGCGCACGTTCACTTGGAGCGTGCACACCTGAACTCTACAAACAGATCGCAACTGGAGCGGAAGAGCTAGGCACGGGTGTTACGATACACCTCAGCGAAGTCCAAGAGGACCTTCGCTACGCGCAGAAAGAATATGGAAAGATGCCGGCAGAGTTCATGGATCAGGTCGGTTTAGTTGCCCCAAACGTCGTGTTCGCGCACGGAGTCTGGCTTACCGAAAAAGAATGGCAACTCTTAGCCAGCAAAGGTGCAAGCATCGCACACTGTCCTTCATCTAACATGAAGCTTGCATCCGGCATCGCGAATGTACCAGAGATGATGAGGGCAGGAGTGAATGTATCCTTAGGATGTGATGGCGGTCCAAGCAACAATTGCTACGATATGATACGGGAAATGAAAACGGCATCACTCCTCCAGAAAGTGAGACTACTCAACTCGCAAGTTATGAGCGCTGAAACCGCATTAGAGATGGCCACGATCAACGGAGCCAAAGCTTTAGGGCTTCAGAAGGAGATCGGTTCGATTGAGCCTGGAAAAAAGGCGGACATCATCTTGGTGAAGTTAGGAAAGCCGCACCTAATACCAACTTTCAATCCAATCTCGAACCTAGTTTACGCCGCCGAAGGGTCTGATGTAGACACGGTGATTATTGACGGAAAGATCATAATGGAAAACCGGATTGTCAGGACACTCGATGAGAGTAGGGTATTGCAGCGAGCTAGCCAGCGAGGTCATAAGCTGCTTGAGAAGGCTGGAATCAAAGTAACCTCCAGGTGGCCAGCACTTTGAGTTTCTGATTTTAGTCCACAAGCTTCAAGATTACATGCGTATTGGATGTGAACGGTTATCTTAGATGAGCATCAGATGGGTAAAATCACGGTCGATAGCAGACGGAGTCTTTGAAACCATAGGCCGCACACCCCTTGTGAGACTCGGAAATGTTCCGCGCTCTGAGGGGATCAAAGCCAAGATTCTCGTGAAGCTTGAATACACAAATCCCACGGGCAGTCTCAAAGACCGCATCTATCGTGAAATGATAACAAGGGCCGTGAAACGCGGCGAATTGAAGCCTGACATGGAAATTCTTGAGGGCTCCACAGGGAATGCAGGAATTGCTTGCGCCTTCGTTGGTACTACGCTGGGCTACAAGGTCACAATCGTGATGCCAGCAGGCATGAGCCAAGAACGAATGAAAATCATCCGCGCATACGGAGCTGACATGATCACCACACCGGGCGGAGAGAGTGATGTCGACCTGTGCTTGAACAAAATTGAAGAGCTAAAGAAGGCGAGCCCAGAGAAATATTGGGAGCCAGGCCAATTCAGCAACAAAGACAACGTGGCAGCGCACTACAAGACGACTGGACCTGAGATATGGGAGCAGAGCGGTGGAAGGGTTGATTGCTTTTTGGCTTCGCAAGGAACGGGCGGGACATTGACGGGGGTTGGTCGATTCTTGAAAAAGAAGAATCCCAAAGTCGCACTCTTTGCAGTTGAACCATCTGAAGCGCCGATCCTAGCTCATCGCAAGTGGGGGACGCACAAGATAGAGGGTATTGGAGACGGTTTCGTCCCAAGGAACCTAGATCTGAGTCGTCTTACTGGCATAGTCACCACAAGTTCCAATGAATCGATACAGATGGCGAGAAGACTCGCCAAGGAAGAGGGAATATTTTGTGGAATCTCGTCGGGCTGCAACGTCATCGCCGCCATTAAAGTAGCGAGGAAACATCCTGAGTACAAGGCAATTGTCACCATGATAAATGACACAGGGCAACGCTACTTCTCCACGGAACTGTGCGGTGAGGAGAAGCACATCGCGGTGCCAGAGAGAGAACACCCCCTCGACGAATATACCATACACCAACTGAACAAATACCAAGCGCACTGGGAAATCATTGAATGAACCGCGTATTCTCGGACTGTTAAGCACTGCATTTCCCCACATGTCAATGAATGGTGCGCAAAGATGAAACCGAAATCCTATGTGAAGGAGATGAGATGTGCTCGTTGCGGAAAGCGATACGACCCCAACTCAGGCGCCATTCGATGTGTAAACCGCGACGATGGACGGCTCGATATCTACTACGACTATGAAGCACTGAAGGAGGTGCTGAGCCCCGGCGCCCTTTCTAAAAGGGAAAAAGGAGTTTGGAAATATCGCGAACTGCTTCCCATCGCTGATCCAAAAAACATCATCAGTCTCGGCGAAGGTGGAGTACCTCTCATTCATGGCCGTAGGCTGGGGGAGAAGATCGGTCTTAGGGAATTGTTGCTTCTCGATGACACGCGAAACCCGACCGCCTCATTCAAGGACAGACCAATGACCGTTGGAGTCTCGAAAGCCGTAGAATTAGGGTACGAGACCGTTGTGTCAGCTTCCAGCGGCAATGCGGCCGTTGCTCTTTCGGCATACTCAGCAAGGGCCGGGCTTAGATGCATCACGTTTGTGCCTAAGACGGCAAGTGACGTAAAACTGATGCAACTCACGATGTTTGGAGCCAGAGTTGTAAGAGTGCGAGGACTTGAGTCTGGAGAGGATCCTACAGTGAAGATGCTGAAGGAGGTTTGTGATCGCTATAATTGGTATCCGTGCCCCAGTTTCGGTCCAATGAATCCTTACCAGGCTGAAGGACCGAAGACAATGTCGTTTGAGATCGCTGAAGGTCTCGGGTGGACCACCCCCGACTGGGTATTTGTTCCAGTAGGGGCAGGAGGAGCATTAGCAGGTAATTGGAAAGGATATCGAGATCTGGAGGAGTTGGGTTTCTCGAAATCAAAGCCCAGGATGGCTGCAATTCAATCTGCTGGGTGCGCTCCCGTAGTTCGCGCATATGAGCAAGCTGCAGATCCAATGAAAATACGGCCTTGGGATAGACCCGAGTCTGTGGCATCGGGTTTGATGGATCCATTTCCATGGGATGGCGATGCTGCCCTGAAGGCCGTCAACCAGTCCCATGGAACAGCAGCCGCAGTTACCAACGAAGAAATCCTCGAAGCGCAACGTCTTCTCGCAAAGACTGAAGGTATATTCGCAGAACCGTCAGGGGTCACGTCACTCGCAGGCTTGATGAAACTGGTCGCCGCCGATGGTGTGGAAAAATCAGATTTGGTCGTTGTGGAGATCACCGGGAGCGGCTTGAAGGATCCTCAAATCGCAATAGGAGGCATGACAGAAATTCCGTTGATCGGAGCCTCAATCGAGGAGCTTGAGCGAGTTCTGAAAACCTAGAAGAACCGGCCTGTCAGGAACTTGGTTTCCTACTATCTTCAGGCTTTCTTGCGGCCCATGGTTAGGGCTAGCACTGCCATCTTAGTATACATTCCATTCTCAGCTTGGGGATAAATGACCGAGTTAGGGCCGTCTAGGACCTCATTGGTTGCTTCTTCACCGCGAAGGACCGGTAGCACGTGTGTTATGATGGCCTCCATATTCATCCTATCGAGAAGCTCTTGAGTCAGGGTCCAATCTCGATATCTTTCATGCAATTGCTGTTCCCTTTCCGTGCCGAATCTAGCTGCACCGACCTCTAGTAGAACGCTCGATGCCCAGTTTCGCGGAAATACGACGTGAGCGCCTTCGATGGCAGATTTGAGATCATTTGAAACCTGGAATTCGCCGCCTGCTGCTTCGGCGTTCGATTTCGACGCAGCGATGATTTTCGGGTCTATTTCAAATCCAGGGGGATGAGCTAGGATTACGTCCATCCCAAATCGTGACATGATCAGTGCTTCTTCCTGTATGCTGCATCGGCCTCGGAAGCTCTTGGAGTAGCCCCACATTATCACGTACTTCTTCCCTCTGACCCTGCCCAATTCCTCTTGAACGGTCATGAGATCAGCAAGTCCTTGGGTGGGATGATAGGTGCAGCAGGCCATGTTTATGACAGGAATCTCGCAATGCTTCGCGTACTCTCGGACCACGGATACACCAGCGCCATAAACATAGTCAATAGCCGAATCCAGAATTCGAATACCAAGTCCGTGACCATATTTCTCGTACATCTTGGCAACATCTTTCACTGCTTCCCCTGCGCCAAGACGGGTTGTGGAGACATCAATGTACTGCGCATGGCCGCCAAGGTAGGTCATCCCCGCCTCGAAGGCCGCCCTCGTTCTCGTTGAGGGAGCGTAGAACAGCATGAAGAATGTCTTGTTTCGAAGAACAGGGCTGATTCGGCCGCGTTTGTATTTTGATTTCAGTTCTCGTGCAAGCTTGAGTGTTGCATCGAGTTCGTCAATAGACCAATCCTGGGTGGTAATCAGATCCCTACCAGTCAAATTGACTTTCGGCATTTCCTGTGGCTCCGGTTCGTTATTGATGGACAATTGCGTGCGGTAATTATGATTTCCTTAATGGGAATTGTTCTGAAAGTTCATAACACGCAATAGCTGAACCGTGCGTCTCTATTGTTGCGAGAGTTATTGAGTTGGTCGAGAAACTCATTGTAATTGCTCTTGGTGGAAACGCTGTTCTTAAGCGAGGACAAAGGGGCTCGTTCGATGAGCAATATCAAAATGTCAAGACTACGGTAAACAATATTGCGGATTTGATTGTCGCCGGCTACAAGATAGTGTTGACTCACGGGAACGGTCCGCAAGTTGGTGCAGCTCTCCTTAGGCATGAAGCCGCTAAGAGTATCGTGCCCCCGTTCCCGCTGGACGCGTGTGGAGCAGAGACGCAAGGTTCCATGGGGTACATGATTCAGCAGGCGCTCAGGAATGAGCTGAAGTCGCGTGGAATCGACA
>Ga0315280_10006491_pt1 | contig 16120 bp, 15 predicted proteins | sample YL17G06_40_MG_FD_203697 | JGI IMG/M metagenome (GOLD analysis project Ga0315280, IMG submission 203697) | Sediment microbial communities from Yellowstone Lake, YNP, Wyoming, USA - YL17G06_40 | ecosystem: Environmental > Aquatic > Freshwater > Lake > Sediment | place: USA: Wyoming | collected... | reverse complement strand
AAGGCCTGAACATTTTGGCGGCGAAGGAGAAATTATGACGATTGCCAAGCGTCCAGTCGTCACTGCCTCACTCACGACTTCTGTTTATGACGTTGTTCACATTATGGCACGAGAAGGTTTCCGCCGCATACCCATCGTGGATCCGAGAGCGAATACACTTCAAGGAATAGTGACGAGCACTGACATTGTAGATTACTTAGGAGGGGGCGGAAAATTCCAAATCATTCAACGGAACTTCAATGGCTCCTTCTTCAAAGCGATAAATGAACCAGTCAAATCCATTATGCGGCCAAACGCGCCTGCAGTCCGAAATGTTGCCACCATAAACCAAGCGATTAAGCTTATGAAGCAACACGGAGTAGGCGGGCTACCAGTCATAGATCGCGCAAACAAGATATTGGCAATAGTCACTGAGAGAGACTTGCTGAGCGTCTTCGAGGGGAAAACCAGAGAAATCAAGGTTGCAGCTTTGATGACGGAGAAAGTGATCACCGCCGCCTCTGGAACAACGATTATCGAAGCTGAGAAAGAAATGATAGAGAAGAGCTTTCGCCGTCTGCCCCTTGTTTCTCAGGGCAGACTTGTAGGCATCGTCACCGCCATGGATATCGTTAGGTTTTTCGGATCAGGCGAGGTTTTCCAACTCCTGCGCTCCGGAAATATCCTTCAAGTTCTTCAGACTCCGGCATTGCAGATATGTACGAGGAAACTAGTGTCAATCTCCCCGAATGCTGACGTACATGAAGCGGCAAGGACTATGAAAGAAGGAAAAGTGGGTGCGCTGCTAGTTGTTGAGGATGAGAAGCTGGTCGGCATATTGACTGAACGCGACTTCTTCAAGCTGATTGCGCCCGCGCCAGATTCAAAGCAAGATAGAAGAAATCACGAATCTGACATGCACGCACATGATTAGGGTTTGCATCTATCTCTTAGCCTTTAATCTATATGTAGATAAGAGAATGAGCGTTGCGCGTGAGATGCTCCCACTGAGGCCCGAGTTCAAATCCCAGCGGTCGTGATAAGTCTCAGCGACTCTGTCACCAATGTCAACGCAAAAACGATCAATAAGATGCCTAGAGCACGGATAACGTAGACGTAGTACTTGCTTTTCAAGATGCTTTTGGACTTATCTACGATCAGGGCAACGGCTGTTTTTGATCCTATCAGCGTTACGTAGAAACCTGCAATGAAGAGAACTGTGGCTGAAATGTGAATCCGCGTGCTTTCGAGAATAGTTGGGCTGCCGATGGAAAGCCAAAACAGATAAGGGTGCGGACTCAGCAGATTCGCAATAATGCCCCGTCGTAGCGCATCTTTCTTTTCAACATTGACTTCAAGTCTATCGGTCTTGACTCTTAAGTTCTCGACGCCTAAATAGATCAAATAGCACGCACCAAACAGAGAGATCACTCCAATAAAAAGACTGTATTGCGCGAAGCTTGCCAATATCGCCAGCGTGAGCAGAACAATAAGTGAATCAGTGATCAAAGGCGAAACTGCTATCTTAATACCCTCCTTCTTCCCATACTTCAGAGTCTCAGAAAATATCAAAGCAATAAGAGGCCCAGGCGACAGCCCTTGAGCCAGACCGAGAAGTATCCCAGAAAACAGGAACTCGATCACTTCAACCATATGGAAGAAGTCTAAGAAGGCACAATATGAAACTTACGCACATGTTTCTCTCCATGAACTCCAGAGCTGCACTAACGAATCTGCGTCAGATAAAGAGGACCCTTGCTGGGCGTTTCCGATTTTGCTATTTCTTCATGCTTTTGAATCCTCAGGCCATCACAATATTATGGACAAGCAAGTCAGAGCGCCATCTCCCTTTCTAAATTCTGACATATCTAGTTCGACAATTGAAAAGCCCTCATCCTCTATGAGCTTTCTCGTCTTAGAATGACCCTGCGCCATCAAAACCGTTCCATTTACGGCGAGACAGTCCGCAGCATATTCCTCTCCTTTTGGAACTACGATCGTGTTCAGACCAGATAGAACCCTTATGTCAAAGTTCCCTTTTGAGAGTATCACATAATCGTTTCCGAGGTAGGTGCACGCTGATTTCAAATGAAGCACGTTTCGCACTTTCACGGGAACCACCTTCAGGCTGCTGTCTTTCAAGATGCTCCTAATCTGATCTATGGCCTTCAGATTAGTGCGAGCCGTGAGTCCGACGAACACCCTATTTTCAGCTTTAAGAACATCGCCTCCGTCAATCGTCCCCGGCTTAGCAATGTATACCATTCGCTTAAGCTTCTCCAAGGTCTTAGCAGTCTCAACTACTTCAGGGGCTCGCGATTCCACACGCATGTTGCAGATTACCGCAGTCTCATCGACTATGAAGGCTGTGTCTTCAACAAAACAGCTATCAGGAAGCGAATCATCACGCCTTACCCATAAGAGCCTGAGACCAAGAGCCTGCAGAGTTTTGCAGTAGTTTCTGTGCTGAGCCTTTGCCTGCTCAACATCAATCGCCTCAGCATTGGTCCTTAAGCAATTCTTGTACGAATCGGGAACTGGTCTAACAAGTGCAGATTCGGCAGAGACCGAAACCATGGATTTCCCACTCATCTTCTAAAGTCAAGCCTCCAGCCTTTTTACGCTTTCGTAAACGTAGGGCCAACATCACAAACAATCTGACGACGTTCCTGCCAACGGCGACAAAACGCAATAGTATTTGTGTAACACGCCGAACGCAGTCGTTCTTATATATAGTGAGATAGCAAAAGAGACAATCAGACGCGCTTTAAAAGGTGATCGAATGTCGTTCTTCAAGAAGCTCAAAGACAAACTGACACCGCCCAACGCGAGCGCAGTATTCAAACTGAACCAGTATGGCGTGACTGCAGGACAAAACCTTGAGGGCACGTTACAAGTTTCCTCAAACGAAGAATTCGATGCCACTGAGATAAGATGCGAAATCCAGTGCACCGAAGAAGCAAAAGTCACGAAGCGCGTGTATGACCCAGATCTCCGCCGCGAGGTGGACAGAGAAGTTCGAGAATCAGCGACGATCTTCGCTGCCAAACCGCCCATAACAGGTCCAATCCACATAACAACAGGAACGAAGGACTTCCCCGTAAGCGTTAACATTCCATCAACCGCAAGACCCACCTATCAAAGCATTGACAGAAAAGTCACGTGGACCATCAAGGGAGTAGTAGGGATTGACGGAAGACCAGACGTAACAAGCCGAATAGCCGAGATCCAAGTGGCCCCGCCGAGCGCCTCCCCAGTAATTAAGGAAAAAGAAATAATCAAAGAAGTTGTAATGATACCATGCAAATACTGCGGAGCGCTGATGCCACAGACGGACACTAGTTGCCCACGCTGTGGAGCAAAGAGAACAGCCTAGAACACAGCCGATCCTGATCAGGCCCAAAGCCAATTGCACAGAATTCCATTCATGCTCAGGGTTCAGATTCCAACAATCTTACCGAAGCAATTTCCGCAAATGCAGCAACCATCTTAAAACAGAAAGCCCAAAACTGAGTCCCACTCTTTCCCCTTACTTAGTAGAAAGAATTCGCTCTCACGGCTTGCGCTGAAACGTCGTGCAGCATTCTCGTGGTCTTTGTTTCTTGTCTGACTTAAAAAACGAATCCCAACGCTTATCTTGGATGTCCCAGAATCGGTGGATACTCTGTCTCTTCACTTCTTGCTCCCTTTCTTCTGCTTGTATCGTTCAGCGCACTTTTCGCAACAGAAGAGGTATTCCTTGCCACCAATAACAGTGCTGTGAGCGGCAAGCTTGCATGCTTCTGAAGGGATTTCAGCCTTGCAGAACTCGCATCGAACAAATTCTGGCTTCACTTTTTCACCTCTCTAGTCGCCTTCTGCTTCTTGTAATAGTCTTCAATCGCGGCGTGAAGCGCGTCTGCTGCAAGGTTGGAGCAGTGCATCTTAACAGCTGGCAGACCACCTAGAGAATCCGCTACGTTCGCGCGCGTGATCTGCAATCCTTCTTCCAGCGTTTTCCCTTTGGCCAGCTCAGTTATCATACTGCTTGTTGCGATCGCAGAGCCGCATCCGAAAGTCTTGAACTTTATGTCCTCCAAGCGATTGTCCTTGACCTTAATATAAATAGTCATCAAGTCTCCGCACACTGGATTGCCAACCGTGCCCACTCCGTCCGCGTCGGAGATTTCACCCATGTTGCGCGGGTTCCTGAAGTGATCCATGACTTTCTCAGTATACATTACTTAGGCAACTCCTTGGGCGTTAACGGCGATATCTCTCTCAACCTCTTGACGATGCTGGGCATTAAGCTTATCGCATAGTCGACATCTTCCTCAGTAGTTTGCTTGCCTAACGTAAACATCAAAGAGCCATGTGCCTCCTCATGCTTAAGCCCAATCGCCAACAATACGTGCGAAGGCTCCAATGTCTTGGCTGTACAAGCAGAACCTGAGGAAGCATACACGCCCATCATGCCTAGGCTTAGCAGCATTGACTCGCCCTCTATGAAACTGTATCGAACGGATACGTTGTCAGGCAACCGCAGCGTCGGATGACCGTTCAGAAATGAATATGGAATAGGCTTGAGCAAACCACCTATAAACCTGTCTCTCAGCTTAGTCAATCGCTTGCTTTCAGAAGGCAGTCCTCTCTTGGCTATTTCCGCAGCTTTTCCGAAACCGACTATGCCGGGAAGATTCTCTGTTCCCGATCTTAAGCCTCGTTCCTGTCCTCCACCATGAACCAGTGGCTCCAGCCGTATGCCTTCTCCTACGTAGAGTGCGCCAACGCCTTTGGGACCGTATATGTCGTTAGAGGAAATCGTAAGCAAATCTATGCCTTCCTCCTTGACGCTTATTGGGATTTGTCCGCAGGCAGCCGTTGCATCAACATGCAAGATAGCGCCCTTGCTGTGCACTCTCTTGCTGATTTCTTTTACGGGTTCGATTGTGCCGATCTCGCTGTTCGCATAAACTATGGTGACGAGAACTGTCTTGTCGTTTAGTTCTTTCTCCAAGCTTTCAAGATCCACAAAACCGTATTTGTCGACTGAGAGAAAAACGGTCTCAAATCCTTTTGTTCCTAGGTATTTGCATGGGTTAACGACGGACATGTGCTCAACGCTTGACGTCAGAATGCGTGTTCCACGGTCTTTATTGCGGTATGCGATGCCTTTGATTGCTAAGTTATTGCTTTCAGTCGCTCCAGACGTGAAGATTACTGAATCCTTCTTTTCGGCACCGATCAGTTCTGCAACTTTCATTCGTGCCTCTTCGAGTGCGCGTTTCGCCTCCTGACCAAATAGGTGGAGTGATGACGGGTTGCCGTAGGATGATTTCATGTAGGGCAGCATTGCTTCTACTGCTTGGGAGTCAACTGGCTTTCCAGCAGCATTATCCATGTAGATGCGTTTTTCTTTCGACAAGTTGGGCACACTCAGAAACAGAGAACAGAATCTGCCTCAAGAGCCAAATCATTCAGTGTTGCCGCTCCAACTACTGTGGCCTCAGGCGTGAACTCGCCTCTTGGAATGCTCAGCAGTTGACAGCTTTGTTCACAGACAAGCATCTTCACTCCAGCCTTTACTGCTTGATTCATTACTTCTTTAAGTGATGGAAAACTGCCCAGTTTGATCTTTTCGGCTTCGCCTTTTTTGACTAGCGTTACGCCTTTTATGAGGAAATAGACTGTTGCTTCAATATTCATCATTGCTGCTGTTGTGGCAAGGATGAATGGTGCATAAGCTCGTTCCGGAGCATCAACTCCACTTGTTTGGATATAGAGCATCTTTTTCTTTTCTGCCATTTTCAAAACCTCCATGATTTTACTTTACCTTCCTGATCAGAACCCGAACGGCACTTCCTTCCTTCGTCACTTCCAGCAACTCCTGTTCCAGATTCTTCACCAAGCTTCGTATGTCCGACTCCGCCGCCGGATCATCTGCCAAAACCTCCAAGACTTCTCCAACCTTCAACTCGTCCAGTTCCATGCGCGTCTTGAAGACTGGTTCGGGACAGTACAGACCAAGACAGTCCAATGTCCTGTCAGGTTTGGTTTTCATAGAACCTCCTCTAACAAGGTTACACAAAAAAAGAGAATAAAGCTTTCTGTTTCGATGCGAGTCTGCAGGTTTTGTCTGATCCGACTTGGAACAACTTGACGCGAGTAATATGGTTAGACGAGTCTTTGCTTCAGCCGCTCTCTCTTCAAGACAGAAATTGCGAATTGCATGGCTGTCATCAATAGGATGAGGATGTGAAGTGAGAGATGATCAGCAACTACTGTGGTGTCGAGGTCTACTATGATTCGATGACTGCTGTGCACATAGTTGAAAGTCAAAAGCCACGAATCGTCTTTCGAAGTGACAACGTAGTCGCATTCGTTTTCATCAATAAGCACTTCGACGTTTGAGATGTTCGCTACGAGCAGTTTCGAAACAGTGATTTTCGCATAGCCTTCAGTTCCGTTAGGACCTGCGGCTGTGAAGCCAAGTTCCCAGTTTGTTGTGTTGAAAGCGAGTCCATCAATCGTGGAATTGGATTCGACCGAGAACACGAATTGATTGTTGTGAACAAGAATGCTCAAGGTTACATTACTGCTTGAGCCGAAATGAGTTGAGTTTCCGTTCCACTCAGTCTTTATCGTGAACGAGCCCGCTGCTGGAGGGAACCAAATGGCGATGTAGTGCCCCAGACCATCAGTGTTCACTGATGTTATTGGCGTCCAAGTGCTGATTCCAGCGAAGGTGTAGTACAGAACCACTGTTTCATCTTTCAGGCCATTTCCATACAGATCATGAAGCTCTCCCGTGACGTTTACCGAAAATCCTGTGAGCGAGGACGGAGGGTTTGTGGAAACTGAAAGAAATGTTGGCATTCTCACAGTTCTTATCTGAGAAGAGGAAGAGTTCAAACCTTCACTGTCTAAGACCCTAAGGGTAATGTTGAAAGGTTCTGGAAACGTGTAAGTATGAATAATGACTGGCTCAACTGTTGAGGTTATGTTGCCGTCGCCAAAATCCCATACGTAGGTTGTGATCGCTCCGCCCCTGGGATTCGAGCCTGATGCGTCAAATACGATCGATTGTCCCACAGAAAGGTTCGAGTCTGGCAAGCATGTGAAGTTGGCGACTGGACTTTCTTTCACATTGATCGACTGGGTTTGGCTGCTTGATAAGCGACTATTACTGACTACGGTCAACGTCACTTCATAATCGCCGTAGGAATCGTAAGTGTGATTGGCAACTTTTCCTATGGCTGTTCTTCCGTCACCGAAATCCCAGAAGTAGCGTATGATAGTTCCATTTATGCATTGGCTATAAGTAGCATCAAAGATGACAGTTGTCTGTCCCGCGATCACATCTAGAGGAGAATAGATAAACTCCGCGACGGGAATCACAGATGTATCATTTTTCGAAAATGGGGCCATAAGGGGATAATGGTCAGTGTTGTTGACGCCGATAGAATACGGGATGTCGCCTATGCCATCCCCATCAGCGTCAACGCCAGAGTAGTCGCTCCAGAAGTTTCCCCCAGAAACATAGCCGTCATCCCAGACATTAGCCAACTCAGTGGACCATAACTCCACTTGCTTATAATTGCTCAAGAAGTTGTTGTTAGAGATCACATTCTTGGAAGACTCAGAGATACCGATGCCGAAATTAGTGTTCATTCCTATGTTGTTTTCTCCTATGATGTTGCTCGTACACAGAGAAAGCCCGATGCCATAGGTGTTGCCTGTTACGTTGTTGCCAAGTGCTTTGTTACTAGAGGACTCGTAGAAACTGATGCCGAAAAACTGATTCTCGGCGATGTCGTTTTCACATAAGCGGTTATAAAGAGACTTGTAGAACTCTATGCCAAAATCGTTCCTCGACATGCTGTTCCCGTGAATGCTGTTGTTCGAAGACATATCGACATAGATGCCACCTCCGTTCGCTGTCATGTTGTTTGCAATCATGGTATTGTTTGAGGAAGAATAGAGATAGATGCCCACCCAGGAGCTTGATGTCAACTCGTTTTCTGTCACGGTATTGTTCATGGAAGAATCGAGAGTAATGGCACTGTTTCTGCTAGTTGCTATGTTGTTTCTAAATATGTTGTTGTCTGAACTGGCTTGGAGAACGATGCCAAATTCGCAGTCGGTTAAGTAGTTTCCCTTAACGGTGTTATTTGAACTGGCATATAGAAAGATGCAATCGTGCGTAGTTGCCATAATGTTGTTTTCATCTATTGTATTGTTCGAAGAGCTAACAAGATAGATGCCATCGTAGACGTTTGCCGTCATGCTGTTACCAAGAATGACGTTATTGAAAGATCGAATGAGCCCAATGCCATATCCATTGCTGGCTGTTATGTTGTTTTCCCACAGACCGTTGGTTCCAGACGCTTCAAGCAATATTCCGTTGTTGTTTCCCGCTATGTTGTTTCGTTCCAGCACACTGCCTGAAGTGAAGTAAACACGTACGCCGATCCAGTTGTTTTCGGTTATGTTGCTCCCATTCAATGTGATGTTCGAAGATCTATTGAGCAAGACGCCGCAAGAGCAGTTTGTTATGCTGTTCCCAATCAACGTGTTGCTGTTTGAAGAAAAGAAAGCTATGCCCTGCTCGAACGCTTTAGCTGTGACATTCTGGATCGTGACGTTGTATTTGCCTTTTAGTAGTATTCCCTTTCGGGTCCCATTTCCCTGAATAGTGAAGCCAGCTCCGTTCAATGTCATGTTGTTTCTTTCTACGATAATTCCATCATGGTCAGAGTCAACTGCAATATTATCAGTCAAAGTGTACGTGTCTCCGTTTCGCTGTATTGACGCGTTTGATGGGTCAACTGAACCGTCAGCTCTGATGTAGGCGATTCCATTTGTCACGATCGGTGAGCTGAATGTGCCATCTTCAGTAGAGTGAGTAAGAGGGCTTAAGACATGATCATACAATGCAGTGTTGAATAGAGCCAGATCGCAATCTCCGCCCCCGACCACTGTAAAGCTCAATATTATCAGCGTGCCATTTCCTTCTGTCTCACTTAGGTCCTGCAACAATTCTCCAGTCTGAATATAACCCATAATGCTCTGATTCGAAAACACCAATGGATATGCAGGCCCAGCTCTGCTTAGGAACCCCCCAGACTCATAATTGCTCACAGTTAGGATGCTTGGGTCAAAGCGGAGATATATCTCCCAAGCGTTGACGTGCGCAGCATTGGAAATGTCTATTTTGAGTTCGAACGTTTCTCCGTAAGAACCAGTGGTTTCGACGGGATTCACAAATATCTTGGTAGAAGGTGGCCAAGGTTCATAACCCGCTGCGGAGGAAAAAGCTGCAAGAAGAATCATAACCAAAAGAATCATGACTGATTTTTTCTTCAAAATGCCCCTCCTCTATAGAATAATGATCTAACCGCATTATTTAATAATTATGGAACAATCTTCGATTGAATCAATAAAAGACAAAGCCCAAGGTTCTCGAACCGGAAGCAAGTCTGCCAGCAGTTATTTAGGACCCTCACAGGTCAAAGTTGATCAAAAAGACCGCTATCTTTCGGACGTTCAAGTTGAAGAACATTTTTTATAAGCAAAGCAGCCATTCTCTTGATTGGAGATTCTGCATGAAGACTAATGATTTTTCCTTCTTGATCGGTGGTGAGGCAGGAGCAGGAGTTAGCCGCTCTGGTTCGCTGTTCGCTAAGGCATGCATGAGAGGAGGTCTCAATGTTTTTGGTACGAACGACTACCAATCGCTCATCAGAGGAGGGCACAACTTCTACGTTGTGAAGGTGTCAACTGAGGAGGTTTACTGCCATCCAGATTCAATAGCCTTGCTGATTGCCTTAAACGCTGAAACCGTAACACTGCATAAAGATGAGCTTGTCCCGAATGGAGGCATAGTCTACGATCGAGACGACTTGATCTCTGTATCTGAGAAGCTTGACAGGCAAGACTTGAAGCTGTATCCAGTTCCTCTGAAAAAAATCGTTAAAGAAGAGTTGAAAGAAGAACTAATAATGAGGAACACTGTGGCTTTGGGAGCCGCCATTGCCATCGTTGACTATGACTTGACCCTGCTTGAACAGGTTTTAAGGGACACGTTCAAAACTGAAGTTGCAGAATCAAATGCGAACGCCGTCGAAACAGGCTACAAGTACGTTAGAGACAACTTTCAAAACGATTTTACGTATCGACTGAAAAGGACTGACGCCGACAACCAGCGTAGAATATTCCTAAGCGGAAACGAGGCTGTGGGGCTTGGTGCAATAAGGGCGGGATGCAAGTTCTTCGCGTGTTATCCAATGACTCCGACGACGGGTCTGCTTCATTTTATGGCGGAAAACGAAAGACTGCAGCAGATGATTTTCATCCAACCTGAAGGCGAAATAGCGGCAGTAAACATGGCGGCAGGCGCAGCCTATGCAGGAGTTCGAGCGATGACAGCCACTTCAGGTGGCGGGTTCTGTTTGATGACTGAAGGACTAGGATTGGCAGGTATGACTGAGACGCCGATCGTCATTATGGTTGGGCAGAGAACCGGGCCAAGCACCGGTCTGCCAACCTACACGGCCCAAGGAGATTTGCGGTTTGTGCTTCATGCTGGACAGGGAGAGTTTCCAAGAATCGTCATAGCGCCGGGAGATATTGAAGAGTGCTTCTACGAAACGATGTGGGCTTTCAATTGGGCTGAGAAGTATCAGCTTCCTGTTATCATTCTGACCGACAAGTATCTAGTAGAGAGTGAGCGATCTGTTGGGACATTCGACACTGGAAGAGTGAAGATTGAGCGAGGAAACCTGATCACAGAGCAGTATGAAGACTCAGAGGAGTACAGAAGGTTCAGATTCACAGAAACAGGAGTGTCTCCAAGAGCGATTCCATCAACGAAGAATGCAATAGTCCGAGTGACAGGTGACGAACACAGTGAATATGGATTCACAAGCGAAGACCCACACATAACGGCGAACATGAACGAGAAGAGGAGGAGAAAATCGGCCTTTCTTGCAAGGGAGCTTGAAGAACGAAACATTGAAACAACCAAGCTCTACGGACCTGAACAAGCAACAGCAACAATCGTTTCATGGGGTTCAACCAAAGGTCCTCTAATGGAGGCAGTGAAACTGCTCAGAAATGAAAGCATCGTAGTGAATTACCTGCAGATCGTGTATTTACAGCCTTTTCCAACTAGCCGAGTCCAGAAAGTCGTGAACCAATCGACGAAAATCATAGCAGTTGAAAACAATATTACTTCTCAGCTTTCAAGCCTCGTGCGAGAGCATACCCTAAGAGGCGTTGACGTTAGGATTTTGAAATATGACGGCAGACCGTTTAACCCGGCTGATTTGACCAACAAGATCAAGGAGGCGCTCTAAGACGGCAACGCAGAACGGCTTGAAAACCGCTCAAAAAATCACATGGTGCCCAGGCTGCGGCAACTTCGGGATTCTCAGCGCCTTCAAGGATGCACTGGTGGAATTGGGCCTAGAAAGAGAAAACGTAGTCATCGTTACCGGCATAGGCTGTCATGGAAAAATAGTTGACTACCTAAACGTGAACGGCTTTCATGGTCTACATGGAAGAGTACTACCTGTGGCTACTGCCATAAAATTGGCGAACCCTGACCTTGAAGTGATAGGGTTCAGTGGCGACGCTGACTGCTACGATGAAGGATGGGATCATTTTTGCCATGCGGTTAGACGGAACATGGACGTTACGGTGATCGTTCATGACAACATGGTTCTGGGCTTAACGACTGGGCAGACAACGGCCACCAGCCAAAAAGGATTCAAGAGCAAATCGACGCCATTCGGTTCAGTTATTCCCCCGCTGAACCCACTAGCTCATGCACTTGCGGCCAATGGAACCTTTGTGGCCCGCGGTTTCGCCGGAGACACGAAGCATCTTCAGAAGCTCATGGTTGAAGCGATAAAACACAAAGGTTTCGGATATATTGACGTGTTCCAGCCCTGCGTGAGCTTCAACTACGTCAACACTTGGGACTTTTACCGCCAAAGAGTCTACAAGCTGGAAGAAACTGAACACGATGTGAGGGACAAGCAAAAGGCTCTCGAAAAAAGCTCCGAGTGGGGTGAAAAAATACCTATTGGGGTATTCTACAAGGAGGAGCGCCCAACTTATCGCGACAGCCTGCCACATGTCAAGGACGTGCCCCTCACGAAGCTACCAATAGACGATGTGGATATAGACCAAATCCTTAGTCGCATGAAGTAACAAAGTATAAAAATGCTCACAGTCAAAATAGTTCGAGGTGACAACATGGAAGCAACGAAGTTTTATGCATTACCAAAACTGGATTACGAGTACACAGAGCTGAAGCCATACCTATCAGAAGAGCAGCTCAGGATACATCACCAGAAGCATCATCAAGCCTACGTCAACGGTGCAAACGCGATTCTTGAGAAACTGGACAAAGCTAGAAAAGAGGGCGCCGACCTAGACATGAAATCCACGTTGAAAGAACTTTCATTCAACATTGGCGGGCATTTGCTGCACTCGCTTTTCTGGGAAAACCTAACACCCGTCGGCAAGGGCGCTGGGAAACCCAGCGGACCGTTCGGTGAAGCTATAGACAAGGAATTTGGAAGCTTCGAAAGGTTCAAGAAGGAATTTACACAGGCAGCTACGAGTGTCGAAGGTTCCGGATGGGCAGCGCTGACTTTCTGCCGTAAGACCAAGAGACCAATAATAATGCAGATAGAAAAGCACAACACAAACGTCTATCCAACGTTCAGGATTCTCATGGTGCTAGACGTGTTCGAGCACGCATACTATATTGATTACAAAAATGAAAGAGCCAGATTCGTTGAAGCATTCTGGAACATCGTCAACTGGAATGAAATAAGCAGGAGATTTGAGGAAGCAACGAAGTAAACCCCTTTTTCATCTTTTTTTGTATCCGAACAAATCCAAACAGGATTCTCAGAGAAACACCACTCCACGTGCAGCATCAATCGTGCTCTAGTGAGTCTTATTCACTAGTCTTCAAGCCTATTCTCCTAGGAAATGCTTAGACCTTATATATTGCTTTAAAGCGATAGAAGACGACCGCATCATTTACATGAGCAAGAGGCAGAGTAATTGGAGATACAGGCTGATCAAGTATCGTTCAGAAACTATCTTTTGTTCTTCGCGGGCCAGCAGATCTCGCTCCTGGGTTCGTCTGCTTCTCAGTTTGTTGTAATCTGGTGGATAACCCTTGAAACACAGAGCTCATGGTACTTGGCACTTGCCTCGGTCGCTGGATTTGCTCCTATGATACTTTTGACCCCTTTTGCCGGCGTGATCGTTGATCGATGGAGCCGCAAGCTGATAATTGGCCTCGTAGACCTCTTGCAGGCTCTATCCACGATAGTGCTTATTTCACTGTTTTGGCTAGAAATCGCTTCAGTCTGGTTAATCCTAGTACTGCTCGTATTCAGAAGCTGTTGCCAAGCTTTCCACGTACCAGCAGTAGAGGCTATCGTCCCGCTGATGGTGCCGCGCGACAAACTAGGCCGAATAAACGGGCTTAACTACGTTCTTAACGGAATCATGACCTTGATCGGCCCCGTTACCGCAGCAATACTGCTAACATTCTGGAAAATCCACCAGATTTTGTGGATCGATCCAGCCACCTTCATAGTAGCAGTAGTCCTTCTTCTCCTCATTAGAATACCTTCAGTAAGAACGGAGCGTGAAAAATCATCTTTCAAAAGAGACTTTGCGGAAGGCGTAGCTTTCATCAGGAATTCGAGAGGACTTGTGCCGCTCATTTTCTTGGCGACAGCTCTTAACTTTCTGTTGATGCCCCTCACCACGTTGCTTCCTTACTTCGTCAATTACGACCATCACGGCTTAGCTGCCGAGTTTGCCTTAGTTACAGCCGTCACGCAACTGGGAATGTTTGCTGGCGGAGTGCTCATGATCGTAATGAAGGAGCTCAAGAGAAAAATACTGATGACCGTTGTTTTCATACTACTCTGTTTTCTAGGTTATGCCCTCGCGGCTTTTACCCCTACTGGTTGGTTCTGGTTCATGTCAATGTGCCTTTTCATCATGACGTTTACTGTTGCGCCTGCAAACATATTGCTTCGAACGATCATTCAGACGATCGTTCCTGGGCAGATGCAGGGCAGAGTGAACTCTGTTCTTATGTCACTTTCCAGTGCTGCCAGCCCTTTCGGAATGGTGATTTCAGGAATCATAGCTGCCTACACAGCAACAGCCAATCTGTTCCTAGCATGTGCAATCGCAGGTACACTAGTGCTGCTTAGTGCATGGTTCTTTACAGATATGAGACATGTAGAAGAAATCAAAGAAGCCTCGACTACTCCTGCAGACAAAGCCTCCACCCCAACTGCTTAAGATTAGCCGAATTCTGAAAATATTTATCTGACATTGTTGTTGCATATTACTGGAGTTGATTTTATGGAGAAATACGACGTTCTAGTAATTGGCTCAGGCTCAGGAATGATTGTGGCGGCAAACGCTATCGCCAACGGCTTGAAAACGGCGTTGGTCGAACATGGTCGCATGGGCGGAACCTGCATAAACCGTGGATGCGTGCCCTCAAAGATGCTTATCTATCCAGCAGACGTTATTACCACAATTCAAGAAGCGAAAGAGCTGGGCATAAACGCAAGACTGGAGTCTGTTGATTTCACGAAAATGATGGATCGAATGCATCAACTCGTTAATGAAGACGTTGAGCGACAGACTCAAGCCATTGAGAAAGATCCAAACGTCAAATGGTTCAAAACATCAGGCGAATTCATTTCAGATTATACTCTGAAAGTCGGCGATGAGACGATCAGGGCTGATAAGATCTTTATGGTCTCAGGCGCGAGAGCGGCATTGCCTCCGATCAAAGGACTGGGCGAAGCCAGCTATCTGACTAGTGACACCGTACTTGATGTAGAGTCTCAACCTGAAAGCATGATTATCATCGGAGGCGGATACATCGCAGCTGAATACAGCCACTTCTTTTCAAGCATTGGCACAAAGGTCACGATAATTCAAAGAGCGCCAAGAATTCTGCCCGAAGAGGAGCCTGAAATATCCGACGTGCTGAAAGAAGAAATGTCAAAAAGGATGCAGATATTCACAAATTTCGAGGCAGTCGAGGTTAAAGAAAAAGACAACAAGATCGTCGTTGCCAAGAACCTTGAAGATGGACAGCTTCAGGAGTTTTCTGCTGAGACTCTGCTTGTGGCGGCCGGTCGCGAACCCAACTCTGACATCTTGAAACCTGAGAAAACTGGCGCCGAGTTAGATAGTCGCGGCTATGTCAAAGTAAACGAATTTCTTGAAACTCGCAAGAAGAATATTTGGGCGTTTGGAGACGCTATTGGTAAAGAAATGTTTAAGCATGTTGCCAACTACGAAGCCCAGATCGCTTGGCACAATGCAAGCAGCGATCACAAAGTCAAAATGGATTATCATGCAGCACCGCATGCGGTTTTCACCCATCCTCAGATTGCTTCAGTAGGCTTAACAGAATCAGAAGCGAGGCGACAGGGTTACAAGATTCTGGTGGGTAAAGCCTTCTACAGGGACACGGCTACCGGGGCGGCCATGGGTTTGCCAAAAGGCTTTGTCAAGGTCATTGTGGAACGGAAAACCGGAAAGATTCTCGGAGGGCACATAATAGGTCCAAACGCTTCTATTCTCATTCAGGAAATCATTGACGCGATGGCAGTCGGAGATGGAACTCTAGTCCCCATTGCCCGAGCCATGCATATTCATCCTGCGATGCCTGAAGTTGTACAGATGGCTTTCGTTAATCTCGCAGAAGCCTAGGCAGGCGTCCATTCGGCGATCTTTGATAATCATTATATTACAGTGCAGTCCTACTGTCTACAGACAGGTGAACATGAGTGGATGTTCAAAAAGTTCCAGGCAAGAACAAGAAGAACAAGATCCTCATCTATGCATTGAGCACATGCGCATGGTGCAAGATGACAAAGCAGTTTTTCAAAGACAACGGCATCGAGTTCGAGTATGTCGATGTTGACTTGTGCAACGATAAGGACAAGGATAAGATCAAAGAGGATGTTCTGAACCGAGGAGGAAGTCTGAGCTATCCAACGATCATCATAGACGACAAAACTCTGATCACGGGATTCCGAAAGGACAAAATCAAAGAGGTCCTGCAGATTTGATCACGCTCGAGAAAGTA
>Ga0315280_10006490_pt1 | contig 16122 bp, 9 predicted proteins | sample YL17G06_40_MG_FD_203697 | JGI IMG/M metagenome (GOLD analysis project Ga0315280, IMG submission 203697) | Sediment microbial communities from Yellowstone Lake, YNP, Wyoming, USA - YL17G06_40 | ecosystem: Environmental > Aquatic > Freshwater > Lake > Sediment | place: USA: Wyoming | collected... | reverse complement strand
GGCAATCAACGATACCAGTTGGGGCGCGAAGATCTCCGCTACGCCCACCAGCCCCAGCAGCACCAGACCCATAAACGTAAAGACCGTCGAAAAGATATGCCAGCCTTCTTCCTCTCGCTTTTCCGCAAGATACTGGGCGAAGACGGGAATAAACGTCAGGCTGAGCGAGCCTCCGGTGACCAGGTAATTGAGGAAATCCGGCAGGGTGAAGGCGGCGTAATACGTGTCGGTGATGGCATTGGCGCCGATCTGGTGCGCGACGGTCCACTCGCGGAGAAAGCCCAGGAGGCGGCTCACCAGGACGCTGGCCATCACGATGCCGGAAGCTTGCGCGATGCGACGCGTCACGCTCGGAGTAGACATCCCCGATGGTGTATCACGAATCGAGGTATTTTGCCTAGCCGCGCGTTGGCTTCGAGGTGGGGTGGAGCGCCAGGCGGTGCGCCTCGTAACGGTGTCGTGCGGCTTACCTCCGCGGGTACGGAAAGCGGCGGTAGCAGACCCGGCACCGGGCCATCGGCGGTCGCCCCACCAGACGCTCATACCATCGGCGCTTCGAGCGGCGGTACTTCGGCGAGCCGCAATATGGACAAAGAACCTGGACCTCGGAGGTCGCCGCTTCTTGCGGGGATTCAGGTGTTGGGGGCTCCGGCGGCTGCTCGGCAACAGGAAAAGGAAGCTGGCCGGCGGGTGGCTCGGAGGGCGCGTGTTCGAAGAAGGCTTGGCGGATCAGGCGAAGGTGGTTGCACCGGCCGCACAGGCGCAGGCGGTAGCCAAATCCCCTGGCGAAAGCATATAGCCACGGATAACGGTGGCGGATGGACTCAGTCCTTGTCGCGCCGCAGTTTCGACATGGGGGAACCATGGTGGTGGACCTCAGGATAATCAATCTGGGTATTGCCGGCAAGAGGGCTGCCTCGCGCGGTGGGACTTCGAGGCATCCAGCCGTGTGCCTCAGGGAATCTCAACCGCGAGAGTGCGTGGAGCAAGTGATTACCGGCTTGCGCGGTCCGGGGGCGGCGCGTTCCTCCGCGAGCCGCTCAAGCCAATTACCCTGCTCTCAGCGCGGCGGCGTGCGCACCGCATACGAGCTGAGGACCTTCATGTAGTTGGCCCGCACGAAGGCGGCGGGTTCGGCCACCTTTTGCTGGCTCAAGCTGCCTTGCATCTGGCGTATGGAGTCGTACTCGTGCTCTTCCATCCAGTTCAGCAGGTCGGCATGGATCGTCTTCAAATGATCAATGCCTTCCTTGAGCAGGACGGAGGTCATCATGGCGACCTTGGCCCCGGCCATCATGGCCTTGAGGACATCATGGGCGGAGTGAACGCCGCCGGTGATGGCCAGATCGGCCCGGATATGGCCGTAAAGGATAGCGACCCAGTGCAAACGCAACAGAAGTTCGTAGGGCGTGCTCAAGGTCAGGTTGGGAACGACCTCGAGGTTCTCCAGGTCGAAGTCCGGCTGATAGAAGCGGTTGAAGAGGACCAGGGCGTCGGCCCGGGCGGCATCGAGCTTCTGCGCCAAATAGGCCACGGAGGTGAAGTAGGGGCCAAGCTTGACGGCGACGGGAATGCGCACCGTGGCTTTCACCTGGGAGACCAGGTCGATGTACATCTGCTCGACGTCGCTTCCGGTCAGGTCCGGGTGCGTGGCGACGTAATAGATATTCAGTTCGAGAGCGTCCGCCCCCGCCTCCTCCATGTCTTTCGCGTACTTGGTCCAGCCGCCGGCGGAAACGCCGTTGAGGCTGGCGATGATGGGGATTCCCACGGCCGCCTTGGCTTGCTGGATGTGCTGCAAGTAACCTTCCGGCCCCAGCCGATAGTCATTCATATCGGGGAAATAACTCAGGGCCTCGGCAAAGCTCTCCGTTCCCTCGGAAAGGAAGCGGTCCAGCTCGCGGCTCTCGAGGGTCAGTTGCTCCTCGAAGAGGGACTGCAGGACCACGGCGCTGGCTCCGGCGTCTTCCATGCGCCGGATGTTATCGATGTGCTGGCCGAGGGGTGAAGCCGAAACTACCAGCGGGTTCTTCAGCGTCAGACCCAGGTATTGAGTGGAAAGGTCGATCATTGTTTCTCCTCCTTCGCAGGGCCATCCACCTGCATGGCCGCCCAGGTTTCATACCAACGCCAGCGGCTCTGGACTTCTTTCTGGGCCAGGTCCAGCAAGTGCTTGGCAGCATCCGGCGCGCTGTGCGCCAGCATGGTGAACCGGGTTTCGTTGTACATGTACTTGTCCAGGGGGAGCGACGGAGATTTGGAATCCAGTTGCAGGGGGTTCTTGCCCTCCTTCAGAAGGTCCGGGTCATACCGGAACAGGGGGAAGTGCCCGGCCTGGACGGCGGCCTTCTGCTGCTCCAAGCCATGCACCAGATCGTAGCCGTGGGCGATGCAGTGGCTGTAAGCGATGAGAATCGAGGGCCCGTTGTAAGCCTCCGCCTCGAGGAAGGCCTTGACCGTCTGCATGTCGTTGGCGCCCATGGCCACCTTGGCCACATAGACGCTGCCATAGCTCATGGCCATCATGGCCAGGTCTTTCTTCGGCCGGGGTTTCCCGCCGGCCGCAAACTTGGCCACGGCGCCCAGCGGGGTTGACTTGGACATCTGCCCGCCGGTGTTCGAGTAGACCTCCGTATCCAGGACCAGGACGTTCACATCCCGGCCCATGGAGAGGACGTGGTCCAACCCGCCATAGCCGATGTCGTAGGCCCAGCCATCGCCGCCGAGGACCCAGACACTCTTCTTCACCAGCGCGTCCACCACCCCCAGCAGGTCACGGGCCTCGGCCGCCTTCACCCCCTCGAGCTTCTCTCGGAGCGCGTGGACGCGCTCGCGCTGCTCCCGGATGCCCGCCTCGGTGGACTGGTCCGCATTCAACAATCCCTGGACGAGCTCGTCACCCAGGACCGAACCCAGCCGCGCAATCAGCTCCCGCGCGTACTCTTTCTGCTGGTCCAACGCCAGCCGCATACCCAGACCGAATTCAGCGTTGTCCTCGAAGAGGGAGTTGGACCACGCCGGCCCGCGGCCCTCGTGGTTGACGGCGTACGGGGTCGTCGGCAGATTGCCGCCATAGATGGAGGAGCAGCCGGTGGCGTTGCCGATAATGGTGCGGTCGCCGAACAACTGGGTCAGCAGCTTGATGTAAGGCGTCTCACCGCAACCCGCACACGCCCCCGAAAATTCAAACAAGGGTTGGAGCAACTGCACATCTTTCACTTGCGAGAGGCTCAGTATCCGCCGGTCCGCTTCAGGGATCTTCAGGAAGAAATTCCAGTTCTCGCGCTCCGATTCACGCAGCGGCGGCTGCGGCATCATGTTGACCGCCTTGTGGCGCGCTTCGCTCTTGCTCTTGACCGGGCAGACCTGGACGCACAGGGCGCAGGCGGTGCAATCCTCGGGGGCCACCTGCAAGGTGTACCGCATCTCTTTCAGCTCCTTCCACTTGGCCGGCGCCGACTTGAAGGTCGGCGGCGCCTGGGCGAGCAGGGCCGGGTCGTACACCTTGGCGCGGATCACCGCGTGCGGGCAAACGAGCACGCACTTCCCGCACTGGATACAAAGCGCTTCGTCCCAGACCGGGATTTCCAGGGCAATATTGCGCTTTTCCCACTGCGCCGTGGCACTGGGGAAGGTGCCGTCCACGGGGAACACGCTGACCGGTAACGAATCCCCTTTGCCCGCGATGATGCCCGCCAGCACCTTGTGGACGAACTCCGGCGCCTCGGCGGGAACGGCTGGACGCAGGTCGAAAGTGCTGGTCACTTGGTCCGGCACCTTGACCTCGTGCAGGTGGCCCAGCGCGGCGTCCACGGCCGCGAAGTTCTTCTGAACCACGGACTCGCCCCGCCGGCCGTAAGTCTTCTGAATCGCCTTCTTGATGGCGTCGATCGCCTCGTCCTTGGGCAGGATGCCGCTGATGGCGAAGAAGCAGGTCTGCATGATGGTGTTAATGCGGACGCCCATGCCGGTCTCCTTGGCGACCTGGTAGCCGTCAATGACGTAGAAACGCAGCTTCTTGCGGATGATGTGGTCCTGCACAGTGCGGGGCAGATTGTCCCAGACTTCGTCCGGTCCGTAAATGCTGTTCAGCAGGAAGGTCGCGCCCGGACTCGCGCACTCGAGCACGTCCAGCCGTTCCAGGAAGGTGAACTGGTGACAGGCCACGAAGTTGGCTTTGCTGATCAGATAGGACGAGTGGATGAGCTTGGGGCCGAACCGCAGGTGCGAGATCGTGACTGACCCCGACTTCTTCGAGTCGTACACGAAATAACCTTGCGCATAGTTATCGGTGTCCTCGCCAATGATCTTGATCGAGTTCTTGTTGGCGCCTACGGTGCCGTCCGCACCCAAGCCGTAGAAGATGGCGCGCACGGTCTTCGGGTCTTCCGTCGAAAAGTCAGGATCGACCTCGAGGCTAGTATGCGTGACGTCATCCACGATGCCGACGGTGAAATGGTTCTTGGGGTTGGCCTGGGCAGCCTCATCGAGGGCCGCCTTGACCATCGCCGGCGTGAATTCCTTCGAGGAGAGCCCGTAGCGGCCGCCGATCACGCGGGGCAGCGTCGCCAACGGACATGTCCCGCTGGCCTTCGATTCGCTCAGGGCGGTCACCACGTCCATATAAAGCGGCTCGCCGGCGGCGCCCGGTTCCTTGGTTCGTTCCAGTATGGCGAGCGTCTTCACGGAGCGGGGGAGCGCGGCAACGAAATCGGCCACCGAGAAGGGCCGATACAACCGGACCTTGAGGACGCCCACTTTCTCGCCCTCGGCCATCAGATATTCCACGGTTTCATGCGCCACCTCGCCGCCGGAGCCCATGATCACCACCACGCGCTCGGCGTCCGGGGCGCCCACGTAATCGAACAGGTGATAGGAGCGTCCGGTCACCCGGGCAAACTTGTCCATCACCTTTTGCACGATGCCGGGGGCGGCGGTGTAGAAGGAGTTTACGGTTTCCCGCTCCTGGAAGAACACATCGGGGTTTTGCGCCGTGCCCCGGATGAAAGGACGATCGGGCGACATCGCCCGGCGGCGGTGAGCCGCCACCAGGTTCTCGTCAATCATGGCGCGCATGTCGTCCAGGCTTAGTTGCTCGACCTTCCTCACCTCGTGCGAGGTCCGGAAGCCGTCAAAGAAGTGGAGGAAGGGTATCCGGGACTCAAGCGTCGCCGCCTGGGCGATGAGGGCGCAGTCCATGGCTTCCTGCACGGAGTTGGAAGCGAGCAAGGCAAAGCCGGTCGAGCGGGTGGCCATCACGTCGCTGTGGTCGCCAAAGATGGAAAGGGCGTGCGTCGCCACCGTCCGCGCCGAAACGTTGATGAGGGTAGGCGTGAGTTCGCCCGCGATTTTGAACATATTGGGGATCATCAAGAGCAGACCTTGGGAGGCCGTGAAGGTGGTGCCCAGCGCGCCGGTCTGCACGGCCCCATGCAGGGAGCCGGAGGCGCCGCCTTCGCTCTGCATCTCCACCACGATGGGTACGGAGCCCCAGATGTTCGGCTCCCCTTTCGTCGCCCACTCATCGGCCCACTCCCCCATGTTCGAGGAGGGAGTGATGGGGTAGATGGCAATCACCTCGTTGACGTGATAGGCCGCATAAGCCGCCGCCTCGTTGCCGTCAATCGTCACTTGCTTTCCTGTCATTGTACGTCTCCAATCTATTAAAAATGCATAGGGGCCCTTGCCATACCGTCAGCGAATGCCAGGATGCCCGCGCCGCGTCCGCTCCCAGGGGTTTTCGGCACTTCGGGTGCAAGGCAGGATTAGGAAGCAGTGGCATAAATCGTCCGAGGTGCAGTCTCCCGGTGGGTGCGGCTGGCCACGGCCGAGCGCTATATTGTAGCACCGCCGCGGGACACTTGGTCTGCAATTGGGACATCTTTTTCGGGTCCAAGCCGGTCGCGGCGGCGCGGCGCGCGAGGGCAAAAAGTCCCTTGCCCGAAAGCGTTACCACTTCCCTTCCCCTTCGCGAGTTGCGAGTTGTTGCCCGATCCGCACGGCTTCGAGAGCAGCCTGGCGCCGGTCACTCGGGAGGCGCATCAGGCCAGCTTCCCAGATTGCGCCGGGCAAAACCGATTCCCGCGCGAGCCATGCCGCCACTCCGGCCAGGGCTGCTTGCTTGGGCGTTGCTGCCTTCCGCAGCGGCAGACGCCACAAACACCCCGCGGCCGGCGGGTCGGGCAATTCTGCGTCCACGAGCAGGAGCGTCCCCGGCTGGCAGCGCGCGAATGTCCCGTTGGCCTGTAACTCACTGCTACCATCCGCGCTCACGACAATCACGGCGTCCGGATGTTCCATGCCCGTGTACTCGATCGGCTCCGGGCTCAAACAAACTTCGGCCAGGGAAAAACCCGTTCCCTGCGTGACGGGGTTATCAGTCTTCAGCGTGGCGTAGAGTCCCGCCACCAGCGCGGCTTGGCAGAACAGGCCTGCGGCCGACTGCACCCGCTCCCCGGCGCTGCCCGCGATGACCAGGCGCAGTTCGCGAGCCAGCGTCACGGGCGGCAAGGCCTGAGGCGCAGCCGGAGCTGGCTGCTCCTTCGGAAGCGATTCAACCTGCCGGCGGTAAAGCTCGCGGAAGCTTGGTCGTTCGGGCTCGGCCTCAAGCCGTCCTAACTGGTAGCCTTGACGAGCGACAATCTCTTTGAGCGCGTTGCCGGTCAACTGATTCCAGCGAGTGCCGTAAGCGGTGCAGAGCTCCAGGATTTCGATCAGCGCGAATCCGGGATAGGCAATGGCTTCGGCAATCCTGGCGTCCAGGTCCGCGTCGGTAGCGAAGTGCCGCGCCAAGAAGCCCGCATGGGCCGCGCGGAGCAGGGCCAGAAGATCCAGAGGCGGGACCCAGTTACCGGTGGGTGTGGTGGCTGTCACCAACCCCACGGGAGTGAGCGCCGAATGCTGGCCGCCCGTCATCCCGAACAAAAAGTTGTTGTGCACCAGGACCGTCACATCCACGTTGAGTTGGGCCGCATGGACCAGGTGCAACAGCCCGATCATGGCCCCGCCATCACCGATAAGCACCACCGGCTTGAGGCCGCCGGGCTCGAGTACGCTGTCAGCCAAAGCGATCCCCGCCGCGAACGCGGTCGAGCGCCCGTGCGTCGTGTGGACCGTGTGCAAGTGCGGGAAGAGGGAATCGGCCAAGCCCAAACAGCCGATGTCCGTGGTCAAAATCACGGACTGCGGAGGAAATTGGAGGCGTTCGAGGGCGCGGCTCAGTTGGCGCACAACCGAAGCGTGCCCGCAACCCCGGCAGTAGGGCAGCTTGGCGTCAGGCGCGAGGTACGTTGCTTCACCCATCATGCCTCCATCCCACGCACACGCTCGATGATCTCGCCCGGCGAGATTAAGCCGCCGATCTTGTTGATGCCCAGCACTTGCCGGCCTTCCAGCCGGGGCGCCAGCACGGCCCGGTATTGACCCCTCAGATTCTCCTCAGCCACCAGCACGGTCTTGACCCCGGCCAGCGCTGCCTTGATGGCCTCCTGCGGCACCGGAAACAGCGTCAAGGGTTGCAGGAAGGAGATGCGCACGCCTTGGTGTCGCAACATTCTCGCCGCCTGGCGGGCGGCCCGGGCCGTGATGCCATAACTGATCAGCAGCGACGTGGCCCCGGGGTCGATGTCCGCGTGCACCAGCGCCATCTCCCGCGCGTGCGCGTCAATCTTCTGCTGTAGGTGCGCGAGCACTTCCAGAACTTCCGGAGAATTCTTCAGCAGACGGCCCTGCTGGTCGTGGGCCGAGCCGGTGGCCGTGACCTTCAGGTTGCCGCCCACGGGCGCGAAAGCAGGCACGTCTTCGGGCTTGTCAAAGCCATAGGTAACATGAGGCTGGGTGCCAACAAAAGGCGTGCGATCAATAACTTGCGGGGTCGCGAGGTTCACCTCGTCCACCACTTCCGCCGTCATCCCGACTTCCTTATCCGAAAGCAGCACGACGGGCGTGCGCAACCGCTCCGACCAGTTGAAGGCGTGGACGGTAAGGTCGAAGCATTCGTCGGCATTGCTGGGGGAAAAGACCGGCAGACTATAGCCGCCGGAGACGGAGAACTCCGTCAACCAGACGTCGCCCTGCGCGCCCTGCGTGGCGCCCCCGGTGCTCGGTCCGAGGCGCTGTACCATGGCGATGACGACCGGCGTCTCGGTCATCAGCGCGTATTGCACCGTCTCCACCATGAGCGCCCAGCCCGGCCCGGAAGTGGCCGTCATCGCTTTCAGCCCGCGCAGGCTCGCCCCCACACAGTAGCAGAGCGAAGAAATCTCATCGGGAGCCGAGAGGGCGAGTCCCCCGCGGGCCGGCAACTCGCGCATCATCACTTCGTAGATTTCCGAAGCAGGAGTAATCGGGTAACCCGCGAAAAAACGGCAACCGGCGGCCAATGCGCCTTGTGCCACCATGCGGTTTCCGGAACAAAGTCGTCGCATGATTACTGCTGCCCCGCTCCGGTGCGCAGCAAGATCAGGGCCAAGAGAGGCTGCCGCCGGGGGCGGCCAACCGGCTGAATAATCAGGACTTAGACCCGGCCCAGCCAACGTTGGTCCGAATGGAGTGCGCGCCGTTGGGAGTTATCACGCGCCAGCCTCAAAAACGCGCAGGGCTAAAGTATAACCCTCTCTCGCCACTGTCAAGGAACTGGAACCTCCTTGCGGACATCCGACTGGAATTGCGGGCCTCTTGACGTGAGGTTCGCGATGAGGAATGAACCGGGCGGCGCGGCGGCCGTGCCTCGGCTCCTCGGCGCGTCGCATTTGACAGCAGAAGCGCACCTCTGCCATGCTGTGGCGGCCGGTAAGAGGTCAGGTGGACACAGCCCGGCGCGAATCGTTCCGATGCGCCAGTGCTATTACGGGCTGGTCAAGTTCGTGGGTCACGAAGTCGCCCGGCGTACTGGTGAATAGGAATAGAGACGATGATTAAGAGGAAGCTTGCAACGGTCTCCGTGCTGGGAATACTGCCGGTCGCCGTCTTTCTTATCGCTTCCAAGCCCGCGGGAACGGAGCCGTCTCCGCCTCGGGCCGAGCGTGTGCTGGCCATGTGCATCTATCCACGGTTGATTCCGCCGCCCACGCCGCAGGACTTTTATGACGCCGTGAGCCTCACCTACGATGCCGGCGCCCGCGGCGCCATCCTGCACTACAACTGGAAAGAGTTGGAGCCTGCCCCCGGCAAGTATACGCTGGAGAAGGCTGCTGATGAGCTTAACTATCTTGGCAACACCCGCGGTTTTGAAATCCAGTTCACGGTGGCGGTGGTGGACACGGCTTCGCGACAAATGCCGCCGGACCTCCTCAGACTCCCTTATAACTCTCCCGAAGTGAAGCAGCGGTTCCGGAAGCTTCTGGATGTGCTTAAGCCTCACCTCAACCAACACATGAAGTATTTCGCGGTTGGCAACGAACTAGATACTTACTTCGGCGAACATCCAGACGAGTGGAGTATCTACAAGGACTTCTACGAAGATGCGCTGGCCTACCTGCACTCGAATTTCCCCTGGGTCAAGGTGAGCGCGGGGGTTACATTCGACGGCACGACCGGCCGCCACGCCGCCAAGGTCGCCGACCTCAACGCCGCGAGCGACGTGTACGTTATGACCTACTATCCCGTGAACGGCGAATTTGTGGCGCGCAGGCCCACCGCACCCTTGACCGATTTCCCTCGGATGATCGCGAGCACCAAAGGGCGGCCGATCGTCCTGCGAGAGGTGGGCTTTCCGACGTCACCCATCCTCAACGGTTCGGAAGAGAAGCAAGCCGAATTCATCGGGCACGTCTTTGAGGCTTGGAAAGGCGCGAACGGCCGCATCCCCTTCCTGAGTTACTTTGCTCTGCACGATTTGAGCGAGCAGATCTGTAGCAACATGCTCGGCTACTACAACGCGCCGCCCAGCGCCATCAAGATGAAAGAATTTCTTTGCTCGCTGGGCTTGCGGAAGGCGGATGGCACCCCCAAGCTCGGCTGGAAGGCGTTCGTCGAGGACGCCAAGGCAAACGGCTTTCCCCAATGACCACGGCTGTCGTGGACGACGGCTGCTACTAAGCTCACACCGGCTTCAATGCCTGATAAATCCGGTCAGTGACCCCGTTGCGCAGCGGAACGACTTTTTCCGGCGTCCCTTGCTCCGGCCATTTGAGCGAGTTCGTGGTCATGAAGACGATGGTCAGATCCTGGTCGGGATCTCCCACACCCATGAGCGCATCAATACCGGCGTGGCCGAAGATGTGCGGCCCCTTCTGATCGCCAAATCCGAACCAAGCGAGGCTGGGCGAGGCGGGTCCGGTGCCACGCAGCAGTGGCCCCAAGCCGAAAGGTTCGTGGGCCGATGCTTTTCCTGCCGCGACCGCTTGCTCGATCTCGCGAGCGTATTGGACGGTGTGCATTTCCTTGAAGGCGTCCGGTTTGATGAGGGTCTTTCCTCGCCAGACGCCTCTGTTCACATGCAGGTTGAGAATCTTGAGCACATCGACGAAGCGGCCAAAGCACCCGCCGGCAGGCTGGCCCAGGAGCGCTTCCCCGAAAAGACCATAACGTGAGGGCAACTCCTTCGGCTGCGGCACGAGGGCCAGCGCCGTCCCCTCCGGCGGCTCCTCAAAGCTGAGGCTGGCGGCGCCCAGAGGCTCGAACAGCCGTTCTCGGCAGATCGTGTTCCAGGGCTTGTTGTTGGATACCCGGCGCACCGCTTCCGCCGCCACCAGCAGGCCGCTGACCGCGTGATATATGGTCTTGCTGCCGGGTTCCCATTCAACCGGATAGGCACAAAGGCTCTTGATCGCCGCCTTCCACTTCTCTTCGGTGTTGACGGCTGTCACGCGGTTTTCGGGATGATACCCCCAAGTAGGAATGCCGGCGGAGTGGGTCAGGAGGTGGCGGATTGTGATTTTGTCCTTGCCGCCACCGACGAATTCAGGAATGTAAGTCGATACGGGCACATCGTAATCGATCAGGCCATCCTGATGGGCCATGACGACGGCCGTGGCGGAAACCAGCTTCGAAAAGGAGAACAGCATATTCACGACGGAACCGTCATAAGGGTTGTCGCGCCGCTCGTGATTGCAGTAGGTGCCCCAGTACTGCTCGATGAACGTCTTGCCATGGCGGGTGGCCACCAGCGCCGCGCCGGGAAAAACCGCAGCCTTGAATTGGGCGTCCAAAAACTTTACGACCTCTTGCAGCGAGGCTTCGTTGACCCCAACCTTCGCCGGGGCCACGTGGGGGAACGGGTCGGCGTGCCGATCGGTCTTGATGCGAGGTGGCGCGATGGCGCGCGCGAGGCTGCCTGCCAGGCTCGCGCCCAGGGCGGCACCGCCCAGCGTCGCCATGAAGTCCCGCCGGCTGATGATTTCCTTGCTCCTGTTGTGCTCGAAAGGCATTCTGCAACTCCTTGGGCTACGACCTGCGCGCCCATACCGTAACTGTGGCAGTGTAGCGCAACATCCGCTTTCCGATGTTGCGGCTTTTCAATGTCGCTTTGAAAGGACCTGGAAAAGCCGCGAGCCCGCACCGCGGGTCTTGCGCTACATGCTCAAGCTCGTTCCCGCGTGAGGAGGGCCGAGGCCAGGGCTTCTTCGGCGTCGAGGTGGCCTGCAAACTCACGGGTGATGCGGCCGCCCACGCTCAGCAGCACCGTGGGGTCACCCGAAAGCTCGTAGGAAGCGACCTGCCGTTCGAACTTGTCCAGGTCCACCCCGAAGCGCTCGTGGTAGCGGTGTAGCTCGCTGAGTTGGGCCCGCGCTGCGGGGTCGGGACTTTCCACGGCGCCAGCAGCGAGGGCGTTTTCGGCCCGGCGGCAATGCTCGACGGCGACGGTCTTGAGGTAGTCCAACCCGCGCCGCATCGCTGCCGCCGCTTCCTGCCGTTCGGCTGCCGAGTTGGCGCGCAGCCCGTCCAAGGCCTTCTCCCAACCCGCCAAGCGATCACGCAGTTGGACAAAGCCGTCTACCCATCGTCCCGTCGCGGCCGTCGTCGGCGCCGCGGTATGCCAGGCGGGCAGTTCCGTTTCGGCGGCGAGATGACGGGCGGTCAAGCCTCTCTCCGCCAGCGCCCGCACCACTTCCCGGCGCGGCGGATAGTAGTGCGTCGAGAACTGTCCGGGCAGGTGCGTGCGCAGATAACCGCCGGGGAGTGTCTCGCAATCCACGGTGAAGAGGTCGCCGCCGGCCACCATCGACAGGTTGAACGCATAGTCCTCGCGCGTGTTGAAGAAGAGCCGCGAATGCGGGAAGGCCAGATGATAGACGCTTACCAGGAAGCGATAGTCGTCGTCGGAGACGGTGAAGCGCGAAGGCTTCTGTGAGGCCAGCACGCCGCGCGCCGGCTTGAGCCGGGGGATGCCGATGGCGTGCGGCTCCAGATGGTACCGGCGCCGGATGTAGTTGCCGTGCTCGACCACCGCCAGCACATCAAACGGCCAGTCGTAAAGTCCCAGCAGGACGCCCAGGCCGAAGCGCGCCAGGCCGGCGGCGATGGTCCGGTCCCACAAATCGAGCCGCGCCTCGTAGAACCGTTTCGGCGAACCCGGCAAGTGCCAGCGCTCGAAGTGCGGCCGGTGATAGGTCTCCTGCCACTCGACCACCCACTCGAGCCCGGCCTCCCGCAGCCACGCGTAGTCGGCCGCCTCGTAAACCGGCCCACAGCCCGCCACCACGCCGCCGCCCACTGCCGCGAGCTTGCGGCGCGTCAGCTCCACGTAGCGCGCCAGCACCGACGGGCCGAATTCCGGATCATCCGAGAGGACGAGTTCGATCTGGCGGTGACCCCAGGAGAGAATCAAATCAAGCTGGCGCTCGAAGTCCTCCGGGCTTAGACGAATCCGCTCGGCCAGGGGATTGCTCATCCGATAGCCGCAGTAAAGACAATCGTTTTGGCAGAAACTGGTCAGGTAAACCGGGATGATGAATTCGACCGTCGTCCCGCCAACCCGGCCGCGCACCGCGCGGGCAGCCGTTTCAATTTCTGCCCGCCGGGCTGGGTCGCGTCCCCAGACCAACAGCGAAGCGGCGTCGTCCGTGCTCAGGCCGCCCCCCTGTTCGGCCGCGGCGACGATCGCTTCCAGCGAACGCCGCGGTTCGGCCATCACTGCCAGGGCTTCAAGCTCCTGATGCCGAGAAGCAAATACCTGACTAAACCCCGCCACCTCGTTCCAACCTCCAGAGCCAGACAAAGCACGCACCCCACACCGCCCCCGGCGTGTTCTCCGCTTCTTCCTTATGATGAACCTTTGCGGCAAAATTGAAAATGGGGAATCTGCCGCCACGGCCACCTTCTTCTGTAGCGGCGGTCTATGACCGCCGTCTCTGAATCCCTCCTTTCGGCGCTCATAGAGCGCCGCTACAGATTGAGGGCCGGGAGGCAGGCAGGGCAGAACTCGGCTTCCTTCAGGTCAATGCTCTCGACGGCGTGTGACGGGCTCATGGCGCAGCGGTAGGCCGGACAATGCCGCAGGCCGAGGGTGTGGCCCAGTTCGTGCATCGACTCTTTAAGCAAGCGTGCCTCCAGGAGTTCGGGGTCGGGAGGCATTCCGTAGAACTCCTGCCGCAGACGCCGTAGCGAGACCACGGCGGCGCCGCCCCCCAGTCGCGCTTCTCCGAAAACGAAGGTGAGCACCGGAATGAAGAGGTCCAGTTCCGTCACGCCCAGCACGCGCCAAGTCTCGGCGGAAACGTAAGGCGCGAGCCGCTTGAGGATTTCCGTCGAGGAGTACTGCCGCCGTTGCGGGTTGAAAGCCGACGCGGCATCGAGCGCCTGCCCGTGGAGGGAGCAGGCCACCCCGAGCCGCGCCGTCATGCCTTCCGCCAAGGTTTCCAGATGGCCCCGGACGACTTCGCCCACCGGAACCAGGGAAATGATTCTCATGATGGCCCGGTAGCTTTCTTGAAGCCGTATTTCTTGATTTTGTTGTAGAGCGTCACGCGATCGATGTCGAGGATCTTGGCCGCGCGTGTCTGGTTCCAGTCGCAGGCCTCGAGGGTCTTGAGGATGTGGGCGCGTTCCACATCGTCCAGCGAGGGCCCGGCGGGCAGCCCGGGACCACTCTGGAGCGAAAGCGGCAGGTCGGCGCTCTGAATTTCGGGCTCCCGGCCGACCACCAGGGCGCGTTCGAGGGCATTTTCGAGTTCGCGCACGTTGCCCGGCCAGTCGTATTCCATCAACTTGTCCAGCGCGGCGCGGCTGATGGCGGTGAAGCGCTTGCTCATGGCGCGCGCGTATTTCTGGAGGAAGTGCTCGGCCAGCAGCGGGATATCCTCCCGGCGCTCGCGCAAGGGCGGCACGTCGATGCTGAAAACGTTCAGCCGATAGTAGAGATCGGGGCGGAAGGTCCCCTCCTTGACTAGGGTCTCGAGGTCGCGGTTGGTGGCGGCGATGGCGCGGAAGTCCACCTTGATGGTTTGCGTGCCGCCCACGCGCGTGATTTCCCTTTCCTGCAACACGCGCAGCAGGTCGGTCTGGGTCTTCAGGCTGATGTCGCTGATTTCATCCAGGAAGACGGTGCCGCCCTCGGCCACCTCGAACTTGCCTTTCTTCCGGTAGAGCGCGCCCGTGAAGGCGCCTTTCTCGTGGCCGAACAGCTCGCTTTCGAGCAGAGTCTCCGTCAGCGCGCCACAATGGATGACCACCATGGGCATATAGCGCCGCGGGCTCAGGTTGTGGATGGCCCGGGCCACCAGTTCCTTGCCGGTGCCGCTCTCGCCGCGAATCAGCACGGTGGTGTCGGTCGTCGCCACGGTGCGGATCAGTTCCTCCACCTGTTGCATGACCGGGGTCCTGCCCACCAACTCGACGCTCCGGGTCGCCTCGAGGCTCTCGCGCAAGCGCACGTTTTCTTCTTTGGTCCGGCGGTGTTCGAGGGCCTTACGCACCAGGTGGGCCAAGTCGTCGGGGTCGAAGGGCTTGGTGATGTAATCATAGGCGCCGTCCTTGAGGGCCTGGACCGCCGTTTCCACCGAGGCGTAGCCGGTCATGATGATGACCAGGATTTCCGGGTCCACCTCGCGGATCTTGCGCTGTAATTCGAGGCCGTCCATGCCGGGCATCTTGATGTCCACCAGGGCCACGTCCCAGCGTTGGGTCGGCAGCTTCAGCAGCGCGTCGCGGGCGGTGGTGGCGGTCTCGACGCTGTAGCCCTCCTCCTCGAACCATTTGCCCAGGGAATCGCGCACCACGGTTTCGTCGTCCACAATCAGGATACTGGTTCTCGCATTCATAGTTTCTTTCCTCCCGGCCCGGCAGTCCCAAGCATCGGGTCAGTTTGCGCGGCGGCCACCACGGGGGCTCCCGCCGCAGGTTTTCCGAGGCTGCCGGGCCGCCCTTCCTCCGGCAACACCAGTGTAAAGGTGGTCCCTGCCTCGCGCGTCGAAACTACTTCGATATTCCCACCGTGCTGCTGGGCAATCCCGAAGGCGACCGCCAGCCCCAGCCCAACGCCCTTCTCGGCTTCCTTGGTCGTGAAGAAAGGCTCGAAGATGTGCGGGAGAAGATCGGCGGGGATGGGCGGCCCCTCGTCGCTCACCTGGATGCGCAGCAGGCGGCCGGCCGCATCAAAGCTCGTGGCGACGGTCAGCCGGCCGCCTTTAGCCATAGCCTCGCCGGCGTTGACCAGCAGCGCCAGCAGCGCCTGCTGGACCTGGCTGGCGTCGCAGAAAATGGCGGGGACCTGGGGATCCAGGGTCTTCACCAGGTCGATGGCCTGCAGGTCCAACTGGTGCTCGACTAACAGCAGGCAGCGTTCGACAATCGCGTTCAGGTCGTTCTTCTGCGGGTTCAGCGGCGCTTGCCGGGCAAACGTCAGCAGATTCTTGACAATCGTTCCACACCGGCGGCTTTCCCCTTCGATAACCTGCAAGTACTTGGTCGCCTCCGGCGGGCACCCCGTTTCGGCCCGCGGCTTCGCCAGCAGGCGCGAAGTCAGCTTACAATAGGTGAGAATGCCCGCCAGCGGATTGTTGATTTCGTGGGCGACCACCGCGGCGAGCTTGCCGAGCGAGGCCATCTTCTCCGACTGGATCAGGTGATAGTAGGCCTGGTCCAGTTCCCGGGTCTTCTCGTCCACGCGGGCCTCGAGCGTGCGCGTCCATTCCATGATTTGCTGGTGGGCCGACTTGAGCTGGGCGACCATATTATTAAAGG
>Ga0315280_10006489_pt1 | contig 16122 bp, 12 predicted proteins | sample YL17G06_40_MG_FD_203697 | JGI IMG/M metagenome (GOLD analysis project Ga0315280, IMG submission 203697) | Sediment microbial communities from Yellowstone Lake, YNP, Wyoming, USA - YL17G06_40 | ecosystem: Environmental > Aquatic > Freshwater > Lake > Sediment | place: USA: Wyoming | collected... | reverse complement strand
AAACCTGTCGCAACCCCGCAATTGATTCCGCCAGTTCCTTCTGGCCATTACCTGCAACTCCCGCGACTCCAAGGATTTCGCCAGCATAAACTGTAAAGGAAACGCCTTTCAGAGCGGGCAAACCCTTATCATTTAGTACTTGAAGATTGCGTGCCTCTAGAACCGGTTTTGCAGAGGCCTTGCCTCTTCTTTCATAAGTAAAGAGAACCTTGCGTCCCACCATCATCGTGGCCAAGTCAGGCTTTGTAGTGGCAGTCGTTGCAACAGTTCCCACAACGTGCCCAGCTCTTAGAACAGTAACGCGGTCGCTCACCGCGGTAACTTCATCAAGCTTATGCGTAATGAATATCACCGATTTACCCTCAGCAGCCATCTTTCGAAGGAACTCAAACAGGTGCTTGCTTTCTAGAGGGGTGAGAACTGAGGTGGGTTCGTCTAGGATCAGGATGTTGGCGCCACGATAAAGAATCTTCAGGATCTCCACGCGTTGTCTTTCTCCCATCGAAAGTTGCCAGATTCTAGCGCGTGGGTCCACTGGTAGGTCGTACTGGTTCGAGAGTTTCTCAATGTCTTCTTCAGCGGTCTTGAACTTTAGAACCACGGGCAGATTTGCTAGGCCCAAAAGGATGTTCTCGCAAACAGTATGAGACTCTACGAGTCGGAAATTCTGATGGACCATCCCGATTCCGAGGTCGATAGCATCCTTTGGCGACCTTATCGAAACCGGTTCTCCACTGACGTAGATCTTGCCAGAGTCGGATCTATGAATTCCGTACAGAACATTCATGAGCGTGGTCTTGCCCGCCCCATTTTCGCCAAGGAGGGCGTGCACCTCACCTCTCCTAACTTCAAAGTCGACACGGTCGACTGCGAGGGCCCCCGGAAAGCGTTTCACGATTTGCTCCATCTTGACGATAGGATTAGAGCCCAAATGCTAACCCTCCCAGATGTCTAGGGGCCTTCCTTTCGCTTCAGTAAGCACAGACTACGTTATGCAATTAATGAGTATCGATTCACCGATGCAATTTCGAGAGGGTTACGCTCATGTGCCGTCCTGTTGGCACGTGTTCTTCAGTCAAAAATAGGCGTTGACTATGTAGTAGTTTGAACTTCGAGGCGAATGGAGTTGGTCTCCCTTTCGATTTCTGGCGCACCGATAATAACGATGGACCCACATCGGCGCGTAATCAAAGATGGGGCCGTGGTGATCCAGGATAATACGATTGCCTACGTCGGCAAGGCTGCTGAGCTCCATAGGATGCCCCAAGCAGAATTCGAGATTGACGCAAATGGAACGGTTGTTCTTCCGGGGTTAATCGATACGCATGTCCATCTTGCCCAAGCGCTTCTTCGGGGCTGCGCGGACGATACTTCGCTCATCGATTGGCTTCAGAAATTTGTTTGGCCGCTGCAAGGCAATTTCGAAGGAGAGGACGGTAGAGTGAGTTCTGAGCTCTGTATGCTCGAGATGATAGAGTCCGGGACGACAACCTTCCTGGAAAGCCTGCTGCACTCTCGCTACGGCTTCGATGGCATCGCGGAGAGTGTACAGAGGTCAGGAATGCGTGGCATTCTATCAAAGACTGTGATGGGATTGCCTGGCTATGGTACAGAACAGAGCATAATGCATCCTGGAATGATTGAAGACGCTGAAACTTGCCTGCGCGAAGTGGAAGCTCACTTCAAACGTTGGAACGGAGCAGCGAATGGAAGGATCAGAGTCTGGTATGGCGCCCGCTCGTTGGGAGGTTGCACGCCCGAATTATACAAGCTGATTGCCAGCGGCGCTAAGAGGCTCGGAACCGGGGTCACGATGCACCTTAGTGAGGTTCAGGAGGATGTTCGGTACGCCAAGAAACAGTTCGGAAGGATGCCTGCCGAATTTATGGATCAGGTAGGCCTCGTTGGGCCAAATGTTGTTTTCGCTCATGGAGTCTGGCTTACGGAGAAAGAATGGCAAATCCTTGCACGAAAGGAAGCCAGCGTAGCGCACTGCCCCTCATCAAACATGAAGCTCGCATCTGGTATTGCGAAAGTTCCCGAGATGATGCAAGCCGGTGTAAACGTGGGCTTGGGGTGTGATGGGGGGCCCAGCAACAACTGTTACGATTTGGTTCGAGAAATGAAGGCTGCTTCGTTGCTGCAGAAGGCTAGGCTGCTCGACCCATTGGTTATGAGAGCTGAGTTAGTCCTAGAGATGGCTACAATTAAAGGTGCTAAGGCCCTGGGGCTTCAGAAAGAGATAGGCTCCATCGAGGTCGGAAAGAAAGCGGACTTGATCTTGATAAGCATTAGAAAGCCTCACCTAACGCCAGCCTTCAATCCCGTTTCGCACCTAGTTTACACCGCTCAAGGATCCGATGTCGAAACCGTCATAATTGATGGAGAGATCGTAATGGAGAACCGAATCGTGAAAACGCTCAATGAAGAGGAAATCATTCGAAACGCAAACGAGAGAGGAGCAAAGCTTCTCGAAAGGACCGGCATAGATCTGTCACCCAAATGGGTCCTGCACTGAAGACTGTCCGCAAGGTTCAAGATTGAATGAGGGTGGCGAAATAGTGGTGTGCCTCACATGAGCATAGGATGGACCAAATCACGTAAGGTAGCTAACGGGGTGTTCCAAACAATAGGCCGGACACCTCTCGTAAAGCTCGAAAATATTCCGCGTTCTGAGGGGATCAAAGCGAAAATCCTAGTGAAACTTGAGTACATGAACCCCACAGGCAGCCTCAAAGATCGCATCTACCACGAGATGATAACCAAGGCGATTCAACGCGGTGACCTGAAACTGGGGATGGAAATCCTCGAGGCCTCCACGGGGAACGCGGGCATCGCCTGCTCTTTCGTCGGTACGACACTGGGCTACAAGGTGACCATCGTCATGCCAGCGGGCATGAGTCAAGAGCGAATGAAAATCATGCGCGCCTACGGAGCAGAAGTGATCAACACGCCGGGCGGAGAGAGCGATGTCGACCTATGCCTAAAGAAGATAGAGGAGCTGAAACGAGTGAACCCAGGGAAATACTGGGAGCCGGGGCAATTTAGCAACAAAGACAATGTGGCAGCCCACTACAAGACAACAGGGCCTGAGATCTGGGAACAGAGTGGAAAAAAGGTTGACTGTTTCCTCGCATCACAGGGCACTGGAGGAACGCTAACCGGTGTCGGCCGATTTCTGAGAAAGAAGAACAAGAACGTGGCACTTTTCGCCGTAGAACCCTCCGAAGCCCCAATCTTGGCCCATCGTGAATGGGGAGCTCACAAAATTGAGGGCATCGGGGACGGTTTCGTGCCAAGGAACCTAGACCTGAGCCACCTGACGGGGGTAATCACAACGGCCTCAAATGAATCCATCAATATGGCCAAGAGGCTCGCTCGGGAAGAAGGAATCTTTTGCGGAATATCTTCAGGTTGCAATGTCCTCGCCGCTATCAAAGCCGCAAGGAAGCATCCCGAATACAAGACGATCGTGACGACGGTCAATGACACGGGCCAGAGATATTTCTCAACTGAACTCTGCGGCGAAAAGAAGCATGTTGAAGTTCCAGAAAGGGAGCACCCACTGGACGAATATACGGTAGAGCAGCTCAACAAATATCAATCGAGTTGGGAAATTATTGAATGAGATCCTTCGTTAGGTCTATGAAATGTGCTCGTTGCGGGAAAGAGTATGACCCCGGTTCGGGTGCGATCCGTTGCGTGAATCGCGACGACGGCCGCTTGGACATTTTCTATGATTACGAAGGTTTGGCAGACGTCCTCAACCCCGAAGAACTGTCGAGAAGGAACAGGGGAGTATGGAAGTACCAAGAACTACTACCAGTCAACGATCCTAATCACATCGTTAGCTTGGGGGAAGGAGGAACACCTCTCCTGCAAGCCCGCCGACTTGGCGAGAAGCTCAGCTTGGACAAGCTGTGGCTACTCGACGACAGTCGCAATCCGACCGCATCATTCAAAGACAGGCCTATGACCGTTGGCGTCTCGAAGGCCGTAGAGCTAGGTTACGATACGGTTGTCTCGGCTTCAAGCGGAAATGCGGCGGCGGCGCTCTCAGCATACTCTGCAAAGGCGGGGCTCAAATGCATCACTTTCGTACCCGACATGGCTAGCCCGGGGAAATTGGCACAGTTGGCAATGTACGGAGCCAAAGTTGTGAAGGTTCGCGGACTCGAATCGGGGGAAGACCCAACGGTCAAAATGCTGAAGGAAGTCTGTGACCGTTACAATTGGTACCCATGCCCAAGCTTCGGTCCCATGAACCCATACCAAGCAGACGGGCCAAAGACTATGTCCTATGAGATAGTCGAGGGCTTAGGTTGGACAACGCCCGACTGGGTTTTCGTCCCTGTGGGAGCTGGAGGCGGATTGGCCGGAAACTGGAAGGGGTACCGGGACTTTCAGGAGTTAGATTTCATCAAAACCGCGCCCAAGATGGTAGCGGTTCAATCAACTGGTTGCGCCCCAGTAATTCGCGCATACGAGCAAGGCGTCGATCCGTTGAAGATAACTCCCTGGGAGAAGCCAGATTCAGTCGCGACCGGCTTGATGGATCCATTCCCTTGGGACGGGGATGCCGCTCTGGCGGCGGTGCGTGACTCTCATGGGACGGCGGTGGCTGTGTCGAACGAGGAGATTTTGGAAGCCCAGAGGGTTCTCGCCAAGAGCGAGGGCATATTTGCCGAGCCCTCAGGAGTGACTTCACTGGCCGGCTTGATTAAACTCGCTCGGGCTGGCGGTGTAGAAAGGTCCGACAGCATAGTTGTAGAAATAACCGGAAGCGGTCTGAAAGATCCTGGCGTGACGGGCATGGCGGATGTTCCTATCATTAGCGCTTCAATGCAGGAACTAGAACGGGTTTTGAAATCCTAGGGCATCCGGAACTCGTCTTCACTTTTTCTTCCGCCCCATTGTGAGCGCTAAGACCGCCATTTTTGTGTACATTCCATTCTCGGCTTGGGGATAGACTACAGAATGAGGACCATCAAGAACTTCATCAGTTGCTTCTTCCCCACGAAGTACGGGCAAAACATGCGTCACAACTGCTTTCCTGTCCATCTTGTCTAGTAAGTCCTGAGTCAGCGTCCAATCGCGGTATCTCTCATGCAACTCGACTTCCCGTTCTTTGCCGAATTTGCTCGCGCCAACCCTGAGCAGTTCGCTTGAAGCCCAGTTGCGCGGGAACACTACATGTGCTCCCTCTATAGCCAAATTAAGATCGTTTGAAACGTGAAATTCACCACCCGCTGCTTGGGCGTTTGATCTTGCTGTTTCGATAATCTTTGGATCGATTTCGAAACCGGGTGGGTGGGCGAGTACAACGTCCATTCCGAAGCGAGGCATGACTATTGCCTCTTCCTGGATGCTGCATCTGCCTCGGAAACTCTTCGAGTAACCCCACATTATGACGTATTTCTTGCCCTCCACTTTGTCCAAGGCTTCTTGAGCGGTCATCAAATCTGCGAGGCCCTGAGTTGGGTGGTAGGTGCAGCAGGCCATGTTTATGACAGGAATGTCGGCATGCTTTGCATACTCGCGGACGACAGAAACACCCGCCCCGTAAACGTAATCGATAGCCGAATCGAGAATTCGAATTCCAAGTCCGTGACCATATTTCTCATACATCTTAGCCACATCTTTCGGTGCCTCTCCCGATCCGAGTCGCGTTGTGGATACATCAATGTACTGAGCATGTCCACCGAGGTACGTCATCCCAGCTTCAAAGGCGGCTCTGGTTCTGGTGGAAGGAGCGTAGAATAACATGAAGAACGTTTTATTGCGAAGAAGAGCTGGGACGCGGCCGCGGCGATACTTGGATTTCAGGTCACGGGCCTGTTTGAGCGTTGCCTCAAGCTCATCAAGAGACCAATCTTGCGTCGTGATTAGGTCTCTACCGGCCAAGTCGACTTTTGGCATCAGCACTTACTCCGCCATTTTCTTCAACGACAATCCTACGGAGTAAATAGAACTTCCGAATTGAGAAATGCCGTGAAACTTCATAAGCACAGAATCAGGCAACAGCGTGAACTTCTATCATCGTGAGATGCGACCATATTGGCAGACAAACTTATCGTGATTGCTCTCGGGGGAAACGCGCTTCTTCAACGAGGCCAGAAGGGGTCTTTCGATGAGCAATATCACAACGTAAGGACGACCGTTACTAAGATCGCGGACCTGATTCAGCGAGGCTACAAGATTGTGCTGACTCATGGGAACGGCCCGCAGGTAGGAGCCACGCTTCTCAGGCATGAAGCCGCTAAGAACATCGTTCCCGCATTCCCCCTCGACTCCTGCGGCGCTGAAACACAGGGTTTCATAGGATACATGATCCAACAAGCGCTCAGAAATGAACTCAAGGCACGTGGAATCGACAAGTACGTTGTCACGGTTATAACGAGGGTTATCCTCGACAAACATGACTCAGCTTTCCAGAACCCAACGAAGCCAATTGGGCCATTCTACTCCAAAGAGGAAGCGGCCAAAGTGAAGGAACAACGGCCAGAATTAGTTATCAAGGAGGACGCCGGGCGAGGCTACAGGCGTGTGGTAGCCTCACCTGACCCCAAGATAATCGCTGAACGCTTCGCGATCAGGGCCCTTGTTGATGCTGGTTTTGTCGTCGTGGCCTGCGGCGGCGGAGGCATTCCGATTATCGAAGAGGACGGGCACGCTGTCGGCGTAGAAGCCGTGATAGATAAGGATCTGGCAGGCCAACGACTCGCAACCCTGATTGGCGCTAACGTATTCGTCGTCTTGACCGATGTTGATGGCGCTTACATAAACTACCGAACACCGAAACAAGAATTGATCAAGGAAATTACATCGGGCAAATTGAGGAACTATCTCAAAGAGGGGCAGTTCAAAGAAGGAAGCATGGCACCTAAGGTTGAAGCAGCAATAAGATTCGTTGAAGGCGGCGGCGAGCGGGCGATAATCGCAGCGCTCGGAAGTTTAATTGAAGCACTCGAAAGCAAGACTGGAACGCATGTCGTCGCGCCAAAAGCTTAATTCGAATTACCACAGCCCTCAGGGGACGTTGAGGTAATCATCTTGGTCTCATTCGTAGGCGTGTGGAAAGGCAAAGATTTTCTTGACACAAATGATTACTCACAAGAGGAGATCAAGAAAGTTCTAGACACCGCAGACACATTGCGAAAGCTATTCCGGTCACGGAAGGAACATCACTACTTACCCGGTAAAACACTCTTCATGATGTTCTACAACAGATCGCTCAGAACGAGAAATTCCTTTGAGGGCGGAATCTATCAGCTAGGCGGTCATGCGCACTTCCTCAGCCCGCAAGATGTCTACACGCCAGCACTGCCCGAGGATATGATTGCGTATCAAACTGAGGCCATTTCTGACGTCGCCCGCGTGCTAAGCAGGTACGGGGATGCAATTGCGATCAGAATCTACGGTGACGCGGCCAAATGGAACATAGGCAGGGGTCACAGAGTTGTCCAGGAATTCGCAAAACACGCAACCATCCCCGTCTTGAACATGGAGGACGACATGTACCATCCATTCCAAGCATTAGCCGACGCGCAGGCAATGCGGAATGCCATTCCTAAACTGCAAGGAAAGAAACTCGTAGTATCCTACGCCTACTCTGGCGGCCTCAAACCATTAGCCGTTCCGCAAAGTGAAATCCTAATCGGAACACAGCTGGGGATGGACGTTGTTTTGGCGCATCCGCCGGGTTTCGAACTTGAGGATGTAGTGTTAGAAGCCGCTAAGTCGAACGCGAACAGGTATGGCGGTGAGTTCCGTGTTGCCAATGATATGAAAGAGGCTTTCGAGGGAGCTGACGTTGTATACCCGAAGGCATGGTCGCCAAAGAATTACTTCCCGCCCCATAGCGGTTCCTTGGACAAGCCGGGTGCGACAGGCTATCAGGATAAGTTCAAGGACTGGATTTGCACGCAGGGAATGATGGATCTCACAAACAAGGGCAAGTACATGCATTGTGGGCCAGCGGACCGGGGACAAGAGGTTACTGACGACGTGATAGACAACGAGCACTATTCTTTGTACTTTGAACAGGCTGAGGACCGCTTGCACGTACAGAAGGCTGTGATGGCCATGGTCATGGGGAATCGTTCCGCTCGCCGTCGAAAGTGAGCACATTCTAATCGTTCAAAGGGCCCTCTTGGCTAACGGCCTGCTTCTTGGGTGACAATTATCCAAAATCGGCTGACAATCAGGGCCGTGGTCGCTATAGCGCCGGGTTAGGCATGACGAAGACCAAGGCGGATTCCGTAATACTCGCTAACTGGGGAAGGCGCTTTACCGCGTGGTTTGTTGATTATGTAATCATTAACGTAATGTTGGCGTATTTCCGGCTGGAGGACTTGGAGTCCCAGCTCTTGCCGGCGTTGCTGCTCCCACGGTTGCCAGGATTCGATCTTTCCGTGTGGTCTCCCTTGTCCGTCCTCATCTTCTTCCTATGCTGGACTTTTTCTGAGTGGTACTTCGGAAGGTCCGTCGGGCAGCTATTGCTCAACATCAGACTGGCGGATCTTCAGGGACGAAACGCTGGGTTGAAAGCGTCAGCGATTCAAAGCATAGGAAAATCCCTGCTTCTTCCCATCGACTGCCTGATCGGTTGGGCATACCGTCCCGCCCGCGGGCTTCGGCAGAGGTTGTTCAACAGACTGTCCAATACTATTGTCATATACATTGGGAAACCCATGCGGACCGTCAGGCACGGCGAATACGCGAAAGAAGCCTGAATATTGAACGAGGGAATTGAAGAGAAGACTTGCCTTCGACAGCTCAAGGGTGTGGCTTATAATTCGTCAGCCAGGGCAAGGAGTAGACTTAGCATGGCAGAGTATGATATTATCATCATTGGTTCGGGCCCTGCAGGTTTGACGGCCGCGATCTATGCTGGTCGCGCATTGGTCAAGACACTTGTCATCGCGGGCAGGCTGTCAGGCGGGCAACTCATGCTTACGAGCGGCGTGGAGAATTTTCCGGGGTTCTCGAATGGAATTCAAGGTCCCGACCTCATGCAGGAAATGCGAAAGCAAGCTGAACGCTTCGGCGCCGAAATAGTGGACGAAGATGCTGAATCGGTAACTTTCTCGCGTAGGCCTTTCCAAGTTGTAGCGGACGGTAAGGTCTACACCTCGAAGGCCGTAATCATAGCAACAGGGTCTTCCGCGAAATGGTTGGGCCTACCCTCTGAAGAGAAGCTGCGAGGGCGCGGGGTTTCGAGCTGCGCGACGTGCGATGGTTATTTCTTCAGGGAGAAACGCGTCGTTGTCGTCGGCGGTGGTGACACGGCAATGGAGGAGGCGCTCTTTCTAACAAAGTACGCAACAGAAGTAGTCGTCATCCATAGGCGTCAGGCGCTTCGCGCAAGCAAGATAACGCAGAATAGAGCCCTAGCGCACGCGAAAATCAAGTTCGTCTGGGACTCGGTGGTTGAGGAGGTCATGGGACAACAGAAGGTGGAAGGTGTGAAGGTAAGGAACGTCAAGACTGATGAAGTGTCGATCGTCCCATGTGACGGCGTCTTCGTAGCGATCGGTTTTCAACCCAACACGAAGATCTTTGAACAACAAATAGCCCTCGACGAGAAACGGTATATCGCTACCAAAGCGGGGACGAGGACAACTGTAGAAGGTATCTTTGTTGCGGGAGACGTGCATGATTACAAGTACCGCCAGGCTGTGACGGCCGCCGGTGAAGGGTGCAAGGCTGCCATGGATGCTCTGGCATACTTAGAGCAGAAAGAGGTCACCGTGACCGCTAGGGAAAAGTAGCCCTAAAGCAAGGTTACCTACCGTTTTCGTTTTCAATCCGATCCGCGTTACTTAGCGGGGATTCTCAACTGAAGGCTCTGGTTCGCTGGTCGAATGGGGTGGCCATACGCTGTGGAGACACTAAGCTGCTATTCGACCCTACAGAAAGCGACCCCATGGTACCAGACCTGTTCATTTCCCACGCTCACCACACCCATTCGAGAGGGTTTCAGTTCCCCACGCAGAAGAAATATTCGACCAAGGAAACGCGGGAAATTTACGAAGTTGATAGTGGCCGCAAGGTTGGTAACTGGCAACAACTGCGTCTAGGACGTCGTGTGAAGCTAGGTGAAGTCGAACTTGAGGCACATGATGCTGGGCACGTGCTCGGGTCTGTTCAATACGAAGTCATCACACCGGAGGGCAATGTTGTCTATGCCAGTCACATCAATTTCACTGATACGCTTCTTTCGCGGGCAGCGGAAGTGGCACCATGCGACACTCTCGTAATCGAGACGACATTTGCAGCCCCATATCAGTCGCTCCCGCCACGCGAATCTGTAGTTGCTGAAATCGTAAAATGGGCGCTCGAATGCATCAAAGACCGAAGAATTCCTGCCCTTGAAGCGGATGCAATCGGGAACGCACAAGAACTGGTTAGGATTTTCAACAATTGGACCGAGTTAACAGTGATAGTTCACCCGCAAATAGCCCGGATCAACGAAGTCTACGAGAGCAATGGCATCGCTCTGCGTTACGTTGACGCCTCAACCGACGAAGCGCAGAACCTGACAGCAGATGGACGATGCGTCGTCATAGTTCCAAGGCGGTTTGACGCGACACGGTACGGAGATTTCAGAATCGCTGTTATCTCCGGCTGGGTACCGAGGGTTCAAACCGACGAGAGGAAAACCTTCCTTCTAAGCGACCAGGCAGATTTCAATCAATTGCTAGGTTTTGTACAAGAAGCCAGGCCGAAAACTGTTCTGGCATTCCGCGGAGCAAGCCAGATGTTCGCTCAAATGGTTTCAAAGAGACTTGGAATAGCAGCGAGGGAACTGGCTGCCGATATTCCACGACCTAAACCTGCCTCACCCAGGCTCGACGAGGAACGCGTCGCTCGCTGCCAAGAGGTCCTGCTGCAGTTTATTCAGGCTCCGGACTTCACCTACGAAAAACGCGACCTGTTGACAGTTGGGATGAAAGAAGGTTTTAAGAATTCGGAAGTCGAGGAAGCCTTGGCCCGCCTAACAAAGAGCGGCCTACTGAAATATTCAGAAATCGTTGATGGGTACCGCCTCGCCTGAACATCACGAAGGTCGAAGCGGGCCTTTGCTTGAAATTAGAGCCCAAGTCCTCTGAACAAGAATTTTCGTTGACAATACGGGCAGTATGGCGTCTCGCGGGGTATTGTCTGCCCGCAATAGGCGCACTTAATGTACATCGATGCGAGTTGCATTTATCATCACCGACTGGAAGCTGCGAATTTTGATTTTGATATTTCATGGCGAAACTTGCTAACCTTCACGTGGCTTACCGCTTAGTTATTACAAGGTCTAAGCAAGCTTACGGCCCCTTCAGAAAGCCTGAAATTCGCTCCGCGCCATGCAGCATCCGCGTGAGTTGAGATTGGGAGAAACCATTCTCAAAGAGACAGCGTACACCAAGCGCACTCCAAGATCCCGGGCGATGTTTGAGCGGGCCAAGAAAGTTGAACCCGCGGGTGTTTCATACAGAAACAGGTACTTTGAACCATACCCCTTCTTCGTCAAGGAGGCTAGGGGTGCGAAACTTGTCGACGTTGACGGAAACGAGTACACTGACTATTGGTGTACGCACTTTGCAATGATCCTCGGGCATGCACACCCCATTGTCATGCAAGCCATTAAGGCGCAAGCCGAGAATGGCTGGCACTTCGGTCTAGTTCACGAACTGGAAGTAACGCTCTCAGAAACGCTAACCAAGCACGTGCCCAGTGCAGAGTTGGTTCGGTACGCAAGCTCTGGAAGCGAGGCAAATTTCTTCGCCATCCGCTTGGCGAGAACGTTCACAAAGCGAGAAAAGATTGCCAAGTTCGAAGGTTGCTGGCATGGTGCTTACGATCCTCTGCATATTGGAGTGAAGCCTCCATTCGACAGACCCCCATCAGGAGGCATAACCAAGGCATCGCAACAAGACACAATCTTGGTTCCATACAACGATCTCCAGGGATTCCTAGATTGTGTCAAACAGGAAAAATTGGCATGCGTTATTTTGGAGCCGGTCTTAGGCGCCGGAGGAATGATACCAGCAGAGAAGGAGTTTCTCAAAGGACTGAGGGAATGCTGTGACGATACTGGGGCGCTGCTGATCTTTGACGAAGTAATAACCGGATTCAGACTGGGCTTGAGTGGAGCTCAAGGGTACTTCGGCGTCAAACCGGACATTACTGTAATGGGCAAGATCATCGGTGGAGGTCTTCCGATCGGAGCCGTCTGCGGCCGACGCGAGATAGTGGAACGAATGGATCACACAAAATGCACCGGCCTAGATTACGCATACCACGGCGGCACCTTTGCGGGAAATGCTATCACCCTCGCAGCAGGTCTCGCCACAATAGACGTGCTAGAACATTCCCCTGTATACGAACATGTTGACAGACTGGGAAAGAAGGTTCGCGGCGCGCTCAACGCGGTTTTCGGGCAGAACGGTTTTCCAGCGCAAGCAATTGGAATTGGTTCTCTGATCGCGATACATACGACCGAAAGGAAACCAATCAAGGACCGGAAGAGCTTTGCAGAGAGCGACCACGAACAGTCCACGAGATTGTTCAATCACATGCTCGACAACGGAATCTTGATGGTAATACCCGAGATGTTGCACGGGGCTATCAGTTATGCGCACACGGAAAGCGACATTCAGCATCTCACTTCCACAATAGAACAATACGTGAAAGGCAACTCCTAGAAAGAACGAGTTCCGCGTAATGGCTAGAAAGTTTTCAGCATAACCGATCGATCTTCCTCCGTCAAATCTTGGCGAGGCGGGATCGGCGGTAGGTCTAGCATCGTTCTCAACCCCGGTTCGAGGCCTCTGATCTTCGGAATTGAATTGACGATTATTGCAGGCGTAGCCCTGTCCCCCTGCACTCCTCCCCGTATTGTCATGTCGACGGGGGGGACACCATCGATCAAAACAGAATCGTGCAGGTTCTGAGCGCCCAGATACATCCGTAGATCAAGGACCACTAACTCTTGTCCCGCAAGAATTCCTTTGGCAACTTGGCGGACGCCCGCCACAGAACCGGGCGCCACCTTGATGTACTCACTGTTCACTTCGCTCTCGGCTATAACCGGGCTGATTCTTTCTTGGATTTCGCCGACTCTCCAACCCATGGCCAGTGCAATCAGACCAACTGATTCTGGCAGTCCCACGTGTTTTATGGTTCCTTCAGCTACCTTTCTCTCGAACTCGGCTGGAGATAATCCGGCTCCGATTTTCTTTTGGAGCGGAAGCCTACGCCTTGAGGCATCCACCACGCGCTCGGCGCGAATCGAATTCACCTTTTGGCATACACCACTAAGGGCAACTGCCAAAGTGTCCAAGAGAAAACCGGGGTTTACGCCCGTCCCAAGAACCACGGCATTGCTCTCTCGCGCAAGTTCATCGAGCTCCTTTGCCATCTCGGGATATTTTACAAACGGATAGGACAACTCCTCCGCCGTCGACACAACGCTCGCGCCATGTTCGAGGATCTGAATGATCTGCGGATGAACACCCTTCATGAATGAGGAGGTTGCATGGGTCACGATGTCAGCTGACGCGCGTTTCAGAACTTCGGACGCTTTGTCGCTGACGGTAACCCCGACTCTTCTCCGATTATCAAGTAGTTCGCCTACGTCCTTCCCAACTTTATTCTTGTCAATATCAATTGCGCCAACTAATTTCACCCATGGCCTTGCAAGGAGAACTTCAACGATTCCGAGTCCAATTGGTCCCAAACCATATTGTACCACTTTGATGGTCTTCGTTCGATCTCACCTTTGCTTCGCAGGCAGGGACTACCTAAGAACCTACGTAAAAGAGATTCAATGGCCGCGCATACAATAAGCGCGAAACCTCTTTTAGCCCAATTAGTGCCGTCGCTAACAGGTACCTGTCGTTGACTGAGCCCCACCGCTTAACTTACGACCTTATGCCCGCCCTCACCGCTCTCATCATGTACATTGTGCTCTCTGGCTTCGCTGCTGCCTTCCTCTACGGGATCTATAGGAGGTTACGAGTCTATTTCAGGGGAAGTCCACCACCGAGATTCGATCACATCAAAGCCCGCGTCTTCAGAGCGATAAGAAATGCTTTCGCGCAACGAAAAGTTCTGAAGAAGACCTACCCTGGCCTAATGCACTTGCTGATCTACTCTGGAATAATCGCACTCTTCATCGGCACCACGTTAGTCTTGTTGGATTTCGATATCTGGGAGACTTTCTTCCATCAGCAAATATTGGTCGGCAATTTCTACTTGTTCTTCGAACTTTTCCTAGATGCATTCGGCCTTGTCGCCATAGCGGGTTTCCTTATCGCAATCTACCGGAGAACCGTTTCCAGACCACCTAACCTGCCTACATCGCGGGATGATATCTACATCTTCTCGATTCTACTGGTCATATTGGTTACTGGTTATCTGATGGAAGGAATCCGACTCGCCGTCGATAAGCCTCCTTGGGCACCTTGGTCCTTTGTCGGATACCAAGTTGCGTTCTTGTTGGAAAGCCGAGGGTTCGATACCGGAGGAGCGATCACCTTCTTCAGGGGGCTGTGGTGGTTCCATGCGCTGCTAGCGTTTGCTGCTGTTGCAAGCATTCCGTACACGAAACTCTTCCACATCTTCACATCGCCGCTCAACGCTCTCTTTATTCACCTACGGCCAAAGGGCCAATTGAGCACACCATTTGATCTGAGGCAGCTCCTAGCGTCGGGGAGTTTCGACGTTAAAGTGGGAGCAGCAGCAATCACTGACTTCTCATGGCAACAGCGACTATCATTTGACTCATGCACTTCTTGTGGGCGATGCACTAACTCATGTCCTGCAACTGCGGCTGGAACGCTACTTTCCCCAATGCACCTGATACTCAAACTCAGGAACGTGATGTTAGCTCAGCAGCAAACTGACGGCGGAAGTCTAGTGATACCCGATGTTGTTAATCCAGAAGAGCTCTGGGCATGCACGACCTGCAGAGCGTGTGTCAACGAATGCCCAGTTCTCATCGATCACATCGATGCAATAGTGGACATGAGAAGGCATCTGGTGGGCGAGGGAAAACTCGACCGTGGCAAGAAAGACTTACTCATGAACCTGAATAATGTCTCGAATCCATACGGGTTGCCGCAAGCCGACCGTATGAAGTGGGCGGAAGGGCTCGACGTGAAGACGACAAAGGAGCAACCGGAATTTGACGTACTCTACTGGGTTGGTTGTTCAGGTTCGTATGATCCTCGAAATCAGAACGTATCTAGAGCCATCGTAAAGATACTGAAAGCCGCAAACGTCCGCTTCTCCGTCCTCGGAAACGAGGAGAAATGCAACTGCGAAGTGGCTAGGCGACTGGGCGAAGAGGGGCGTTTTCAACAAGCCGCCCTAGAACTTGTAGAACTCTTCAAGAAGTACAATGTCAAAGTAGTCCTAACCCAATGCCCTCATTGCTTCAACACGCTCAGAAACGAATACCCAGAGTTCGGCGCCGACTTCCGAGTCATCCATCACTCGGAGTTCATCGCTCTGCTCATCGAAACTGGAAGACTGAAGCTTAAACAAGGTTCAGAGAAAGTCGTCACATTTCATGATCCCTGCTATCTTGGTAGATACAACGGGATCTATGACCCTCCGAGAGAGATCATATCCTCTTTGGGTTCGATTAGGTTGAAGGAGATGGCGCGGGCTCGCGAAAACAGTTTCTGTTGTGGTGCTGGAGGGGCAAACTTCTGGTACAAAGTTGACCTGAAGAAGAAGGTGGGCGTGATCCGCTTCGAAGAGGCGCAACGTGTGAACGCTAACGTCATCGCCACCGCCTGTCCCTTCTGCACATCGATGCTCGAAGACGCAGCGGGTACGTTAGGAGCAAAAGACTCGACTGCGGTGAGTGATATTGCTGAGCTCGTTGCAGGCCAAATCGAGGGTTCGTAAGCTATTAATCGGATGGCGCGTTTAGAAAAACATTTCATTTTGTGATGGCCGATGGTAAATATCATAGTTCTCGTGAAACAGGTATTTCAAACAGCCGAGCTGAAGGTCGACCGAAACACTAAGACCATCATGACGCAGGGCGTCCCTCGAGTTATCAGCGAAACCGACAAAAACGCTATCGAAGAAGCCGTCAGGATCAAGGAGAAGCAC
>Ga0315280_10006488_pt1 | contig 16126 bp, 6 predicted proteins | sample YL17G06_40_MG_FD_203697 | JGI IMG/M metagenome (GOLD analysis project Ga0315280, IMG submission 203697) | Sediment microbial communities from Yellowstone Lake, YNP, Wyoming, USA - YL17G06_40 | ecosystem: Environmental > Aquatic > Freshwater > Lake > Sediment | place: USA: Wyoming | collected... | reverse complement strand
GCCGAGCTTCCAGGTGTCGCGGAAGGCGCGGACCTGTTCGGGCTGGCGGGTGGCATCCTCGGCCTTGCCATCCTTCACGTCGCGCTTGCGGGTGCTCACCTGCCAGTTGGAGCCGAACTTGATGCCGTAGGGCGGGTCGAGGTAGATGGTCTGGACCTTGCCCTTGAGGCCCTCCTTCTCGGCCAGACTGGTCATCACCAGCAGCGAATCGCCCAGGATCATGCGGTTCGACCAGTTCCCCTCATGCTGGTAGAAATCGACCCGGTCGGAGAACTCCTCCGGCAGGCCGTTGAAATCGGCGAAGAAGTCGAGCTGGCCGGCGGAATGGTCGATGCGAGGCAGGGCATTGATGATCGCCTGCGGATGAATCTTCTCCTGAATGTAGATGGGCAAGACCGGCACGGCGAGGTCTTTCTGGTCCTGCTCATCCTTGCCCTTCCAGACCAATTGCGGATCGAGCGACGGATCGCGGGGATAGAGCAGGGTCTTGGGTGCATTCTCATCCTCCGCCACGAAATCCCGCAGTTCCTCGGTGGGGATGTTCTTGCGCTTATCCTTGTGGCGGATCGACTCGACCTTGGCGGGGCCGTTGGCTCTTCTGTTCACTTTCTTCCCGGCCATACTGTCTCCTGCGTGCCCCATCAATCCAGCTTGGGCTCAAGGCGTTTCTTGATCTCTTTCAGCACCCGTTGCCCACGGTGCTCGATAAAGGCACGATAGTCATCTGTCCAGACGCCAAAGGTATCCATGTCATCGACGTAGTGGCTTCGCATTGTCTGATGCAGTTCATCATTCTTCGCCCGGAACGCCTTCATGTAAACGCTCGGCGGCTTGGCCTTGACCACTCGTTTATTGAGGTAGTCGTCCACCAGGGTGATATTGAGGACCGAGTTAGCTTCCTCCTCTGTGAAGCCTGACTTCGTCAGATAGCTCTTTGGGAAGAAGTGGTGATAGTTCCTGCTGCTTGCTACCTTGAGCCAGGAGTTGTCCAATTTGACAATGCTGTTGGTGGCGAAGGACTTGAGCTCTTTATAGGCGAACAGGCAGATGATCGCCTTGCAGAAAGCATCGCCGGCACTAAAGCATCGAGACCGCAGTTCATCAAACGTCAAGTTGACCTCCTCTCCTGAGTAATCGGGTCGTTTGCTGCCCAAGATCTGGTCTATGCGTCGGAGGTCCTGTGCCAGTTTAGACTCGACAGCGGAAGAGAAGCGGTTCGATAGTGATGCCCACCAGAAATACTGGACGAGGAGCTTATTCTGAACGGCCGAGGGTGCATGGCCTTCGTTGCGCAGGAAGAAATAGGTGAACGGAACCAAGAGGGCATCGTAGGGGAGAAGCCGCGATACAGGAATCCGCAAATGTGTGCGCAGGTGATCGACCGCCGCGAAGATGCCGTCCTTGACTATGGGCCAGGCCTCAATGAACTTCTTCTTGTTCAGTTGCAGGATGTCCTTGCTGCGCACCTGTCCACAGAGATGGGCTGCGACGCATTGAAGGACCGTTGATTCCGGCACCGTCTCGTATCCGGCATCCTCCAAGTCTTTGCCTCTGCCGCTATTGTCGAGGAGGTCGTCGTACTCCTTGGCTAAATCGAAATTGAGGGCCTCGTCATAGGTCTTGGCGACCATGATCTCAAAGAGCGTCAGTTCAGTACCGCCGGTATTGATGCGGGTGAACACTTCGCAAGCTACATCAATTGGGCACTCGCCAATGACGATGGTCGGGAAGTTGTAGCCCGTGAGGCGTTTGCGGTATACGTCTATCCTTTCCAAGAATGCCGGGTAGTCCCTTGAGAACTCGGTCACTGTGCCATTCAAGAGGCCGTGCACTGTGATATAGGGGACTCTCTCCGGCGGGTCTATCGTGACGACCTGCTCATCGCCCTCCGGGTCGAGAGCCAGGTTGATGCTGATACGCCGACAGTCCATCTCTTGGCCTTCTTTAGTGAAGCGAACGCCCTTGCGGACCGCGTAAAGAGAAGTGATTCTCTGCTGCCCATCCAGAACGTACATTACAGCGTCGCCTTTCGGAGGGTCCGGGAGCTTTACATTGCCGATCTCCTTCGCGTGCCGCATCTCGTCACGCGTTTTCCAGAAGATGAAACTCCCAATCGGAAAACCTTTGATGATGCTGTCCAGGAGCTTAGCTGTCTGTGTCATCTTCCAGACGAAATCCCGCTGGAATTTGGGAATCTTGATCCTGCCTGTATCAATGAAAGTGAACAAGTGGTCATACTGTTGCGGCTCAGTCGTCGGTTGAAGCATGGTTTACCCTTTCCGCCCTGATGGGGTTGTTGTTGCTCTGATCGTGCTTTCGGCATTCCAGGGATCGGTGATCTCGGCGAAATCCCATCGGCCGAAACCGCCGTGATTGTTAACGGCGGGGACCCAGAGTGTCCGGGCCGTGGCGACTTTAGCGGCCTTGTTCTTCTTGTTCTCGCCCGTGACTTCGATCAGCAGGTTCAGCAGGTCATCCGAGCTAGGCCCATCCTCGGCCACAAAATCCCGCAGCTCCTCCGTGGGGATGTTCTTCCGCTTATCCTTGTGCTTGAGTGAATCAACCGGAGGAGGTCTCTTGTCAGCCTTTTTTGCACACATTGGTCTACCCGATTCCTTGCTCAACCAGTATCACGGCGATCCTTCACAACATCCTATTAGGGGCTTCCATACTCAGCACCTCCCCAGCCTGATCTTGGACCGTGCGGTGGTCATTGGGCTTGGCCTCCCTGGAGTTGGCGGTATTGATCCTCAAGGAAGGCCTTGATCTGGGCCGCGTCGGGCAGTTGCAGTTCGTACTTGGACACAAAGAGCCGGTTGTCCATTCCGGCCAAGGCGTACTTTACCAGGGCATGGTTCTTCTTCGTACACAGCAGGATGCCAATGGGGGGATTGTCGTTCTCGGTCCTCTCGTGTTCGCGGAACCAGGTGACATAGGTGTTGAGCTGGCCCAGGTACTCGTGGGTGAAGCCATCGATCTTCAAATCGATCAGGACGTGGCACTTGAGAATGCGGTGGTAGAAGACCAAGTCCACGAAGAAGTACTCGTCGCCGATGAGCAGGCGCTTCTGCCGGGCTTCAAAGCAAAACCCACGCCCCAACTCCAGGAGGAAGTCTTGCAGCTTGCCGATCAGGGCGGCTTCCAGGTCGGACTCGGGCAGGACCTCCTGCGGGCGCAACCCCAGGAACTCGAACACGTAGGGATCGCGTACGGCCAGGGCCGGGGTGGAGACCTCCGCCGCCCCGTGGGCCAGGTGTGACAGGGCCTCCTTGTCGCGGGACAGGCCCGAGCGCTCGTAATAGAGGCTGGCGATCTGGCGGTCCAACTCCCGTACCGACCAATTGCCCTTGATGCACTCGATCTCATAGAAGGCCCGCTTGAGGGGATCCTCGACCTTGAGCAACTCGATAAGGTGAGTGAAAGACAGGTGGGCAAGCATTTGTTGCGCCGGCAGACGGAAATGGGGCGACGCTGTCGCCACCATCGGACCCGCGCTGGGCAGTAGGGATTGAATTTCGGAAATCAGTGATTTCCGAAACGGCAGGGCGCTGGATTTGGCGGTCAGTGATTTCCCAATCTGCGGGTAAGTCTCATAGAACTGGCGGCACAGGCGCAGGTAGCGTGCGGTATAGCAGCGATCCAGCGTATTGCCCAGTTGGGTCGCCAGCCGCTCCACCAGTCGCGCACCATATTCGGCACGGTCCTCCCCGTGTTGCTCGTATTCCTTGATGAAGAACCCTACCATCCAGTTGCGCAGCGTCAGACCTATGTTCACGGCCTTGACGGCCTCCGTCTGGAACTGCTGGTGCACTGTCGCGATGGTATGGACGAGGGCATCGAAGTTCATGGCTTGCTCTCCCGGAGCCTCCGGATTGTCGTCATGGCGTCCCACGGATCGGCAACCTCGACAAAGGCCCATCGGCCGAAGCCGCCGTGGTTGTTGACGGCCGGGACCCAGAGCGTTCGGGCGGCAGAGACTTTAGCAGCCTTGTCCTTCTTCTTCTCGCCGGTGACTTCGATCAACAGGTTCAACAAATTGTCCAGCCCGTAGCCGTCGTCGATGCAGGCGATGAAGTCCGGAATGTAGTTCCGCGCTTCGCCGTTGAGTGAGTAAGGGATGGTGAAGCCGAGATTGTGGTTCTTCACGTAGCGGACAACCTCATCCATGTCTTCGAGAGTCTGGGCAAGCTTCTGCTCCCACGAATCCGTATCGGCGACGACGTGCGACACGTGGCATTTGTCTTCCCGCGTGGCGTAGACTGGGCGCGTCGTATCAAAATCGACGTAGCGGGTCGAGCCAATCGTGTCATACGGTCGCAGGATTGGTTTCAACGTGGCACGGGCATCCTGCCCGTGAGAGCTTGTGGCATCGGCATCCTGCCGATGATTCATGGGCTGGAAGCCCATGCCACCGTTCACGGGCTGGAAGCCCGTGCTACTTCTGACAATGGCTTGGTAGATGCGGTCGCTGGCGTCGTGGGCGAACTCGATCAGTAGCAGCAGTTGGGGGAAGGTGTTGTCCTTGAGTACCACACACTCCGCGAGCCAACGTTTGGCGATGTCGAGCAACTGCGGAAACAGCCATGATTTGACTTCGCCGTCGAACTTGTGCTCTCTCGGACGGTCCGTCCGTTCTTCGCCATCCTGCCGGAAGTATTTCTCCAACGTCAGCTTGGCCAGCAGGAACGCGACCTCGTTGGGCCGGCGGCGCTTCAGGTCGTCGAGATCATGAATGCTGGATTCTCCGACGATAGGGGCATTCTCAGTCTTGGTCGGAATGTCTGCCGTGGAGAGCGAGAGCTTCGACTCCTCGGTGAATGTGGCTGTGATCCGTTCACCAGGGAGATCGTAGCGGTAGCCGAGCAGACGCGGGAAGGTGATCTCACGGGCGATGCGGCTTTCGAGAGCACGCACGCGGGTCGGCAATGGGCCGGGCTTGGGTTCCTTCGTCGAGCCGCTGCATGGGATGAACGAGAAGGGAACGCCGTAGACCTCGGCGTATTCCGGCTCAAACAGGCCCTCTCCATTCACAGCGTAGCTCATCCGGCGTAGTGCTCGGCCGACTACCTGCTCGCAAAGCAGTTGCGTGCCGAAGGCGCGGACGCCGAGAACGTGCGTGACCGTGTTGGCGTCCCATCCTTCCGTCAGCATGGAGACACTGACGACGCATCTCACGTGTTCGCCAAGCTTGCCGGCCTTGCCGACGGTGTTCATCACTTCGCGGAGCAGGTCCTCGTCGGTGAGGTCTTCCGCGTCACGCCCAGGAAAACGGATGCCGTATTCCGCCTTGAACTCTTCGATCTCGCGGGCGGCGATCTTCTTGAAGTCATCGCTCATCCCTTCGCCCGATTCGAGTTGCTGGCTGTCTACGAGGATCGTGTTCGGGCGCCGGAGCCAGCCGCCGTTGCCGTCGTCGTTACGGAAGATGGGCAGTTGGCCGGTCTGGACGATTCCTTGTGGCACGGGCATCCTGCCCGTGTCTTCACATCGGCTGGAAGCCGATGCCACAGGCTTTTCCCAACCGGCGATATAATCGAAGACGAGCTTCGAGACGTTCGTATTGTTGCAGACGACGATAAAGACGGGCGGCGTGATCCCCTTGGCCCTGGCCTCGGCATTGTTCTCCCAGAGGCGGTAATACTTCTCATAGTTGCCGTAGAGGCTGTGCAAGGCCCCTTGAAGCTCCGCCGGAAGACTCGGCTCACCGCCAAGCTCCTGGGTCTTGCGGCCTTTCCTGGGCAGGTCCTCACGGATGCGAAGCCAGAGGTCGCGGTACGTGGGCTGCTCGCCGGTCATGGAATCGTCGGATACGGGCACGCGGGGCACCTTGACAATGCCGGCCTCGATGGAGTCGATCAGGGAGAAGTCGGAGACCGCCCAGGGAAAGAGCGTTCCTTCCGGGTAGCCGGAGCCGCGCAGAAAGAACGGTGTGGCGGACAGATCGTAGATGACCTTCACGCCGATCTTGGCTTTCACCGCTTCGATGCCGCTGATCCAGACGCGGGCTTCCTCGTCGCGCTTTTGGGCTTCCCTGCGGTCCTCGGGGCTGAGCTTCAGGTCTTCACCGTCCGGCTTGCGGCGGTAGCAATGGTGGGCCTCATCGTTCAGGACGACGATGCTCTTCTTGGTGCCAAGTTCACGGCAGACGCGGCGGACCATCTGGTCCGGCGTTTCGGTGAACGCACCGGTCCCGCCTTCGGCGAGAATCGCCTTGGTCAGCTTGCCGGCGGCGACTTTCTCCCGCAGTTGGAGAGCGTGGAAGTTCGTGATGAGGATTTTTGCCTGGCCAAGCTGCTCCATCGACTGATTCGGAACGATGTCTCGCTGGCGATAATAGTTCTGCGGATCGTTGGGCAGGAGCACTCGCAGCCGGTCACGGATCGTAATACCCGGCGTCACGATCAGGAACGCATCGGAGAAGCGGGCATCTTGAGGGTTGGCAAGCTTGTTCAGCATGTGCCACGCGATGAGCATGCCCATCACGACGGTCTTGCCAGTTCCGGTGGCCATCTTGAAGGCGGTGCGGGGTAGGCCCGGGTTCGAGGAATCGTTGGCGGCCCGAAGCTCATTCTCGATCCAGGCATCGCCGTACTTCTTCGCGACCTCCGTGAGGTAAATGGCCGTCTCCAGGGCCTCGATCTGGCAGAAGAACAGCTTCTTCTCGCGGTCAGGATCGCTCCAGTAGGCCAGCAGCCGGCTCGTGGTGGGCGTCACGCCGAGGTAGCCGCCTTCCCGCCAGAGCTTCACGCGGGCACGGATCTGGTTGACGAGCTTGTTCTCCTCGATCCGATCCTGCGTCCATTCGGTGTCGAACTCAAGCTGCTTCTGGCCCTTCTTGTGGGGCCGGGCGATGGGGACGAAGTACGAACTGCTCCGCCGGCCGTCGATGACCTCGTTGGTGATCCCCTCGTCGGTGAACCTGAAGTGCCGCTCCGGCTCCCGGAACGGCGAATTGATAACCGGGTTCTCGATGACAACTTGCTTCACAGGGCAATTCTCCCTCGGCGACCGACCTTTTATCGCACGCGGCAACGTCTCTGCCTCGTCTCAACTCCCGACAGTGCACGCGTCCGTGGATTGATTGAATCCTACCCTCACACTTTGGCCGGAGCAAGCCCATTCTGAAAGCCAAGCCGGTCCCTCCGTGGCCAGCAACTACCCGCTGAAGCCACGAATGCTCTGCCGCACAAGGATCTATTCTCGCACAAGGACACGAGGAAGAGTGATGCAGAATTGTCCGCCAGCTTGGTGGCTTCGCGTGAGAACCAAGTGCTCGCGTTTTCAAGGCTTTGGGCCTCGGTGGGAGTTGACTTTCGTTCCGGCCGGACGCCGGGCTGGTCGTTCGCGGTGCAAGAAAAAAGGCATGTCCCTGGATTGCCGCGCTCCGCTCGCAATGACATTTTTGTGCCAATCTGAGGCGACTTCTGTCTTCACAGGAGCAAGTGTGTCTGTCGATAAACGGGTGTTGGCGATTGGCAGTTCTCCGTCGCCAGTTCCCAGTTGGCAGGAGGGATCAGGGGTCTGGGTTCAGGGGCTGCTGGACCGTCAAGCGGCTGCGGTGGCGAAGCTCGTTTCGCCGGACGTCGGACGTGAACCGTAACGAGCCGCGCACCCGTCTCACGCTCCACGATTCTGCCGTCCTCTGTTCATATCGCGGGCGGCCGCGATTGGACCCGGGGATTTCACAGCTGGCGGCGGCTGTGCTACACGTTCTTCTTGTCAACCATGCTGGGGGCGAGGCTTGAGCTTCTGCACCTTCTCCTGGAGCCAGACGCCGCACTCCTTGGCCTCCCGACGAATCGTGTCGGACAGACCCTTCACTACGGCGTAGAGGGACTCCTCCGATTTCATCCGGACCTGGGCCTGAACCGGGCAGGTGGAGTCCCAATAATCCGGCAGATCGTGCTCACCCCAGAAGACGCCGATCTTGGCATACGTCCTCGCTGGGGAGAGGCGGCTTCCCCGCCCGGCAACTCCTTTCTTATCGCAGCTTCTCTTCACATTGCTTTCCTTCAGCGGGGCTCATGTCGCGAGCGCGTAGAACCGGCCCAGAGAACAGGGTTGTTCAGGTTGAGTTGACATAGGCCCCCTCACTCCCGATCTGTCGGTCCTGCCTGATTGCGGCGAAGCAGGTCGGGAAGATGACGGCGACCAGGCGAGCTTCGACGCCAAACCTGTCGCTACCAAACCAGAGGAGTAGAACGATAGCAGCCAAGACAGAGAGAGCCGATGGCACATGGCGCGACGATCCACACTGCTGGTCCGTTAGAGTGAACAAGTCTGCTATCAGTCGATGGGTAGTGGGCAACTTGGGGTGGTATATTCTCTGCCCACATGGGCCACGACCCAGTTGTCTGTCTTACGTATGATACCGGCGGGGCATCCAGCCGACCTTCTGTGCCGACTGCCGTTGGCGTAGCGCACTTGAACATCTATGGGGTCGATTGGTGAGTGGTCTGGTTTGCCGCTCGCGGAGCAACGCTCTTGCCACTGGCAAATCGAGACACAGGCAATGGAAATCGGGGCGAGTGGACTTGAACCACCGACCTCTTGGTCCCGAACCAAGCGCTCTAGCCAAACTGAGCTACGCCCCGGTCACTACAGTGTTTATTGTACAAGCCGTTCTGAAAGAGTGCAAATTATAACAGGTTCACCGGGTCAATATCAACAGCAATTTTCACCGCCGGTCGAATTGGGCGGTCGGCTCGTAGGGTGGTGAAGAGCCGCCGCATGGTGGCGGCGTCGGGTGTCTGGACGATGATCTGGATGCGATGGAACCGTTCGATCCGGCTGATCACGGCAGGCATCGGGCCGCGGATTTTGGCGTGCAGTCGCTGCTGTTGGACGATGGCGTCGATCCGCTGCCGCATCGTGCTGGCCGCCGCCTCCAGCTTGTCGTACTTCTGGTCACGGAGCATCACGATTGCCAGCCGCCAGTAGGGGGGCAGGTCGCAGGCCTGGCGGTGCTTGAGCTCTTCGGCGACGAAGCCCTCGAAATCCTGGGCCAGGGCGAACTTGACGGCGGGCTGCTCCGGGAAATAGGTTTGCACGAAGACAAGCCCCCTTTTCTCGGACCGCCCGGCCCGGCCCGCGACTTGCGACGTAAGCTGAAACGTCCGCTCGTTGGCCCGAAAGTCCGGCAGATACAGGCACGTATCCGCGCTGACCACGCCCACCAGCGTGACATTCGGGAAGTGCAGCCCTTTGGCCAGAATCTGCGTGCCGGCCAGGATATCCAGCCGCCCCTCGCCGAACTCCTTCAGCAACCGGTAGTAGTCCTGCGTCGCCATCGAGTCGCTGTCCACGCGGGCGATCCGGGCCTCCGGGAACCGCCGCGCCAGCTCCTCCTCCAGCCGCTGCGACCCGACTCCGATCATGGTCATCCGCTTGCCGCAAATCGGGCAATCCCGCGGCACCAGCGTCTGGGCCAGGCAATAATGGCACATCGCGTACCCATGTTCCATGTGCTGGCCGGTGATCGTGGTCATATGCGTCGCGGGCGTCTTGATCTTGTGAAACGTCAGCGACGTATCGCAGTTGCGGCACTGGAGCGTGTGCTTGCAGGACGAGCAGAACACGAAATTGCTGTACCCCCGCCGATTCAGCAGCAAAATCGCCTGCTCCTTGCGGGCCAGCACCTCGGCCAAATGCTTCGCCAGCGGAATGCTCAGAAGATCCAGGTGGTTCTCCTTGAGGCTGCTCTCCCGCATATCGACCAGCCGCATCTCGGGCATCGGCAAATCCATCACCCGCTTGGTAAGCTGGACCAGCTTGAAACTGTCCCGCGTCCGGCAATTGTGCAGGGTCTCCAGCGACGGCGTGGCACTGCCCAGAATGCAGTGCGCTCCGGCCAACTGGGCCCGCTTGATGGCGACATCGCGTCCGTGGTAGCGGGGGGCCGTATCCTGCTTGTAGCTCGGCTCGTGCTCCTCATCGACGACCACCAGCCCTAGATTGGGAATCGGCGCAAAAATCGCCGACCGGGCCCCAATCGCAACATCCGTCAGCCCCGCCTTGGCCTTCTGCCACTCTTGGTTCCTCTGTCCGGCAGTCAACCCCGAATGCAGCACCGCAATCCGTTCAAACCGGACGGTAAACCGCTGCACCGTCTGGGCCGTCAGCGCGATCTCCGGCAGCAGCACAATGGCGGCCTTGCCCTTGCGCACGACCTGCTCGATCGCCCGAATGTAGATCTCGGTCTTACCGCTATCGGTCACGCCGTGCAGCAGCGTCACGCCGAACCGCCCCGACTCGATCTGGGCGGAAATATGCTCCAACGCCCGCTGCTGATCGTCGTTCAGAGTGATCTGCTGGGCCGCCTCCGCCAGCATCTCTTCCGGCACAACGGGCAAATTGGCGAACACCTTCTTCTGCACCACCCGCACAACCTGGCCGTCCGCCAGCTTCTTGATCGCAGGCTGCCCGCAGCCGACGATCCCCACCAGCTCGCCCGCCTCCACCGCCGCCTCCGCCGTGAAGGCCTGCCGCTCGCGCAAAACCGCGACAATCGCTTTCTGTTTCGGCCCCTTGAGGCTGTCAACCATCTCCTCCCACGCCAGCCCGAGGTACACATACCGGCGTTTCTTGATCCCCGCCGCCCGCTTGACCGCCCCCGGCACCATCGCCGCCAGCACCTGCCCCAGCGGGCAGACGTAATAGTCGCCGATCCAGTTGGCCAACTCCATGAGCTGATCGCCCAGCAGCGGCTCCTCATCGATCACGCGGGCCACGCACTTGAGCTGCCGCCCCTGGTTCCGCCCCGCGAACGACTCCGCCGCCGGCACATCGGCCCACACGCAGAACCCCGTCTCCAGCTTATTACTCTTGCCGAACGGCACTTCGACGCGTTGCCCGACCCGAATGGGCCAAATCCCCTCGGGCGCCAGGTAATCGAACTCCGCATCCACCCCCGAAGCCTCGACCGCCACCCGAATCACATGCCCGTTCTCCGGCGTGCCGCTCTTGGATTGACCCGCCGCCTCCGCCGGCGCTGCAAACAGACTGGACGTTACCTCTTTACCGCTCATGGTTTAGCATTCCTTAGCCCATCCCCTCGCTCCCAAGGATACCGACCGATAAAGGCCGCGTCAAGGCCATCCAAACCGAGATTCCCAACCACGAAAGGAATGGAACCGCCGATGAACGCGGATGAACGCCGATACCGACTCTGTCAGTCCCGCGAAGGATTGTCACCCCCGAGAAGCACCCTCCCTGGCTCCGCAACAGGGGGCGGGAATCCAGGGTTCTTTACCACAGAGACACTGAGAACACCGAGTTCTCTCAGAAGGTGTTTGAGAAGTCGGTTTTGCCGTAGCATGGGCATCTTGCCCATGAGTCGCAGGGCCATCTTGGCCCTGCCCGCACGGGCGGGACGCCCGTGATACTCACGGGCAGGATGCCCGTGCTACTTCTCAAACACCCTCTCACACAAAGCCGCCAAGGCCTGCCCTGAGCGTAGTCGAACGGGATCACGAAGTGGGGGATACCCAGATACGGTCCTATCTCTGTGGCCTTCGTGCCTCTGTGGTGAGACTCCCCTCCGCGAGCGCGAAAGGCGCGGGCCACGCTTACAGGCATTCGCAGCGATGCTGTTCCCTCACTGTGGGTCGTATTCTATATGCACACCCGGGTTGTGTGCCAGGATGAGCGGAAGGTAAGTGCTGTACGCTTCGGCATTCAGGGGATCTCCATACAGTTCCAGGAACAGCAGATGGGTGAGTTCGGCCAATGGGCTGATATCACTGATCTGGTTATCCGATAGGCGCAAGATGGCGACGTTGGTCAGCGCGGCTATCGGGCGAATGTCGCTGATCTGGTTGCCGATCAACTCCAGCATCGTCAGGCTCGTCATTCCTGACAACGGACTGATGTCACTGACCAGGTTGTAATCCAGCCGCAGATAACCGATCTTTGTCAGGCCGGCTATCGGGCTGATGTCAGTGATCTGGTTGTGGAAGAGGTTCAGGGTGCCCAGGTTCTTGGCATATTCGAGGCCCGTGAGGTCAACAATCCCCCGGTTCTCGGCGTTATGGCCGCCCAGCTCTCGGAGACCCAACATATCGCCCGGGATGGGATCGGACATCCCCAGCGTCTCCTCCACGAGCGCCTGGAGATGGGGGTCGTGGAAGAGAACGGGCTGGGCTTTGGCATCGTACAGGAGCGCCAGGCCGGGATTGTTCGTCAGGATCAGCGGAATCTGAACATCGTATGCCGCCGAGTCCAGGGGATTCTGGCGCAGATCCACGTAGACCAGGCTCGTGAGTCCCGACAGGACGCTGAGGTCATAGATTTGATTGTTGGACGCCCTCAACGAGCTCAAGTTCACGGCATATTCCAGGCCCCGGAGGTCGGTGATCCCTTTGTTCTCGACGTTCAACTCCGTTAGACGAGACATGTCGTGGACGGCGGGGTCGGATACCCCCAAGGCCTCTTCCACGGCCGCTTTCAGGTTCGGGTCGCCGAAAGAGACCACGACGTCCGGGTCGTACTCCAGGTTGATGGTGGGGTTGTTCGCCCGGATTCGGGGGAGGTAGATATCGTAGGCGTCGCTATTCAGGCGATTGTACCGCAGGTTCAAATATGCCAAATGCCTCAGGTCGGCCAGCGGCGCAATATCACTGATCTCGTTGAGCTCCAATTCGAGGGTCGACACATTTGTCAGATTCGACAGAACCTGAATATCACGGATGTGGTTCCTGAACAGAGATAGCCACGTGATATTTCTCAGTCTGGACAGGAAACTGAGATCCGTGATTTCGAGGTCCGGCAAGCCCAAGTCGGTGAGATTGACCAGACCCGCCAGTGGGCCAAGATCGCTGATCTCGTTGTCCCCGAGATACAACTTCTCCAGATTGGTTAAGCCGGCCAGGGGGGCGATATCCGAAATGTCGTTCCCCCAAAGGGACAAGTCAGAGATTCTCGTGAGCCCGGATAGGGGGGCAATGTCAGCAATCTGATTACTCGACAGTTCCAGACCGCAAAGCCTGCTGAGTCCGGCCAAGGGGCTGAGGTCCACGACCTGATTGGTGTCCATGAATATGTACGCGAGGTTCGTCAATCCTGACAAGCCGCTGATGTCCGCAATCTGATTGTTACGAGCCATCAGCGTCGTGAGATTGTGAAGCCCCGCAATCGGGCTGATATCGCTGACGTGCGTGTTGTTGATCCAAAGGCTCTGAAGATTCGTCAAGCCCCAGATGGAAGGGATATCAACGATGGGATTGTCGCTCAATCTCAGGTGCATCAATTTGCTTAAGCCCGACACGGCCGCAAAGTGGGTGATCTGATTGTATTCCAAGGAGAGGTACTCAAGATTGGTCAAGCCCGATATACCTGTGATATCCGTAATTCGATTCTTGTCCAGGTACAAGCCCTTGAGATTGGTCAAACCCGATAGTGGAGTCACCTGTACGATCTGGTTCTCGCGTAGCCACAGCGCCTCCAAGCCGGTCAGGTGCGATAAGGGATTGATGTCGACGACGGTGTTTGTATCCAAATTCAGCAACTGCAAAGCCGTCATGCCTGATAGGGCCGTCACGTCACTGATAAGGTTGTTCGTAAGATCCAGATTGACCCGGAGCTTGGTGCAGGCGGACAACGGACCAATGTCGGTGATCCGATTGTTGGCCAGCGTCAGGTAATTCAATTCGGTCATCCCTGAGAGTGCGCTGATATCTCCTACGTCATTGTTGGCCAGATGCAGCTCGGTCAACCTGGTCAGTCTCACGAGAGGGCTGGTATCGTTCACCCGATTGTTGTCCAGGCCCAGGCTCGTCAGATTGGTCAACCCTGCCAGGGCACTGATATCCTGGATCCGGTTGGCCGAGAGCAGGAGCATTCCGAGGTTGACACAGGTTGATAGACCACCGGTATCGGTAATCTGATTCTGCTGCAAGGATAGGCCTTGCAGATTGGTCAACCCAGAGAGCACGCTGAGGTCGCTGATCCCGGTCTGGTCCAAAACCAGTGCCTTCAGATTGGTCAACGCCGACAGCGCACTGAAGTCGCCAATCGGATTCCCGTTCAGGTACAGATCCATCAGATTCCGGGCGTTCTCGAGGCCCGCAAGACTGGAAATGCCTCTGCGGGGGGCATTCAAAATCGTGAGACCAAGCATGTCAGAGGCTGTAGGATTGGACACCCCGAGCTGCCCCTCCACGGCCGCCTTGAGATTGGGGTCAGCAAAGTGAATCGGTTCCTCCGTCTGCCTGGGGACCTCGAACTCCCAGAGGGAATACCCGTACGCGGTGGCCCGCTGGATCCCCAGCATCCGCACGTACCGGCCCGAAGCCGGTGCGCTCAGCGGGATGTCGTCCACGTCCCCATCGCCCGTCGTCGTACTATATACATCCGACCACGTGGAAGCATCATTCGAAACCTGGAGCTTGTACCCCCGACCGTACGCCGCCTCCCACCGCAGCACGATGCGATTGATCGTATAGACCGAACCGAAGTCCACATAGATCCATTGGCTATCCGAGAACTCGCTCGACCAGCGGCTGGCGGTATTGCCGTCCGTCACGTTTGTGGCTGGTAGTCCGCTGTAGCTCGTCGAGGCTACCGCCGCCTTGTTCCATGCCAGGTTCCCCCAGGCATCGTCATTCTGGATCATGGCGCTCTCCGCGCCCGGCGCGCCTACCGTATAGCCTGTCCCCGCTGCCACCGCCACGCTCACCCACTCGTCCGACTCTACCAGCATATCCGCCGTCGGGTCGAGCGTCACCGTCGCCGTTGTCTGGTTCGCTCCGATCGTCACCGTCCCAAAGGGCGCGGTAAAGCTGGTCGCTCCCGTTTGCGTGTAATCCGCGCCGTATGTCGCCGTGTTACCGAGAGTGAAGTTCACGGTCAGCGGACTGCTGCTCACCATGCTCCGCGTGAACGTGCACACCAGATTTGTCGCGCCATCCTCCAGCACCACCGGCGGCCTTATCGTTACCGAAACCTCTAGTGTTCCACCGCCGCCGTAGACCTCCAACTCACGGAGCGAGTACCCGTATTCCGTCGCCCGCTGGGTGCCCAGCATCCGCACATACCGGCCCGAAGCCGGCGCAGCCAGGGGGAGGTAATCCAGGCCGCCATCGCTGGCGGTCGTGCTGTACACATCGGACCACGTGGAAGCATCATTCGAGACCTGGAGCTTGTAGCCTCTCCCGTAGGCCGTCTGCCACCGCAGGATCACCCGGTAGATCGTCGCAATCGAGCCCAAGTCGACATAGATCCATTCCGTATCCGAGAACTCGCTCGACCAGTGGCTGATCGTAGTGCCGTCCGTCGCATTCGACGCCGGCAGGCCCGCTTGACTCGTCGAGGCGACCGTAGGCTTATTCAGGGCCAGGTTCGTCCCTGCAGCAATAATCGAGAGGTTCACCGCCGCGGCACTGACCGCATACAGGCTCCCATCCGAGCCATTCCACTGGAAGCTGTCGGGACCCGTGTAGCCGCTGTTGGGCGTGTACGTCAGGGTCTCAATCTGCGTCACCAGGATCTCCTGGTTCACGGCCACCGGCGTACCATTGAGCGTCAGCATGCCGTGGCTAGGCAAAGAGGCGATCCGGATCGTTTGCAGACTGTCGCCCGCATCCGGGTCTGTGAAGGCCCCCGCAAACTCGCCCGCCGCGAACGGCAGAGGCGTATCCTGCCCGCCGCTCTTGTCCAAGCTGGTCACGACCGGAGTATGATTCACGGGCGGCCCGCCATAGACCTCCAACTCATAGAGCGAGTACCCGTACTCCGTCGCCCGCTGGGTCCCCAGCACCCGTACATACCGGCCCGAAGCCGGGGAACTCAGCGTGATGTCATCCACCCCGCCATCGCCGGTGGTGGTGCTGTAGACGTCCGACCACGTGGAGGCATCGTTGGAGACCTGGAGCTGGTAGCCTCTCCCGTAGGCTGCTTCCCACCGCAGCACGACTTGATTGATCGTGCAGATCGAGCCGAGGTCCACATAGATCCATTGGCTATCCGAGAACTGGCTGGACCAGCGGCTGCTCGCATTGCCGTCCGTCACATTCGCGGCCGGGAAACCCGTATAGGTGCTCGAAGCCACCGCCGTCTTGCCCAACGCCAGGTTCACCACCGCTGGGTTCACGATCCCCGTGATCGTAAAGTTGAACGGATTCTCATCCGC
>Ga0315280_10006487_pt1 | contig 16127 bp, 15 predicted proteins | sample YL17G06_40_MG_FD_203697 | JGI IMG/M metagenome (GOLD analysis project Ga0315280, IMG submission 203697) | Sediment microbial communities from Yellowstone Lake, YNP, Wyoming, USA - YL17G06_40 | ecosystem: Environmental > Aquatic > Freshwater > Lake > Sediment | place: USA: Wyoming | collected... | reverse complement strand
GCATTTTCCACAGTTTGAACAACGCACGAGAAGCAGACTCCCTTTACATGCCATAACAAAAGACAGCCGAGTTATAGTTTGTTTTGGTAGCCCGAGATAGGTTTGAACTCTCGCCAAGTATGCTGTGGCCATGTTTTTGCTGGTAAATACTCGTTACAGTAGATTGTGGGTACTTGCACCCAATTGGGTTCAAGTCTTGTGGTGGGGCTGCCCGAACTCACCGCTCCAGAGCTGAATAAGTACTGTCCTCATTCTGTTTCTCTGATAGCAGCTCGCGTTTTAATGCTTCTTTTAAGGCCTGGCTGAGAATCTTCAATTGATAGTCTTCCATGTCTTGAGGAGTGGCGTATGTTCTAGCCGGCTGTGACAGAGCTTCCCTAGTTAAGACCGATTCAGGGTTAACGCCTAGAGCCCTAACGTATTCCTTGATAAGTTCAATTTTGTTGGTTTTGGTTTTAGATCTTATTGACAGCCCTGCGCTGGCATAGATATTGCGTAGTTTATCAACGCCTAGGCTTTGGATGTCATGGTATGTGTCCACGGTGTGACCCATCATGTAGTCCACATAGTCGGATTGAACGCCAAGGGCCATCAGCTGAGTCTTGAAATACTTGCGTATGCTGTGAACTTTGAGGTCATAGATGTGGTCGTTGTTGTGTTTCAGCAGTCCAGCCTTAAAATAGAGTTTGTGGACCAGTTGATAGACCTGCTTCTCTCCTATGGGCTTTGGCGTTCGACTTGTCTGGTCTCGGATGAGAGGACTCGAGTCTGTCAGTTGTTCAGGTGGAACCTTTCCATCCGGGCTTCCCCGACGTCTTTCTTCCAAGTAAAGCTTCAGAAAGTCAACTGCTTCCCGCCCTAGGAAAGTGTCGTAGTCATGGTATTTGCCCTTGGTGATTTCTGCCTCTACATGGATGTGGATTGGCACAATGCCTCTTTCCAGTTCATCTAGAACATGTCTGTATTGAAGTTTAACAAGTGTTCCTTCCCTGAATCCGCCTAGAGCAAACATGGATATTGTGACTCTATCCCTTAAGGTTCCAATGTCTAAGAGTTTGGCAAGTTCCTCAGGTTTGGGGGCTCTGTCTTTTCTAACGACTCTTTGGCTGAGGGGCTGAGGCAATTTTAAATCCACTTCGTTGACGCGATATAGGGCTTTTACAGCCTTCACATAGTTGCATATTCGCAAGGGCGCTAAGCCCTGGTCTTGAAGCTCGCCAATATAGTCTTCCAAGAAGCCGACGTGATTCTGAATCCTAAGCGGATCTGGAATGTTGCCTCCAGTCTTGACGTCTTGGATGATCATGTCTGGGCTTTGGCCTAGCCATCGACTATAGCGGCTGATACATTCAATGTAAAGATAGAGAGTCCCAGGGCTGCCTGTTCGGTAGCGCAGCAGATATTTAGCCAGCTTCAGAACCGTCCTGTTTTGAAAGGCGAAGGGGATGAGCAGAGGTCTTTCGGAGCTGAGGCTTCGTATGATATAGTCGACTACGCCTCGCTGTCCAGCGTTTAAGACATGTTCTATTGGTATTTCAACTGGTTTCTTGAAAACATGTCCTCGAGAGCTCCTTTCCAGTATGAGAACGCCATTTTGGATTTGTGTTGGCACGCACAGGTTTTTGAGGTCTTCTGCTGTCAGCTGTTGGGGCTTGATGATCAGTTGGGTTTTAGTTGTGGTTTTCATGTGTTTTCCCTCAGTGTTCTCTTACTCACTATTAGGTTGCTCGGTTTTGCCGAAAAGTGGCTTGAAGGCACCTGAGTTAGATTCTTGTCTTTGCTTAGCTTGGGCAATGCGTTTCATCTCCAAAATGTCGGAGCGCATAACAACAAGCCCAGAGGCCTTAGAATCTCCAGCTTTCAAGGTAGGTGGACTGGCGTCTCTGTCCCAGGATATTATAATGTAGTCTGCGCAGTCATAGACAAGCCAACCAACGCATTCACGAACCTGAGGCTTAAGGCTAAGAGGGTCTCCTCGATGGTACAGAACATGGTCTCGGTAGCGAATGAAAACGATGGATCCAAGCTTAGCCACCATCACCACTCCTTATCTTAAGCATGCACCTTAATTTCAAGCGCCCCCTTCTCGTAAATGGCATAGAGACGCTTCCTGCTCGGCATCTCGAATTGCCTGCCTCGCTTGTGCGCGAACCCATTCGCTGAGCGTCCTAAATCCGAGAAATCTTATGGCCTTTCGCAGTTTCGTGTACTGATCATTTTCGAGCTCCACATGCAGTTGCACGGTTTTTGCACCTCTTACTTGCTCTTTTGAAGACAAGACTTATACAAAAGAAAATCCAAACAGTCCATGTATCAGAAACTTTGGTAATGGGGAGATAAGCGAATGACGAAATCCAAGGTTTCCACGCGGGACCACGTGTTGCATATTCTCGTTAAGTATCCAGAAACCCCAATCAAACTCATTCATCAACGTTTGTTGAAAGACTTCCACCAAAACAGGACAAGGACACGGATTGAACAGATACTAAAAGACCTTGAGACACGAGATGTCGTTACAAAAGAAAGGGGAGTAAAGGATAGAAGGCAGGTTCTCTGTAGCATAAACCCCAACAAAATCGACATCGGATTTTTCACGATCATTAAAGATTCAGATGGCAATCCCGTTGCCATTTGCGATGACGAAGGGACAGTTTTCGATACGCGATTTAAATATAAAACCCATGATTTACTAGACGAGTTAGACGAATTTTATGACAATCTACAGAAAATCAGAGATAAATATTTTAAAAGAGCCCCTTTAGCCCTCGAAACTAATAGAGTGCGTGGTTTTGATGATTGGGGACCCGACAGTCAAAAGTTGATGGAAGGCCTAGAGAAGGCACTTTCGACAGGGGCTGGAACGCTACAATAGTGGTCAAAATACTTAAAGTTCGACTTTAGCGATTTCAAGATTTACATTAAGCTAGAACATTTCAAATCGCTTGAATAATGGGATAAAATTTACAAAAAAAGCTGAAAACCTGAAGGAGCGTGCAATGCAGTTAGCATCGTAAACCGGTGGTTTATGCTTGGAAGCCGGGGATGGGAGTTGAACCGGCGACGAATGGAGATATCACCCGCAAAACCTTTTTTTTCTATTTTTGCGTTCAGCACTACGAGAGGTTATTACAACGTGCGAATGGTAGCCCGGGAGTTACCGTTCCCAGACTGTAATTTATATCAAAACCCTCTTTTTTGCCGAGCCTTCAACTTCAAGTAACCGAGCGAATTTGCATTCTCACTCGAGTGGAGATATCTCCCGTATTCCCGATTGACATAGATATCTCCAATTAAGAGACGTGATAAGTGTTGCTTAAAAAGAACGATAGAAAATAGTTCTATTCCCGTTTTCAGCAAATTCCTTTAAGACTTATTTGAAAAGTGCTCTTATCCATTGTTTTTCTTTTATTGCTTTGGCGAATAATTCCTTAAATTGGCTCATTGGGTTTGTAAGCGAAGTTTGTCCAGCGAAAACCCATCCCGTGCGTTTTTTGGGTGGTATTGCTTTTTTCTTGTATCGGTAATAAGTGATTCGTAACCACTCTTCGTCCTCGCCTTTGAATTCAATGAGGTCTAAAACGTTCCAGTAAGTAACATAGTCATCCTCACCACTCTTGTCAACAAATCTATCTTTTAATGTTCCTTCAAAATCATAAGGTGGCTCTGGATAGGTAAAATGAACGGCGTCGCCAATCCGAGCGAGTAAATAATCTCTTTGTTCGCTTTCAGTTAATACTGTTCCCATCACAAATCACCTCTTACAACTCATCACGTCTTACTATCGTTCGGTTTGGCTATAACTTTTCCGCAAAATCATCACCTTCACGAAGTCAGCCAAGTCATTGCAAGATAGAATAGTATAATCCTCTATAATACCTCTTTAACTTTCTTGAGAATCTTTTCCTCTCTCTTCTCCACGAATTTCAAATAGTTTTTGACATTCCACTTCTCTGGCTTGTCTGGTATTAAGGTCAATTTTAGCTCTTTCGCAGATTCTTTTTTTATCCATTCTGCGTATGGAGTCCCACTCTTCCTTTTGTTTGTGTAGCTAGTAACTAGCCGCAGGTTTCCAACTCTATTAATCTCCCCTTTGCTATACGAATTCTTAAGCTCGTCACGGCTGAAAATGTGGTCTTGTTCTGGATAATTAGCATCATTACTTGAATTGAAATTTGTGTTGAATGGGTAAATCAAGTAGAGTAAAAGGTAGCTTTCTGGTGCTCCATAGCTTATTCCTTTCAGGATTTCTTTGTTCACTTCAGTTGACTGTCGCATTCTTTTGAAAGCCAAGTTGATTTTTTTGGATGGAAATTTCTTTGGATTTAAATCGTCTATTGTTTTCTTTGCCTTGTCTATAACATTATCTGAATGACCACTAAATGAACCAGATAACAAAGCATTAAGAAGCCAGTTTCTAATGACTTTTTTGTCGTCATCATCAAAACTGTCTTTAGACTTTTTGTTTGTTTTATAAGAATAATAGATTATTGGAATCAATGCGTTGTTACTTGGCAAGAGCTTCCTATTCTTAATATTAAACTCGTCTCTGATTAAGTCAACTACGCATGTAACGCTTTTGCAGATTCTCGACCAGCTATCTTCTATCTTCTCGACAATTTCTTTGCCCTTTGACCCACTAAAAGTTTTTACGGTATATTTCGCTGGAAATCCTAACAATACCACTGAAGTTTTCAAGATAAAATCAACATCAAATGCGAATTGCTCAATTCCATTAAGCTTTTCGAGAAGATTTGGTAATTCTTTTTCCGCTTCAAACTTCTTCCACTTTAACTTTATGAATGAGAAAAGCAAGTCTGATTTGCTCAACTGGGTGCCACCAGAGTTTACTCTAACAAAAATGTCAAAGACCTTTTCGGGGCTCTCTTCTTCTTCTGGGTAGTAGGTTATCTTCTTTTCTGATATTATAGCACGATAGAATTTTTCAACGTTTTTTGAGGTAATTTCCCTTTTTGACTCATCAAAACCAGAGTTTTTCAATACTTCTTTTGTGACTTCAGCCCAAGACTTCTTCTTATTTCCGAGTTCAGATAGCAAATTTTTGGCTCTAACCCAGAGGTTCGTTCCATTGTTTTTTGGTTGTTTTCCAAAAAAATCAAATCTGAATAGTATTCCTTCTTCGTTCTCTTCTTCTCCGCTAAGCATGTCGAAATAGAGTTCTTTATCTTCGTATTTTCCCATCAAGGCTACATACATTGACTGAAGCCGTTGTTGTCCGTCAAGAACTAGAGTAACATCTTTTCGAGTGTTGTCAGTATCTTCTAGTCCCAGCTTTTGAATGTTGAACTCCTTGTTATGCTTCTTGTAGAAATCGCAGAGAAATTTTCTTCTCCTAACGCTGAGGTCTTTTGTTGTCCAGAAAAGGAAAGTTCCAATAGGATAACCTCTAAGTAGTGAATCAAGCAACCTCAGTATTTGCTCTTCTTTCCAAACGAAGGGTCGCTGGATATGTGGAAGGAAATATTTCTCGTTTATCTCTTCTAGCGTGTCAAAAATTCTTTTGTCTTCATACTCTCCCATGTTAGCCACTTTCTTTAGATGGTATTTGTGAAATAAGCATACTTAGACTTTTTGTCTCCAAATTTCTGGCTTTGAGGTGGGATAAACTGGCTTACTAGTTTAGGCTATAACTTCTCAGAGTCAGAGCATCATTCTTCTTTGAAAAAATCAGAGATGCTCTTTCTTGATTTCTTATCTTCGGTCAAAATCTCCTTTGTCAAATCTTCAATTGCTTCGAGCTCAGTTCTTAGCTTATCTCTGATTTGCCTTCGTATCCTCGCAATATGCTGTGGTTTTAAAATTCCTTTGTTTTCTGCAAAGATTTGCTCCAATTCTCTTCTCGCTTTCGCTGTTGCAAGCTTGCCCATTTCGGCTATCTTCCTGTGGTTTGCATTTTTCTCTTTATATCGTGGGAAGGGCAATTCAAGAACCTTCTTTTCAATTCCTCGCTCTCCCCACAACCCCTTAGCTTGCATTGGTTTGATTACACGGTTTACGATAGGCGAGTTCAACATAGCAGCTAAATAGTATGCTTCGTTACCATTATCTGTTTCAAAATAGATAGTTGCTTCTCCAAGAATGAGTTTCCCCCTATACTTCTTCACATCCGCTACTGTGGCAACAATGTCTTTGCCAGTTTTATTATAGAAGATTTTATATCGCTTGTTCGGATTTTGCCTTGTTAGTTTCTTGTTATAATCAATCCATTGATAGATGTTAAATTTCCTTTTTTCCTTGCGTCCCTTATTCCATGAACTCTCTACCTTTTCGAGCCATCGAGCCAACAATGGACATTTAGTCATTGACTCCTCTCGTTTTATTAGTCTATAGCCACTCCTTCCTTGTTCAATAGGCAATACAGCCTTGCTAGTTCTAAAGGAGAACGGAAACAAATAGGAACAAATAACTATTTCATAGAGGAAGTTGGCTTCTATGTTGCCTTCAAATGTGATTTCATTCCAAGGTTTCTTGGCGTTAAGTAGAGCTACTTTCGCTGTTTTTACGTAAGGTTTCTCGGCATCATATCCAAGATTCTGCTCAAGCACATCAACAAGCCAGAAAGTTTGAGGAAGAATCTCTGCTCCTCTGTAGAACTTGTCATAATAATAGGATTCGCCGATAAATTCGACTTTCTCATAAGAGAGGAAATCTCTCTTTCCTATTCTTGATAAGAACAATCTGGCTTCAGATACGGAAATCTTCGGCATAGCTTCTCGATACTCTTCATTCTTTTTTTCAAGTATCCCTTGGAATATCTTTGCTCTGACTGGAAACTTGGTTTTCACATTCTTTCGACCAAAGACAACACAAGCTGGTATTCTGAACAATGGTTTTACGTTCTCTAAATCCCAAATCTCAGAAAAGCCATTCTTCACTCTCTTGAACAGCCCAGTTCTGAAATTAGAATGCTGGTCGGCTGGAAAAACACTTCTAGGCATGACAAAAACAACCCCACCATCATTCTCTTTTAAATAAAGTTCCATACATCTCAAGTAGAACAAGGTAGCAATTTCCATGTTTGTCATTAATCCAGAAGTAAGAACCAGACCATATTCATCTTTTATCAGTCTTTTTAGAAACTGTTGGTAATTGACATTCTTTACCGAGTTATAGACAATCCAAGGCGGATTTCCAACTATGTAATCAAATCTTCTGTAAGTGAAGTCTATGGGTTTGTGTTTATTCTTGAGTATGTATGCCCATATCGTATCTCTGTTTGACTTTATTATTCTGGCAAAAGTCCTAATATCAAGGCAAACAACACTCGCATAGTCCTTGAGTTTTTTTCTATTCTTGAGATTATTGTTAAGGAACTCTTCGACCCTTTCTTCGTTTATAGAACCCGTTCGAAGGAAATCTGCACTCAACTCTTTTATCAAATCTATCAGCGAGTCGATTTTTTCTGTGTCAAGAAATTCTTTCTCTATGAAATCACAAGGAAGAAAGAAGAAGGTTTCATCGTCTATTGTCGGTATCCGATAGCAGTTCACGTTTTGGTAAAATGTTCTATCTTCGTCAATTAGTCGTATAGAATCAGCCATGTAAACTGGCAAAACGATTTCGCCTCTTGGAACAATTCTTACCAAATCACCCAACGCCAATAAATAGTTGGTTTTTGCAATCAGAACTGCCAGTGGGTGAATGTCAATTCCTTTTACGCTTTCTAGGATGTGAGTAAGTATCTTATTCTTCTGGTTCTCCTTGATAAGCTCTTTTTTGATTCGTATCCCAATGAAGAGAAACGTTCCAGAGCCACAAGCTGGGTCAAGAATTGTGCTGTTTGGTTTATCTTCCAGACAAAATCGGAGGATAGATTCAACCAGCCAGTCTGGCGTATATACTTCTCCCAAATCATGTCTTTCTTGTTTATCGAGTAAGTTCTCATACAACCCTTTCAGTATGTCCTCATTGAGCTGTGTTAAATCATATCGTGTAAGGACATCCAATATACTTCTTGAGATTTGCACCGCATAATTCCTTGCGGGCTCTCTTGTTATCCAACTAAAGAAATCTTCTTCAAAGAAATTTCGAATACCCCATTTCTTGAATTCCTCACCACCTAATACTCGGAGAACTGTTCCTTCTTCAATTGGAACTACTCCCTTAGACAGAAAACTGTAAATCATTAATTTTGCCAAGATGGAAAGATATGTGTGCTTGATGAAGAATTCTTCACTCTCAACACTACTTCCATACGCTATACTCAAATACTTACTCCATTCAGAGAACAGAGTGTCAAAATTTTCCTTCTTTTCCTTCTTGAAGCTTTCAATTGCAAGCTCAAGCTCTCTGAAGATTGCTTTGTAAAAATTGGTTCCAACACCAAAATCAATAGTAAAGCCTTCGGTTGTAGGAACTCTTGCTTCCTTAGAAAGGAAGGTATAATCAAGCCATATTAGCACTTCTCTAGGACTCTTCGCCTCAATCTCAAAATCCTCTATGGGAATGAGAGAAATGTCATCTTCTGAAAGCTCGTGTTCTTTTGCCGACTCTGGTCTATAAACATAGAATCTCAACCCATCGGTAGCTATAGCAACATAACTTACTTTCTTATGCAGTTCCTTAATCTCTTTGTTCCAGAGTATTGAAATGTATTTCCTTAACTGCTGTTCAGCTTCAACCTTTTTTCTGTTTATGTTGCTTTCAAACTCGATAACCACATTGCCAAGTAAGCTGTCTATTTCGCCCTTGGAAGCTACAGCCCTGCCTTTAAACTGGACAAATTTCTCAATCTGAGGAAACACTTTCTCTAAGTAATCGATTTTCGCCTTGAAGGTATTCTGAACCAGTTGTATAAAGAAGAAGGACTTGTTAGCTTCACTTGTGACTCTTTTTATATCTTGAACATATCTTGTCAGAAGCTCTTGAAAATCTTCGCTCATAGTTGATATTATGTGTTTTCCACTTAATAATTTCATGGATAAACGCCGCCTTGATTTGGTTCTTCAATCGGAAAACTAAACATGTGGGAGAAAGCAAGGTTGACTAAATGCAAAGCTCCTTTTGATGGCAAGAGTTGATTCAAGATTCATAAAATCAAACTTCCAGAATAGCATAAAAATCCAATGCCATGAAAGAAGTCATCTTCAAATGCCAAAAATGCGGCAGAAACATTCTTAGAGTAAAAATAGTCAGAAAAGACGAAGGAAAACTGCAAACACTTCTGCAAAGCCTTGACTTCAAACAAATAATCCCTACAGCCCACAGCATCGAAGAAGCCGAAGCCTACATCAAAAAGCTATATGGAACGACCGAAGGAACATTCACAGTTTACAAATTTGCCTTATCAAGGTGAAAAACATGAAAGGAACCCTCAGAATGAGGTGCCCAAGCTGTGGACGTTGGAACCGAGTTCAAGTAAACAAACTCTTTATTGAACAGCCGAGCCCAGAGCCCAAAGTGCGAGTTATGATTCCAATGTATGAACCTCTTCAAGTATCGAAATGTGAAAAATGCGGAAGAGTTATAGCAGAACCAAAAGAGCTAATTAAAATACAAAAGAGATGATTACAAAATGAGGAATGAAGGGCACATCGGTTTCCTCAATCTTTACTCTTCGCATCTATTGGGCTATGCTCTTCGGCTTGCTGATCTTTTTGAGTCCCGCGAGGATCTCGTTTAACTTTTCGTCCTCAACCAATGTTTTACGCCTCCGGAGTTTCCTCGCCAGTTTCTTCCACAGGCGTTTCTATCGGCTTCTCAACCATCATTTCTTCTCCAGCCTCAACCTCTACAAACACCTCGTCTCTGATGAGCCATGTTTTAGCGTCCTCCGCCAGATCCACTTGAATGCCTTCATCAGTTTCAAAGTAGCTTCCCACACGGTCACCATTTTTAAAGAGTCCTGTACCAGGCCGAGGCTCAGCAGTTAACTTATGCCTTCTTAACCAATCTCTAAATTCTTCCTCTGTCTTGAAAGTTTTTGACGTTATTACCTTTTCTTCGGGTGGCGGTGCTTCCTCAACCTTCACCACTTCTCCCTTTTTCCACTTGTGCCCACACGTAATGCATTCAATCTCATCTACCCGAAAAAAGAAAATATTTGTGCCACCACAACGCGGACAAACTTTTGCAGGACAAATATTGTAATGTTCACTATATTGCGAGGGCGTTCCTTCCCAACCGCAGCCCCAATAGCACTTCATTCGATTCACGTAAAAACAATTAGGCGTGAGGTGTTTATAAGAATATCTTTATTTTGAGGTTTAAACGCTTAAATAGACATTTCTTGTCTATTTTTTGTCGAAATAAGTTTAAATTAAGCTTTGTTGCATTTTAGCTCGGACCAAACTTGACAATTGAAACCGTTGAAGGACTTGGATTTATTCGTGACCAATACAAAATTAAAGGTAGAAACAACCTTCTCTTGGTGTGGAGGGTCCTCAAAACCGTGAGAGGATATGGCCTTTTAACTGTCCGTCAGCTCTACTACATTATGATCTCCAGGTTCAAGTATCCCGCAACGAGAGCCTTCTATAAACGCCTAGACCGGTATCTCACGAAAATCAGACGTGTAAATCCAGCCTTGAATGCGAAATTCATCGACCCGACTAGGCAATTTGTTATCCCGCCTCTACCCTATCCCCGCATAGAAATCTGGGTGGAAAAAGACTCGATTCGAAATTTCATAGGAAGGCTGGCAACTAAATATCGCCTAGGGATCCAAGTTCTCAGAGGTTTCGCCAGCTTATCCATGTACAGAAGGGCCCTCGAAAGGGCGAGAAGAAGAGGAGTTACGATTGTTTTATATATTGGAGATTTTGACCCCTCAGGCTTGCTTATAGAGAAAGTGGCCCAAGAAGAAATGGACCATAAACGCGCAATTACATTTCACTGGTTAGCCATCACAATGGAACAAATTAAACGATTTAAACCTCCTTCGCGACCCGTCAACCTCAAAGATTCCAGAGCAAAAGAATACATTGAAAAATACGGTGATCGCTGCTGGGAAGTAGAAAGCATAAGACCTAGAACGCTTTACAAGTTGATTGAAAAGGGTCTTCGAGAAAACGTGCCCAAAGAATTTTTGGAAGCTGCTGAAATCCGGGAAAAAGCTGCGCGACTAGCGAGGCCAGTCACGGAGCGCCTGCGAAAAACCATTGAAAGAGAAGTCTTACGCCTACTGGAAGAAGGCGTACCGGAAGAAGACGTTCTGAAGCGGATTTCGGAAAAATACGCTTATGCTAAAACACCATTATGATGCCGAGGGCCGGGTTTGAACCCCAGACTAATGGAGGTATCACCTGCAAAATCCCCTTTTTTCTATATCCTAAAAGATTAGCGCCCACGTAGCGCCTGACTAACGTGATTGCTCGATTTCCTCCTTAAACAAGGGCGCATGGAATGAGAATAAATAGTAGCCTAGTCAATCTTGTAGTATGCCACGAACTAGAGTTAGGTACTGGTACGTCGCAGATGGAGATGGCAGACGGCATTATGATGATATTTTTCTCCGTTTTGGCATAATGCTCATTGGACCCGGAAACTCGGGGGATTATTTCAAAAACAAAGCGGAGTATCGCGATGACACCTATGTGCAAACATTCGCAGAGGAATTGAAGCCAGGGCATGTCGTTATCCTGAAAAAGGGAACAAAAAGAATCGTTGCCGCAGGTACAATAGACAAAAGGCAGGATAGCTATCACCACTTCGAAGTGTTTGGTGATGTTGACGGTTTCTCGATTCAACATGGGCGTTTCGTTACCTGGCACAAGTTAAGGAAACAGAGAGCTTTGCACCGCGTACTGCCCCGAGATCGACTATGTGAGTGTCAAGATCCTACCGTTCAGAGAATGGCAGAGAAAATAATGAGCGAAAACAAGGTTGAGCCAAAATACCCTATCCCAAGTCCAGCTCGAAAAGTGGATGATGAGGAACTCATTCACCATCTTATTGAGCATGGTCTTAGCTCTGCTCAGTCTGAGGACGTTGTAAGCGCTTTCCGTCGAGTTCGCCGACTGGGTAAGTGGTTTAGCGAAAATGGCGAGTCAGTAAGTGAGCACGAAACAAGAACCTTTCTGAATATTCCGCTTCTCTTGGCTCTTGGCTGGCCCGAACAAAGGCTGAAAATTGAATGGAAAAGCCTCGATATCGCCTTCTTTGCCGACAATTATACCAGCAAAGGCGAGCCTGAATTGATTCTTGAGTCAAAGAGATTGGATGAGCCCCTTATGTTCGCTGTTGACCAAGCAAAGAAATACGCACTGAATTTTCCGAATTGCACTAAACTTGTCGTATCAAATGGGATAGTATATTATCTATATGAAAAAAACGGCAGAGATTGGCGTTTTCAAGCATACCTCAACCTCTTGGATTTGAGAGAACGACACCCGTATCTTCCTGAGGTACAAGGGGCAACAGCACTGCTTACCAAATTGCTGCCTTGACGACTTAAGCTCTTTAGGAGACGAAAATAAAACGTGTCCTGGGCTTATGCTAAAAGACAATTATGGTGCGAGAGGCAGGGCTTGAACCTTGGACAGATGGAGATATCACCCGCAAACCGCCTCTTTTTCTCTTTACTCAATTTGACTTATCATAATAGACCAGACGGAAGTTCGCGGCGCTATGCAACTGGCAGCAGCATGTGCGGTTTTAAATAGCGCTCGCTAACCTTTTAGATAGGCAATTAGTCTTTCCCAATCTCCTGTTTTCTTCATTTCCTTCTTTTTCATCATGTCCATAATTGCTTCTTTGCTGTAGAGTCCACCTACAGAGGGATATTGTCTTCGAGAAACCAGCGAGAAGGAACGATATTTGGGATTTCCCAGTTTCTCATCGGTTATTTCATGTGTGTATCCTTTCCTTTCAGAAAGGACAATTGCGGCAAAACGGAAATTCTCAGAGATAACTCTCAGTTCGTCAAAGTTCTCTTTTATAATTCGTGATTGGTTTGCAACGGCATTGTTCTTGATTTCAATTACAGTATCCACTTCATTGGGTGAATACAATTGTTTCCTTGGATTGACGCTAGGCTTCAGCAAGAGGCTGTCGTTCCTGATTTCTGAACCCTGGATCTTCACATTAGGACTGAGAGTCATATTGAACCCTCTTTTCAGAAGGTGGTTGCGAATGACAATTTCAGTTGCATTTCCCGACTTGTTCTGTGGTGTGGCTCCACGCTTTTGCTTCAAGTATTCTTCAGCGACTTCAATAAGCATCTGGAATTCTTCGTCTTGTTCAGTCAACAGAAGTTTCTCGAGTTTGTCGTATTGGCTCATGAAGCCTAATCTGATTTCAACGGCTATAAGACTTGTGTCAATCCTCTTGGAGCGCACTAATTACTTGGCATCTGCTGTGGATGCTAGGTTTAGTAGTGGATGTCCTGCGTTTTCAGTTGGTCGTTGTAAGGATGGTCATAAAAGGCGAATCAATTTCTCTAGTTTGTCCAATTCCTGCTGATTGCATCCTGTCTTCTGCATTTCCAATTTTGTTCTGAACAGAATCTTCCTGACAATGTCATCCGACAAATAACGGAAAAGCCCTATGTTCCAGCGTGTCTTATAGAACTCCTCGAAATCAATATCAACTGAGTCGGGAATGGCTACTGATAAGTTGGGGTCAATGTGAACCATATCCGACCATGATGCGGGAAAAGGGGGATAGGCTGGATAATGGCGCTCTAGTTCGATCTTTTCTAGACGGGCAACCGCAAAAATTGACTTATGGTCTGAGTAAGGCTTCTTTGTGGTGAATACGACCACTTTTCCTATTTTTGCTTGGTTGATGTGTCTGTTCTCTCCAACACCAAACTCCCAGTTTTCAAAGATGTGCCTCTCCCAACATTCTTTAGGTGTTACGTGTATCCATTTTTGGGCACAACTCGGATTTGTATTAGGGCAAGTGCTACACTTACCTTTGTATCTTGCATCATTCCAAGCACATTTGAAAGCTACATTCCCATCTGAGTGTGAAACCATGTTATCGCCGACAATTAGTCTTCGTTGGCGTGTAAAAATCTTGTGGGCGTTAATTGAATTCACGCCTGACTTACTAGGCTGACGGTAATCCCATCTACATTATAAATTCCAATAATGTGGTGCGAGTTTTTGACGCCCTAAAGGAACTAAAACAGAAACCTAAGGAATCTTCTTTCAAGCCTGTGTAAAGTGGCAAGATTCCCCTTGGTGCTAGTTCCAATAAGCGCCAAGCTAGGCTTTATCTAGTAGTTTGTTTGGTAGTCTCTCCATTGAGTCTTAATATTATTACAATAATGTAGAACAGCTTTTGTGAGGAAAACAGTCCAATTTAAGGTTAAGAGTGATTATCAAATAAGAAGCAGTCCGAGAAAAAAGATAGTGAGAGAAAAAGCAGTCATTGCTAAAATTCGATGTTCTTATTGTGAAAAGCTATACGATGAAACTCTTGATGTATGTTCTCATTGCGGAGGAAAAAGATAGTTATTAACAGCTTCATTTTGGTTTTCTGAACGTGTGTAAAGCATTTCTTATTCTGGTAAGAACAATTAGCCTTCACGTTCTCCCTTCTTACTCATAATCACTTCATATAGTCTCTTTGTGATTTTTCCATTCTTATACAACGCTTCAGCGTTCTGGTAGAACTGGTTGATATACGCTGGAAGTAACTGATTTTCAATAAATTCCACAACTTCCTTTGCTAAATCGAGAGGAACATTCAAAATTCTTCTACATTCAAGATTCATTCGTTCCTTATACTTTTTGGCATATTCAATACATGATTCGGCGTCTTCACGTTTGATATTTGAAGGTGATTTCCATTCTCCTTCTCGATGATCAACATATAACCCCAGCAACCTAATATTCCAGACAGCTTTGATTGCAGAGTCAAAATCTTTCCCTATTTCAGCCAAATCATCAACGTCCAAAGGTTTGCCGATTTCTTTGCGTTCTGTCTCTATCGCTTTTCCCACTGCGTCGACAAAATGATGACTAAGGAATAGAGCAAATTTAGCATTATGTTTGAAGACATAACTACCCAACTTATCAGGCTGCCAAAAACCTTTGATTCTATTAGTTGCATAAATATATGCCTTAACAGTCTCTTCAATCGCAGAAACTGCCAAAAACGATGCGTGCCCATAGCTTCCTTTCCTAAGTAGTGTCTCGGCATCCGTAATAAGGCTGCTCGCATTGTTGAAGCATAGCTCTATTCCCTTCCTCAATTCATCTTCAGATAATCTCAAAATATCACCTTTTGAAATTTGGATTTTTGTCATTGCTCTGTCTTAACCTTTTCGAAATGGGGTTCTGTTAACTCTTCGGGATCTGAATGACGGGAGATTTTCCTGAATTACTAGTACAACTCGAAATGGAAAAATAGAGACTTGCTATGAAAAAGGAAGGATATTCTCTGAGGAGGTGGAGGTTTACTTCTTCATTATTGCGATTTGAGCTTTTAGAATTGCTCTTGATTTCCTTGTGCTTCTCGTATGATATGATCTCTTTCCTCATTGTGTTGCGCGAATTTTTGGTTTAAGGTTGAAGGAAATGTTAAATTCTAAACAACATGAATTAGACATTAAGGAAGAGGAAATGCCAAAGAAAACTAAGTCGAGAAAGCGAATCTACAATCCTACAACTGGAACATTTTATCGAATACGTCAACGGTCCTCCAACAAAGGTGCTAGAGGCACAATAATGGGTAAATGGATGCCCCCAACTGAAACAAAGAAGAAAAAGAAAAGGAAGAAGTAAAATCCTTGCCTTTAATAAAAGTTAACACGCGTCATGCCCATTTAATAAAAGCTTACATAGATACTGACATTATCATTAACTATTGTTGGGTTACTTTCTTTTCCGAACCAAAAAATAGAGCATCAAAATCAGTTCTCTTGGTAAATAAAGGTGCGATGGGCCTTTTCGACATGCACATATCATTTTACACTTTAATGGAACTTTCCAATCACTTTACTCAATACCTCTTAGAACAAAAAGCCATAAAGAGTGGATATAGCTATCCTGAATCTTTTAGACAAAGAAGCAAATTCGAGTTAGATGAATTAGAAAGGAAAAACTGTCTCAGAGTTGGTTGAAAACTTACGAAATAACCCATATTTAACCTATATTGATGTAGAGAAAATACAAGACAAATTCTTTCCAATTATCAAACAATATCTTGATGGATACATA
>Ga0315280_10006486_pt1 | contig 16128 bp, 12 predicted proteins | sample YL17G06_40_MG_FD_203697 | JGI IMG/M metagenome (GOLD analysis project Ga0315280, IMG submission 203697) | Sediment microbial communities from Yellowstone Lake, YNP, Wyoming, USA - YL17G06_40 | ecosystem: Environmental > Aquatic > Freshwater > Lake > Sediment | place: USA: Wyoming | collected... | reverse complement strand
TGCCGGCGGCGTGCGAGACGATGCGCAACTTGCTCGCGGCCTCGAGTACCGAGGAGACGAGTTGCGGCGATCCCCAGCCGGTGATGAGGGCCTCGAAGCCACCCATCTGCGCGGCCAGGTCCTCTTCCGTCAGCCTCGCATCTCGCGGGTTGTAGAGCGGCTCCGCGAACGCCGACAGCGCCTCGCGAACTTGCGGCGGGAAGAGCTGTTTCTGCAGCTTCCCGGAGGGTGCGACGAAGACTCTGGGTCTAGACACGTTGCTCTCCTTGCATAACCAAACGGCGGGATTCCTCACTTCGCGCTGCGCACTCGCTCAGAATGACAGCGACGGCTACTCCTTGGCCGCGCGGGCGCGCCGGCGCTCCTGCTGCAGCCTCTTGCGCCTCGCCCGCCAGCTGTCGAAGGCTTCCTTCGTGTCGAAGTGCAGCGAGTGATACGGGCGCTCAGGGTACTCACAGAACCCGGTGGCATATTCGCGGCAGATACCCGGGCGGTTCTCGTAGATCTCGCACAGGTTGTTCTTGCCCAGGTGCTTGCACCGATTCTGCACCTCCACATGCCAGCGCCGAGCCTCCACGTAGACGCTGATGTTCTGGTGCGCCAGGAACCAGCTCAGCTCATCGAGGTCGGCCCTGCGCCTGGGCGCCGGGATGACGATAGTGATGTAGCGGCAGCAACGGCTCTTGCACTCATACTGGCAGCGCCGCCTCGCAGCCGCGGCGGGATTCCCTCGCTCCTTCATGTGCGCGTCCCCATGATGGACTGACGACAGAGAGTTCGGCGGTATACGGCGTGACGCCTGTCAGGATCGATGGTCGCACAACGACGAGATGGCCGGGCCCGAAGGGCCGCCATGGCGGTCTCCGCATGGGCGTAGACCTAGCCATTGCCGCGGTCGTTGGGCGCCTGCGGCGCCCTGCCTTCCTCGCAATGACAATGGGGGCGGCTTCACCCCGCTTGCTTCAGCGAGGCCCTCACGAACTCGCGGAACAGCGGGTGCGCGCGATTGGGCCGAGACTTGAATTCGGGGTGGAACTGGCTGGCGAGGAAGAACGGGTGATCCGGGAGCTCGATCATCTCGACCAACCCGCTGTCGGGGTTGACCCCTGCGACGACCAGCCCTCGGTCCTCGAGCTCGGAGCGGAACTTGTTGTTGACCTCGTAGCGATGCCGGTGGCGTTCCTGCGCGCGAGCCGTACCGTATACCTTACGCGCTTGCGTCCCTGGCATGACCCTCATGGGATAGGCGCCGAGCCGCTGGGTCGCGCCCTTCTCTCCCTCGCGCTGCTGCCCGGGGAGAAGGTCGAGCACCGGGTGCTCGGTCTCTGGGTTGAACTCCGTGCTGTTGGCGTCTTTCCAGCCGCAGACGCTGCGCGAGAACTCGATCACGGCGCACTGCATCCCGAGACACAGGCCCAGGAACGGGATCTTGCTCTCCCGCGCGTGCTTGATCGCCATGATCTTCCCCTCGACGCCGCGGTCGCCGTACCCCCCCGGGACGAGGACCCCGTGAACACCCTCCAGCAGCTTCTCGGGGCCGTGCTTCTCAATCTCCTCAGAATCGACGCGCGTGACCTCTGCTCGAACACCGTTCACGATCGCCCCATGCTTGATCGCCTCGGTGACGCTGATATAGGCATCCTGCAGCGCCATGTACTTTCCCACCATGGCGATCCGCACGGTGTGTGACGGCTCGCGAACCCGCGCCACCACCTGCTCCCACTCCGAGTGATCCGGCTTGCCGTCGAGCCGCAACCGATTCGCCACCAGCGGCCCCAGGCCTTGCTGCTCGAAGATCAGCGGCAGTTCGTAGATGGACTCGGTGTCCAGCCCCTCGATCACCGCCTCGGGGGCCACATCGCAGAACAGGCTGAGCTTGTCTCGCATCTCCTTCGACAGGGGCCGGCGCGTGCGAGCCAGGAGAATGTCGGGCTGGATTCCGATGTTGCGCAGCTCCCGGACGCTGTGCTGGGTCGGTTTCGTCTTGCTTTCCCCGGAGGGCCCGACATAGGGGATGAGCGTGACGTGGAGGTAGAGCGTGTTGTCTACTCCCGCCTCGCGGCGCATCTGGCGGATCGCCTCCAGGAAGGGCTGGCCCTCGATGTCGCCCACGGTCCCGCCGATCTCGATGATCACGACATCCGCATGCGAGTCGTCGGCGATCCCTCGAATCCGGCTCTTGATCTCGTCCGTCAGATGCGGGATGACCTGAACGGTCTGTCCGAGGTACTCGCCGGCCCGCTCCTTGCGGATCACCGCGCCGTAGACCTGTCCGGAGGTCACGTTGCTCTGGCGGTTCAGGTTGATGTCAACGAACCGCTCGTAATGCCCGAGGTCGAGGTCGGTTTCCGCTCCGTCGTCGGTCACGAACACCTCGCCGTGCTGGAACGGGCTCATCGTGCCCGCGTCGACATTCAGGTACGGGTCTATCTTCTGGATCGTCACCTTCAGGCCCCGGTCTTTCAGCAGCCGGCCGAGGCAGGCGGTGGTGATGCCTTTGCCCACCGATGAGACGACGCCGCCAGTCACGAAGATGAACCTGGTCATGATTGCTTGCTCGCTCTCGTCTGCGATGTCGGGTGAAGAAGCAGCGACCCCTTGCCCAGGGGCTGGGCCGTGTGAAGGAGGCGCTGGACGAATGCGCGGCCGGCTGTGACGGCCTCGGGGACGGCCATCCCGCGGGCCAGGAGTGCGGTGATCGCTGAGGATAATGCGCAGCCAGTCCCGTGGAACGGGCCGCCGGGGAATCGAGGTGACGACAGGGCCTGCGCGCCAGCAGGGCCCAGGAGGTAGTCGGTGGCTGCTCGGCCTTGGAGATGTCCGCCCTTGACCAGCACCCAATCACACCCCAAGGCGCGCAGCTTCTCCGCGGCGCGCCAGGCCTCCTCTTCGGTCTCGACCGCAACCCCCGTGAGTTGCTTCACCTCGGGGATGTTGGGAGTCACCAGAGCCGCCAGCGGGATCAGTTCGTCGCGCACCGCCGAGATGCCGGCCTCGGACAGCAGACGGCTGCCGTCCTTGGCCACGATGACCGGGTCAACGACGAGCGGAAAGGGAGATCGCAGGCTGGAAGCCTGCGACACCGGGGAGACGTGCCGCTTCAGCACGCCGGCGACCGCGCGCACCACCTCGGCCGAGGAGAGCATCCCCGTCTTCGCGGCCCCAACGCTCAGGTCGTCGAGCACGGCCTCGAGTTGGTCCGCAACGAAGTCAGGGGGAGCTTCCCAGAAGCCGCGCACCCCGACGCTATTCTGGGCGGTGAGGGCGGTGATAGCGCAGGCGCCGAACGCGCCGAGCGCAGCGAACACTTTGAGGTCCATCTCGATTCCCGCTCCGCCGCCGGAATCAGAGCCGGCGATCGTCAGGGCAACGGGAACGCGTTCGCTCATGACACATCCTCGTGCTGCACGAAGAACATCGCCTCCGATTCCGGGATGACCTGAACCGGATGTCCCGCGAGCAGCTCCGGCAGCTTCCATATCCCCGCGATGACCCAGTGCGGCCGGCTCTCCGGTGGCAGTCTCTCGATCTCGCCGGCATGGCTGATGCCGCTGAGCACCAGGCAGGTCCACATGCCACACCGCCGCCCGGTCTCGATATCGGTTTCGAGGCGGTCGCCTACCATCAGCGCCTGGTCGGCAGAGACGCCTGCGCAGCTCAAGATCAGCTCCCCCGACCTCCGGGAGGGCTTACCGATCAGCACAGGCTCACACTCCGAGGCAGTAGCGACGGCAGCGACTATGCTGCCGCCGCCCGGGATCACGTTTCCCTCCACCGGGTATGTCGCGTCCCGGTTTGTGGCGATCAGCTTCGCCCCCGCCCGCACGGTCTGCTGCGCCTCGTGGAGTTTCCGGTACGTGAACCTGCGGTCCATGCCCACGACCACGTAGTCAATGGGACGCTGTCCAGGCCGCTTCACAACGCGCAGCCCCGCACCTCGCAGCTCGGCGGCCAGGCCTCCCTCCCCAACCACCAGGACGGTCGGCCGAACCTTGCCGTCGAGCGCGCCGATGTCGTGGAAGTAGCGGGCCGTGAGTGAAGCGGAGGTGACGATGTGCTGGGGGTCTGCGGCGACGCCGAACCCGGCCAGCAGCTCGACGTAGCTGTCACGCGTGCGGGTCGAGTTGTTCGTGAAGTAGTAGACCTCATACCCGCTTTCACGGAGCCATGCAGTCGTTTGACTGGCCCCAGGGACCGCGGTCTTCCCGCGATAGATCACTCCATCGAGGTCGAGGATCACGACCCTGATACGCGCGACATCTCTCTTCATGAATGCACGGGGCCGAACTGCAAGCTGGGGGGACCATCCACAAAAGCGAACACCCCCGGTCCTGGACTCCGGACCGCGGGCGGTTCTTTCACCGGCCCATTTATGGTATCACGGGGTGGGAGAGGGTGTCAAGGGAAAGCGCTTGGCGGGAAGGGTCTTTGCGTTATCGCCATCACCGCCACTTGGCGGGGGAAGAACCCTGTGGGAGCGACTAGGCCTTCGGCCGCCATGGCGGCCGAAGGCCTAGCCAGCGGCCCAGAGGGCCTAGCCACCGAAGGCCTAGTCACGCGAAGCGAAGAATCCCGTCGTTGGGTGTGGTCAAACGGCGTGATCCTTCGCGCAACTGCTGCGGCGTTCCTTCGCAGCCGCCGCATTACTCAGGATGACAGAAGAGCAATCTCCGGCCGACCCAGGAAGAAGGGTCATACCCAAGCAACGGAAAGAAGGAGTGGGCTGCCGCAGAAACGGCCCGCAGGCTAGAAGCCTGCGCCACTCAACGGCGGGAGCCCGCAGAGGGGCTCCCCCACGAGACGTCCCGCGGCATGTCAGGAGTTGCCGCCTTGCAATCCAGAGGCCTTCCGCAGTGCAGAGACTGCCTTCTGCCACTTCGCGTCGCCAACCGTCGCTCCGGCAGCTTGCTTCCGACGCCGCGCCGCTCAATGTCACCGCGCGGCGAAGCGGCAGCCCCATCGCCCCAGCCTCCGCACCGCCTGGTTCGTGAATCCGCCCAGGCTCGGGTGCCGGGCGAAGAAGCCGGCAAGCCCCGGGGACACCGCATTGAGGGACTCCCACAGCTTCAGTTCGCCCGTGTCCTTCTTGATACGCGCGGCCTCGGCCGCGATGATCAACGGCTGAGGGAAGAGCTTGAGCAGCAGGCTCCACCGGTACGCACGCGAGAGCAGCGGTTTGGGCACGAGGGGCACGCTTGCGAGGTAGATCAGGCTGTGCCAGAAGGCGGCTGAGCGATCGCGCGCCGACAGCCCTGACTTCCAGAGGTGAGATTCGAACCGCTCGGGCAGCGGCTGGTTCGCGCGGGACACCTGTTCCTTGCGAATCTTCCCCTCTGCGAGGGCGCGCTGCGTGATCGCCGTCCCCGGCAGGAAACTCAGGCTGTGGATCCCGACCTCGAACGGCTCGGGAAGCTGCATGATGAGCTTGAAGGTCCCGCGCAGGTTCTCCTCGGTCAGCCAGGGGATGTCCACGATGAAGTCATAGCCGACCTCGACGCCGTGCCGCTTCAGGATACCGGCAGACTGCAAGATCGCGGCGTCAGTCTCCTTGCGATTGAGCACCTCGCGCCGCACCTGCTGTGACCCGCTCTCGACGCCCATCACTACCTTCTTCAGGCCCGCTCGCCTCAGCTTCTCGATGGCAGCCTCGGTCAGCAGTCCCGGATGCGACCAGATGCCGAAGGGCAGCCCGACTTCCCAGGGGAAACGCTCGCAGAACTCGTCCAGCCACCCCTCAGGCGCGCGCACTGCAAAGACCTCGTCCCAGAATTGGATCTGCTGAATGCCGGGGTGCCGCTCCCGAGCGCGCTTGATCTCGCCCAGGATGTGGCTCACGCTGCGGTACCTGCGAGGCTGCCCCTTGCCGGCATACAGCACCCGCCGCAGCCACGGGCCGCCGCAGAACGTGCAGTTGAACGGGCAGGCCATACGTGAGGCGGTGGTGTGATAGAGTGGGATCTGGGTCGCCGGGTCGAGCCGGTCCAGGCGGCCCTCCTCTATCCGGTACGAGTCGGGATCGTCGAAGGAGACGAAAGGAAGCAGGTCGAGGTTCGACTCAAGCGGCCGCACTTCGTTGCGCGTAATCTGTCCGTTGGACTTGGTCCAGAGATTGGCGATGCCCGCGAATGGCTCGCCGTTGGCGATGGCATCGGCCAGCTCGACAATCGCCTCCTCGCCCTCACCGCGGCAGACGAAGTCGGCGTGCTCCAGCGCCTCGTCCGGCGACACCGAAGGATGCGCGCCACCCACGATCACCTTGGCGCCTGTCCTCGCCCTGATCTTGTCCGCCAGATCGTAGGCCAGGTCTGCGACCAGCGAGGAGGTGAGACTGATCCCGACCAGGTGCGGCTCGATGTCGTCGAGAAGGGAGAACAGCAGATCCTCCTCGTGGGGCGTGACCGGCCGGAACACCTCCCAGCGGAACTCCTTGAAGAAGATCAGCGAGCAGCGATGGCCGTGCGCCTTCAGGCTCGCGCACAGCTGCCGAATCGCCAGTGACTCGCTCAGGTAGAGCGAGATCAGGCATACGGTCGCGCGGCGCGGGCCTGCCGTCTGATCTGTTTCTGTATCACCTCTGGCGTTGATCTTCGCGTCCCCCTATCGTTCTACCCGCGCAGCCCGGTCGGCGAACATCTGCGACAGGGCACCCCTCCGGCCCACTCACAACCGACTTCCAGCGCGGCCGCGGGCGTTCCTGCCCTGCGCCGGCGGCGGCCGAGAGCGGTCCGCATACTTTTCCCTCGCGCATCTCACAACTCCCCGGCTGGTGTGGAATGTAGAGAGTGACGGTTCTCAAGGGAATAGGCTGCGAAGCTTCTGGGTCCCAGTGCCGTCGGGTTCCGCTAGAGGTGGCGGAAAGGCGGCTAGAAGCACCGGGCTGCCGAAGAGGCCAAGCTCGTGCCGAGTCAAGAAGGCTCGGGTGAGCGTGACTTCTGCGGCAGCCCTTTTTTTGTGAGCCTGAGCGTGGCAGCGGCTGTCCATCGCCCGGACCGCCGCAGCCTGAAAGGAGGTCGAAGTGCGGACATTGCACTGGTCAGACGGAGTATTCCCCGCCCCTCGGGCGATGCCCGCTCGGCCGGTGCGCCACGTCCGCCTACCGAATCCTGCTGTGGTCTCGAGCCACTCGCGACATGGGCACCCTCCCGCGCTTGCCTTGGCTATGGCGCTTGGCATGACTGTCGCCGAAGTGGCATGCAAGCACACTCCCGCGGCACCGGGGGCACTACGTGGCCGCCACCAACCCCAGGCCGCGGGCCTAACCTAAAGACGGCGCAACTCCCTCCCGCGCCATGTCTGGCCCGGCGTCCGTCCCCGACGCCGGGTCAGGCGCGTCTGGGGGGGCTCTGATTCACCACAGAGCCACAGAGGTCCACAGAGGAAGGGAATGCCCACCTGGGGCGGGTCCCCGAGCAAGGCAGGCCTGGCGCGCCGTTGGTGCCGATGAGCACGTGGCGCCTGTGCTGTCATTGCGAGTGGCCTTGGCTCCAGTTGGAGCCAAGGCGCGCGTGGCAATCTCGCCGTCTGCGGCGCACAGCCGAGTGACAGTTAGTGGGCCACCCGCCCTAGATCGGTGCTCCTACCGCGTCCGCGCTGCTGTTGACGCTGCCTCAGGGCGAGGGTATAATCCAAGCAGACCTCGGTGGGGCTGTGGCGCAGTTGGGAGCGCGTTTCCTTGGCATGGAAGAGGTCGCGGGTTCGAATCCCGCCAGCTCCACCAGCCTTCGCCTGACGAACCTTGAGAGAGGTCCGTCAGGCTACGGCTGGCATGGCCGGTCGAGGCGAGCGGACTCCCCATTGGCAGTAGGGCGAAGGCTGGTGCCCGCCGAAGCTGGTTCCGCCGCAGCGTAAGCGGAGGCAACAAGCGAAGGATGGCTTTCCCTTCTTGCAGGTGTACATCCTGGAGAGCCTCTGGTTTCCCCGTCGGCACTACGTAGGCGCTGCCGCTGATGTCGCGGCTCGCCTCGCCAGCGCACAATGCAGATGAGTCGCCTCACATCTCCAAGTACCGACCGTGGAAGGTCCTCGTTGATATCCGGTTCGAAGATCCCAGTATGGCGTTGAGATTCGAGCGGTACCTCAAGTCGGGGTCCGGGCGGGCGTTCGCCAGGCGCCGCTGGGTGTCATAGGTATTGCCACGACTCGTGCGCCGGTCGGAGAGCCGGTAGACCAGGAGCCGAGATTGCCCACACGCCGAGGCCGCAGCAACTCGCGAGGAAATGCACCTCATTCGGCCGATCGGCCTGGAGCGCGGGGTTGCCGTGGTATAATCACTCATAATCACGACTGGATCGCGGGAAGCGTCTTGTGACTAACACCATGGCCCTGGCTCAAATTGCAGTCACGGCCTTTCGGCATTCGCCGAGCGCCGTAGCCCGGGTGGTAGCGGCAGTCGCCGTTTTCTTGGCATTGTGCGGCGCGGCGAACACGGTTACCATGGCCGCCGACGCCTCTGCGAAGCCCTACGACGTCATGGTCATGGTGGCGGCGGGCGAGGCAGGGATGGCGCAGGTGGTGGTGAGTTACCCGAACGTGGTGGACCACGCCGCCCTGCAGGCCGCCATCGAGGGGCTGGGCAGACTCGCCGAGTTCACGCCGTCGCGCCTCGCCATTCGGGACGCTCCCCTGGCGAAGCAGGTCTCCGCGAGTGGAACGGATGCGCAGTTCGATGCCCCCGGCCTGATCGGCAGCGCCGGTCAGTTGCCCGTCGGCCCGATCGCCCGTTCACTGTCCCAGTGGGACCACATGAGATTGGTCTTCATGCTGGATCCGAAGTACCCGTTCACCGGGCCGACCGATGTCACCGCCGAGGGTTTGGCGGTTCGGCTGGTCAACCGGGTAGCAACCTACGAGTACGATGTGGAAAGAATCAGCAGGAGCGCAGCCCCTCCCGGCGAGGCCGAGGCCACTGCCGGCGCGGCCCGTCCTGGCGTCCCGGTGGACGCCGCGAACGGGGAGAGGACGGCATCCCGGCAGTTGCCGAGCTTCGCCCACCAGGTACTGCCAGCGGCCCTGATAGGGCTGCCCAGCGGCCTCCTGGTGGGATGGCTGCTGTTCGGGTGGCGCGAGAGGAGATGGCGGCGCCGTCCGGCGGCTGCGCGCGCTTCAGGCGTTCAGCCAAGGCCGTCAACCGAGAAGCCCGGCAGCGGTGCGTAAGGTGATGGCGCGAACGGAAGCATGAGACTCGGGTTGGCGCCCGAGGGGAGCCAGCCAGAGCGCCTGGCGAAGGGATAGGACATGGAACTAGAGCAGTTGTGCCGCTTTGCCGTGGACAGCGCCGCTTCCGACCTCTTTATCAAGGCCAGCGCGCCGCCGAACCTGAGGGTGCACGGGCGGATCGTCCCCACCGACCTGCCGGTGCTGGGGCCGGAGGAGGCCGAGCGGCTGGCGCAGTCCATCATGACCGAGGAGCAGATGGCGGCCTTCAAGAGCTATCACGAGCTCGACCTCGCGTTCACCATCCCCGATGTTGCGCGGTTCCGGTGCAACGTCTACATGCAGCGCAGCGGGTACTCGATGGTTCTTCGTATCGTCCCGCTCAAGATCAAGTCCATCGAGGACCTGGGGCTGCCGAAGGCGCTCGAGGAAATGGTGAGACCGAAACAGGGCCTGGTGCTCGTGACCGGGCCCACGGGATGCGGCAAGTCCACCACGCTCGCCGCGATGCTCGACCTGATCAATCGGACCCGCCACTGCAACATCATCACCATCGAAGACCCGATCGAGTTCGTACACGAGGACAAGCTGGCGATCGTGAGCCAGCGGGAAGTCGGCATTGACACTGAGTCTTTCTACGACGCGATGAAGTACGTCGTGCGGGAGAGCCCGGACGTCATTCTCATCGGCGAAATGCGCGACGCGGAAACGATGCGGGTCGCGCTCAGCGCATCCGAGACCGGGCACCTGGTGTTCTCGACCGTGCACACCACCAGCGCCTCCGACACCGTCGAGCGAATCGTCAGCATCTTCCCGCCGCACGAGAAGGACCAGATCTGTCTGCGGCTCTCCACCAGCCTCCTCGGCATCGTCTCCCAGAAGCTCGTCCCCAGGGCCGACGGCACCGGGCGCGTGCCCGCGGTCGAGCTGATGATCAACACGCCTACCGTGGCGAAGCTGATCGAAGAAGGTCGGTCCTCGCAGATCTACGCGGCCATGAACGAAGGCGGGTACTGGGGCATGCAGACCATGAACCAGTCCCTGCTGAAGTACTGGCGAGCAGGCGTCATCTCGGAGGACGACGCGCTTGTGTACGCGGGGAACCTCACGGAACTGAAGCAGATGCTGCGACGGGGAGCCGCCTAGCACTCCAGACAGCCGCCAACCCGGACCCACGCTGATCGCAGAAACAGCCCTTGCGGGCGGCCTCCCAGGCGCACTGGGAGGAGGCGATGGATCTCGATACGCGGTTGGCGCTGCTCGTCCAGGTGAAGGGGTCGGACCTGCACCTGTGCCCCGGCGAACCACCCATCATGCGCGTGCAGCGCGTCATCAGGCGCACGCGCTTCGACGAGATGACGGCCGCAGAGATCGGGCACTTGGTGCGGCGCGTCGCCGGCGAGGAGCGCTGGAGCCGGTTCCAGCGGGATCTCGAGCTGGACATGGCCTACGTGGTCCCGGGGACCGGGCGGTTCCGAATGAACGTCTATGTGGACCGCGGGCGGGTCGCCGCCTGCTTCCACTACATCCGGCAGATGATCCAGACCATTGACGAGCTCGGCCTGCCCCCGGTCCTGAAGCAGATCGCGCTGGCGCCGCGCGGCATCGTCACCGGCCCCACCGGATCCGGCAAGTCCACCACGCTGGCAGCCATGATCGGGCATATCAACGAGCATCGCCCGGTCCATATCGTCACCATCGAGGACCCCGTGGAGTTCATCCACGAGCCCAAGATGGCGGCGATCAACCAACGCGAGATCGGCGTCGACACGCACTCTTTCGCCGAGGCCCTCCGCCACGTCATGCGACAGAACCCGGACGTCATCCTGGTGGGAGAGATGCGCGATCTCGAGGCCATCCAGCTGGCGATCACGGCCGGCGAGGCCGGCCACCTGGTGTTCAGCACCCTGCACACGCTGGACGCGGCCCAGACGATCGACCGGGTGGTGGACATCTTCGAGCCCGAGCGACAGGAGGAGGTGCGCGCTCAGCTCTCCATCACCCTCCAGGCGGTGATCTGCCAGGACCTGGTAGCGAAGGCCGACAGCACGGGGCTGACTGTGGCCTGCCAGATCATGGTGATGACCCCCGGCATCCGGAACCTGATCCGCGAGCGGAAGACGCACCAGATCCACAGCCTGATTCAGGGTGGTGGCGACGTGGGGATGCAGACCCTCGATCAGCATCTCCTCACCCTCTACCAATCTGGCGTGATTACGGCGGAAAACGCTTTGGCCAGGGCCAACGATCCCCAGGAGTTCCGTTTCCGGGCCAAGATTCCGCTGACCGGGCAAGAGGCTGCATGACAGTCGGGCAGAATCTAGCCAATTGGCGGAGGCGGCGGCCGGCATGCTACATGGTCGGCCCTGTAGAGGAAAGCCTGAGGAGACAGCATTTCATGCCTGATCGGTACCCAATCCCACTCGACGACCTATTGAAGCTGCTGGTGCGACATGAGGGATCCGACCTGCACATCAGAGCGGGCGAGCCACCGGTGTTCCGCATCCATGGTGATCTGCGCCGCACGAACTTCCCAGTCTGGTCCAGCGAGCAGATCAGGGCCATGCTGTACGAGATCATGGGCCCAGATCGCATCGCCCGATATGAGCGAGATCTGGAGTGTGACTTGGCCTACTCAATCAAGAGGCTGGCTCGGTTCCGTGTGAACGTCTTCAGGCAGCAGAACGCGATAGGGTGCGTCATGCGACTCATCCCGATCCGGGTACAGACGCTGGACGAGCTCGGGTTGCCCGCGGTGCTCCGCGAGATAGCCATGCTTCCCCGCGGGCTGGTGCTCGTCACTGGCCCGACCGGATCCGGAAAGTCCACCACGCTGGCGGCGATGGTCAACCACATCAACGAGAGCAAGCCCGTCCATATCATCACCATCGAGGACCCGATCGAGTTCATGCACGTGGACAAGGTCGCGGCGGTGAACCAGCGCGAAGTGGAGATGGATACGCACAGCTTCGCCGACGCCCTGAAGCATGTCATGCGCCAGAACCCCGACGTCATCCTGGTGGGTGAGATGCGTGACAACGAAACCATGCAGCTCGCCATCACCGCGGCCGAAACCGGCCACCTGGTGTTCTCGACCGTACACACCACGGACGCGGCACAGACCATAGACCGAATCGTCGACGTGTTCGAGCCTGAGCGCCAGGAACAGATCCGCATGCAGCTCGCGGTGACGCTCCAGGCGGTGATCTCCATGACGCTGCTGCCGAGATCCGACCGGCCGGGCCGGGTTCCGGCGTTCGAGATCATGATTGCCACCCCAGCGATACGGAACCTGATCAGGGAGCGCAAGACCCACCAGATGTACAGTGCCATCCAGACGGGCGCCGAACTGGGGATGCAGACCCTGGACAACCACCTGCTCGAGCTCTACCGCAATGGCATCGTCAGCTTTGAGATGGCGCTCTCGAAGTCGTCGAACCCGGCCGAGTTCTCGGCCCGGGCAGGCGCCGGCAGACGGCCGGAGGAGCTCGTTGCCGCAGCCCCCGGTGAGGTGTGACGGAAAGGAGCAGGCGATCTCATGGCGCAATTGGTCATTGACGAGCTGCTGAAGACAGCGGTCGAACGCGACGCCTCGGACATCCACATCAAGGCCGAGTCCCCGCCTCTGCTCAGGATCTACGGCGAGCTCATCCCCATGGATCTGCCGCCGCTGTCCATCGAGGAGGCGAAGCGCCTCTCCTTCGTGATCCTGAGCGAGAAAGACCGCGAGGCCTTCGAGCAACAATGGGAGCTCGACCTCGGGTACGATCTCCCCGGCCTCGCCCGGTTCCGAGTCAACCTATTCGTCCAGCGCGGCCTGGTCGGCTCGGTGTTCCGCATTATCCCCCTGCATATCCAGACCATCGAGGAGCTGGCGCTGCCCGAGGTCTGCCGGTACTTCGCCGAGCGCCCCCGCGGCCTGGTCCTGGTCACGGGCCCGGCCGGGTGTGGGAAGTCCACCACCCAGGCCGCGATCATTGATCACGTCAACAAGAACTTCCCCGTGCACATCGTCACCGTCGAGGACCCCATCGAGTTCGTGCACGATCCGAAAATAGCGCTCATCAACCAGCGCGAGCTGGGCCGAGATACGAGGAGCTTCGCCAACGCTCTCAAGTACGTGCTCCGCCAGGACCCCGACGTGATCCTCGTCGGGGAGATGCGCGACCTGGAGACAGTGCAGCTTGCCATCCGCGCCGCCGAGACCGGCCACCTGGTGCTCGGGACCCTGCACACGACTGACGCGGTGCAAACAGTGGACCGCGCCATCGACATCTTCCCAACTCACCAGCAGCAGCAGATTCGAATGCAGCTCTCCGTGAACCTGCTGGGGGTGGTATCGCAGATCCTGGTGCGCCGCGCCGATGGCCGAGGGCGAGTTGCGGCCTTCGAGACTCTGGTCGCGATCTCGTCGGTGCGGAACTCCATCCGGGAGCGGAAGACGCACCAGATTTCCTCGGTCATCCAGACGGGTGGCCAGCACGGGATGATGAGCCTCGACCAGTCGCTCGCCCACCTTGCGCGCTCCGGGGTGATCACCTTTGAGGAAGGCGAGTCCAAGGCGAAGAACCGCGCCGAGTACCAGCAACTGGTGCGCGCCGGGGAGGCGGTGGGAGTCTGAGCGCAGATCGTGCCTGCGAAAGACGCCACCTGCGGATAGCAGGTGGCGTTCTTGTTGTCTCATCCGACGCGTTCAGGTCTGGCGGGGGAGGAACGCCGCGACAATGAACAGAAGGAGTATACGCAAACACCGGCGGGCAACCCGCTCGCGAATGTGTGCTCCCCGCAGAATGACAACGTGTCGGAGACATCAGGAGGGCCGTTATGGGCGCAGTGATTGAGGCTACGGACGCTACCTTCGAGCAGGAAGTGCTCAAATCCAAGCTACCGGTGCTGGTTGACTTCTGGGCTCCCGGCTGCCCACCGTGCGCGGCGCTCGCCCCGATCCTCGACAAGATCGCCGGGGAGGTGAGCGACAAGGTCAAGTTCGTGAAGGTGAACGCGGCCCAGGAGCGGCAGACCGCCGCGAAGTACCGCATTCAGGCAGTTCCCACGGTGATGATCTTCAAGGGCGGCGAGATCGCGGACAGCGCCATCGGCTTCCAGCCGGATCAGGAGATCCGACGGCGGGTTGACGCGGTTTCGGCCACGTAGCGCTGGCTTCCACCGGACATTCACCGCAGCCTATGGGAACATCGCCTGCCTCGGACAGCGTCTGGGATGTGATCATATTGGGCGGGGGGCCGGCCGGCCTCAGCTGCGCCATCTACTCCTGCCGCGGCCGATTCAGCACGCTCCTGCTCGAGCGCATGATGACCGGCGGTCAGGTCGTCCTCAACGATATCATCGAGAACTACCCCGGCTTCCCCGAGGGCCTGCACGGCTACGAGCTCGCCGACCGCATGGCCCGCCACGCGCAGCGCTTCGGCGCCCGGATCCAGACCGGCGAGGTGGTGGGCATAGACGTCAGCGCGAGGCCATTCCGCCTCGAGATCGCCGACGGCGGGCTTCGCTTCGGGCATGCCCTGCTGATCGCCACCGGCAGCCGGCCCCGCAGGCTCAACATCCCCGGCGAGAGCGAGTTCCTGGCGAAGGGCGTCTCCTACTGCGCGACCTGCGACGGACCCCTATTCGCAGACAAGCATCTCGCCGTGGTGGGGGGAGGGGATACCGCGCTGGAGGAAGCGCTTTTCCTGGCGAACATCGCCGGCAAGGTGACGCTGATCCACCGCCGGGACCAGTTCCGCGGCCAGCGCATTCTGCAAGAGCGGGTGCTGACTGACCCGAAGGTCGAACCGCTCTGGAGTCACATCGTCACCCAGGTGCTCGGCGGCGAATCCGTCAACGCGCTGCGCGTCCAGGCGGTGGCAACCGGCGAGCAACGCGAGATCCCGGTGGACGGGGTCTTCATCGCTGTCGGCTCCAGTCCCTCGACCGGTTTTCTCCCGGCAGACATTCGCCTCGACGACCTCGGCTTCGTCAAGACGGATCAGGATCTGATGACATCGGTCAACGGCATCTTCGCCGCGGGTGATGTGCGCGCCGGAGCCTACCGCCAGATCGCGTTCTCGGTGGGCGACGGGGCGCTGGCGTACCGCAGCATCTTCCGCTATCTCGAGGAGCGAGGGATTCGCGGTCCCCTCACGTCGTAGCGCTGGGCATTAGGATGACAGGAGATACCATGAAAGCAGCCTACCTGCACGGCATTCGCGACCTCCGGATCCACGACGACCCCATGCCGAAGTTGACGAGACCCGATGAAGTGCTGATCAAGATGGGGGCAGTCGGCGTCTGCGGCTCCGACTGCCACTTCTACGAGCGCGGCCGCATCGGCCGTTTCGTCGTGAGCGAACCTCTCATCCTGGGCCACGAGTCGGCTGGACAGGTCATGGAGGTCGGCGGCGAGGTTAAGAACGTCGCGCCAGGCGACCTGGTCGCTATCGAACCCGGCATTCCTTGCCGGCGGTGCCGCCGCTGCAAAGAGGGGCGATATAACCTCTGCGAAGTAGGGGTGTTCTTCATGGCCGCGCCCCCCAACTACCACGGTGCGTTCCGCGAGTACTTCACCTGGCCGGCCGACTTCGTATACAAGCTGCCGGCCGGGGTGAGCGTGGAGGACGGCGCCATGGTCGAGCCCCTCGCCGTGGGCGTGCACGCCTGCCGCCGCGCCGGCATCCGACCGGGCCAGAGCGCGGCCGTGCTCGGCGCAGGGCCGATCGGTCTGCTCGCGCTGCAGGCCGCGATGGCCTATGGCGCGTACCCGGTGATCGCGAGCGACATGATTCCGTTCCGTCTCAACCTCGTCCGGCAGCTCGGGGCTGTAGCGGCGAACGCGCAGGAGGATGATGTCGTCGCCAGCATCCGGGACCTGACGGGCGGTCAGGGAGTGGATGTCGTCATCGAGACTGCGGGAACGATGGCGACGATTCAGCACGCCATGAAGGCGGTGAAGACCGGCGGCGTTGTCGTGCTCGT
>Ga0315280_10006485_pt1 | contig 16132 bp, 13 predicted proteins | sample YL17G06_40_MG_FD_203697 | JGI IMG/M metagenome (GOLD analysis project Ga0315280, IMG submission 203697) | Sediment microbial communities from Yellowstone Lake, YNP, Wyoming, USA - YL17G06_40 | ecosystem: Environmental > Aquatic > Freshwater > Lake > Sediment | place: USA: Wyoming | collected... | reverse complement strand
CGCATTTCCGCCGCGACTGAATGAAGATGCTGAAGCGACTCTAGAGGCGATGCGGCTTCGCGTACGCAAGATAGGGCTCATCAGCAATACGGGTCGTAGCCCCGGTGTGGCCATGCGAAAGCTCATGGAAAAGCTTGGAATCCTGAAATTCTTTGACGCCACAGTTTTCTCTGACGAGGCGGAGTGCCGGAAGCCGAACAAGCGCATCTTCGATCTAGCAGTAAGAGAACTTGGCGTAGAACCGAGCGCTACCGTCCACATAGGGGACAATCCTGAGACTGACATATGGGGAGCGAAACAGGCAGGGATGCGTGCAGTTCTATTTGACTATCCAGTCCCTGAAGAATTCAAGCGACAGCCCGGTTCGCTATTTGCTCTATCCAGGGCCGAAAGGCAAGTACCAGACTCCGAGATAAAACCGGACGCTCGAATAACCTCCTTGAAAGATGCTCTAGGATTTATCGATTCACTAGCCTGAGCAGCCTCGCTGTCAAGACAGGTGTTTCATGAGCGTCTCGCGATCAGGACTACCCCGAGTTTCCGGTCTCGCAGCCTTGAGTCCCGCAGCACAGTTGCCCCACTCCAAAGCTTCTTGATCAGATCGACCCTCAGACAAAGCTGCTACGAAGGCTCCAAGAAATGCGTCCCCGCAGCCCACCGTGCTTATCACCTTCAAACCACGAGATTTCAGATCAAGACCTTTGCACACAATTTTCTCCCTGCCATGATACAACATGCATCCTTTCGCGCCCAACTTGGTTACGGCTTTCAACTTTGGGTTGACTTTGATGAGCCTGCGGGCAGCCTCGCCAGGAACCTTCGTACCTGTCAGGTTTGCAATTTCAGTCTCGTTAGCCGCAACATAGTCCACGTTTTCAAGTAAATCTCCAAGTTTCTTTATGCCCAACTCAGATTTCACTCCTGGATCCCAAGCTACAGTCTTTCCGAGCCGCTTGGCTTGTCTAGCAAGTTTCACGCTAGTTTCGAACGGAGGATCCATTATGGTGACGATCGAGGTTGCTGAGATCAAGTCTCGGCGCGTTGGGTTATCCAAGTCTTCAGGTCTCATTAAGGAATTGGCACCACGGAAGCTATGGATTATGTTCTCTCCCTGTTCGTCAATGACGATGTACGCTTGACCTGATTCTTCGCCTTGGCTGAACTTGAGTCCAGAAGTCACTACGCCCTCTTCTTTGAATATTCGCACTTGCTCAGAGGCGATTGTATCGTTTCCTAAGGCGCCCAGAATTGCCGATTGATTTGCTCCGAGCAGTCTGGCAGCGGCAACCGCAACATTACCGGCTTTGCCGCCTGGGACGCGCGTTATGCGTTCGACCACGGTCTCCTCGCCTGGGCCTGGGAATCTCTTGATGAAGAGATTAATGTCCCAGTTTATCGCGCCGATCACGATGGTCTTGACCAATGCGGGTCGCCTGAGAAAGGATGGAGCTTTCTAGATTTCTCTTTATGGATAGTTCACATGCCACTCAAACGCGTGTGTTGAGGAGAGGCAACGGTTCATAATGCTATTCTAGGTCTTAGGGACAATGGCGTTCTCTGAGACTAGCAGTTGCCTGGAACCGGGAGATACGTGGAGCTTGCCTAGACCAGTAATCATTGACATGGATGCGGGGGTTGATGATGCACTTGCGATCGCGCTCGCGATCCGTTCACCTGAGGTTGACCTGCGGGCGATAACAGCAGTCAGCGGCAATGTGCACGTCGACAAAACCAGTCTCAACGCTCTCAGAGTTCTCGAGGCTCTACAGATTTCCACAGTACCAGTCGCGAAGGGAGCGGCAAAGCCGATTCTACGTGAATTGGAGACTGGTGAGGGCTTTCATGGAAGCGACGGTCTGGGCGAATCAGGTCTTTCCATGCCCAGACTTGAACTCGACAGAAGGCACGCAGTGGATCTTCTGCTCAAAGAGACTGCTGCCAATCCAAAACGCATAACCGTTGTGGCCACAGGGCCTCTAACCAACATCGCCACGGTGCTGCTTCGCGACCCACATTTTGCTGAGAATGTTGAACGACTTGTCATAATGGGAGGCGCCTACGGTCTAACACCCTATGGGTATGGAAACACCACTCCTGCGGCTGAGTTCAACATGTATGTAGACCCAGAAGCAGCTAGCATAGTCTTCCGATCTGGAATACCGTTAACATGTGTCGGTCTCGATGTGTCGACAGATCCGAAGGCTACACTGACGAAAGAGATGTGGCAGAAGATTGAACGATCTGAGAGTGCGGCAGCGAAGTTCGCAACGCGAATAACGAGCCGATACATTACCAGATTTGGCTTCATTCATCTGCACGACCCCATGGCAGTGGCGGCTGTCGTGGATCCGACTTTGTTCGTGACGGGGGAATATCATGTTGACATCGAAACCGCCGGTAGTCTCACACGCGGGCAGACGATTGCGGACAGGAGAAATTGGCTTCCTTATGGCCACAGAGAGCCACCCAACGCTTCCATATGCATCGGCGTCGACGGCGGGCGCTTTCTCAGGTTGTTCGCGGAACGCTTGACTGGAGTATAGTCGACGAGCAGCTGAGCTGTGGTTGCCATACCGTTTCTGATTTTCAGTATTGCAGCGTTGTAGAAAGGCTATTTTAGGCTCCGACAAGTGCATAGCAGATTCCGGTGGAAGCAACCAGTGGCTAGCGAAGAAGCTGAAATGAAGAAACTCGCCGAGTCGATCGCTCAAGAGATTTCGGTGATGGCGACCGAGAGCAAATGGGCAACTCGTTTCGTTTGGGCTGCTATCGCGCAAGGAGCATTGAGTGCCATTGTGACGGCGTTTCTGATCTCGGGCGAACTGGGGGTCATGAACCCGCCTGTCTCCATGATCATCTCAGGTACCGTCCCCGGGGTCTGGGTTGCGCTCGGATATCTGGCGTACCTAATAACCGGGGTAGTGGGAATGGCCGTGACAGCCCTCTTCTATCAGTACCTTGAAGTCAATCTCAAGAGTCTCTACCGGGGCGCTGCAAAGACCATTGCTTGGTTACACTTGATCCTAAGCAATCTCGGCGTGATAGGCGCCTCCTGGACAGTTATGTACGCAGGCTATTTGGGTGGAATAGCAGGTCTACCTACTACTCTGGGCGGACAAGGGCTGTCGCCTATGCAGGTCGAGGAATTGATCAGAGCAGATTTCCTCTTGCCGATAGCAGGCTTCGCAGGCCTGTCAGTTCTCGGCATTGTTTTTGGTGGGCTTGGGTACATACTGGTTTACAGGGCTAGACCTAGGCGCATCGCTTAGGGATTTTTGTAATCGCGATTTAGAAAAGCGTTGTCGGAAAATCTACTGACTCCGCATTGTATTCTTCGTGTAGGGGCAGAGTCTCTCGAGGATTACAGTCGTCAATTCTGCTGAGTCTTCACGCCAAGGCGTTTGCGATTAGTATGGTCCTGGTTCCGTAGATGAACAGCAGAATGCCAGCGACCGCAAGAACCCACGCTACACCCCTCTCCCATCTGGTGCCTTGATGAAACTCGATCAATATGACTCGAATTCCGTTAAGTGCATGATAATCGACAAAGACGAGCAATAGTTCAAGGGTTAGCGCGAGTACTAGGTTTCGGTAGACCGCGATTACGGAGAACTGACCGCCACTAAACGCCAAGTTCTGGACATAAGATCCGGTCAGAAAGACCGTGAATAGGTGGACTCCACCTACAATCACAATCCCCAGCCCGGTGACGTAGTGAAGCAGCATCTTTGTTGATTCTTTCACAACTCACACCCCGAAGAATACGTTCAAAGCGTAAACGGCGCTCGCTACCGCAAAGAGGATGCTCAGCCAAAACAGCGCTCGTTGGACTTTAGTGAAGGATTTGGGTTCATACGGAAAGTCTGGTCTTGCCGGTCTTCCCTGCAAGAAGCCGAACTCGGTTAAAGTCAGTCTGATTCCGTTGATCGTATGATAGGCAAGCATGAACCCGATGACCACGAGGCCCACATCGAATAGGGGATTGTCGAGAAACTGAAACGTGGCAGTCCAAACATCTTGAGCGTGACTCGTCGCAGGAACGCTCCAAACATCAAGCCCGCCCACAACATTTCCAGTTTCAACTATGTGCGCCAGAAAATATCCGGTCACCGCTATGCCAGATATCCGCTGGAGGGCATACGCCCACCTTTCCAAATTGTACCTGACCGGGTAAAACCAGCCGAAAAGTGCTCTCTTCAAGTCAGACGCAAGAGAATCGGTCATCGCAATTGCTCCATAGCCTTGGCGAAAACTCCGTGAAGCTGTTGAAGAAAAATCATTCGTAAATGCCTCAAGGGTTTCTGCTCATATCGGTAGTGTTCCTAGCCCACGGTGACGCATATGCTTGCCACCTTGGCCTTTGAAACGTTCCTCTTCCCAAACGTTCCCGCGTTCGTGGTACGAGTACTTCTCCCAGTATCCGTCTTCATACTCGGGAAGGAACTCGATTCCCGTTAACCATTTGGTACTCTTCCAACCGTATAGATGTGGAATGAAAGGTCGAGCCGGGAAGCCCTGCTGAATCGGTATGGGCTTGCCGTTCATCTTCACCGCTAAGAGCGAATCCTCAACCATAGCATCCTCCAACGGCACAGGCGCTGTGTAACCATCAGCACAATGGAACATGACCCACTTCGCCTCAGGCTTGACACCGGTGAGTCTCGCTACCTCACGGAAAGCCACGCCTTCCCAGACTACGTCCTTGATACTCCAGCTTGTGACACAATTGAAGTCTCTTGTCAACTGAACTTGTGGGAGCTCCTGCAGTTCTTCGAATGTGAGATTGAGCTCTTTCTCAACTAACCCTTTCGTGCTTAATCGCCAAGTTTCGAGGTCGATCTTGGGTACACCTAGAGCTGCGTAAATCGCCCAGCGCTTCGCGAAGGATTGGCCTGGGGGTGTCGTGGTCTGCATGGCTGATGTCACGACAAGTTTTTCATGCATCTAAATTGAGCGAGTACGATCTCACTCGCTAAAAAGAGTTCGGAAGACTAGCAAGCGGTTTCGAGGTCGCCAAGTTTGAGAACTATTGATTTGACTCATGAGTTGTCTGGCAGATCCTCTGTCGTTTTAGAGGGTTTGGATTTCCATTCGGACAGGTTGGACAGTAAGCTTCTTGCAACTCACATTGAAGCGCCCGCATATCTGATGAGCGATGGCATGACATTGGACCAGTTTGAGCCGGGATCATTCGTTAGGGATGCAGTTCTGCTGGACCTGACCCATCTGGAGTCGAGGCAGCCGATTGATGACGAGCATTTGGAGGCCGCTGAAGAAGGTGCTGGTTTAGCTCTACGTGAGGGCGAGGTCGTTATCGTTCGGACTGGCTGGGAGAAGTTTGCTGGGAGGGAGGATTACTGGTCGAGTCACCGTGCTCTCAGCGAGAACGGAGCAGAGTATCTGGAGTTCAAGCGAGTCGTCGGGGTGGCAGTGGACACAGCGAGCGTTGATCAGCCTGGAAATCGCACGCTGCTCGTTCACTCTATTCTTATGCGAAGCGGTATCTTCGTCATTGAGAACCTTTGCAACCTCGGCAAGATTGATCAGCCCCGCTTCCGACTGATTGCTCTGCCGCCAAGAATCAGAGCAGCGGTTTCATTCGTGAGGGCAGTGGGCCTTCTTGACGAAGGTCCTGAAAATGCTTTGTGAAAAAGATATGGGAATTGACCTGAGCGAGATACCGCCGAATCAGTGAGTGTAGTAAGAGCCGTAGCCCATGCTAGTTGCGATTCGCTCCAGTCGAGCTACGCGTTTCTCGGTTGCTGGGTGAGTCGAGAATAGTTCTGCTACGAATGATCTGTGGAACGGGTTAATGATGTACAACGATGCGAGCGCGGGGTTGTTCTGAGACGGTTTGTGCTTTGTCCAGGCCTCTATCTTCTGGAGAGCACTTGCTAATGCTTGCGGTTTGCCGGAAAGTTTCGCGCCGCCTTCATCTGCGGAGTATTCTCTTGTTCGGGATACTGCGAGTTGTACAAGCATCGCTGCCAGTGGAGCTAGGACCATCATTAGCAGAAGGCTGATTATGTTGCCTTGTCGGTCGCGACTGCCAGATCCGCCATAGCCATACACGCCGCCGAATAGCCATCCCCATTGTGCTATGTAGGTGATCGCACCTGCGACGGTGGCGGCGAGTGTGGAAGTCAACGTGTCCCAGTTTCTAACGTGAGTGAGTTCATGGGCTAGTACGGCTTCCAGCTCATCGTCGTTCACCGTGCTCAACAGACCGGTATGGACTGCAACCGTTGCATTGTTGGGGCTGCGGCCCGTTGCGAAAGCGTTTGGTATTTGATTGTTGACGAGTGCAACTTTGGGCATGTTGGTTCCAGAGGCAGCGCTCAGTCTTCTCAACGCCGCGTAAACTCGAGGTGCCTCGTCTTCTGTTACCCGTCGGGCGCCACCCATTCTCAGCACGAAGCTATCGCTGAACCAGTAGATTATGAAATTCATGAAAGCGGCGAATCCCAAAGCGACTATGGGTGAGAGGCCCAGCAAATACGCAATCGCGAAGAGGATGCCTGTCAGAATTCCGATCAGCAAGGTGGTCTTGATGAATGTCCAAACCATCTCTCATACCTTCGTACGTCCTGTCACGGCCCGCAATTGCGGGATATAAATCTTGTTACCAATGGTAACGATTACGCATGCACAGATTCGCACTGATGCTATTTCATACACTACTTGCGAGAGATTATTCGACCTGCTTCTTCGTAGATGGGGAGGCCGTCCTTCGGATCGGACCGTATTCTAACGAAAGCCTCCATGACCCTCTTCGTTATTGGGCCGGGTCTGCCGTCGCCAATGACTATCCCTCTAATTTTCACGAGAGGGACTATCTCTGCCAGTGTTCCCGTAAGGAACGCTTCGTCTGCGTTTGTGACAGCGTACGGGGTCAATCCTTTCTCATACATGTTGTAACCCAACTCTCGGGCCAGTTTGATGACGCGTCTCCTCGTGACTCCAGGTAGAATCCCAGCTGACGTAGGCGGAGTGAAAAGTTCTCCATCCTTGACGATGAAGAGGTTGGTTGTTGTGGCTTCCGAAACGAACCCGCTTCTGTCCAGCATCAGGGCGTCGTCGGCTCCAGCGTCGGTGGCCTCAAGCTTCGCTAACACGCTGTTGAGGTAGTTTAGTGACTTTATCTCGTGCGTGGTCGCGTCCACCATGTCGCGGCGGACCGACGAGATGATCGCTGTTATACCTTTTTCTTTCGCGACCGTTCCATAGGTTGGATCAAGATATTCAGTGATCACTATCACAGACGGCGTCCTGCACTTTCTTGGATCCACTCCCAAGTCGCCAACTCCTCTCGAGACAACGAGTCGAATGTACGCGTCCTTCAGATCGTTCCGCTTCAGCGTATCGATTACGGCCTTCGTCATTTCCTCAGGACTGAGAGGGATTCGCAGTTTGATCGACTTCGCAGAGTCGTATAGCCGGTCGAGATGTTCTTTGAATCTGAAGATGACTCCATCGTAAACGCGAATACCTTCGAAGACGCCATCTCCGTAAAGGAAGCCGTGGTCATAGACGGAGACTGAGGCCTGTGACTTCTTCAGCCAGTCCCCGTCAACGTAGACTACCGGTTCCTTCTCGACCAAATTCAACACCGGTCGGTCTAGCGGGGAGACTCTATAAAATGGTTCCCTCAGTCTTTTGCATGGCTTGAATGTGTCTCCCGTCGCTCAACATGTCTATCTTGAATTCAACCTTGAATTAGAACGCCTGAGCAACAAAATAGATTAGACGGGTGCTCAGGACTCGCAGCGCGCATGGGCCGGTAGTTCAGCTGGTTAGAGGACGATGGTTCTGACCTGAACGTTGCCCTTACACGGCAAAGGTCGCCGGTTCAAATCCGGTCCGGCCCACCACAAACCAAGCGTAAACCTGACAAAGTTCTTGTCTCCGGGACGCCAACAAGCATGAAGGAAACGATAACGGATGAAAGAAGCTCGGAAAGAACCCGCCTCTCGATCTCCCTACAAGGATATGCTGAACGATCGAAACCTGAGACGCTGGTTCCTCAACACCAAACGTAGCAGTCCATCCTACGCTTACGAACTCCTCAGACGACTCGGCTACATACGTAAGAGATTCGGCGTGAGCTCACAAGCATTGGCTAAGATGCGACCGAAGCAGGCTTCCAACTTCATCCTTGATATGGTCACGGAACTCGAAGACGATAAAAACACATAGGACACATTGACAATGAGCCAATGTGTCCTCAGAATTTGGACTACTCACTTTGAGGCAAAATGACTCTGAATCTTGTGAGAAGCGCCTCTCGACCTTTAGGAGTAAGAACATTCCCGTTTGCAAAAATTAGGATTGAACTACCTGTCAATTCCTCAGCGTGTTAAATTGCTCCAGGTTTGACTAAAGGTCAAAGATTAGCGAACCTGAAGTCATGTGCATCATGACATATGAATATCCAACGTATTGTTACTGCTTTCTTGAGTTAGCACTTTCCTTCCCAAAGCATCAATCTCCGAAAGTTGTTTTGCAATTTTGTCTTTGACTAGATGTCTGACTGAACCAACTCCCTCAAACTGGGAGGCGATTGACATTAGTTCTTGGTCGACGATCTTGCTACACTCTTTGCCAAGCTTGGATAGCTGACGATGGAGCGGGTTTTTCGAATTGTACTTTGGAATTGGCAGTGCGAGGGGCTTTTTGTGGATGTTTTGGGCTCCTCCTTTCCCAGTACTTTGGAAGGGCTTGATGATTCTGTCGATAACGTTGGCGTTAAGCATGGAACAGAGATAGTACGCTTCATCCTCATCATCCGTTTCATATCGTAACAGGGCGTGGTCTATCACCAAGCCCTTGAGCTGAATGGTAGCGGTATCGACTTTGATGGATTGTTTCTGGTAAGGTAATACCGCAGAAACAAGATAAGTTGACGAGGGCCCTGGAAAGACAACTCGATACTTTGCTTTGAGATTCTGACCAGTTAATTTGCCTTCATAGTCTAGCCACTCATACAGATCATACTTACTCTTCTTTCCACGTATTTTTTCCCACAACTTTTCGGCTTCGGCAAACCACTCAGATAATCCTTCAATTAGTTCTGACTTCGCCGCCTTCGCCGTAAGGATTCGCAGTTTGCCAGCTGTCTGTTTCACAGGAAGTACAACATGCAAGTAAGGCAAATGCCCAAACGGAACTAATTCAGAACCTGTAATTGCGGCATACAGATATTCTCCTTCTACAGCTCCAGTCAGTTCGACTTCTCGATATTGCGGTTTTGCACGTTTCATAGCTCTCTCAGAGCTTCTAATTCTAGGGCAGTCTGTAATCACGCCTCGCTTTCCACCTTTCTCGAAGTCAACGAGGAAAAAGGATCTTGGGACGAGTGCCGCACCTTGATAGAACCTTTCAAAATAGTAGCTCTGTGTGCCTTTGAAGTTCACGGCGTCTTCACTATTTGTCAGAGCACTCCTTTTTCCAAGGAATGAGAGTGTGACAGTTGTCTCAGTCTCTTCTAGTTCCTTTGTGTTTTCCAAGCTAACGTTTTTTGATTGCATTTTGCCAGAGAGAATGGTGCATGGAACTGGGTAATGGGTTGTTTCTCCCTTCTTAGCAACTACGGCGCAGGCAGGCATTCCAAATAGTGGTTCCACCTTATCGAGGTCAAATAACCGTTCGAACTTCAGCTTTACTCGTGGGATGTAAGTATGTTGTCTGAAACCGTCGTTGTGGTCTGCTGAGAATATGCTGTGAGGCATCACAAACGCAATTCTGTGCCCATCCTTCAAGTAGAATTCTGCACACCTCAACATGAAGAGCGTTGCCTGTTCCATGTGTGTGATTAGTTCGGCGACATTAGCGCCTTTTAGCAACCCGTAGTCTTTGACAATCATATTCTTCAAGAACGCTTGGTAGGCAGGGTCGGCTACCCCTTTGTAGGTGAGCCAAGGGGGGTTCCCCACTACAAAATCGAACTTGCGCTCTTTGAGGAATAGTGGTTTGTAATAGTTCTTTATGATGAATGCCCATATAGTATCCTTCTCCTCTTTGTTTAATCTCACCATAAGATCGGCCGTGTTGAAGAGCGTCCTGATGATTTCCTGAGTATGTGCAGAGTCGGCGGCGTTCAAGTCTGGAATTCTTTTCGAAAGCAATTTCGTGAAGTAATCAAGTGTGTACTCGTGTCGTCCCCCCGACAGAGCAATGTCCACGGAATACTCATTCAGCAGATCTATTACCGCATCCATCATCGTCGGATTGTCAGCTACCGCTGTCGGTATCTGTAGCATCTCACCGTATGCGTCAAATCTGTAAGTTGGAATCACTGCTGATGGATCCATTTCACGTTCAGGAGGCTTGATGGAGTTAGAAAGGTACACAGGAACGGAGACTGGTATTCGGGCTCGTGCACTGCGAAGCAATTTACCAAGTGCTAGCAGATAGTTTGCCTTACTCACTATGACGGCGAGTGGATGAACATCAATCCCCTGAACGTTTTCAACAATATGTTGAAGAAGAGTCTGCCCTCTCATCTCAGTGATGTGTTTTTTCTTCAACCTAATGGCCGTAAAGAGAAATGTGCCCGATCCGCACGCTGGGTCGAGGACGGATCCATCAGGCGTCTTGGCAATTAGGGGGTTTAGGAGCAGTTCTGTGAGCCACTCAGGGGTGTAGAATTCTCCTAGTCCCTTGCGTGTCTCTGGGTCTACAAGCTCTTGGTAGACTTCTCTCAACATGTCCTGATCAATGTTATCGAGATCATAACGTGCGATGAATTTGATGAGCTTTCGAGCGAATCTTGCTCCGAGAGTTCGTGTTTTGCCTCGAACGATCCACGCAAAGAAATCCTCTTCAAGGAAGTTGTGAATTTTCCACTCTTTGAACGCATTTCCGTTTAGTGTCTTGACGATCTCGTCCTCCGAGGTGGGTAATGTACCTTCAGCGAAGTACCCGTACACAATGAGTTTTGCCAGCGTCGCAAGATAGGTGTGTCTTAGGAATAGTTCCTGATCACCTACCGTGGATCCATAGACGATGGTTAGGTATTTGTTCCATTGGTCGAATAGAACCTTCACGTAGGGGCGGTCAGAAGCTACTTTCCAGATCGCCCTTAGTTCGGCCATCATTTCTGAGAGGATCGGACTCTCAGAGCCGAAATCGCCAGCAATTTTTTCGACTGTCGGCTGGAGGATGGGTGTTGCGAGTAAATACCTATCAAACCAGAAGTATGCGTCAACTGGGTCGACATGACTGAGGTCTATCGATTCACGAGGCTCCAGCGTGATGTCATCTATCTCGACCTTTTGGCTTTCAGACACGTCGGTATGCGGTCTATATGGAATGAAATGTATGCCATCAGTGGCGATGCAAGTGTAAGCCACTCTGTGTTCACTATTATTCCAGAGAGCAGCTACGTATTGCTTTAGTTGTTCGAGTGCCTCTTCGAGCGTTTTTGAGAGGTCTTTCTCGAACTCAAAAATCACATTACCAAGTATGCTGTCGATTCTTCCTCTGATTATGAGAGTCTTCTTCTTGGAGGCCACTTTGTCGATTACGGGTTTCTCAAGTTCGAGTTCTTGGAATACCCTCTCAGCATACTCGGGTTTGATTCCCTTGTAGATTGTCGGCAAGAACATGTAGAATCGAGTTGCTTTTGTAGCTTCGTTCTCGGTGCCAGCGACCTGAATGGTATACGCTTTCAGCGTATCGCCATATTCCTTGGATTCAGGGTAGGTCAACGGCTCTCTACTTCCTTTTCCCTGCTGTTGCGGATTTCGTAATCAATGAAGAATCCCTCTTACTGCGTCTTCATCCTGTCCCGTAAAGTGAGATAACCGAGAATAAGAATCATGGGATGTTCTCTCGAAGACACTTCAAGTTACTTTCTTATGTAGTTTCGGCGTTTTCGTTCGAATCTAATGACCGCCATAGGGGAAAAGCTTGCACACTGGGAGTATCGAGTTCGTGACTTCGGAACTCTGAAGTCGCAAAGCAGAATTAGGCTCTCGAACCCTCAATATCGAGGGTTCGAATCCCTCTGAGCTCTGGATAACACACCCTAGTTTTAGAGGTCGAAGAAGATGGTTCGACATTGCCGAGAGTGGGGGCCTGCAGGTGAATCTTATTGACCCCACGATATTGGTGGGCTCAAATCCCACCGGCCCCATGTGGTGGGCGCACCGACAAACCCATAGCCTAGCTTCGCAATACTATGCACGAAGCGTTGCTGGAAAGGCAAGAACAAGTCGGGTTTATCTCAGGGCTCCAGTGAGTCCGGTCCGGCCCACCCGACTACCGGGTAGGCCCTTTCTTCGACAGACTATGTTAGACGAAATTCTAGCTAGCGTCTTCTGGATGCGGATGAATGATTATGAGGATTCAACCATTGAATCAACTGTAGGTAATCTGAAACCTACGGCTTGACATGTCAAAGCACGAACAACTTCACTCTTTTCCAACTTGCTGCAGACCTGCTTCCTTGAACTTCCACAACAAGGTACCAAGCCCAAAGCATAGATTCGTTATAGATTTCCTCCCCCCAACCGCCGTGCCTGCTAAAGCCAGTCGTGATACAGTCTGTTACATCGATTCTGAAATGCTTCCAATAACCTAGCGGTATTTGAGCGAATGGATAAGTGTAACTATCACTGGGCGGCCCACCGACATAGGAATTGTTTCTTCTGTAGAAATCCAGTTCCATGTAGAGCGTGCCATAGTTCTTTTCATCTATGTCGTAGCATGAGTCGTCTGGTTTCCTCATCGCGAATGCGACGGCGCCTCTGCTAAAACCACCAGGGTTTTCTTCAGTATCCTCATCCATTCTAACATCGGCTTCAAGAACAAATCGTCTGTCCCTAAGCATCAGATCAGACTTTTCGATTCCGGCCCACTTTACGCAATTGAAATCTTGATACATGGCTACGTGGTCATTGGCACTGGACCATTCGCCTACCATCGGGTTATCTATCCAGATTCTACCGAACTGATTTGCAACAATGTTGTATCCCCACTTCGAAGTCTGCAGGCCAGGCGAAATATGCGGCTCCCAATATTTCTCTCCCTCGGAGTAGTTTCCGTTTGGATTTATTGGCTGCTCCGCGGACGAATTTCCAAAAAGCTGTTCGAGTGAGCTCCAGGGGTTGTAAGGGGCGTATCTTTCTACATATTCTGATGCAGCGAAACCAAAACCTGCTCCTAGGAGAACCTTCATAGAATCCGAGATGAACTTTCTCCTATTCACCATGCGTTACACGTAACCTATGCATGTTTTCTCTGCCGCATTTAGAACTTGTGCGTGAAATACCAAGTCCCAAAACAGGAGGGGATAACATCTTCTTGTGTTGAGGCCGATCGGTTCCGCGGAAAGTAGCTTTAGGACATGCATCTTATGGTATCCTCTAACATTGCTGCGCTTGAAGTGGGCATAGTGATTTCCGCTTTCAGCGCGACAACCTACCTCGGGTTGCCTAGACCCGTATCTCTGAGAATAGCTTCGTCATCTGTCGCTCTGCCAATTTCCAAGAGACTAGGAAAACAGTCAGCCCTATCGCAAACGAGAGAACCACATATTCGTCAGCGACCGAACCTCGGACTGCGATGGATACAAAGATCGGCGAAGCTGTTAGCCCGACCAGCAGCAGGCTGATGAAAGTTCCGAACAGTGAGCCCCAAGCGCTCACGAAACGGCTTCGAATAACATCCCGAAAATCAGCGAATTTCGCTGCAAAATACAGTCCTATGGCAGATTCCGCCAATACCACGGCAACGCTCAAGATGAGAAGTAAGAGGAAGTCAGCAAGCGCAATCCTAAGAACGAATCCCAGGAAAACCAGCATCGCCAGGCTGAACGCGAAACCAAGCAAGATCGGAATCACCAGCTTCACTCTGACGAGTTGTCTCGGCTTTATCGGGGCAACATACAGGTTCCAGACAGCATTCCCCTCCTGACCGATACTCGTCATCGACATAATCGCACAAAAGATCGCTACAGGCATGACGTACACAGGAATTAGGGCATAGAATCCCGGTCCTTCAGGAACCGACGTTCCGCTGATAGGGTATAGGGAAACAGCTATGGAAATGGCCAAGACAAATGGGATCGCGAGCAGCCGGGCCATTTCTCTCCGCCTAGTCAATGAACGAATGTCCTTCCGAAAGATCGCGGACTCAGCCACGCCAAGTCCCAGAAATCTCTTGGTCCCAGCGCTGGGGTGATATGTTTGATTTGTGAGCCTGATCGAAACCGGAACAGGGACCCAGAAGACCGCACGAGCGCCCACGGCCAGACCAAAAAGTGCAATGAGGAAACCGAACGTCAAGAGTCCAAATGTCGAGAGCGCTAAGATGTCGCCCTGCGATCCACCAAGAACTGCCAATGATGGCCAAACGATTGGTACAAACCAGGCAGCTCGTACGGTCTGCATTAGGCCTTGGAGAAGATAGACGATTATATTTCCGCTGAACAGCAGTTGAAAGAACACCAGCACAACGATCGTTAAGAGAAGACGGACAAAAATGCCTGAGCGACCGCTCTTCTTGTAGAAACTTGAGGATATTCGATTGGTAAGCGCTCGCAACAACTCCACAACGCATGCGCCTATGAAGAGGGAAAGAAGAGACATAAGTGCGGCAACAACCCAAACCGGAAACATGTTGAAGACGACGGCCGGTCCAAGGGTCACTCCCAGCATGAATGCGAGCATGAACGAGTATGTGTATGACAGAGAAATCGTGGACCCTCCAACATACTCCCGGGGTGAAATGGGGAGCCAGTTGATCAAATCGGTGCTCGAAGATTGAACCGGCTGGCTGATCTCGCTCAGGATCCCGAACAAGATTAGCATGAACGCTATTGCAGTTGGGATTCCAGCCAACGACTGGGTCTCGATTTCCCGAAGTGCATTCCGGATCTCGACCGGCAAAATGCCTGACAACAGAACGTACGCGAGCAAAGCGGGCACGGCGAACATGAGGGCGTCCGCAACCAGAATGATTCGCGGATCGCCAAACAGGCGCGCGATGAGTCTCCTTCTTTGATATCCGCGAAGCTGCGATTTCGTAAGAACAATCGCCAGCTTGTACGCTTTCCGAAAGCTCAACGACTGAGAGCCTCTACGATCTCCCGAGTATCAGAGCTCCCCGTGAGTTTGAGGAACACTTCCTCCAGCGTTGAGCCTGGTGACCCGGCTTTGGCTTTCAATTCGCTGGTCCCTCCTTCCTCCACAATTCTGCCGTTGTCCATGATTACGACGCGATCGCATATGGCATCAGCTATTTCCAGGACATGAGTGCTGAAGATTGTAGGGACGCCATCGTCCCTGAGTTTGTGTATAAGGTCCTTCACGATACGCGCGGTTCGCGGATCCAGAGAATTGAGAGGTTCGTCCATTACAAGGATTTGTGGTCTGTGCAGTAGACCAGCGATAATTGCAAGCTTCTGTTTCATGCCCTGCGAATAGCCATGGATCAGATCGTTTTCCCTGCCCTCCAAATCCAGAGCCTTCAGGAAGTCCACAATCCGTTCCTGTTTTGTCGCTGGATCTAGGCCATGTACGTCGGCGACGAAGTCAAGGTACTCAATACCGCTCAGGAACTCGTAAAGTCGAGGGCTTTCTGGAACGAAACCAACGATCCCCTTCACTCCTGTCGGGTCCTGAACGACATCTTTCCCTAGAACTTCGATGTTTCCCGAGTCAGGTTTCATGATTCCGACTATGATCTTCATCAGCGTTGACTTGCCAGATCCATTTGGCCCAAGAAGGCCCAGAACTTCTCCCTGATTGACAGTGAAGCTGACTCCGCCAAGTGCTCGAGTTTCTCCGAAACTCTTAGTGACACCATTAACCTCAAGTGCTTTCAGATCAATCCCACCAATCCACGATGATTCGCGTGCGCCGTGATTCCGAAGAAGAACCGAAAGACCTTAGAAAAACCTCGCGTTCCAGTTGGCTGGTTGAACATTGAGCTCAAGTTCATCAAATAGTTCCGAGCAGAAACCGATCTGCAGCATCTCGCTCTGCGGAATGGAAGCTGACTGGCGTCTTGAGCTGTTCGACCGAGTTGAGTACTACTGTCAAAGGCATCGACCAGGTGTCCCCGAGACATTCATGACGAAAGTCAAGCATCCGTGACTAGCTCGGGCAGGCCTACACCGACAGGTCTA
>Ga0315280_10006484_pt1 | contig 16132 bp, 15 predicted proteins | sample YL17G06_40_MG_FD_203697 | JGI IMG/M metagenome (GOLD analysis project Ga0315280, IMG submission 203697) | Sediment microbial communities from Yellowstone Lake, YNP, Wyoming, USA - YL17G06_40 | ecosystem: Environmental > Aquatic > Freshwater > Lake > Sediment | place: USA: Wyoming | collected... | reverse complement strand
ACATAGTCGCTTGGCGAGATGACAAGCCAGCCGCGATCTCGCCTGACTTGATCTGCCTACTTGACCCGTCAGGTCACGGCGTAACCAACAGCGCAATACGAAAGGGGCAGACGGTCTCAGTTCTTGCCGCAAGGTCACCAGCAATATGGCGGACCGCGAAGGGCATCGACTTCTTCGGCCCGAGACACTTCGGCTTCGAGTTTGACTACGTCTCAATCGAGCGGCTTCTAAATGCAATCTAGGCACATCATACATACTCGTAGAGCTTGAGAATCAAGATGTTCGCGTTGAAAGAGGTTCTGGGCCTAGCCATATGACTGTGCAAGTGACCGACTGAGGCCAATCAGGTATGGGGTAATGCATACTGGTAAAGTGGTGCGCGAATCCCACCCCCCGCATTATTCCCCAAAACGAGCAGAAAACACCTGGCTGTCCTCACAACACCTTATTTGATCGTACTCACCCGGCATGAATCGTGAATGCCAAAGATGAACCTGCACGAGTCGTGCGAACAGAGACGCTTCATCGCCAGCTTGGATCACGGTGCGGATCTTCTCAACTCCATAAGGCAAGTCGCGGAGCAGAGAGGTATCAAGGCCGGTGTGTTCTGGATCATCGGGGCTGTCAAGGATGCAACGGTGGCCTACTACAATCAGAAGGACAAGAAGTATGTGAAGACAGTCCTGAACGATGCCTTTGAGATAACCTCTTGTTTGGGAAACATATCCGAATTCAAAGGACAGACCAGGGTGCACGCCCACATAACTTTAGCAGACAAGAACGGCAGGATTCTAGGAGGACACGCATGCGAAGGTACGACAATCTACGCTGCAGAGCTGTACCTTGTAGACCTGAAAGTCAAACTCGAGAGAGCGCATGATAATACCACAGGATTGGACCTATTCTAGGCAACCGCGTTCAAGCGTAGGCTTTCGTGGGTTCGAATCCCACCCCCCGCATCCTTTGCTTACTGCGTCCGGAGAATTCTGATTGTCACCCTCGCTCCTGAGACTGCAGTTTCTCTTGACCAATTGAAGGACCAATTCGTGCGCCCACCTAGGATTTTTATACACCCACAAATCTCACTGATCTACGAGAGCGGTTCTGATGTCACTGCCTCGTGATTCCATTGGCAAGATAGTTCACGAGAAGGGCATTCGTCTATTGAGTGTGGAGTACGTTGACTTTGGTGGCATATCGAGAACGAAGGCTCGGACAGCCGGTGAGTTGGACGATTTCCTAGAGAATGGAGTTGGCTTCGCGAAGGGCAATTTCGGAATAACAGCTTTTGACACGATCGCGAGCGATCCATCATACACTGTTGCCTCCGGTGAGGCGAAACTTGTTCCGGACTTGCAGACGTTCGCAATTCCGCCGTATGCCAACAGAATCGCCCGTTTCATGGGCGAGTTCAAGAACCCTGATGGCTCATGCTGGGAACTTTGCCCTCGCCGTACTTTTCGAAGTTTCCTAGAGCGCGTTGAGGGCATGGGGCATAGATACGCAGGCGGCGCCGAGATGGAGTTCAACGTGGTCAGGCATGAAGGAGCAAGTATCTTGCCTTGGATCTCGGCTGGGATTCAGTCACAGCACGGTCTTGAGATCGGCGAGGAACTTCTTTCTGAAATCACGGCGAACGTCGAGGCGATGAACGTGAAGATTATCAAAGCACATGCGGAAGGGGGTGGAGCCTACGGCGGCCATTTCGAGATAGACATACACCATCAGTCCGGTGCAAAGTGCGCAGACGATGTTGTAACATTCAGAGACGCAGCCAAAGCAATCTGCCATAAACGAGGCCTTACTGCAACATTCCTCGCCAAACTTGCTGACCCATTCACGGGAAGTGGCATGCACCTCCATAGCAGCCTCAGCGACGCGAAGACCGGAAAGAACCTTTTCGCCGACCCGAACGACGATCGGAAACTCGGTCTCAGCCAACTCGCCTACTACTTCATTGGAGGAATTCTTGAGCACACTCGCGGTCTATGTGCAGGTGTGGCGGCCAACGTGAATTCGTACAAGAGACTGATTCATCCCGGACACTGGGCCGCGGACGGCGTATTCTATGCTTCGGGCCATCGAGGCGCCGCCGTAAGAGTTCCTCAGATTGCAGGCAAGTATGAAAGTGTGCATATTGAGTTCCGTGTTCCTGATCCTGCTTGCAATCCGTATATTGCATTCACCTGCATTCTGGCTGCTGGGATTGATGGCATTAAGCGAAAGATTGAGCCAGGCGACCCAGTGGCCGATGATGTCAGTAGAATGAGCAAGAGCGAGCGTGCAAGGAGAGGAATCAAACCGATTCCGAAGAGCCTCTTCGAGGCAGTAGAAGAATTCCGCAAGGACGATGTCTTCCGCGAGGCACTGGGCAGCTCCTTGTTCGACGAGTACGTTAACATCAAACTCGCAGAATGGGACGAATACAGTGCGCGCGTCACTCCGTGGGAAACCCAACAGATGATAAACGTCCACTGAATCCTCGGCAGGCAGAATGACATTTCGGGAACTCTGTCTCAGCGTGAAGCATAACCCAGTTGTCTAGACCGACCGAAAGTCTAATCTATTCTCACGGAGCCATTCTTCCACCGCTTTCTTTAACGAAATCGGGAACAAAGAAAATGTGATGAAAATGGGCGAGGAAATTGTATTCGTCAGACGCGCTTCAGGGCTCATCAGAGAAATCGGTCCTTGGACAGTCATGGTTGTCGGCGCCAACTACACGATAGCAGACGGATTCTACAACCTGACCGAGTGGCAGTCGTACCAGAACCCGGGCGCAAATTACCCACTCTCACTTGTTCTGGGCGGAATCATCTTGATGCTCTCAGCACTCTGTGTCCTCTTCCTTGCTGCGGCGACACCTCGAGCCAGCTCTGACTACGTGGCGATCTCTCGGACTCTGCACCCCATCGTTGGATATGTCGAGGCGTTCATGAGCATCGGAGTCCACGCATGGATAGTGGGAGCTCTGGCCTACTTCCAAGCTTGGTACTTTGGCAGCTTCCTCATTCAGGCAGGAATCGCAACCAACAATCCTTCGTGGGTGGCGCTCGGCCAGTGGATGTCTACAGAGACTTGGTTTGGCGTCAGTCTCGGAATCGTTGTGGTCCTCATATTCGGTGCCGTCAACTTGCTGGGAATCAAAGTTTTCAAGTGGACGGTGAACGTCCTCTTCGTGGTCGCACTGGCGGCCGGTATTGTGACAATCGGTGCAGCTCTCTACGGCGCTTCAATCGGACAGCAAGCCGTGGCGGCTCTCTGGGACAAGACCTACGGGCAAGGAGCGTGGCAGGAGATCATCAACGTTGCCCAACAGAGTGGTTGGAGCGAGTACGTCGCGAAATTCACAGGAGATTCCTCGATCTGGGGATGGCCCGGCGCCTGGTCGCCTCAAATGACTGTGACCGGCCTCGTAGCAGCTGCCTACGCTTTCTGGGGCATGGAGTTCGCAAACTATATTGGCGGTGAAGTATCGCGACCAAAGCGCAGCTTCCTTGTCGGAGTAGGCGGAGCGATATTCGTGATCTTCGTCTACTATCTCATAATCGCCATTCCCACTCTATCGATGTTCGGGCAGTTCACCTCCTACTACAACTACGTAATGTTCGGCGGCCACGGGCAGGAGTTCATCACGCTCAATCCTATTCAGACCCCGACTGTTGCGGTCATGCTGGCCTCCATTCTAGGGGGAATCTTACCTTGGGCAGCGATCATTGTGACCTTGGGCGTGGCACTATGGGTTCTGAACGGCATACCAGTCTACATGATCATCCCGAGCAGAATCCTCTTCGCAATGTCGTTCGACAGATTCATGCCGCAGCAATTCGCCGAAGTCAACGCTAGATTTCGGACGCCCCACTGGTCAGTTTTGCTCACAATCATTCTTTCGATAATCTTCGTCTTCCTGACGGCCTACAGTCCTTGGTTCTACGCGCTAAGCGTCGTCACGGCCATGATGATCAGATGGCTCTTCGCGTCGTGGACAGCGATGATCATGCCCTACCAGCGACCAGACCTCTTCCAACAGGGCTACACCGCAAAGGTAGGTAAGGTTCCCGTGATAACGATCCTCGGGGCCCTCTCCACAATAGCCATGAGTACACTCTTATTCGTTGCCATATCGCAGATCGCAGCTGACTTCGTATCTCTCACCTGGCTCGTCGTTTGGTTCGCTGCCGGCGCACTGCTTTTCGCATTCTATCTAGCGAGGAACAGCTCTCGCGGCGTGAAAATCGAGACGCTGTTTAGAGAAATCCCACCGGCATAGGATTCCTCCCCTACCCCTTTTTTTTCATACACACCGTATTCGGGACGCGTGTAGTGAGAATTGGAACGAATCAGGCTGATGTATGTAGCCGACATTCATGGAAGCGAGATGGTCTGGCGAAAGTGGATCAGCGCACAGTCCATCTACGAGATCGATGTGTCGATACTAGCTGGAGATCTTAGCGGCAAGGTCATAGTTCCAATCATCAAGGAGACGGACGGTACGTACACGTGCCGCCATGAAGGCCGCGTGGAAAGAGCGTCGAACGAGAAAGAACTCGAGAGCGTCATGGGCGGACTTCGAATGAGGGGGATCTACCCCTACCTTTCGACTTCCGAAGAGGTACAGCGACTGAAATCCGACCCGGAAAGCGTCGAGGGGCTCTTTAAGAAAGTGATTGTGGACGAAATGGATCGGCTTGTTAGGATTGCTGAAGAAAACGTTCCGGCAGACAAGACGGTGATAGTCACTCCTGGCAATGACGACATCCACGATCTAGACGGTATCATAAACAAACACGCAAGAATTGTCAACCCGCTTGCCAACTTGATCAAGCTGCCACTGGCATATGAGATGATCAGTCTCGAGTACTCTAACCCGACTCCATGGAACACGCCAAGAGAGTGCTCCGAAGAAGAACTATGGGGCAAGCTTGAAGCACTTGTCCCACGTATCTCCGGAGACTGGAACAAGGTGATCTGCAACTTTCACTGCCCTCCCTACGGAACTCGCCTAGACCTCGCACCCAAACTCGACAAGAATCTCAGACCCGTCTACACTCTAGGTAATCCAGAATTCGCGAATGTAGGAAGCAAGTCGGTCAGAAGGTTCCTAGAGAAATATCAACCGCTCGTCTCGTTGCATGGACATATTCACGAGGCTTCCGGAACCGAAAAGATTGGAAAGACGACGGCCTTTAATCCGGGATCCGAGTACACATCCGGGGTCTTCAAGGCTGTCGTAGTCGAGTTGGACGCTAACGGCATCGCAAACTGGTTTAAGATCGGGTAGCCATCTCGATCAATCTAGCAGCTCGCCCTCTGTAGAACATTCGGCCTGTATGGGCTACCGTTATCCCAAGCTGAGATGACTAGGCCTAGTCCTTCCAAAGCGTTGCTTGCCTCCCCAGAGAATTCCGATTTTACGAGAAGAAGAATCCCTCCTTCGCGGCCATCATCCCTTATCAATGCTCTTCGCACGGCCTCGAACGGTTGTATGTGGTATCCTCGGAAGCCCTTGTTCTTGTAGGCATCCCGAATCAACAAGGCACAGCGATCGCTCTTCACATCCTTGATCAGCCCGGCCAATGTGACAAAGTGACCGACATGCCAAGGATCATTGCCAAACCGTCTTTCGTCATCAAAATGTGTGAGGACATCGAAGAAAGTATACTCTGGTGAGTTCATGTTGAGTAGTCTGTCGGCCCTGTAGTTGAGTAGAGCCTGAGCACCCCATCGATCCTTGTTGTCAAAAACGAGTCTCAACAGTTGTAGGAGCCTTTCTTGTGTGAACAGCTCTTTGCGGTTCTTTCCAACCGATGGTAGTGGGAGCGCAGTGATCTTCCTGTCAGCTGCTTCTGTGCAGGCGTCTACTAGTCCTTGGATGCTCGTGCCTAGCTCAGATTCTTGCGAGGTTGTGGGCAGCTTGTACTTGTACACAACATCTCGGAAATGGGAGTCTACCTGCTCTCTTGTGAGAATGCCGAGCTTCAGCTTTCTCTTGATCGCCTCACTAATCTCCTCATCCTCCAAGAGGATGTTCGTGCTCGCCAAACTACCCAGATAGTCCTCGTCCAGCTCGTTGCCATTGTGCGATGTGAAACCCATGCCTCGAAGTAGGCAGGTCAGATTGTAGGGGCCGCACGTGTTGTCTTTCTGTGACCCCATACTGCGGAACACCCGGTCGATCTCTGCAACATTCGGTAGGAAGCTGACCTGGATATCGCTGCTCAACTAGCACGACCACCCAACATTCAGGCCAAGCTTTGATATATATCGGGCACGCCTACAAAACTAGCGACGCTCGGAAAACGGCTCACAGTCCATCAAGATCCCGCGAGAGGAAGAGAAGAGATAGGATGACTGGAACCGCACCAATCGATCTGGAGTTCATTCAGGAAGCAACTAGACTCACAGCTGCTGCCAAAGAACAAAAGCTCACTCTCCGTGTCATGGGAGCCACCGCCATCAAGATCCACTGCCCGAAATTTGCAGTGATTCATGAGCATCTCGGGAGAAGCCTTACGGACCTAGACTTCGTGGGGCGGAGCAAGGAGACAAGACAGCTCCTGGAGATGCTGGAGACCTCAGGCTACCTGATGGATCGCGACGCTCGGTACAGGATGGCTCTAGTTGGTCGGTGCGTGCTGCAGAAGCATGACAGCTCCCTCCACGTGGACTTGTTCTTCGATCAGCTAAGGTGGAACCACACACTTGACCTTCGCAATCGCCTGGAACTGGATTTTCCTACACTGACCGTTTCTGATCTTGTTGTCGAAAAGATGCAGATAGTCAAAATCAATGAGAAGGACATCAAGGATACGATCGTAATGCTGCGCGAACATTCGGTCACTGATCATGACAGAGACTCCGTAAATGGTCCCTATATTGCCGAGCTGTTGGCGGAAGATTGGGGGTTCTACTACACATTCATCAAGAACCTCTCAACCGTGGAGACGTTCACGCAGAAATACGACCAGCTATCTCAGGAGGACAAGGAGAACGTGAGATCAAAGATAGCGGGACTCCGACAGGTCATCGAAGACAAGCCAAAAAGCCTCCGCTGGAAGCTAAGAGCTCGAACAGGAACAAACGCAAAGTGGTACCGAGAGGTAGACGAGCTCACTTAGCTCTGATCGCTCGCTCACCAGCCCGCGAAACGAGCAACCTCACTATCTGCCACCTTGCCAGCTTCAACCTCGGAGAGCGATCGTTCGAGGATTCTTATGCCGCGCTCAGCCTGATCCACACTGATGATGAGTGGAGGCGTTATCTCCAGCACGTTTGAGTTCAATCCCACGTACGCTGTCAAGAGTCCGTTCTTCCAAGCTTGGTAGCAGAGCTTCGCGGTCTCTCTTGTTGCAGGTTCCTTTGTCTCTCTGTCCTTTACCAGTTCGATGCCTTGAATTAGGCCGACTCCCCTCACGTCGCCTATGATTTCATGTTGACCTGCCATCTCTAGGAAACGCTTCTTCATGTAGTTGCCCACCCTTGCGGCATTTTCCGAGAGCCGATCTTTCTCGATGGCTTCGATTGTCGCCAGAGCGGCGGCACAGCTGACCGGGTGACCGCCTGTCGTCAACAGGTGTGTGCCGGAGAGTGAGTCCAAGATGTCACCCTTGCATATGCACGCGCTGAGCGGCATGCCTGACGCTAGGGGTTTCGCGAGAACAATCACGTCCGGATTAACTGTGGTGTGTTGCACGGCAAACATCCTGCCCGTCCTTCCGAGTCCAACTTTGACTTCATCCACTGCGAAGAGTAACCCGTACTTGTCAGCCAGCTTCTTCAACTCCTCCAAATACCCCGGCGGCGGAACAACGTCTCCTCCATCGCTCTGAACAGGTTCAACAATCAAGCCTGCTAGGTCTTGCGGATCGGTCATAGTCTTGAAGACGTAATCCTCGATGAAGTCGCTCGCACAGTAGAGCCCGCACCCGGGATAACTCGACGAGAAGGGACATCGGTAGCAGTACGCATATGGAACCTTCACAACATTCGCAAAACCGGGAAAACGCGTCTGAGCCTTGTGACCTGACAGTGATGCCGAACCCATAGTCTGGCCGTGGTAGGCGCCCAAGAAAGACATAAGACGTGGTCGACCTGTTGCCTTTGGGAGAATCTTGAAGACCAACTCGTTCGCGTCTGAGCCTGAAAGACCGAACCAGACCTTCTTTGGAAAACCTCCCGGGGTTATTCTAATGAGTCTCTCCGCAAGCTTCACGACCGCCTCATTCAGGAAAGTTATGGTTGAAACGAAACTAGTCTTCTCGAGCTGATCCCTGATTGCTTGCATGACGAGAGGGTGACCGTAACCAGTGTTGGCTACAGCCCACCCTGCATTGAAGTCCAGATACTCGCGGCCGTCCACGTCAACAACGGTAGCGCCCCTCGCGCGTTCCACAACAAGTGGATAGAACCGAATCTTGAAAGTCGTCCCTATGGCATCTTGGTCGCGTTTCAGAATTGAGGCAGATTCCAAAATCCATCCAGAAACCATCTTCGAGGCAGGAGATTCAATAAGGTTCCTACACATTTGCACAAGTGATCTTCATGAAACGGACGGCGAGAGGGAAGAACGGAGTTGTATCGTCGGCTCATCCTCTCGCGACCAGAGCCGGCCTCAGTGTTCTGAAGAAAGGTGGAAACGCGGTTGACGCAGCAATTGCCACTGCACTCACGCTAGGGGTTGTCGCGCCTGCCTGGTCCGGCCTTGGAGGAGGAGGGTTCGGATTGATACATCTCTCACGATCTGACGAAACAGTCGCACTGGACTACAGGGAAGTCGCGCCAAAGAACGCCTGCCCAGAGATGTTTCAACTCGACGAGAGGGGAGAAGTGAAGGATAAAGCCAATGCCATAGGACCGCTCGCAATCGCCGTCCCAGGAGTTGCTAGCGGAATCGCAACGATGGTCGAAAGGTATGGCACCATGAAGCTACGCGGAATCTGCAAGTTCGCGCGTGATCAAGCCGCCAAAGGAACTCTAACAAGCCCTGCGATTAGGTTGATCATAAGGGAAAACCGAGACAGCTCCCTCCAGAAGTTCAGACGCTTCAAACCAACCGGCGAAGCCTTCCTGAAGACGACCAAGCCCGTCCAGATCAGGAGGACTTTCTCAATCCCAAACCTCGCCCGCACTCTAGACACAATCGTCCGAGAAGGCATGCAAAGTCTCCACCATGGACGACTGGCTAACGAGATCGTTACATACTTGAGGAGCAAAGGGGCGATACTAAAGCTGGAAGATCTCGAAGACTACTCGCCAAAGATACGCACGCCCGTCACCGGAACATACCGAGATGTCGAGATATGCAGTATTCCACCGCCAAGCTCAGGAGGACTTGCGATCATCGAGACCCTGAACATCGTCGAAGGCTTCGACCTTTCCGCAATGAAACACAATAGTCCAGAGACGATTCACACGATCGCAGAAGCCATGAAGCTCGGATATGTCGACAGATGCACATACATCGCGGACCCGGACTTTGTGAGTGTGCCAACATCGAAGCTTTGCTCAAAAGAGCACTCTGATCGACTTCGTTCAATGATAGATCAGACCAGTATTGGCTCCGATGCATTCACTGATTTGTCCCACGGCAGCAATACCAGCCACCTGAATGTGATGGACAAGGAAGGGAACGTTGTTGCTCTAACTGAGAGCATTGAGTGCTATTTTGGGAGCGGGATTCTGATCCCGGAGGTTGGACTCTTGATGAACGATGAGATGCACGATTTCGATCCCGAACCGGGGCGGCTGAATTCAGTTGAACCCAAGAAACGACCTCTGAGCAGCATGGGTCCAACGATTCTCTTTAAGGACGATCGACCATACGTAGCATTAGGCGGTGCTGGCGGTCCACGAATCATATCGTCCGTTGTGCAGACGATTCTCAACATTGTGGAATTCGGGATGACTCTTGACCAAGCAGTGGCGGCACCCAGATTTCACTGCCAACGGGACAAAGTCACTGTTGAAAACGGAATTCGATACAATACGTTGAAGGCGCTTATGACAATCGGGCATAGGATCGAGACGAAACCTAGAAACGACCTGTTTTTCGGTGGTGTGCAAGCAGCGATGTCCGATTCCGCTCAAGGTGTCTATCTTGGCACTGCTGACCCTCGACGTGACGGAATTGCTCTCGCGTTCTGACTAGCATATTATCCGCGTGTGACTCACGACCGAGCGTTCTGGCCTACCATGTTCAGATATGGGGTAATCTGTACTGGTAAAGTGGTGCGCGAATCCCATTCCCCGCGCTTCAACGAACTCGTGTTGCGGACAAGATATTGCAGAATAGCAACGAGCCTATCTGTCTCACAGAAAGTTGAGAGAGGAGTTCTAAGCTCTCGCGTTTGCTCCAAAGCGCCACAACAACGACTGCTGAAGCGATGAGCCCCAACAATGCTAGGTAAGGTGTGAGAACATTGAGCTTGTTCACTGGCTCGACACGTTCACCCACAGGGATTGGTTGTTGCTGTTCCTGTTGGAGCCCATACGTTCTGAAAGCCGTATCATCATCAAGTTCTGGATTTCCGTTCATTATCCCACTGCCATACTCGCCCCGAACCACGGATTTCTATGGCATTAGACCCAAGACAAACAGCATTACCACTGACAAGACGGCTGCTAGAGCGATCTTGGCCTGAAAGCTCGTCTTGCTCGTCTTGTGATGAAATGCAAACATCCCAAGGACGACTCCGACAACTCCTCCTGCTACGGAGATCACGAAGAACCACACCTCCGGTATTCTACCAGAATCCAGCTTTGCCCTCACCTTGTCCAGTCCCATCAGGAGAAAAGTGCTGACGTTCATGAGAAGCAGATGGGGCCCAGACTGGGTCTTTGATCAATCCAAACCACATTCACCAAGTCGACTACACCTGCATGGCTCGCAGCGTGAGTCTGCCACATGCCCATGCGTCTTCTACTGTGCCATCTCGCCGCCGCTGATGAAATACACTTCTCCAGTGACGTAGGAGGCTTGATCGCTCGCGAGATAGACTGCGAGCGGACCGATCTCTTCCGGGCGTCCCACGCGGCGCATTGGAATCCGCCCTACGATCTTAGGCCCCATCTCGGGATCGTCTAGTATGGCAGCATTCATGTCCGTGCGGAAGTAGCCCGGTGCGATCGCGTTCACACGTACATTGTGTCTCACGGTTTCGAGTGCGAGTACCCGCGTCAGCATGATCACTCCGCCCTTGCTGGCTGCGTATGCTCCGAGTCCTGGTGGACCCTTGACTCCTGCGACCGAAGCCAGGTTGATGATGATGCCACTCTTCTGTTCGATCATCAAACGTGCCACGTCGCGGCAACAGTAGAACGTCCCCGTCAGGTTCGTGTCGATTAGCAACTTCCACACGTCGTCGCTTGTATCGACCATACGCGAAGCCCAACCCGCACCGGCACTGTTCACCAGAATGTCAATGCGTCCAAATTCCTTGCGCGCTGTCTCGACCATTTGTGCGACTGACTTGCTGTCTGTGACATCAACCTCGATTGCGACCCCTCGGCGATTTCGCGAGCGTATCTCCTGCGCAACTTCACCTAGTTGTTCTCGTGTGCGGCTGGCAACTGCAACATGTGCGCCCGCATCCGCAAATGCGAGCGCTATGGCACGGCCCAAACCACGCCCTCCGCCGGTAACGAGCGCAATCTTGTCAGTCAACTGTGCCATCGTCTCTGCTCCTTCGCCCTCATGGATGAGTGCTTGGATACTTCTCTCTTTCCTGACCTACGCTCTTTAGAGGTCAGGGACTGTCGAAGCAGTCTGATACTTGCACGCAACTCTTATTGTTCAACACCGTCAACTGGCGTCATGTGGCGGTCTATTGTCATCTGGAGACATGATAGCAGGGAAGGCAAGAGTGATCGATCTGGTAGACTACCAGAAGGGTTCCGTAGTAAGCCGGACAATACTTGAGAAGGAGACAGGAACGGTCACACTGTTCGCCTTCGATCAGGGACAAGGTCTCAGCGAGCACACAGCACCATACGACGCGCTGGTCTACATTCTTGACGGCGAGGCAGACATCACCATCTCAGGAAGAACTCACCAGCTGAGCGTAGGTGAAATGATTATAATGCCGGCCAATGAACCACATGCTCTGAAGGCTGTGAAGAGATTCAAAATGAAATTGACCATGATACGTTCTTGAGACCATTAGGCCCTATCTGAGTTGGAACCAATCCGCTATCCGGCGGCAAATAGGAACCCCGAAAGCGAACGCAACCACGCTAGTGCTATATTCGAACTCTGACCACAATCCAGGCCAGATCTGGCTGGAACTGTAGCGGTCGAGTCAACGAATGTGTGGTTATCGAGTCGGCACAGACATTGGCGGGACCTTCACCGACTTGGTGGCCCTAGATGAAGAAACCGGTGCAATAGAAATGTTGATGTCATGCTGAAGGCGTTCTCGAAGATTGTGCCTGAAAAGGTCTGCGCGGCTTGCCAGGGTACGATGAACAACGTTTCAGTTGGTGGCGTCGACCCGAAGAACGGAAGGCCGTGGTCGTTCTACGAGACCATAGCGGGTGGTTTTGGAGGAAGAACGGGTCTTGACGGCGTTGACGCGATTCATTCACACATGACGAACACAATGAACACACCTATCGAGGTAATCGAACCAGTCTGCCCTCTCCGGTTCACATCGTACAAGATGCGCACCGATAGCGGCGGTCCAGGGAAATGGCGTGGCAGCGTCGGACTCGAACGGGCTTGGATACTGGATGCACCTAAAGCAACTCTCTCAATCTTGGCAGAGAGAAATAGGATTCCGCCATGGGGCCTCTTCGGGGGAAAACCAGGGGCCACAGGTGAGTACTATCTCGTAGCGGCTGATGGAAAGAGGAGGCAGCTGAGATCAAAATGCACAGTCCCGATGAAAGAAGGCGACAGGCTCATCATTCGTACTCCTAGGGGAGGAGAATACGGCGACCCACTAGAGAGAGAACCGAGAATGGTTCTCGAGGATGTGGCTAACGGCCTTGTTTCAATGAAGCCCGCCAGAAACGACTACGGTGTTGTGATACGCCCAAAGACCTTTGATGTTAATTGGAAAGCAACCGATCAACTCAGAAAGAGGATGAGGCCCAGACCGAGGTCGCGCATGTAGCATCATTGCGATTCGCGAATGATTTCGTGGGCCCTTCTCGCAGCCCAAGCCGCAATGGGGACACAGCGCTCACTATGGATCCTGCTTCGGTATGCTTCAATTCCTGTCGAGGTCTTGAGGTCGACCTTCGTCAAGTCGCGGCACTTACATGAGCCGAACGTTTTCGCGAACTCGTTGTAGAATCGATCTACTGCATTGTAGCACGCATCTCGGCTTTCTTCTGGCCTGTCGCGGCCCATAGCTAGGCTGATCGCCATTACTCCTCCAATTAGCGCTCCGCAGATGTCGCCATTCCGGGCCATGCCGCCTCCAAAGCCAGTCGCTATTCTAGGAACGTATCTATCAGCGCCTCTCCTGCTTGCTCGGGACTTGCTGCTCACAACTAACAGGACTGACTCAGCGCAGTTGTACCCCGAATCAAAGTTGCTTCTGGCCTGCTCCTCTAGGCTCATGGCTCCACGCTTTGACCTCGTCTGAGCCGACTATTACAAGCTTCGTTCCCCCAAGGAGAGGATCATTCGAGTCAGCGAAGTTTTTTATTCAAAACCCGTGGAAACCCCGTGAGAGCGTGACAAAGATGTGCGACTGGTGCATGAAACACGGGGCCGGCGGCAAATGGTACTTCAATGCAAAGAACTACTCTGACCAGCTCGCCAAGGACATGAACATGGAACAATATCTGACGGACCAGTGGCGCATGTTCGAGACGGTCTTCATCAGGAAAATCATGGGTACATCCTCAATCGGCTTGGGATACAAGCTAAAGATGCCCATCATTGGCAGGGTCATCCGATGGAACGCAGAGAAGATGATCCACTCCGAGGCAAGAAACAGGAACCCCTTCAGAGCGGACGGCCACTTTGGGCAGGTCCTCCCACTTGAGGATGCAAAACTCATTTTCTCCGAATTGGCCGCGGAACCGATTATCGAGAACTACTGCATGTGCCGTGCGATGCAGAGAGGAATCAAGGAAGTCTGTTGCTTCAATTTCGGCGTCCTGTCTGGGGTCATTGAGAAGCTGCCCAGGTTCATTCCGAAGAATACCAAGCTCCGACTCGACCGCGAGGAGGCAATAGCCAGGCTTGAAGAACACAACAAGAATGGGAAGGTGGCAACTGTCTGGTTCCAACCTGTACCCTATATCAACGCCATTTGTTCATGTGAGACGCCTCAGTGCGGAGGCCTTCGCCTGAGAACTGATTTCGGCCTCAAGTCGGTCTACAAAGCGGAGTACGTCATACACCTAGATCCAGACCTCTGCCAAGGCTGCAAAGACTGCATCGCAATGTGCCAATTCGGCGCCCTGAAGTTCAGCCCATCCCTCAACCGCGTGTGGGTTGACCCGAAGAAATGCTTTGGATGCGGCCTCTGTCGCCACGCATGCAACTTTGACGCCCTGCATCTTGTTCCCAGAGAGGAGCTCCCTGCGCTGAAAGCAATGTACTAGATGAAGGCGATGCCCAATGGGTAAGACCAAGATCACGATCGACTACTCGAAGTGCGGTGATGGTGTTGGAATCGACCCTCGTGATTGCGGCAAATGCCTCAAGGCGTGCGATCCAGCCATCTTCCTTTGTCACGAGACACTCGGCGTGCCACAGGACCCTGTTGATCCTCAGACATGGCGAGTCACAGCAGTTTGGCTGGACTTGTGCAATCACTGCATGAGATGCGTGGAAGTCTGCCCGCAAGGAGCCATTACAGTGAAGTGAGAGAGAAGGCCACTCAGTACTTCACGAGTAGAGTCAGGAGAATCCATATTGAGACTCCAGACATGTCGATCAGGACCGCATGAAGAAGCAACTGTACACAGAAGGAAACAGTCCCACAAACCCACGAGGTTCCAGAATCCTGCCCAGCGTCCAACCAGTGTGCTACGAAACGTCTACCACTGAAGAGATCCGGTTAACTGAATCCTTCATGAACTGGCTGTCTTCGAGCGATATCTCAATGGCTTTCTGAGGACAGACATCAACACAACGACCGCAACCTCTGCACTCATTACTCTTGACCGCTCGATTGTTCACTATACTGATGGCGTTGACGAAGCATATGCCCTGAGTGCATGTTCCACATCCAGTGCATCGGTCAGTGACTGTTACCCTGACACCTGGCATTCTTGTGATCTTGGCACTAATGTCAGGTGCAAGGTGTGGTAGAACTCTCCAGAGGCAGCAGCACGGACAGCAGTTGCAGACCGTGAGGAGTTTGTTACCAGGGTGGGCATTGAGCCAGACTGAATCCAGCTTGTTTCGGCCGATTAGGTGAACCAAACCAGCATCGCGACACTTCTGCACATGCTCCAACGCTTCCTGTTTGGTCGCACGATGCCCGAGCCGTGGGTCGATCTTCAGCGTGGCTTCGCCGAGAAAAAGACAACCCAACTCGATCGGGTAGTCTTCGCACTTCGTTGACCTGCGACAGATGCACCAATCCATGATCCAGTGGTAATTGGCTTTCTCAATGAAATGCTCCACGACTTGTGACGGTAGTACCATTTCGCCAAGGTTGTCGAGAGGTTGATCCATTTGGACTACTTGGTCCTTGGGCAGGTAGATCATGTTGTCGCCGTCGAACAACATATGATCGATCACTCCCTTGAAGATCGGGACGTTCGACAGTTTGGCGACAAAGAATCGGTGAGGAAATGCCCTCTTGAGGAACTTGACTAGTAGAGGCTCTCTCATGGGCGTCACCGTTCACAGATTCAGTTTCTCGATCGACCATGCTCTCTTGTACGCGGTACTCAAGATCCTCAGTCAGGCTTGCGCATTCCAGACATTCTTGTGGATGGATGATTGGAATGCTCGCCTTTTCTCTTTGGGCTTCGGATCCGCGGAGTAACCTATCGGCAGTATGGCTTCAAGACGATAGTCTCCTGGGGCACCAAACACTGCTCTCACATTCTCGGGGTATGACGGTGTGTAGGTCAGTGTGGAAAGAGACCTTTCCTCCAGAGCGAGTATCATGTAGCCTATTGCCAACCAGGTGCTTTCTGTGGCGTAGGGCATCTTCTGATC
>Ga0315280_10006482_pt1 | contig 16134 bp, 4 predicted proteins | sample YL17G06_40_MG_FD_203697 | JGI IMG/M metagenome (GOLD analysis project Ga0315280, IMG submission 203697) | Sediment microbial communities from Yellowstone Lake, YNP, Wyoming, USA - YL17G06_40 | ecosystem: Environmental > Aquatic > Freshwater > Lake > Sediment | place: USA: Wyoming | collected... | reverse complement strand
AAGACATCACGGTGCAGGTGGATCGCATCGCGCCGCTGCCGCTGAAGGCGGTGGGGACGCGGGTGGTTCATCTCAACCCGGGCGCGAGCGCGAAGCTGACGTTCGCCTACACCTTCGGCGCCGACGACATGCCCACGGCAACCTTCCGGGCAACGGCCAGCGCGCCCGGGGCGACCCCCGCGACCGCGACGGCCTCGACGCAGGTGCGGGGGTGAGGAGCGAAGGCGGGACGCGGTAGGCACCGACGTGGGCGCGCACGCTCGCGGAGGATCGGCGTGCTGCTGCGGCTGACGGGTGTGCGCGGCGAACAGTTAGGTGCAGAGGATTCTTTCGTGTCGCGGCGTTCGCGGCGCGACGGTATCGCGTCAAACGGTGTCTGCGGCTTGGCAGCCGCAGAGATGTTAGCCGTCGAGACAGAGCGGGGAGTCAATTCAGGAACTGGGTCGGCGCGTGATGAAAGCCGGCCAAAGGAGGCATTCTGATGAACGCTAACGCATCGCAGGCGCATGCTGCACCGAGCCGATTGACGCCCGGGATGTGGTATTCGACGTGGATTGTCGCAGCGACCCTGGCATTGGCTCTAACCCTCACTGGCATAAGGCCGGCCATGGGGGTCAGCCTACTGCCCGGCTGGCCGCAGACCACGGGTTATGGTCTCACTAGCTCGGCGGCGCTGGGAGACCTGGACGGGGACGGCAACCTGGAGGTGGTGCTCGGGGGCCATGACGGCAAAGTCTATGCGTGGCACCACGACGGCACCCCGGTGGCCGGCTGGCCGCAGGCGACGGGCCGCGATGTATATAGTTCGCCGGCGCTGGGGGACCTGGAGGGGGACGGCAAGCTGGAGGTGGTGGTCGGGTCCACCGACGGCAAGGTCTATGCCTGGCATCACGACGGCACCCCGGTGGCCGGCTGGCCGCAGACCACGGGCGGAGGGGTCGCTAGCTCGCCGGCGCTGGGCGACCTGGACGGGGACGGCAACCTGGAGGTGGTGGTCGGGTCCGACGACGGCAAGGTGTATGCGTGGCAACACGACGGCACCCCGGTAGGCGGGTGGCCGCAGATCACGACCGTGGGAAGCTATGTCCGGAGTTCACCCGCGCTGGGCGACCTGGACGGGGACGGCAACCTGGAGGTGGTGGCCGGGTCCTATGACGGCAAGGTCTACGCCTGGCATGCTGACGGCATCCCGGTGGCGGGCTGGCCGCAGACGCCGGGAAACGTGGTGTATCCTGTGGATACCTCTCCGGCTCTGGGCGATCTGGACGGCGATGGGAAGCTAGAGGCGCTGGTCGAATGCAACCATAGGGTCTATGCTTGGCACTATGACGGCACCCGAGTGACTGGCTGGCCGCAGACCACGGGGGGCAGTGACCTTGGCTGTCCGGCGCTGGGCGACCTAGACGGCGATGGGAAGCTAGAGGTCGTGTCCGGGTGCATTAACGGCCAGGTCTATGTCTGGCATGCCGACGGCACCCCGGTGATCGGCTGGCAGTGGACTCCGGGGGCGATTCTCGATAACCCGCCCGCGCTGGCCGACCTGGACGGCGACGCCCGGCTCGAGGTCGTCATCGGGTCATGGTCGCCCGGCGCCGTCTACGCCTGGCATGCCGACGGCACACCGGTGGCCGGCTGGCCGGAGACCACGGACGACATCGTCTGGAGCTCGCCGGCACTGGGGGACCTGGACGGGGACGGCAAGGTGGAGGTGGTGGTCGGGTCCCAGGACGGCAAGGTCTACGCCTGGAGGTGCGACACGCCCACGGATGACCTGCTTCCCTGGCCGATGTTGGGCCACGATGCGCAGCATACCGGTCTATACGCACCGGTGAACGTCAGCTTCACCGTCACCCCGTCCCCGGGGGCCAACGGGACCATCAGCCCCGACACCCCGCAGACCGTAACCTACAACGGCAGCGTGACCTTCACCGCGACTCCAGCAGCGGGCTACGTGGTCGACGCGTGGGCGGTGGACGGATCAATGGCACGAAGTGGCGGGACGACCTTCACGCTCTATAATGTCACCGCCAACCGCACGGTGAACGTCACCTTCACGACGACAGTGCCGGGCCCGCTGTTGACCGAAGCTGGTCCCGACAGGAGCATCGCCTTGGGTGACTTGACCACACTCGCCGGCTCGGCGGCGGGTGGGACGCCGCCCTACATCTACTCCTGGTCACCCGCCACCGGACTGAGTGATCCCAACGTGGCCCAGCCGAACGCATCGCCGACCACCACCACAACCTACCACCTGACAACGACGGACAGTCTGGGCCGGACCGACTCCGATGCGGTCACGGTCACTGTACAGCCGGTCGCGGGTACCGCGGTGTTGACTGCAATGGCGGTGGCCGGGCCAGATACGGGCGACGAAGGTGTGTACGCTTCTCCAGGCGACACCATCACTATCGGGCTTGGGATTAGTGACCTGACCGGCAGTCAGCGGCTCAACACCTACTCTTTCCAGGCAACAATCGCCTTCGACCCGACAGCTAAGATCTTCGTGCCCAATTCGCCTTTCGGATGCATTCCCGGCTGGGACCCTTCTCTTATCAGCCTGCTACCGCCTGAGTGGCCTACCGTCCCCCCGGACTGGGGATTCGTCGTCACCCCGGGGCTGCCAGGCACGCTTATCATCCAGGGACAGGCGGGCGTCCTTGGCCCGCCTACGCCCTTGCCCAACAACGTCGGGGACGGCACCGGGGACCTATGGCTTGCCCTCTGCGCAATCCAGTTCACGGAGACGGACCACCTCGGCACCACGGTAATCACGCCGACGAGCATGGTCTTTCACGACGTCCCGGACCCGGTAGGACAGCCGGCCGGCCGAGACGACGTAGCGGGTTTATCTCTGGTATGCCAGAACACGATTGGGCCGTTACCGGTGGCCGAGGCCGGCCCCAGCAAGACTATCGGTCCGGGCGGTTCGACAACCCTAGACGGTTCCGCGCGGTCCGGGACCCCTCCTTATACGTACTCTTGGACGCCGACGGAGGGGCTGGATGATGCGAGCAAGGCCCAACCGATCGCATCGCCCACTACCACTACCACTTACACGCTGACCGTAACGGACAGCCTCGGCAATACGGCGAGCGACAGCGTCACCGTGACGGTGGTCCCGGTGGTGGCGGAAGCCGGGCCCGACCGCCATATCCTTGCCGGTGACTCGACCACGCTGCTCGGCTCGGCGTCCGGCGGGCAGACGCCCTACACTTACTCCTGGGCACCGACAGACGGGCTAGATGATGCAGCCAAAGCCCAACCAACGGCATCGCCCACTACCACCACCACCTACACGCTGACCGTAAGGGACAGCCTCGACAATTCGGCGAGCGACAACGTCACGGTTACGGTGGTCCGGGTGTTGGCCGAGGCTGGCCCGGACAAGACCATCGCCCTGGGTGACTTGACTACGCTCGACGGTTCGGCGTCGCTCGGAACACCGCCCTACACCTACTCGTGGTCACCAGCCACCGGCCTGAGCGATCCCAACGTCGCTCAACCCACTGCATCGCCGACCGCCACCACGACCTACACCCTGACGGTGAGGGACAGTCTGAACCACGCCGACTCCGACACGGCCACCGTGACCGTCCAGCCGCCCACGGGTACCACCGTGTTTACCGCGGTGGGAGTGGCCGGCGAAGATACGGTCGGCGATGTGTACGCTTCTCCGGGGAACACCACTACGATCGGGCTCGGGATTACCGACCTGATCGTCGGTGACCGTCAGCGCCTTAATACCTACTCCTTCCAGGCAACAATCGCCTTCGACCCGACAGCTAAGATCTTCGTGCCCAATTCGCCTTTCGGATGCATTCCCGGCTGGGACCCTGATCTTATCAGCCACCTACCGCCCGGGTGGCCCACCGTCCCGCCGGACTGGGGATTCGTCGTCACGCCGGGGCTGCCAGGCACGCTTACCATCCAGGGACAGGCGGGCATGCTTGGCGCGCCTACGCCCCTGCCCAACAACGTCGGGGACGGCACGGGGGACGTATGGCTAGCCCTTTGCGCGATCCAGTTCACGGAAACGGACCACCTCGGCACCACGGTAATTGCGCCGACGAGCATGGTGTTCCACGACATCCCGGACCCGGTAGGACAGCCGGCCGGTCGAGACGACATAGCCCCGATCTTGCTTCAATGCCACAACACGATCATCGGGCCGCTGTCGGCGGAAGCCGGCCTCGATAAGATCATCCCCCCGGGCGGCTCGACCACGCTTGAGGGATCCGCGTCCGGCGGGATGCCGCCTTACGCTTACGCCTGGACGCCGACCGACGGGCTGAGTGACCCCAACGCAGCCCAGCCCATCACATCGCCGACTGCCACCACGACATACACCCTAACGGTGACGGACAGCCTCGGCGCGACCGCCAGTGACACAGTGACGGTGACAGTATCACCCAGGCTCGTGTCCGCCCCGCAGGTCGAGGCCTGCCCTGGCTCGACCGTCACGGTGCCGATTGCGGTCAGTGACGCGACGAGTGTCGCCGGGGCGCAGTTTGATCTGAGATATGACCCGGCCATCTTGACCGCCGCGGCGGTGGAACCGGGGGAGTTGGTCGCGAGCTTGCCGGGATGGCAACTGTATTCACAGATTGACGCAGGGCGCGCGCAGGCGATCATCTACAACGATCAGCGCGCGCCGCTGGGCGGCGGCGGCGGGGGGCTGATCAACGTCGTCCTCCAGGTCAACCCGGCCGCCGTCACCGGCCAGAGCAGCATCCTCGACCTACGCACCCATATCCTCTCCGACGTGGATGGATTCGAGCTGCTTTCCCAGGGCGTCAACGGCAGCGTAACGGTGATCGCGGTGGATCACTTCGTCTTTGGCCCCATCATGAGTCCCCAGGGCGGCGACTTGACCTGCCCCTTGCCATTCCTGGTGCACGTCGAGGCGCGGGATGCGAATGATGCCCTGGTTACAGCCTATGGCGGCACGGCGGCGCTCACCGCGAGCGTCGGCACTGCCCAGCCGCCGAGCATCGCCTTCACCAACGGCGTATGGGAGGGGCCGGTCAGCATCCTGGCGGACCTCGATCCCGACTGCACCCTGACGGCGCAGGACGCCAGCGTCCCCGCGTCGGGCACGAGCAATACCTTCTCGCTGCGCGGCAAGGGGGACATCAACGCGGACAGCGGTGTGAATGTGCTCGATGTGATGAAGTGCGTCAACATCGCCTTGAGCAATCCGATAATCGAGCCGCCGCGCGCGGAGTTCCAGCTCTGGGCGGCGGACATGAACGCCGATACCGCGGTCAACGTGCTCGACGTCGTGCTGATCGTCAACAAGAGCTTTGACCTGGCGCCGATGGCACTGGCGCGAGCGAAGGCGTCGCTGGCGGGCCCGGCGACGACTAACTCGTTGCGGGCATCTGCGGCAGCGGCGCGGCCGGTCAGCGTTTCGGTGGTCAAGGATGGCCGCGATACGTGGGCGGTGAAAGTCAGCAACGCCGCCGGACTCGCCGGCGCGCAGCTTGAGGTGGATGCGGCCGAAGCGGGAGTGACGCCGGGCGCGCTCATCGCCGCCGCCGGCTGGCAGGCGCAGTCCAACCTGGTTAGCAAGCGCCCTTCGACGGGGTCAGAGCTTGCCCTGAGCTTGTCGAAGGGGCAGGCTCTGCGGGTGATCGTATACAGCCCATCGGCGACCGGCCTCGCTACCGGCGACGGCGTGCTGCTGCGCCTGACCGGGGTGCGCGGCAAGCCGAAGCTGGAGAATGTGGTCTTGTCCGACGCTGCGGGGCGGGCGATGACGGTGCGTTAATGAGCCGTTGGCGCCAGGCAAGGGCGTATGAACGGCGATTCTGATACTGGCGTATCTCCGGTAATCGCATTGTGACTGATCGCCCGCAGCGGGATTCCCGCTATCGGGGAAACCGCCGACGAACGCCGACGAACGCCGATGAGAGAAAAGGCGTGGCCGCAGCGCCGTTTTGGAGTGCGGCGGCTCGCCGCCGCTTTGAAAGCGGGAGCAAGCTCCCGCACTCCATAGCATCGGCGTGTATCGGCGGCTCCATATGCATGAGATCAGGGTTGACAGATGACTGGATTCGTTACTCTGCTGTGAAGGGGGAAGCGATGAAGAAGCGAGCGCAGTACGTTTGGACGGCATTGGCGGTGATGGTGGTGCTGGCGGCGTGCGCGGGGATCGTGCTCGCGCCGCTAGCGCACAACGTGGTTCACGCGCAAGGGGTGGGCCTCTCGGAGTATATGTACATCACCTTCGACGACGACTTCGAGAACCCGGCGTGGACGGCGTGCAATTGGATGTACATCGACGGAGCATGCAACGTGGTCGCGGACGCTGGCGGGAACAAGGTGATGCACCTGGTGGATACCGAGGGCCCGTGGGGCGTGGCAGCTTTATCCGCTCAAAGGTCGCGCGAATTCCTGACCGACAACTTCGTGATCAGGGCGCGAGTGCGGCTGAACGCCCCAGGGGTGAACTCCTGGGACACTGACGCGGGGATATCCTGGGCGGTCCAGCAGGGAACGCCGGATTACGTCTACAACTCTTACACCTTGATCATGCAGTCAATCCCCGGGCATCCAGACCAAGACGGCATTGCCATCGTGGAGTATGTGGCCGGTGAAGACGCGACACTTGGCACCTACTTTACGCCGATCGGCTACGGCGTGTGGCACGACCTCGAGGTAAGGTCTACGAACACCACTTATGAGGTGTGGCTGGACGGCGCAATGGTCATGGAGGTGCCGCATACCCCTACCTGGAGCCGCGGGATGGTGGCTATTTACGCCGACTGCGATGCCAGTTTCGACGAGTTTCACATGGAGGCGCGGGCCGCGCCGCCCACCGAGATCGCGGGCACGATCGGCGTCGGATCGCATCCGCGCGAACTGGCTATTGTGGCGGCACTAAAATACGTTTACAGTCGGGGCGCCTTGGCAGCAGTCTGAGCGACCGTAAAGCTTTTTCCGGGACACTACACTATGAGCCCTGACGATAGCACCGCCTACGTGACTAACTCCTGGGACAACACGGTCTCAGTCGTGGATCTCGTTATCGGGCGGCAAGTAGGGCTGATACCAGTCGGCGGGTATCCGATGGGCATTGCGCTCTCCCGTGACGGAAGGCGGGCGTACGTGGCCTGCGATGAAGGGGGACTGGACGTGCTGGACGTGGTCAACCGTGTCCCCATCGCCAGCCTCGCAATAGGCACCCACCCAAGGCATGTTGCGGTTGACCCGTCGGGCGCTTACGCTTATGTCACCTGGGGAGACTCACCTGGCTACGTGGCGGTGATAGACACGGCCGGCTTGACGCGCGTCGCCGACATCGCAGTGGGAGACATTCCTCAGGGCATCTGCATAAGTGGCGACGGGAGCACTATCTACACGGCAAATGCTGGCAGCGGCACTTGCTCAGTAGTGGATACGGTGGCCCGCGCCGTGATCGCTATCGTTGACCTGGGAGGCGGATACCCCCAGGGCGCGTGCATCCAACCGGATGGTTCTCGTGTCTACATCACGCACTACTACGGGTCGCGCGTCTCGGTCATAGGCACTGCCAGCCGGAGCCTCCTCACCACGATTCCGACGGCGGCAACTCCGGCATGCTGTGGTGTCACTGCGGATGGGGCCTACCTCTATGTTGGGCACGCGGATTCCAGAGTTGTCCGAGTGCTGGACACAGGTTCCTATTCCCTTCTTGGCGAGGTCGGATGCGGCCCGATTTTTGGCCTCGGCTTCACCTCTGACAGCCGGTGTGCGTACGCTTCGGACCATGATCGCGGAGCATTGTGGGTGTTGGGGGCAACGGAGCCGGCATATCCCCGCCAGGTTTCGATCCCGAGCGTGTGGGGGACGCCGGGGCTGGCGCTGGCGGTGCCGGTCTATGTCACGCCGGTGCGCGATGTCGGCGGCATCCAGATCGACCTGCGCTACGATCCGAATCTCCTGACGCCGGTTGACGTGACCCCGGGCGAGCTGATCTCCTCGCTGCCCGGCTGGGAGATTGCCACCCGCTTCGATCCGGGGCGCGCGCAGGCCATCGTTTATAACAGCCTGGCGACGCCGGTCTATGGCGGCTCGGGGCCGATCATGTACGTCAACTTCCTGGTCAACCCAGCGGCGGCGAACGGAGCGAGCTGCGCCCTTGATCTCGCGAATGTGATCCTGGCGGACGGCTCAGGGAATGCGCTGCCGATAGATGCGGTGTGGGACGGGTTGTTCACCGTGTCGGCGCTGCATCACTTCGCATTCGACACCATCCCGTCGCCGCAAGGGGCGGACCCGGTGAACCCGCTGCCATTCCCGGTGCATATCCGCGCCCTGGACGAGTCTGACCAGTTGTGCGTCGCCTACAGCAACGCGGTGGACTTGAGCGACCTGCTGGTGGGGGCGCTGGGCGCCGCGCATTTCGCCAGCGGCGAGTGGAGCGGGCAGATCGCGCTGCACTCGTTGACCGGACGGCTGGCGAATGTGATTACCGCGACCGATGCGACCCTCGGAGTGAGCGGTAACAGCAACGCCTTCGATGTGATCGTCAAAGGCAGCGTCAATGGCGACCAGACGGTGAACGTGCTGGACGTGATGAAGACGGTGAACATCATCCTCGGCTACATCACGCCGCCGGAATGGCAGTACTGGGCGGCGGATCTGAACAACGATGGTGAGGTCAACGTGCAAGACATCATCCTCATCATCAACAAGATCTTCGACGCGTCGGCGCTGATGCGGCCGGCGGGGGTGGCGGCGCTAGCGGCGTCGAGCGCGCGAGCCAGCGCGGAGCCGGTGGTGGTTGACGCGGAATGGGGCAAGAGCCCCGCCGGCAACCCGGTGCTGGCGATCACCTTGAGCAACGCGGCGGGCGTGGCCGGGGCGCAGGTGGATGTGACGTATGATGCCAAGCGGGTGAAGGGCGTCACCGCACGGGTCGGCGCGCTGATCGCGTCCAACTCTGGATGGAGCGTCTATTCCAATGGCGCCAGCGGCAAGGTGCGAGCGCTGGCATTCAGCGGCAGCGCGCAGGGATTGGCGGCAAGCAAAGGCTCGATCATCGAGCTTGAGTTCACCGCTAACGCCAAGGGCAACCTGGGCGACATCGCGGCGGTGACTCTGACCGATAGCTCCGGCAGCGCCATCCCAACGCGCATCCCGGGCGCGGGCAAGCCCGGCCATAAATAGGAACTCGCCCCCGAGAGCGTGGCGGATTTCGATGCGAGCGCCTGGTAAGACCTTGGCATTATGTCACCCTGAGCGCGCCAGCGAAGGGTCTTGGCATGGTGAAGCGAGGCCAAGATTCCCACCTGAGGCGGGCAAGCCTCGCTGCGCTCGGAATGACATGTGCGGGAACGGCGGTCTTGTTATGGACTTCAAGTCTGACAGAGGAGGCATCACGATGCGACGCATATCATTTGTGCTGTTGCTGCTCGCGGTCGTTGCGGCCGGCCCGGCCCTGGCCGCCGGGTATCGGACATCGGTCGGGACCGGCGCCGACGCCATCCCGGTGATCGTCGTCAGCGGCACGCCGTACGAGATGGGGTATTCGTACGGGAGCCTGATGGCGGCCGAGGTCAGCGCCTGCGCGTCTCGGTTCGTAGCCTATGCGCAAGCCTACGATCCAGTGCGCTATTCGGACCCCAACCTGGATGCCGCGTGGGCGGCAGTGGAGCCCTATATCCACAGCCGCTTCATCGAGGAGATGCACGGCCTCGCTGACGGCTCTGGCGCACCTTACGAGCTGCTGCGCCGCATGCACAGTGTGCCCCTGGTCGAAGACTATGCCTGCAGCGGCGTGGCGGTGTGGGGTGCGGCGAGCGCGAACGGGCACCTGTACCAGATCCGCAACCTCGACTGGGTGATGGACGCCGGCCTTCAGGATTACCCCGTGATAGTCGTCTACGTTCCGGAGACCGGCGTCGCTCACGCCAATGTCGCCTGCGCCGGCTGGGTCGGCAGCAATGCGGGACTCAACGCCAGGGGCATCGCCCTGACCGAGAAGGGCGCTTCCCCCGACTCTGATTATCCGTACAACCTCAATGGCGTGCCGTTCTGGGCGATGTTTCGCGATATCCTTCAGGATGCCTCGACCCTAGATGATGCCCTCTCCATCATCACCAATGCCCAGCGCATCAAGAAGTACTACTACGTCGTCGGCGACGGTGACGCGCGGGCGGGTGTCAAGATCCGCGCCTTCGCCCCCGACCTTGATGTATGGACCGACAACGACCCCGCGGACGAAATCTACCCCAACGTGCTGCCGAACGTCGTCTACAAGACGATGGACGATGCCGCAGCCTGGAGCCACCTCAACACGTATTACGGCCAGTATGACGCCGAGCGCATGATCGAGCTGTCGCAGCTGGTGCACGGCGGCGGCAACCTGATGGATGTCGTGTACGACGCGACCGCGCGGCAGATGTGGGTGGCATATGCCGAGGGCGCCCAGTTCGCGTACCAGCGCGAGTACGTGCACTTCGACCTCAACGATTACGTGTTCCAGGACGATTTCGAGGACGCGGCGTTCACGGAGTATAACTGGTGGAAGATGGAGCCCAAGGTAACGCGCGTGCCTGTCGAGGGCAACAGCGTGCTGGAGGTCCGAAGCGGGCGCGACGCAACCAACCGCGGATCCAACGGCATTGCCGGTCCCAATGGCGGCAAATCCTTTTATGTAGACGGGCTCACCATCGGCGCCGATATTCGGGTCTTGTCGCAATGGGGCGGGATTGGCTGGGGGTATCAAGGCTGCAAGCCGGGTGGCGCAATGCTCCGCTGCTACCATTTTTTTCTTCGGCCCCAGGAGGACGTGGTCGGAATTGTCGAGAAGTCCGCCGCCGGAGAGATCATAATGGCGTATGCGATCGTGCCAGGTCTGGAGTTCAATGCGTGGTATCGAGTGCAGATGGTATCAACCTCGACCAACTTCGAGTTGTGGCTAGCGCCCAAAGGCGAAGCCCTGACCAAGGTTATCGACGTGCCGCAGGATGTGCTTCATCCGGGCGAGCAGCTATACGCGGCGGGTGCAGTGGGAGTGTACTCCTGTGGCGGTGATCCCGACAGTCTGCTTCAGTTCGACAACTTCTCGATCGACGGTGTGCCAGACCCGGTGAAGCATCTGGCCTGCCCCATCGTCCGCGCGCTGCGCGAGCAGCCGGCGGTGGTGCCGGTGTGGCTCAATGACGGGGAAGGGGTGACGGCCTTCCAGTTCGACCTCTATTACGATCCGACCATGTTGACCGATCTCACCGCCCCGGGAGTGGTCAAGGGCTCGCTCATCGCGGATGATCCGGACTGGCTGCTGTTCTCCAACCTGACGGAGGCCGGCCATCTGCGCGTGGTGGCGTACAACCAGGCGTCGGAGCCGCTCGAGGCCGGGTGCCACGGGGAGATCGTCCAGGTCTGGTTCACGATCAATCCGGCGACGGCCGCGAGCGCCGTATCGCTGCTTGACCTGGAAGGCATAGTCCTGTCCGACCACGAGGGCGTAGCCATGCCATCGGCGGCCTGGGACGGCGCGGTGCGCGTCGCGCGCGCGGCGGAATGGTTCGAGTTCGATCCCATCGCCTCGCCGCAGTGCGGCGACCCGCTGAACCCGCTGCCGTTTACGGTCACGATTCGCGCCTTCGACGAGTACAGCGATCCTGGCACACTCTACAACGGCACCGCCAACCTGACCGACCTGACCGGGACGCTGCTACCGCTCAGCGCAGCTTTCACCAACGGCGTGTTCACCGGCGATGTCACCATCGGCCAGCCCATCGCCAGCGACCAGATCACCGCTACCGACGCAGCGGACTCGGCTGTCACCGGCACAAGCAACGCCTTCCAGGTCATCGGCGAGGGCGATCCCACCGGCGACGGCGAGACCAATGTGCTGGATGTGCTCCGCACCGTCAACTTCGCGCTCGAGCTGATGGCGCCGAGCGATGCGGAGTTCGCGGCAGCCGACGCCAACCATGACGGCGCGGTCAACGTCCTGGACGTGATCATCATCCAGAACATGGCGCTGGGGATTACGGGCACGTCTGCTGGTGGGGCGAGTGCGCTTCAGGCAACGCGGATGCAAGCGGCTGCGGCCGGCGGCGAGGAGTTGTCCATGCAGGCGACGGCGGCAAACGGCATCAGCATGCGCGCGGCCGGTGGCAAGCCCGCTCCGGGGGTGAAGAAGATCGCGGTGCCGGTGCTGATTGACAATGCGAGCGGCGTGGCGGGCTTCAGCTTCGATCTAGCGTATGACAGCAACGTGCTCACGCCGGTTGAAGTGCGCGGGGGGGCGCTGCTGGCGGGGAAATCCGATTGGGTGGTCGCCGGCAATCTGTCAGGCAATCCGGCGCGCGCGCTGGGCTACAGCAACCAGGCGCGAGCGCTGAGCGGCGCAAGTGGCGTTCTGACCGAGGTCGTGTTCGCCCAAAAGGGCAAGTTGAACCAGAGCACACTTCGGCTGAGCAACGTGGTGGCGTCAGATAGCGGCGGCCGCGCCCTTGCGCGCAACCTAAGATTGGGCAAGGTATACAACATGAAGTGATGCGACGGCGGACGGATGACGGGGAGCCCTGGGGCGGCCGGGGCTCCCTGAAGATTGGCGCGCGGTTTGAACGCATCCAATGAAAGAAGGGGGGTCGAGATGAGAGACAAGTGCAGTCTGTGGGCGAGACCGATTATCGTTGTCGCGCTCTGCGTTGTCGCGGCGCTAGCCGCGGGCAGAGCACAGGCGTCATTGACTCCGCCGGAGACCGGCGACTGGGTGATCGAAGCGGGCGAAGAGGTGACCCTGGACGGGCAGGACTTGACGCTGCCGGGCAGCGTCATCGTCTACGGCAGCCTGACGACGCGCAATAACTGCACGCTGCGGTTTGCCGATGGCATGGGGCTTACAGTTGACGCCCCAGGCCATGTGCAGGCGCAGGACACGCTCTTTACCGCAAACGCTTCAGGCGCGCTCCCGGTTAACTGCATCTGGAGCGGCGACAATAGCTTCACGCGCTGCCGCTTCGATCCCGTCTGCTCAACGTTTGCTGGCAATTCATCCAATGATCTCCAAGAGTGCGAATTCGCCCACGGATCATGGCCGTGGCATGTTCTGTTCGACAGCGAGTCACAGAACACGCTGATTGACTGCACATTCTCATCGGCACGCGCTCTCTTCGGCGGACACAGCGCGAACAGTGCCAGCGGGTGCACGTTCGATCTTGGGTCAAATTGTTGGGCGTCAGGCTGGTCAACGAACACGCTTATGTACTGCACTCTGGACGGAGGAATGAATATTCACTCCCCGACGGTGAATGTGCTAGACCACTGCACGGTTGCGGGTTTAGAGTTGAATTCCTTTACCGATACCACTATCGACATCACTGGCCTTGTGCCTGGGTACCAAGCATTGAACATTGTCCAGTCCTCGACGAACCTTTTCCGCGTCGAGATCAGAGCAACCACCGTCAACTGGTTTGGCGTTTATCCATCGGACCGTTCGGTAGTGAAGATAGAGGCCTCTCACCTCAGGACACTCGAATGCAGCGAGCAGTCTCAGACAGCGGTGGCCGGCAGTGACATTGACGACTTCCGTGTGTCAACGCTCGGCCACTCTGGCACGGTCAACGTCGCCGTCCGCGGCTTCCGGGGTGACGGGACGCCGCAGAATGCCGATGTGACATCTGACAACAGTGCTTTCCATGTGAGCTTTCGGAACGCAAGCGCGGGAAGATCGCTGTTCTGGCTCGGCGATAACGGTGGTCCTGCCGGCTCTGAGAACGTGATCGAGGATTCGTTTATCGAGTATGCGGTGAGCTGTGAGAACTCCTCCCTTGTGGTCAGAAGAAGCACGTTGGGCGGCGGCCTGGGCACTAATTACGTGGCTACTCCCACAGATCACGCGGAGTTCACTGCGGAGGATTCCATCCTTACCTACCTCGAACTCTATGGGACTTCATCCGCGCGGGCGGTGGTGCGGCGCTCGACGCTTGCGGGCCCGATACATATCAACTGGTGGGGGACGCGGGACCCTCTTTACGGGATACCTCTCATTTCCTCGGCACAGCTCGTGTTGGAGGATGCGATCTTCGCTCCTGCGCCAGGCGGAGACAACTGGATTATCGTGTACCCAAACGTCAGCGACATACGTATTTCGGGCACGGCCGAGATAGACCCATGCTACTCAGTGCATGAGTGGCAGGCAGGGTCCGAATGGGCGCCAGGCTCTACGATTATCCGCAACTACCCCGTCCTCGCCCAGCGCACTGACGGCACGCCGGTCGCCGGCGCGGAGGTGCAGGTGACTGATCCGGGCGGTGCCGTGGTGTGGACCGGCGTCACCGGCTCCGATGGCTACGCTTATCCCGAGATCACCTTCACCGACGCCAACTACGGCGCGCAGTTCCAGGTTACCGCGACTTCCGGCGCGCGAACGGCGGGTATGCTGCTGAGCTTCCTGACCTCGACGCCGATTCGCCTGACGCTGTTCGCGGATTCGGATTTCGTCACCTTCAGCGACGACTTCGAGGATCCCACGTGTATCGACAACAACTGGTGGAAGATCTCGGGCGGAATCCGGCGGATCGAGGAGGTCGGTAACGCGGTGCTGGAAGTGCGGGGCGCCAACGACCCCAGCAACAACAACTCCGAGAGCGGCGCCTCGGCCGACAGCGGGCGCTCGTACTACGTTGACGGGCTCACCATCGCCACCGACATTCTCATCTCCACAACGGGCGGCGGCTACTGCGGCATCTTCTGGGGCAACAAGGGGCTCACGCCGCAGTTGTACTACACCGACTATTGGGTCGCCATCAGCCCGGCCGATGAGCTCGTGGGCATCGCCAACGGGTTGGAGGAAAACAGGCAGGTCATCGTGCCCGTGCCCGGCCTGGAGTACAACACCTGGTATCGGCTGGAACTCGTCTCCACCGAAACCAACTTCGAGGTGTGGCTGGCCCCGAGGGGTGAGCCTCTCGAGAAAGTCATTGACGTGCCACATGAGGCAATCTACTCCGGGCATCAGTCTGGTGAGGCCGGAGGTGTCGGCGTGTTCGCCGACAACGACCCCTACGGCCTCGCGCACTTCGACGACTTCTCCGTCCGCGGCATCTGCGAACCGGTCAGGCATCTCGCCTGTCCCATCGTGCGCGCACTGCGCGAGGCGCCGGCGGCGGTGCCGGTGTGGCTCAATGACGGCGAGGGAGTGGCCGGTTTTCAGTTCGACCTCTACTACGACGCGACCATGCTCCCCGAGCTTGCGCCGCCGCAGGTGGTAAAAGGCTCCCTCCTCTCCGGTGATCCAAACTGGACACTGCTGTGGAATCTCGTGGCGCAGGGGCATCTAAGGGTGCTGGCCTATAACTCGCAGTCTCAGCCGCTGCCGCCCGGTGCGCACGGCGAAGTGGTGCAGGCGTGGTTCGACGTTAACCCGCTGGCGGTCCCGCGGACGACGGCGCTGCTCGATCTGGAGGGGGTTGTCCTGTCCGACCGGCACGGCGTGGCCATGCCATCGGCGGCCTGGGACGGGGCGGTGCGCATCGTGCGAGCGGCCGAGTGGTACGAGTTCGAACCCATTCTCTCCCCCCAGGGGGGCGACGCGGCAAATCCGCTTCCCTTTAGCATCACGATCCATGCGAAGGACGAGTACAGCGATCCGGCAACACTCTACGACGGCATTGCGAACCTGACCGACCATACGGGCACGCTGGCGCCAACTACTGCTGCGTTCAGCGACGGCCTGTTTATCGCTGATGTGACGGTCGGGCAGCCCATCGCGGCGGATCGCATCACGGCCACTGACGCCATCGATCCGGTCCTCACCGGCACGGGTGGCGCCTTTGATGTCGTTGGGAAGGCCGACGCCAACGCCGACTTCGCCATCAACGTCTTGGATGTGATCAAGACGGTCAATATCATCCTCGGCTACATCACGCCGCCGCCGTGGCAGTACTGGGCGGCGGATGTTAACGCCGATGGTGAGGTCAATGTGCAAGACATCATCCTCATCATCAACAGGATTTTCAGCGCGTCGGCCATGATGCGGCCGGCGGGGGTGACGGTGCTCGCGGCGCCGAGCGCGCAAGCCAGCATCGAGGCGGTTGTCGTTGACGCGGAATGGGGCAAGAGCCCCGCCGGCAACCCGGTGCTGGCGATCACCTTGAGCAATGCCTCGGGCGTGGCCGGCGCGCAGGTGGA
>Ga0315280_10006481_pt1 | contig 16137 bp, 9 predicted proteins | sample YL17G06_40_MG_FD_203697 | JGI IMG/M metagenome (GOLD analysis project Ga0315280, IMG submission 203697) | Sediment microbial communities from Yellowstone Lake, YNP, Wyoming, USA - YL17G06_40 | ecosystem: Environmental > Aquatic > Freshwater > Lake > Sediment | place: USA: Wyoming | collected... | reverse complement strand
GTCGCAGATAGTCCGCTGGAAGGATGTGAAAGACTTGTCCTCTCTGGTGAATCAGCCGGTCCGGTTCCGTTTCCACTTGAAGAACGGCCGGCTGTACGCCTTCTGGGTCTCGCTGGAGGCTTCAGGGGTCAGCCGGGGCTACCTGGCCGCCGGCGGGCCCGGCTTTTCCAGTAACCGCGACCTCGGCAGTTCGGCCGGGCGGTTTGTCCTGCCGGCCACCGCCCAAACGGCTCTCTCCAACTCGCTGCCAAAACCGACGTCCGCCAAGGGACCGCTTCGAGTCCACCCGGAGAACCCGCGCTATTTCACTGATGGGACCAAGGGGCCCGATGGCACATTGAAAGCCATTTACCTGACCGGCTCGCACCATTGGAACAACCTGCAGGATTCCGCGAAACGCGGGAAGCCCTTGACCGAGAGGTTCGAGTACGACAGCTACCTTGGGCTCTTGGCGAGGTTCAACCAGAATTTCATCAGGATGTGGTCCTGGGAAGTCGGGGAGAATGACGTGTATTACGAGCCGGCGCCCTGGCTCAGGACGGGTCCCGCAGCGGCGTTGGACGGCAAGCCCAAGTTCGATCTCAAGCAGTTCAATCCGGAGTACTTCGAGCGACTGCGGTCGCGGGTGGTCGCCGCCCGGGACCGGGGAATGTACGTCGGGGTGATGCTGTTTCAGGGCTGGAGCATTTATAGCCACGGCTATGGAAATCCGTGGCCAATGCACCCTTTTAACAAGGCCAGCAACATCAATGGCATCGATGGAGATGCGGATCACGATGGCGAGGGCAAGGAGGTTCACACGCTCCAGGTGCCTGCCGTGACGCGCCTGCAAGAGGCCTACGTGCGCAAGGTCATCGACACCCTCAACGACCTGGACAATGTCCTTTACGAGATCACCAACGAGACCGCGATCTTCTCGAAGGACTGGCAGTACTACGTCGTGAGATTCATCAAGGAGTATGAAGCGGCCAAACCCAAGCAACACCCCGTCGGGATGACGGCCTTTGACAGCGGCCGGGAAGGCTCAATGGCCGCCCTCCTGAGCAGCCCCGCGGATTGGATTTCGCCCCAAAACGACGGCGCCTCCGGCGATTATATGAACAACCCACCCGCCGCGGACGGCCGCAAGGTGATCCTCAGCGACACGGATCACCTCTGGGGCGTGGGCGGCGACCGGGTCTGGGTCTGGAAGAGCTTTACTCGCGGCCACCATTCGATCTACATGGACCCGCTGCACAAACAGGATTGGTTTAGGATCAGCGAAGCCGAAATGGAAGGAGCGTGCAAGGCGATGGGGTACACGCGCCGCTTCGCCGAGCGGATGAATCTGGCGGCGATGACGCCCCGCGGCGACTTGGCTTCCACCCAATACTGCCTGGCCAATCCGGGAACCGAGTATCTGGTTTATCAGCCCAAAGCGGGCGAGGCATTCACCGTGAGCCTGCCCGGGGGAACCTATCGGTATGAGTGGTCAAGGGCGCAGCAAGGCGCGACTGTGAACAACGGTTCCGTAAAGGCCCAGACGGGGGCCAATCGTTTTCAGCCTCCGTTCGAGGGCGATGCCGTCCTTTACCTGAAGGCAGCAGACAAGCACGAAGGAACAGAATGAACCGCACCCCGACTTGCCTTATGACGGTCCTCTTGTCTCTCGCCGCCGCACTCATCGCTCGCGCGGACCCCGGCAAGCCGGCGGTCGCCTGGCGCGCTATCGGGCCCGGGGAGTTCGGCGCCATGTTCGGGGTCGGCATCTCGCCGCATGACTCCAAGGTGATCGTTGCGGGCGGCGACATGGGATTCGCCTTCATGACCCGCGATGGGGGCCAGCATTGGCGGATGCTGGGGCGTTCTGGTGGCGACCCTTTTGCCAATCCCGGCTATCGCGGCGTCTGGGCCGTCCACTTCGACCCGCTGGGGCGCGAGCGGGTCTTCATCGGTTCCACGCATGGGTTGTTCCGATCGACCGACGAAGGTGAGACCTGGCGGATTGTCTTGGGCGGAGACGCCGGGAATGTGATCGGCGCCATCACCACCGATCCGACTGATTCCAATATCGTCTATGCCGCGAGCGGGATGGGCGCTCGAATGAATGTCGGCTGGTCGCTAGGCAAGGTATGGAAAAGCGCCGACGGGAGCGGGACTTGGAAGGACATCACCCCACGTGACCTCCCCGGGCGGTGTAACTGGGTGACGATCGCCGCGGATCCGCAAAGCCCCGTGACTGCGGGCCAGGGGCATAGCCGGGTCTACCTGTGTGGCCAAGGCGGCCTGTACGTTTCCGAGGACGCGGGGCGCGATTGGACCTCTTTGACCAAATTCCTGCCCGACGGCGGCGTTCACCTCAATCAGCCGGGCCCGCATGACAGCGGTGCCTCGACACTCGTGCTGGCGCCGGGCGCGAAACGGTCTCGGCTGTTCATCACGCTCAAGGCACGCCAGACGAGCGGTGGACCGCTGGGCGGCGTTTACCGCTCGGATGACGGCGGACGAACCTGGGCCGAGCGAAACCGTGGACTCGAAGGAGCCATCGCCTCGATGGCCAAAGCCGGCCGGGAGTACACCTACTCTCTGCTGGTCGGTTGCCGCGCCAAGCCGAACGTGATGTATTGGGCCAACTATCCGCACGGGGTGTTTCGCACCAGCGACGGGGGCGAAACGTGGCGGCCCTTGCTGGATCTCAAGACCGAATGGTTCAGGGCGCCCGACTTCGACGGCCGCCAAACGGATTGGCTGCTCCGTCGGCACGGCGGCAACTTCGCGCAGAGCTACTACAACGCGTTCGGCCCGGCCAACGGCTTGGCGTGCTCAGCCACCGACCCAGAAGCTGTCGCCTATACGGACAACGCCGGCCTGGGCGTCAGTTTTGACGGGGGAAAGCACTGGACCGAACCGGGCTTTGAGTACGGCGAGGCTTTTCGACCGAACGCGTTCGGCGACCGGCCGCCCATGCGCTTGACGCACAAGGTCCGCTCGCGCGGCCTTCAGTTGATTGTCCCGATGTGCCTGGCGGTCGATCCCTTTGACCGGCAGACCATCGCCATCGGGCACGAGGACGTGGGCCTGGTAATCTCGCGCGACGGCGGCCGGTGGTGGGAGTGGGCCTGGCATGGGATGCTCGAAGGCGAGCGGAACAACATCCTTGCCATCATCTACGACCCGGCGGTCCGGGGGCGATTGTGGGCGGGCGGCGGCGGCTGGAATGCCTCGGGCCACGTGTATCAGAGCGACGATGCCGGCCGCACTTTTCGGCGGATCGGCATTCCCCCGTTGACCGCCGAAGCACAGCGGAGCAAACGTGAGTTGTATGTCCACGCGCTTGCCTTGGGCCCAACCCTGCGCGAGCACACACGCCCGCTCTACGCGGGCACCGATTTCGGGCTGTTCCGCACGACGGATGGGGGCCTGGCGTGGCAGGCCATCCCGCTCGGTTCCGGCCCTGCTCCGCACGTACGGCACCTGCGCGTGGATCCGGCAGGGTCTGGGCGACTCTACGCTGCCGTCGAAGGGCAGCCGGAAGGCGCGGGCGGCCTTTACGGGAGCAGCGACGGCGGGCAGCATTGGACGCGGCTGGGCAGCGGCGCTATTGGCGCCGTGCGCTCCTTGTCTCTGTGCGAAGCCACCGGCACGCTCTACGTGCTCGGCGACAGCAAGCCGGCCGGCGGCGTCTTCGCCTCGCGGACCCTGTGGCGGAGCGACGATCACGGATTGACCTGGATGAAGCTGGACCAGCGCCCGGCGGCGTGCGCCGGCGCTGATCCGCGCGATCCCCGCCGCGTCTACTTGGTTTCTTACGCGGGGGACGTGACGCGCGGCAAGGTCAACGTCTATCGCTCAGCAGACCGCGGAAGGAGTTGGGCGCCCGTCGGCGACGCCATTCCGTTGTCGCCAGGCGGGGATGGGAACCAGGTGGTGTTCGACCCAACCAATCCCGCGCGACTCTTCGTGCTGCACAACAGCGGTACCTTCGAAGCGATCGAAGAAACTCCATGACAACGCTCGCTCGGGGAAAAGAGGTCAGGAGTCCTGATCCCTTTTTCGCTGCAACCGGCTTTGACCTTGCAGGACTATCGAAACTGCACGTCGTAATACGCGGCCCGGTTGCGACCGTCCAGCGGGATGACGATGCTGTCGGCTTCCACGGCGGCCCGGACGTCGGGCGTTTTGTACCCGTAGGGTGAGAGCGCGGTCACTGTGCACGGGCCGCTCCGGGCCAGGCGAACGGTCCCGCGCACGCCTTCCAGGAGCACGGGCGGTTTGCCGATGGCGATCAGGCGCTGGCCGCCGCGGCTGTAGGCCATGTCGGTGTTTCGCGAGCGTCCGACCGCGGTGATCAGGATATGCCGGCTTTCCTTGAGCGGCTTGCCGTCCCAGCTTGCCACGAGGATCGAGACGCAGCGGTTGGAGGTGCTGATCCGGCAATCGGCCAGTTTCACCGGCACGTCCGCGAGAAAGCCCACCGCTGCCTGCAGCCGCGGCGTGTCGGCCGTGACATAGCCCCGGCCGTAGTTCCAATAGAGTTCGCCGGTGACCGACCGAATCTCCCTTCTCTGCATGTGCAGGTATGGCTTGAGATCGATCGAGAAATCGGGCTCGTCGGCCTTCGTGAACCGCACGCCTGTCTTGCCCACCGCCGCCGCATAATAGCTCGCCAGGCTGCGGGCATTGACGCCCTGTTCGGAGGACATCTCGTACGGCCCGGAAACATCGACCTTGATGACCACGTCGGTAAGCGGCTGGGCACTGAACACCTCTTCTTCGGAGAGATTGCGGACGAAAACGACGTCCGCTTCACGCACGTCGCCCCGGCGGATAGCCTGGGCCAGGGCGGGGTACTGGCAGAGGGTCGAGGGCTCGCCGACCGGCCACATCCACTTGAGGAAACGGCAAAAGCCGCCGCTCGTCCCTTCCAAGGCGAAATGGATCGGCACCTCCCAGCCGTTCAGGCACTGGCCGTAAAACGTCATCAACGGCGGGGCTTCCAGCCGCCACTGGTTGGGGAGCACGTTGGCCCATTCCGAGACGCCGTAGGGCATGTCCAGCACGCGCTCCATGCCGAGCTTGAGGATGTGCTTCGGTTCGACAAGCGCGGCCTCATGGTTGAAGGGCAGGCCCTGGAGTATCTGCCATCCGCCCGGCCCGCCGCCATAGTAATGGTGGCGGTCGATGTAGTCCATGCCCGGCACGTTCGAGTAAAGCTCGGGATAAAACCCCGTGCCGACGCCGAACCAGCCGGTGCCGCAGATCGGCTGGCGAACCCCGGCCGCGCGCAGGGCGTCTCTCGTCCTCTGAAAACACCCGTTGTTCAGCTCGAAGTAGAATTTGAGCTGGTCGGATGCGCGGGCCCGTTTCTCCGGCCTCACCTTGTTGAGTTCCCAGATAAGGAGACGCTTGACCGTTGCGTCGGAGAGCCGCTCGCCCGTTTTCAGGTCGTCGCCCCACGCGGCGGCCAGCTTCTCCCGGGAGCCGTATTTCTTGAGCAGCCAGCCGGCCCAAAGGCGGTCCAGCTCCTTCGCGTAATGCGGGGCGATGCCGTCGATCGTGTAAAAGAACATGCCGTCTTCATTGGTCACCTCGATCTGGGCGACGGCCGGGTCTTCGCCCCAGGTCTTATTCTCCCGGTAGGGGTTCCGATGGGTCATGATCGCCTTCTCCAGGGCGATATTGGCCTGAATCACCTTCTCGTCGAAGAAGGCGATGCCGACCGAGTCGAGCACCGGTTCCTCGCCGGGGCGGCGCGCGCGTTTGGCCTTCTGCTCGGCGAAGGCGACGGACTCCTCGAATACGTCCACGCCGTCCCCCTTCTTGAGCTTGCGGTACCAAAGGAAGCTGGGCCGACTGTAGATGCCGCGCTTGGCCAGCTCGGCGATGAAATAGTCGAGCTGGTCCATGACCTGCGGGTTGAGGTGGCCGCTGTCGGGCCGGCTCCAATCCACCGCGGAGCCCTGCTCCGGGCCGGTCACCAGGTGCCCGATCCGCACCAGGTTGAAGCCGTACTTGGCCAGCCAGCGGGCCGTGTACTCCGATTCCTTCTTATCGCGCGGCGTGCCTTGCACCGTGGCCACCAGGCGGACCGGCGTGCCGTCCTGGAACACCCAGCGGCCATTGACCGTCTTCATGAACCCGTGCTTGCCCGCCGGGGCGTCGAGCGAGGCCGACTGGTCGATGGGCGTCGGCTGGAACTTGTCTTCGACCACCTCGACGGGGAACCATTGCGATTTGTCGAGCGTGTCCAGGTCGCTGCGGAGGTAGTCGGGCAGCGGGATGTCTTTCGGATCAGGCAGACGCACCGGCTGGTCCGAGGCGGTGATCGCCGCCACCACCACGACCCCGTCCGCGTTCAGGCTCTTCAGCTCGATTTCCCGGATGGCCTTTTCCGGCTGTGGGTTGTCCCAGCCGAAGACGACCAGGCCCACGTCGTCGGTCTGGGCGTTGGGGACGTGGATCGCGGCGCGGTAGTTCGCCCCGTGCGTCGGGTACCACCAATTCATGATCTCGTGCTTGTCGCGGATGGGAATCTCCGCGGCGGCGCCATCCGCGTAGCGGACCACGTAGGTCGCCATGTGGCCGCCCGACCAGGCGGCCGCGTGGAGGAAATAGAGGCTGCGGGCCTTGCCGCCGAAGCGGACTGTGGCGGCCGGCGGTCCGGCGGGGAACTTCTTCGAGCCCAACGTGACCACGGCCTTGCCACCATTGGCGGCGGGATCGACGATCGCGAACGGGATCCCCAGCAGTTCCCGGCGTCCCACGGTGATTTGGCGCAGGTCGTTGTCGCCCTGATCGGTCCAACCGCCCTTGCCGTCGCCGGAGACCTCGTCGCGCCAACCCATGTTCGCGACCGGCTTCAGGTCGAGCGTCTGAAAACGCACGCCGGGGTTGGTCAGGCTCGTAACCCGCGGCGCAGCAAAAGGATGCTCTGCTGATGTCGCCGGGCGCGTCAGCGCCAATAGGCAACTCACGATCAGTAACGACCTGTCAATCATCCCATTCCTCCTAGTCTTCTCATCGCATTGCCTCACTCGATTGTGAGTGAACTGGTGCCTTGGACTTGCCGCAACGGACGCCATGTTAAACGAAAAGGGGGTAGTGTCCAAGCCCGCGGCACCGGGCTCGCACGGCTCCGGTACCGCGGCGATGAGGGGGGCGGACTGCAATGGCAGCCGGCGGATGAGGTGGGCCGGACGGTCCCGGCCGACAACTGGGGATACTTCAAAGTCCCGGCGCCTTGGTCCGATCGAAGGCATTCGCAGCCCGGCAAAAGGCCACCGGGCAGGACATGCACTCCCGTCTCGGCAGCCCTTGACTCGACGTTCTACGGCTCGGCCTGGCCGTCGCGCTGGCGAGGGTGCTTGCTGGGCGTCCCCCAACTCATGATCTCGTCGTCGCGTTTCATCATCGGCCTAAAATTGTGGTACCACCCGCCCTCGGACAGCGTGTCTGGGAAGTCGTGGACCAACATGCCGGGCTGATTGATCTCCAACTGCTTGGCGATCGTGGCGTCCGGCCGGGCGATGAACGATCCCCAATGAGAATAGGGCTGCGAGGAGTTGTTGGCCACGGCCCACAGGCGATTGTCGGCGCAGCGGGTCGGGACCTGGTAGACATTGAGCGTGTCAAGGCAGTTCTTGCCTTTGGACCCGGCGTTGTAGAAGGAATGGACCATCACGGTCACGCCCTGCTCCCGGTAGGCGATGTAAAGTTGCGGCCAGCAGATGTCGTAGCAGATGGCCAGGCCGATCTTGACGCCCCGGATGTGGCGCGTCACCAGGCGGTCGCCGGCGGAGTAGTGCTTCTGGTCGCCCCCGGTGCAAAAGCACTTATCGTAACGGTCCGCGATCTTGCCTTCCGGGTCGATGAGGTAGAGGCAATTGGTCGGCTTGGTGTGCTCGTCCAGGAAATGGGCTGAGCCGAGGACCAGCCACATGTTGAGGTTCTTGGCCAACGCGCGCAGGCCGGTCGTCTCCCTGCGCAGCGCGTCCCAGTCGTATTTCTCGAAGGTGTGAAAATCGCTCCCGGCATATCCCGAGAGGCTGGCCTCCGACGTGTGCAGCAAGTGCGCTCCCTCCCCCGCCGCCTTGTGCATGAAATCCCGGACGTATTTCGCGTTCTCCGCGGGACCGGCGCCCACGGGGAACTGGCACGTGGCGATCCTGAGTTTTCCCGCGGGTTTTGCACCAGGGGGCCGCTGGCCCGCCCGGCCCGTCTGCGGCGGCGGTGACTCGGCGGCTCTGGACGATCCGCCGCCGGCCTGTGGTGACAGCGCTGCGACGCCCGCCGCCAGGGTCTTGGCTGCCGCCTTGATGGCCTGCCGCCTCGTCAGTCCCGCGGCCCTCTCCGTTGGACACAACGTCATGCACACTCGAATGTCATGTTCCGCTCCGGGCACGAGGCACTCCTTCAGCAAATCAGGGCCCTTCCGGTTTCCGGTACAAACGCTCGTCTTTGTAACTGAATCTACTACGTGCCCTCTCCGGCGACAAGAGAAGCCGGTACAATCAGGTCATTGCCGCCCGGGACAGAGACATCCTCCGAAGGAGATGACCCATGCGCCACTTTCGGTTCACGTTGCCGATTCTGGTCTTCTCTGCCGCCATCCCTCTTGCCTTCGCGCAGAACGCGGGCGAGCGTCCCGCGGCGACGCACCCGGCCAGCTTGATCGAGAATGGCGACTTCATCGGGGAACTCCGGGAGGGGGACTTCACGCAAGGGAGTTGGGCGACGATCAAGGCGGCGGTCATGGCGGCCTCGCTGGATCCTCCAGTCGCCGGATACAAGCGCATGGCCCGGCTGGACTGTAGCCCGACACCCGGCAGTGTGCCGTGGAACACGTGCTTCGTGCAGAGGTGCATCGGCGCGGTGCGCAAAGGCGAGGCGATCTACTTCCGCGCGTGGCTGCGCAGCCCGGATCGGTGCCCGGTGTGCTTCGTCTACGAATCGCGGCTAAAGTAGCCGGCCCGAGCGAATGTTGGTCGAGACCGGACCGGAAACGGAGGATGATAGAAACGATCGATTATCCGTGACATCCCATGAAGGAGTTCACCGCAATGAAAAGGCTCGTTGTACGTTTGCCGTCTCTCGCAATCGTCCGGGGCGGCGTGTTGCTCGTCGTGCTGTGCTCGGCCATGGCGGCTCTCGGTGCCCCACCCGAGAAGTCGCTCCAGCGATCGGTAAAGGGCCTGAAACTCGGCGTCAGCCAAAGCGGCCGATACTTCGTGGATCAGGACGGCAAGCCCTTCTTCTACCTCGGGGATACGGCCTGGTTGCTGTTTCAGCGGCTCAATCACGAGGAAGTCGACGCGTACCTCAAGGACCGGGCCGGCAAGGGGTTCACCGTCATCCAGGCGTATGTGATTCGCGGGCTTGGCGTGCGCCATCCGGACGGCGAAATCTCGCTCATCGGCGCGACCCCGCTCATCGACCGCGGCCCTGCCCGGCCCAACGAGGCGTACTTCAGGAACGTCGACTATGTCGTCAACCGGGCCAATGAGTTGGGCCTCGTGATGGGCTTGGTCGTCGCCAAGTCGTGGCACGTCAACAAGCATCCGGAGCGGGTGTTCGACGCCAACAGCGCTTACACCTTCGGCAAGTTCCTCGGGCGTCGCTACAAGGACAACGCCGTGCTCTGGTACGTGGGGGGCGACTCGGCCCCGGGGAGCGACGCAGAGGTCTGGGTCGCCATGGCCAAGGGCCTGAAGGACGGCAGCGGCGGCCGCCACTTGGTTTCCTACCACGCGTCCGGGGGCACGACCTCATCCACGTGGTTCCACAAAGCGGATTGGCTGGACTTCAACTCGATCCAGTCGGGCCACGGATGGGCCGCGAAGACGTACCGGTTCATCGCCCAGGACTATGGGCTTTCGCCGGTCAAGCCAACGGTCGACATGGAGCCGCCCTATGAGAACCACCCCACCGGCCCCAAGACCCCGCGCATCGACTCCCACCAGGTGCGGAAGGGCGCCTACTGGGCGATGCTCGCCGGCGCGGCCGGGCACGGCTACGGCGCCCTGGATCTCTTCCATCTGTACAAAGAAAACGAGGGGCCTTTCCCCCGTAACGGCTTCCAGCCCTGGCGCAAGGCGATCGCCTACGAAGGTTCGCGCCAGGTAGGGTTCATGCGCCGGCTCTTCGAGCTGCGACCCTGGTACAAGCTCGTTCCGGACCAGTCGGTTATTGCGTCGGGTCAGGGGGAGGGGGAGGAGCATGTTCAGGCGGCGCGGGCCGAGGACGGAAGTTTCCTCCTTGCGTACCTGCCGCACGGCCAGCCCGTCGGGATTCACATGAACAACATCTCCAGTAGGACGGATTTTAAATCCGTCCCACAGAAGAAGGTGAAGGCCCGGTGGTATGACCCGCGGGAAGGGACGTGGCGCGAGATCGGCGTGTACGCCAACACGGGGACTCGCGAGTTTGCGGCCCCGTCCCAGGGGGCACGGAGCGACTGGGTCTTGGTCCTGGACGACGTAGAGAAGGGCGGACTGGCCTCGCTCTACCCCGGCGACGAAGGGATCGAGCGCGATCCGCGCATGCTGTTCGTCGAGGATTTCGAGACCGGCACGCCCGAAGAAATCGGCGCCCGCTGGGGCAACATCACCAAGAAGGAAAACGTCAGCCTCAGCGGCGACCTCCACGGCGACTCGCCGGGCACGAAGTCGATCTGCATCGCCAACAATGGCAGCCTCTACACGCACACCAAGGGCGTGGATACGATGTACGCCCGGTTCTACGTCAAGTTTCACGAGAAGACCGGCTACATCCATCACTTCGTGGCCTTGGTGGCCGACCGCACCCCCACGCCGTGGCCCAGACCGGGCGCCGGCGAGATTCCGCCCGGCGACGCCCAGTTCTCCACGGCGATCGAGCCGACCGGGCGCTGGGGCAAGTTCCCCCCGCCAGGAGCGTGGGAATTCTATACCTATTGGCACGAGATGAAGGGCCGGTGGGGCTCCGTCTACGACGGCAAGCAGGAGCTGGTCCAGCCCGGACGATGGTACTGCATCGAGGCCATGCTCAAGGCCAACTCCAGTCCGGAAAAGGCCGATGGCGAGCAGGCCTTCTGGGTCGACGGCGAGTTGTACGGGCGTTTTGGCGGCTTCCGCTGGCGGACCAGCGACAAGCTGAAGATCAACAGCTTCTGGCTGAACTACTACACCACCGAGCAGGCCGCCCTGAACAACAAGGATCCCAACCCCAAGGGCCGCGTGATGCAGGTCTGGATCGACGACATCGTGCTGGCCACCGAATACATTGGGCCAATCCGCGGCAAACCCACCGGGGAAAAAAGGAAGGCCACGCCCTCGAAGAGCGCCCTGTTGGTTCCCGGCCTCCTCGTGCCGTTGCCCGGCAAGCCGATCTTCTCCGAGCGCTTCGAGGAGGGGCCAGGCAAATTCAAGGGGGGCAGCGTCGTCGATGGCGGCGTATCGGCCTCCAAGGCATACTCCATTTCGCCAGGCGGCGTCAACGTATGGAACGCTTTTTCGACGCCGGTTGGCGACTCGACCACCGCCCGCTTCAAGGTCAAACCCCTGGGCGACGCCAGCGAGCTGCAGGTGATGATCTCGTCGAAGAAGCACAAAGACAACTGCCGCTACACGGTCGGCGGCTTGAAGAAGGGCGAGTGGACGCAGGTCGAGTTCCGGGCGATCGAGGCCCGCTTGGGCTGGGCACGCAACGGTCCGAGCCTCGAAGGCGACGTGCTGGACAACCTCATCCTTCTGTTCCAGGGCGGCACGGGGGATCGCATCCTCCTGGATGACGTGGAAATTATCCCTTAAGCAAACGCAGCTACGGCTGCTACAAACCCGTGGGGCTTCTCCAGGACCGTCCGAAGCCCGGCACGTCAGGCACCACGAGTGCGCCGGCGGGGTAATCGAAATCGTATTTCATGGACTTCGTCGCGTCCGTGGGCGACCGAATTAGCGCAGCGAGAAGACACTCCCCTCGCGATCCGGAGGTTCGGCAACGGCCAGACGCGAGCGTTTCGCCAGTTCCCGCTGGATCGCCGCCCTCGTTCTCCTATCTCGTTTTCCCGGCGACTGTAACGACCACGTCCTTGGTTGCGAACCTGGTGCGGTCCACGACCGTCAACTCGAACACGTAGCTGCCTGCAAGCGTGAGCCCGCTTGCTTTCGTGTCGCGGCCGCCTTGTTTCGCCAGCGCGACCTTGGCCCCGGCAGGGCTTTTCTTCACCCTCCACCAATGACTGATGACGTCGCCGTCGGGGTCGCTGGTGGCCGCCGACAGAAAAGCAGTGGTCTCGGGCGGCGTCAGCACCGCCGGGGCAGCGCGTGCCGCGTGAATGACGGGAGCGGAATTGACCGGATAAACCGGCACCGTGAGATTCTCCCGGACGGTGTTTGGCCCGTCGTTTGCCTCGAACTTGAACACGTGATTGCCGGGCATCGTGATATTGCTCACCCGGCACTTCACATCGTCCGGCGTCTCCAATCGAACCGCGGAGCCCGGCGGCTGGCTCACCACGCTCCAGCGGTACGTCAGCTTATCCCCCTCCAGGTCGAACGCTCCGCCGCGGAGCACGGTCGTACTCTGAGGCACCGTAACCAGTACGGGGAGGCGGTTGTGTACGTCGATGAGCACTGGCGGCTGGTTCCCTTCGTACACATTGAGCAACACGTCCCGCTTGACTTCGCTGGCGCCGTCCCGAATCTTCACGGTAAACGTATATCGCCCCGCCACGGTCAGCCCGCGGGCCTCGGTCGCCGCCGATTGCGGGTCGGCGATTGTGGCCTTGGCCCCCGGCGGCTGCTTGGTCACGGACCACCGGTACGACAGCCGATCCAGCTCTGGATCCTGAGCCGCTGCCGAGAGCTTGACGCGGCTGGCCGGCATCTTGAGGAAGTTGGGTCGCGCCTGCCAGTCCACCACCGCCGGCGGCAGGTTCTTGTCCGGGTGCGGATAGATCGTCAGCACGGAGTCGACAGGCATGTTGACGTCTAGGGAGCCGTCCGGGCCAACCGTCTTGACGCCGAGTTCCTCGTATGGCGTTGAGCCGACGCACCGGCACACGCCGTAGTCTCCCGCCGGCAGGTTGCGGAGGGTCACCCGCTGTGGAACTTGTTCCACAGCCGGCTGGCCGGGCGGAGTTTTTTGGATGAGCACCACCGTGGTCCGGCCCTTGTGGACAAACGCCAGCGGACGAATGGCCGGCGCGTCGGAGACGGCCTCGATGCGGACGGCCCCCGGCCGCACATAGTGCATCACCTGGCGGTACTGCCAGTATTGGGCGCCGCGGCTGAAGGACGCGTTATCGAGATGGAGATAGAAGGCCCCGCCGGGCTGAGGCCCGCCGAGCCCCACAATCGACCAGTAGGAAACGTCGCCCAACGTCAAATCGTCGTATAACGTATCCAGAGTGATCCCGTCCGATCCGGCATGTCCAATAGGGAGCCCCTTGGCGATGGCGAAATCGCGGATCTTGGGCCGATCGGTGTTCCGCGATTCGCCGCCGTACAGGTGATAGCCGACCATCCCGACCAGCGGCCAAAGATCGCCGTCATCGCGCACGGCTTGGATGAATCTCCAGCAGGTGTTGGCGTCGTGGCATTCGGGGAAGAGCACCTTCGTGGAGAGGCCGAGCGCCCGGAGCCTTGGGCCGAGCGACTTGGTCATCTCCGCCACGACCGGCACCTCGAAGGGGTTGTCCTCGCTGTCGCCCGCGTCTTTGCAGATTACGTAGTGGTCGGCCTCGATGCCATGGGCATTCTTAAGGTAGAGCAGCAGCGAGGTCGCATACTCCGCGAATTCCGCGGGGCTCTCCAGCAGCCAGACAGGCACGCGGCCGGTGCTGCCGCCGTTGTGAAACGTCTGCGTGATCGCCAGGCCGAATCGGTCGCCGCGGGCCTCGACGCGATGCTTGAACGGGAGCACCCACGTCCGGACCGAACGATCGACGACGCCCGTGCCGAAGGCCGGCCAGTGGATGTGCAGCGGATCGGCGTCGTCGTTGGTCCATTCCCAACTTCCCCCATCGCTCCGATTCCCGCTGGGCACCGTCCAGTGCACGCGGGTCAGCCCCAAGTCGACCACGGCCTCATCCAGGACCTGGTCTCTCACTTCCGCCGAGACCTTCGGGTACCAGGGCATTCCACTCCACCCAAGAATGGTCTGGTGGCGAGCGCCGGGGCGAATCGTCACCGTCGGATCCGCAGCCTGCGACACTGCGGCACTCAGGCCGATCATGGCGAGCACCAGACCGCTCAAGGCGCTTCGCAGCGCCAACCCGCCGCGAATCCGTGGACCCCAAGCAGCGCGTTCGTCGATTCCGCACATGGTGTACGCTCCTTTACTTCCTCACACTCACCCGCCCGCCGGGCCAAACCTCGCGGAGTTGCGGAATGTCCAAGCGTTCCAACAGTCCGGGCACGTCGGCCAGGGCATGGTCGCCGCGGGCGAGCAGCTCTTCGCGGAGGCTTGCCCGGGAGACGCAGACATTGCCGGACGCGATGAGGTCCGGGGCTGCGGCGCCCGCCAGCAGGGCGGGCCAGCCATAGTCGTTCTCGGCATCCACCGCGACGGATGGCGCGGAGAGCCGGGCACCATCCGCGACCGCCCTTCGGGCGGTGCCCGGGTCGCGGCAGAATCGGGCGGCCTGAACCAGGTCGAGCGCCCAGAGGGCCGGCCAAGGACGCCCGGCAAACCACGCCCAGTTTCTCACGTTCCCCTCGGGCGCACACGTCTCGCCGGCGCCGCGGAGATCGAGCGCGAGGACCTGACCTCCGGCGTCAAGCACGCGTGCCACGGTCTGCTTGTCCCGCCCGAGCGGCAAGAGTCGCTTCATCAGGGTCCTCTCGATTCGGTGCTTGCTGGAGTGAGTCTTCACACAGAGCATCTGGCAATAGTCTACCGCACCCGGCGGCCCCTTCACAGAACCTTCGCTTTTCACGAAAACGCTTGCACACCATTCATCAGAAGCCGTCCAGGCTGCCAAAGTACTGCACGTAGAACACGTTCATCGTCAGGAACGTGACGATGATCGGGCCGATGCTCGCCAGGAACTGTGCGTCGTTCTCCGCGGCGACGATCTTGGCCGCAAACGTCAGCACGTAGGTCACGACTCCAAGAAACGCAAAGGCTCTCAAGAAGCGACGCCGCAGCCTGGCTACCCGTGGACGGGAGTCGAGCAAGATGCGCGGGGCAAGCGCAACCGTTCCCCAAAAGCTGAACATACCGGCGTGGAAGACGGCGATCAGCGCCGCTGGGGAGGTCCGGTCGCTCCACGGCGAGAGCCCGATAAGGAACCACTCCACGGCGATCCCCATCGTGCCGGCGGCAAGATAATACGGAACGACGGCGAGCCACCCTGCCGCGAAGTTGTGCAGGACCGCCCAGACGCAGCCGGCGAGGCCGAGGAAGACGGCAAACGGCAGAAGCGTGAAGATCCACAGGAAGTACGTGTCCTTCAACACGCCTTGCGTAATGAACTCCTCGAGAGCGGCGATTGCGAGGCCGTACAGGAAGAACTTCTTCGCAAAGGCTGGGGACATACGGTCGGCCAACCAAGGGGCTGTTCGTGCCGGGCCTGGAACCCATGGAGGCACGCAACCACGCCCATCGTACCACTGCGGTCGATCCTCGGGAAGACTCGCTGCAGTCCAGGGATCGGTGCGCCGCATGTCATTCGGGCCGTTGACGCGGTCCATCCAGACGATCAGCGGATCAATTGCCAGTCGATTCGTGCTCCGGCCGGGGCTGGCGCGGCGAACTCGACGCGGAACCCATCGGCCCGTTTCTCCTTCACGGCGGTCGCGGTGAGCCAGTTGGGCTGGACGCAGAGCGAGTAGAGATTGTCCGGCTCAGGGTGGCCGAACTTGACCTCCACGGTGCCAGCGCCGGCTGTCACGGCCGCGTCGATGCCGCGAAGCTTCCGCGCTGCGGTCTTGCAGCGGCCTCGCCAACACTCCGGCCGGGCGTCAGCCAAGCCGGCTGCTGATCCTGATCTGTGTGGCATGGCGGTTCGATCGCTCGGCCTGCTCATCAGCCCATCTCCAGAATGCGTTGCGGCAAGTCCGACAGCCCCTTACTTGGCTCTTGCGGCCGGGATCATCGGCAGCAGGATGTGCGAGGGACGCCCGCGGTCGTGGTACACGGTGTTGACGGCCGTCGCCAAGCGGCGATGGTCGCCCAGCG